>Ga0307374_10004486_pt1 | contig 23209 bp, 27 predicted proteins | sample OX3MG_FD_202532 | JGI IMG/M metagenome (GOLD analysis project Ga0307374, IMG submission 202532) | Soil microbial communities from Risofladan, Vaasa, Finland - OX-3 | ecosystem: Environmental > Terrestrial > Soil > Coastal area > Acid sulfate soil | place: Finland: Risofladan, Vaasa | collected... | reverse complement strand
CCGGCTGCATAGAGCATCTTGGCGATGCACTCGCTGAGTGCAGCCACAATCGCCGTGCCGACCCTTGGGCCGCGGCTGCAGGCGGCCGGATAGCGACAATGGAGTATCGATCCTTCCCGAACGATCACCCTCACCGGAGCGAGCTTGCCGTCGTTCCACGGCACGTTCCAGAACATCGTATTGGTCAGCGAGATCGCCACGTGAGCCATGGTGTTCGGGAGCGTCGAGTTCACGTCGCCCGGCGTCTGATCACTGCTGCCATCGAAGTCGATCTCCAATTCGTCACCCCGCTTGGCGAGCGTGGCAACGACTCTGTACGTATCGGCTTCGCCAGTCTTTCGATTGGGGAGGGTGCCGTACGAGCGTGCCTTCCACGTACCATCTGGGATGGATCGGAGCCGCTCGCGCGCCAGCTTCTCGGCGTCATTTATGAGCTTCTGGCTCGCTGCAATCACGAACTCCCGACCGAACTTTTCGACCAACTCGAGAAAGCGAGCAGCGCAGATGTTATTGGCTGCGACGCGACTCTTTAGGTCGAGGCCTACATACTGCGGATCCCGACACTGCTCTACGATGCTCCGGAACACATCGTCGCGGAACTCGCCCCTTTCCACGACCTTTAGACCTAGAATCCGGATCCCTTCATGGAAGACCTCGGTCGCCCCGCCCCGCAGCGCCCCGCCGACATCGGCAGTGTGGGAGGAAGAGGCAGTCCAGGCGATCAGGTCGCCTTGGTCGAAGATCGGCTTAACCACCATCTGGTCGTAAGTGTGGGCACCTGCGGTATACGGATCATTCTGAAAGATCTGGTCGCCGTCGTGAATACCGGGGCTATCGCCGAACCACTCGACCAGCTTTTTGATCGCGTCAGAGGTCGCAGCAGCAAATCGCAGGTGGCCAGAACAGGCCAGGGCCATGGTCCCGTCAGGCGCGTAGAAACTCGACATACATTCACCTCCCTGGGCGACAATCGGCGAGGCGGTGACGCGTTGCATAGTCATCCGCCCCTCCTCCCCGATCGCCCACAGGCGGTTTGCGAAGATCTCGAACCTGATCGGATCAAGTTGCTGCGCGGAAACGTCATCCACGAGAGTCCCCCTTCCAAAGCTTCGGGATAGTGACAACCACGTTTTGGGTGATGACGACGTTGCGGTAGGTGTCCAAGTCCCCACGATAGCCGGGCGGTACCACGAGCACGGTCAACGGGGACTCGATGATCGCGGGTCCGGACACCACTGCCCCGGGTCGCAACCTCTCGTAGTCATACACGGCAACTTCGACGAAGTCTCCGTTGAAGTACGCTGACCGCATACCCTTGCGCGCATCTTGTGCGTCGCTGGACCCCAGCTCGCCCGCGCGGAGCTTCGGGTTCGTGACCTCCCCAATGACATCGACGCGCAGAGCATGGATCTCCATCCCCGCCTGGGCGAAGCCGGCACCCTTCCCGTAGAGGTCTTCGTACTTCCGGTCGAAGAGGGCTCCGAGCTCCCTCACGCGTGCTTCATCGAGCCGATCCCACGGGAGGAGGATCTCGGCCCCGTAGGTCTGCCGCTGGAAGCGCATGGAGACGAATCGCCGGAACGAAACCCGCGCGCGCTCAAAGTTCTCGGTGGCCATCTGGGCTAGGAGTCCCTGTTCGATACTCTCCAATTGCTCGTTGAGCACCTCGGGTTCGATCGGCATGATGGCATGGTAAGTCGCCACCCGAGTGTGGATGATCTCAGCGATTGCCACACCGAAGGCTGAAAAGACAGGCGACGTGGGGAAGACGTAGATCTCGCTGATACCAAGTTCTTTGGCAAAGCCGACCGCATGGACTGAACCCGCGCCACCAAAAGCGTACAGCACGAAGTCGTCGGGAAGGTATCCGCTCTTAACGATCTCCCTGCGAATCAGGTCCGACATTTTGTTGTTGATGATGGCGTCGATGCCAGCAGCGGCTTCGGTTAAACTCAGGCCGAGTCGCTCCGCGATCTGGGTGCGTACTACCTGCTGCGCCTTGGAGGCGTCCAGCTTCTTTCGCCCACCAAGAAAGTAATCCGGGTCCACGTAGCCGAGAAGGACATCGACATCAGTACTAGTGACCTGCGTGCCGCCTTCGTCGTAGCACACTGGGCCCGGTCGAGCACCCGCGCTTTCGGGTCCGACGAGGAGGCGACCAGTAGTCTCGTCAACTCGGCTGATCGTTCCGCCGCCTGCGCCAATCGACTCGATCTCGGCGATTGGCTGGAGGATCCTGAAACGGTCAAATATCGGCTCCTCGGCGTAGTTCCACGTGTTGTCGACGATGAGGCTCACGTCGAAGCTGGTCCCGCCCATGTCCGCAGTGACAACCTTAGAATGACCAAGGAGCCGAGCCATGTACGCGGATGCGATCATCCCGCCAGCAGGCCCGGATTGTAGGGTGCCAATTGGTTCGCTCTGCTCACGTCCGGAAAGTCCTCCGTTGCCCTGCATCACCAGGAACGGGCCCTCCAACCCATTGTCACGTAGCCTGTGCTCGAGATCGCTGAGGTATTTCCTCACGGTTGTGCCCACGAACGCATTGACGATCGACGTATTGCCTCGGGAGTACTCACCCGCGACACGCGCGAGGTCACTGCCGAACGAGAGAAAGATTTGCCCGTCTGGATAAAGTCTGTGCAGACGGTCTCGGATCATATTCTCATGGACCGGGTTGACCCAGGCGTGGAGCAAGCTGACGGCGAGTGCCTCGCAACCGCAATCGTCCGTCAGCTCGCGGGCAGCTGAGTCGATCTCGTCGATGTGGAGCGGAACGATTACTTCGCCCTGGTAATCGATCCGCTCGGTTACTCCACGGATCCGGTCGCGAGGAACCAGCGGGTCCGGTTTCGTCACGAAAGTGACGTGACGGATCTCCTCTTCCGGCAAACCGTCGACCCGTCCGCGCGCTCGCATGATGAGTGTAGTGTCCTCGAAACCACGCGTGGTGATGAACCCGACCCGCGCGCCATGACGGACGATCAGTGCATTGGTGGCCACCGTGGTGCCGTGCTTGAGATAGGCCGTGCGCGCGAGGAGCTCCTGCAGGGTGAGGTCCATCTGCCCGGCAACGTTTTCTACGGCGTTGATCACGCCTTGAGAGAAGTCAGCCGGCGTCGTGGCGGCTTTGCCGGTGACCAACTCCCCACCGGGACTGAGCACGACAACATCGGTGAATGTTCCACCCGTGTCGACCCCAATTACATACTCGCTGCCGCCTGACTCCACAGCAGTGCGCGTTTTCAAACGACGATCAAATCCCAATTGCTGGCCATTGCCCAAGTGCGCATCTTTGTCCCTCCCGTATGACTCATATCTGTAAGCCTATGCCGCATAATCTCAGATTAGAATGCTAGCGAAATGGTAAGTGACGAATCGGTAACCTCTGTGAAGCGAGAGCTGTTTTCAGCGGGGTTGCCGCCAGCTCGAACCAGGAGGTCTGCGCTGATTGCTTTAGATGAAACTACGATTCCGAAATTGCACTCCCCCTCCCATTGTGGACGGGCCGCCACTGCCGCTACCCGATCCCCGTACCGGTCCATACAATCTGCTACTTATTTTGCTTGCTTGAATCGAGGCTCAGGCGTGGCAACACCTCCGCCCCGAGGATCTCCATCTGCTCCTCCCAGCGATCGAAGCTCATCCGGAAATCGAAGACTAGGTGGTCCAGGCCGGCCCGCTCCAGTCGTTGGCATTGCTCCACGACATCGTCGGCAGTGCCGTAGACGAGAACGCCCTCGAGATCGGAAACATGCACAAACGATCCGCTCGGAGGTGTCGCCCAGAATCGGGCGTTGTTCGCCCAGGCCAGAAGGCCGGGCACGTTCACCCTGGCCAGCGCCCTCTCCCGCGTGGTGTCGACCGCCGCCATCGGAATAGCGCCGACCGTCGGTCGGCGCCGACCCGCCGCGGTGGCCGCCTCGTCGAGCGTGGCGACGCGTGCTCGGAGAGTGCCCAGTGAGATCCGTCCCGGGAGCCAGCCGTCGCAGAATTCGGCAGCCAAGCGTGCGGAGCGTGGGGTGTTCCCGCAGAACCAGACGGGGATGCCACCGCCGCGGGGGGTTGGCCGCAACGCTACGTCTGAGAATTCGAACACCTTGTCGTGGCGGGACACCGTACCACCGGCCCAGAGTTCGCGCCAGATCGCCACGTTGGCACGGACTAGCTCGAGACGGTCGATCCCGCCGAGGCCGACGGCCGCGAACTCCTTGTCGAAGTTACCGCTGCCGATCCCAAGCACCAGCCGGTCCCCGACCATGTGGGTGATGCTGCTGGCAACAAGGGCCGTGTGCAGCGGATGGCGGAAGGGGATGAGCGCCCCGGTGCCAAGGAGCACCGACTTCGTGACTGCGCCCACCGCGGTGAGGACGGCAAACGCCTCGAGGAACGCGGGGTCGGGTGTCTCGAACTCGCCGTGCGGCTCGAACACGATGTGGTCCCGTACCCAGAGCGAGTCGAACCCGAGCTGCTCGGCGCGCACGGACCCTGCAATGATCTTCTCCCCATTGGCATTCTCTCCGAAGTGGGGAAGCAGCAGCCCGAAGCGCATTGTCACTCTCCTAATTCTCGCTCTGGGGGACTCTTGAGCCGCGAACCCGGGTCCTGCGCCGGCAGCCCCGCGGACAGCGCCGACCGGACGACCATATCTCCCGGTGGCACCAGGTACCGGCGGAACCAGTCCACCATCTCGGGAATGACCAGATCGGCGTACTTGGCGTAGGCCTCGTAGTGACTGGTGTGGCGCTGAACGATCAGCTTCTTCGGACCCCGCGCGGCATTGTAGATAGCCTCGGCGTGGTCCGTTGGCGTCGTGGCGTCGTCCTCGACCGCGACGACTAGCAGCGGCACGGTAAGTCGCCGGGCGGCGTCGAGCGGGCGGTACTCAAGGAGTGCGTCCACGATCCCGAGCGGCACCTTGTCGGGGACTCGGTGGTCGACGTCCTTCTTGAATGCGGTGGTACGACGTTCGGGTGTCTGCACCATGATCTCGTCGCGGGGGGCGACCGTCCGGCCCGTCCCGAAGAGGACCCTCTGGCGGCGGTCCTCCTCAAGCTCGGCCAAAAATCGGATCCAGTCCCACTCGCTCCGCATCCGGTGGAGCCAGTCGCGACCGTCCGCGACTGGCACCTGGCTGACGACCACCCGCACCCGAGTATCAGTGGCGCCCAGGAGGACGACATTGCCGCCGCCGGTGCCCCCGGTGGCGTAGGCACCGATCACCTCCGGCTCGACGTCTTCTCGGGTGGTGAGGTACGTCACCGCGTTGCACAGATCCTGGAGCTGGTGGGTGGGATCGACCACGCCGGGTTCGCCTTCGGAGTCGCCGAATCCTCGATAGTCGATACATAGCACGCCGAAACCGGCATCGGTGAACCCTTCGTGGTACCGGACGTAGTCCTTGGCATCCTTCAATCCCAGCCACCCCGGGCCCTGCACGATCGCCGGTATGGGGGCGGGCACGTCGTCTGGCGTGCGCCACAGGGCACGAATCAGTACGCCACCACTGTAGAACTCAACTCGTTCCGTCTTCATTCGGACGAATCCTTTCTTGTGGGCTTACCCGCCAAAGTCCGGTCGGCGTCGGCCGGGTCCACTCTTCCGCGGGTACCAGCCGGGTCGATGACAGGCTCTCCGCCCGCAGACCGCGAGCCGGGGCTCTGCGGGATCCGCCAGACGCGCTCAGTCGTCAGAGGAAGCCGGTCCGCCCACCTGTCCGCGGCTTGTGCCACTGCGGCGACGGAGCCACCACAAATGGGGTGGCGCCGACCTTCGCCGACCCTTTTTCTCCCGTAGGGACCCACTCCTTCGCCTCGCTCGACGATCACCGTGTCGATGTGCCGGGGCAAGCCAGCCACCCGGGGCACGTGGCACTCCACCGGGTTCGCGTTGGCGATTTGGGGGCCATTGTAGACGAGCTCATCAAGCAGCGCACGTCCCAGACCATGCCTGGCCGCGCCCCGGGTCCTGACCCTCGACGGGCTCGCGGTTGATGGCCTTGCCAACGTCAGCCACGGTCACGTGGTGCTCGACTGTGACCTTTACGGTGTCCGGGTCAACGGCGACTTCCACGCCTACCGTTCCGATCCCCCAGAAGGCAGGGAGCTGTTTGAACTCAGCATCCCGGCGGACGATGCGGAGAGCGACAATCGCGCCGGCCCCGGGGCCGATCCACGTCCGGACGAGGTCGCCGAAACCCCGCCCGGCGAAGGCGACCGTCCCATCCTCGCCGCGCCTACCGGGCATCTCGTCCCCGGCCAGCTCAGAGGCGATCTGCCGCGCCTTGGCGACGATAACGCGATGGGCGCGCTGCACGACGGCACGGGCGATCGTTATGGTGCGGCTTTCCCCGGTCGTCCGCTCGAACGGCACCTGGAGCTTGTCGAAAGGCGCGACGCCGACTAGGTCGACCCGCATCCCCGGCTCCTGCGCGAAGTTCTGGCTGAGCACGGTGTGATTGCCCTGGCCCACCTCCATTGCCCCGGTCTGGAGCACGACCGACATCTCCCGGACGGGCACGCGACGAACGAGATTCAGGGGGCGGCCCAGCGCTACCACGGACCCGGCCTGATCAATCCCACGCACGTTCAGGTGCTGTATCCCGACGGCCAGCTCCCCCCGGCAGGTGCCGGGACCCGCATGACTCGGGACGATTCCCACGATGTCGCTTAGGTACCCAGCCGGTGTCGTCGGCCCCAACCGGTCGGCGACCGGTTCCATTTGGCCTTCTGGCAGGTGACCGCCGAGTTCATAGAGCACCCCCGGCGTCGGTGCAGCTTCCACCAAAGCGCTCCTCATTCAGTCGCTCGGCACGGAGCCGAGGCGCTCGCGTGCCGTTATCGTGACCGTCTCCGCGTCGTCTTGCGGACCGAGCGGCCCGGGGCGCTCGGTCCCCCGTCGTCCGGCGCGATGGCTGGTGCGCGGCGCCTCCGACTGTACGTACGACGCGGCCTGGCAACCAGCGATCCTTCCGAACACAGACCCGTTGGTAAGCCCCGTGCCACCGGGATAATTGAAGTAGAAAATGCCACCGACGAGCTCACCGCACGCGAAAAGTCCGGGGATGACTGCTTCGTCGGTGTCGACGACCTCTGCCTGCGACGTGATACGCAGGCCGCCGAAGGTAAAGGTAAGCCCGCAGGTCACCGCGTACGCGTCGAAGGGCGGACTGTCGATCGTATTCGCCCAGTTGGACTTGTCGATAGTAAGCCCTCTTGTCCGCCGACCGTCCTTGACGTTGGGATCGAATGGGACGCTCCGGTCCACGGCGGCGTTGTAGGCCCGAACCGTGTCAAGGAAACGGCCCGGATCCACACCGTCGAGCTTGTCGGCGAGCGCTTCGAGCTTGGGGGCAGAGACCTTGGTCACCTGCGGGATCCGGTACTCATCGCGCAGAAGGTGGCCGACCTTGTCGTCGAATACCTGCCAGGCGAACAGGCCCGGCTGGGCGAGGATCATTCGTCCGTACTTGGCGTACGTGTAGTTGCGGAAGTCAGCGCCCTCGTCGACGAAGCGCTCCCCGTCGCCGTTGACCATGATCCCGAAAGGGTAACTGTGCTTCTGGAATCCGTCGCCCACGGCCAGGTCGCCGAAGGGGGGAGCGTTGAGATCCCAAGCCACGGCGTGGGCACCCGACCACTGGCCCCAGGACATGGCCCCAGCGTCCAACGCCATGCGGATACCGTCCCCGGTGTTGAACCGGGTGCCGCGCACTTTAGCGAGGTCCCAGCCCGGTCCCAGATAGCGCGTCCGCCACTCCACGTTGGACTCGAACCCGCCGCAGGCGAGCACCACGGCACCGGCCCGCACCACCTGCTCGGCCCGGTCGCGCCGAACTCGCACACCTACGACCCTTCCGTCCTCGACCACGAGGTCAATGGCGCGTGCGCCGTACCAGATCTCGATGTCCTCGCGCCGGACTGTCTCGGTGAGCGCCTCGACCAGGCCGGGGCCGCCACCGTGCGCCTCGACGGTCAGGCCGCCCCAGAACGTGAACTTGCCGTCGACATCGAACGCCTGGCGGCCGTATATGGGGAGGAAGCGAACACCCTTGGAACGCATCCACTGCAACGTTTCGCGGCTTTTCGACACCAGGATGTCGGCCAGCTCGGGATCGGTCCGGTACTCTGTGACCCTGGCTATGTCGTCGTAGAACTGCTCCTCCGTGTAGGTCCCAAAGTCCGTCCCTTGCAGCTGCCCAGGGGTCAGATCGGGCACCAGCGTGAGGATATCCTCCACACCCCGGTACGCCACCCGCATCGCTCCGGCGGTGAAGGTCGTGTTGCCCCCGTGCTCGCCCAGCGGCGCTCGCTCGAGGACCAGAACCTTCTCCGTCGTCTCCCGGGCCGACAGGGCCGCGCACAACGCCGCATTCCCGCCACCGACCACGACGACATCCACAGGACCGCTTGCCACGGATGAGCCTCCTTATTACCCGGTCGCCAGTATACACGTGCGTACTACTGACCCAAAGTGCGAGGACGTGGTACGCGCAATGATCGGCAACGTCCGCGGAGTTGAGGAGGACCGACTGGACGCCCGGGCGGCAGGACCTGGTGGGCGGCGCCGGAGGGAGTAGGGGACGATGATGAGATTCCAACCAAAAGCGACCCACCCGGGAGCGGGTCGAGAGAGGGGGTGGCTGGGAGTGGTCAAGGGTGGGGGTCCTGAAGAAGGTCACGAGGGCGACTGTGTGGGGCTCTTCGGTCGTCCTGTGGAGGCAGATTCCGAGTGCTTGGATCGGTCCGCGGTGCTGGTGAGCTCAGACGCGGTTGGAGGAGTTCGGCGGCGGGCCCTTGAGCTCCCGGGCGAAAAAAAGGGGGGCCGCTCTCAGAATCTCGTTGGCCCGCCGCAGGTCACGGTTCTCCCGCTCCAGCTCCCGGATCCGCTTCCGTTCCAAGGTGGTCACACCGCTCCGCAGCCCCTCCTCCACCTGCGCCTGCCACAGCCCGCCGCGGAGCCTTGGTCATCCCCAATTCGGATGAGATCGACTCAATCGCCGCCCACTCCGAGGGGTACTCGCCTCCTGCTCCAGCACCAGCCGCACCGCCCCCTCTCGCAGCTCCTGCGGGTACCTCGTCGCGCTTGTCATCTCTCCATCCTCTCAACGAATGGAGTCGCCAGCTTTCCCGGGGCTGTTCATGGCTCCCTGCCATTCTCACTGTCCGGTCAGTCGGCCACGCTCCAATAGGAACCGTTCCCGTGGTCCCCTTACTGCAGTGTTGGTCGCCACTTGTCGAACCGCCGCTCGGCGAAACCCAACGCCTCGTTGAGGCAGATACTGAACGCGCCGAGCAACACGATTCCGAACATCACCCTGTCAGTCTCTAGAAACGACCCCGACAGGGAGATGAAAAATCCGATGCCCTGGTTCCCCGAGACGAACTCCGCCACGATTACAGCTATGATCGAACGTGCGGCACTTTGCCGCAGTCCCGTCATAATGTACGGAAGGCTCCCCGGCAAAATTACGCTCCGCACTAGGCGCATCCTCGATGCTCCGTAGCAACGGCTTACCGAAAGGAAGCGTCCCTCGGCGCTCTTGACGCCTGTGAGGGTATTGATAGCTACGTAGAATGTACCCACTAGTACGACCAGCACGATTTTGAACGTGATTCCGATTCCGAACCACACAATCAGCAGCGGTACGATAGCAAGATCAGGGACAACATTCGATGCGTTTAACCATTGGTCAGCGATCCAGCCAAACCGTGGGAAGAGGCCGCCCCCCAACCCAATACCTATGCCCAAAACGGAGACGATGCTAAAGCCGATACAAAACACTAATAGGGTAGCTTCTATATCGGGCCGGATCGAACCGCTTGAAAACTCTTGAATGGCAGCCGCCACGACCGCGCTTGGGCGACTTATCAGGACAGTTTTTACAAGCCCTAGGCGCGAGATGCCTTCCCAAACCGCTAAAACACCTACAACGCCTACGACTCCATAGCGCAGCTGCTCACCCCCCGCAATCCTGCTGACCACAGAAGAGGCCACACTAGCCCCGCGCGTCTGTCTTGGGTCCAACTCCTGCCTCAAAGCACTGCGTCCGTGGACTGGTCGTCACTCTGCCATGACGCTGCTCGCCTGACCTCAGGGGCCAGAAGATTCCATATTTGCTCTTCCAGAGCACCGAATCCAGGAGTCCGCTTCACCGCTAGCTTCCGGGGCCGGGGAAGGTCGATGTCTATCTCCTTGAGGATACGCCCGGGCCTTCCACTCATGACCACGACACGATCGCTTAAGTAGATTGCCTCGTCGATCTGGTGCGTGATGAAGACGACCGTCTTTTTGGTCAGAGCCCAGATGTCCAGAAGCTCAGCCTGCATGAACTCTCGCGTCTGCGCATCGAGCGCGGCGAATGGCTCATCCATCAGTAGAGTGTCCGGATTTACGGCTAGAGCCCGAGCTAGGTTAGCTCTCTGCTGCATACCGACTGACAGCTCCCCCGGGTAGTGATGCTCAAATCCTGCCAATCCGACCATCGCTAGCAAGGGTGCCGCCCGCGCTTCAGCCTCCTTGCGATCGAGCCCCTGGCACTCCAGGCCGTAACCGCAGTTCCGGAGCGTGGTAAACCAGGGGAAGAGTGAGGCCTCTTGAAAAACTACAGCCCTGTCTCGGCCCGGTCCCGTGAGACGATGCCCATCAACGGCTACCTCACCCTGGGTAGGCCGCACAAGACCATCGATGATCGCGAGCAATGTGCTCTTACCGCATCCGCTCGGTCCAACAATACTGACAAACGAACCGCTCATGATGGTTAGTGATACGTCGTCGAGCGCAAGCACGCGCTCATGGGTTCGCTTTCGCTCGTACCACATCGTCACGCCTGAGATCGAAAGTGATTCCATCGCGCTTACCCTGTCTCTGTGTTCACGAGTCCTGTCTCCTCATCCATCAACTTGCAGGCGTGACCCCTTGACACCCTAAGCTGCACCTTGGGTGCCAGAGCCAACCATCTGCCATCGAAGTAGGCGACGCTCCGCGGAACGGACGACCATGAACGCCCCGAGCGCAAGGAATGTGATCGTGATGGCGCCGAACAGAAGGTCGGCCGTTTGAAGAGCTTCAGCATACTGGAACATCTGGAAGGCTAGGCCGGACTGAGCAGCAAAGAACTCTGCGACCACCACTCCGGATACTGCGCGGCCGACAGCTATCCGGGCCGCCGCAAACGCGAAGGGAGTCATCGATGGGACTAAAACTGTACGAAGAAGACGCCTGCGGGACGCTCCAAAACTAGCAGCGACGACCACGAAGTGTTGATCGACACTCTTGGTCGCCGTGTACATGTTCACGACGACCGGTACGACTGTCGCTACGAAGACGATCACGACATCAGCGGTAAACCCTATCCCCACCCAAATCAGTACCAGCGGAATAAGCGCAAGTGCTGGGATCCCATTCAAGGCGTCAAGCCACGGCTTGAAGGTGTAGCCGAGCCTGCGATAAAAGCCCCAGACCATACCAACCGAGATCCCAACCACTACCGCAGAGCTGTACCCGACCACGAACTCGGATACAGTCGTCCAGACGTCACCCCAAAAGAATCCCGTTTGAACCTCGCGCACTCCTGCGACGACGATACCAATCGGCGACGAGAAAAACTGCTTGTCAATCACGCCGGTGCCTGAAAGGACTTGCCAGAGCAGGGCCACCGCGAGGAACGACAGCGGCGGGAGGAGACGCTCTTCGTGTAGCCTCCACCAGCGAGATGCTCGGTGTGCAGGTCGGGCTGTCGGGGAGTTTGTTCCGCTCTGGGGAGGCCTCCCAGATAGGAGGTGTCGTGCGGCTCCAAGTAGCTCTCTATGAAGCATCGCAGCCAGCCCCCGTCGCAGTCACAGCCACACCCCAAACAAAACCGTTGATTAACTCCAACATCGGCCCACCAAGGATCACCCCGCCATACCCGCGACCGAGGACTGCCTCCGGGCTAGGGGATCGCTCCGCCGCCGCACCGAAAGCGCTGGATATTACGAGGCCGCTGACGCCACTATAGTTCGCGGGCTCCGCCACAATGGTCACCTTCTGAACCACTGCTTGATTACCCACCGCACTGCTCGCCACTTCTTGCCGCCCCTCTTCGCCGACGGGCAAGTAGTGGTCAGCACAGCTCATCCTGTAACACCGCGGCGCGCTCTCAGGGGTAGCACCGTGCGCGCACTCTAACCGGACCATCAGCGCTCCTCACGCCACCCCATGGGCGTCAACCCGCCACGATTCACGTTCCGGCCACACTACCATCATATCGCCGCTAGGCGTGCAGCTCCGGCCATCTAGGCCCTCGACCGTGAGCCATAGGGGGATTCTCGGTTGACTCTCGCTTCGGAGCACGTGCCACGTCACGCGTCACAGCTGGCGGCTCGAACAGGCGTATACAAATAAAAGTCCGCCAGTCCAGCGCCCACATGCACTCGCCCTTAGGCCGCCTCGAACACTTCGAAGGGGCGAGCGGTTCCCTGTGGCGCACACTCGATGGGGACATACGACCGACACCGGACGCTCTCTCCGTGGTCTCGGGGCATTTTCGCCGCAGGTCTGTTCGCGGTTACCACTCAGCCGTACCACGAAGTCTGAGCACGAGCAATCCGTTCCTGCATGAATGGGCCAGTCGTGTCGGGTCGGCTCGCTCGCCACTACCACATCTCCCAACCTTAACCCGCTGCGCTACATCGTCTTATGGTGGTCGCCCGAGTCTCGGTCCCAACGGCAGTTGACCGATCCAGTGGAAGCTAGACGCTTCACAGCCCGCTCTAGACTAGCTCGCGCTATCCAGAACTCCCAGCCCGTAGCAATAATTTAATCCTGAGGCGCGGCGGCTCCGAACCACCGCGCCTCCCTCACCTAACTGAGCTGCGACCCGTGCACGAGGCATCGGCGTTTGCACAACGGCCTCGCCACATATCCAACGCCGCCACCGACATCACGTCTGACCGACGCTCCCTTGTGTGGTGTGGAGTGCCTTGCATCCTCCGTGATAACGAGAACACGACCTGTGGTCATGATGTCGGAATCTTCTCGATCTTGTCAAAGCCGATTGACTTCAATTGCGTGAGGAACTGTGCATCAAATGTCTTCTTCAGGTTCACAGCAGCGAGGCTCGGATCAAGCTTCGCAAAGAAGACCTCGTCCGCCTTCCACATCGATAGCGGTGCAATACCGTTATCCGGCGTCCATCCATTGAGGTCGTAGTCCACATTCGCTTTCGCTGTCGCATACGAAATATGCTCGAACTTCACCGCCGCTTGGATCGCGAGCTGAGGCTTGGTCAGGAACAAGTGTGTCCCTTCGAGTAAACCGGCCACCGCGGCAAGAACCGTGTTTGGGTTCTTGCGTGCGAACGCGTTAGTGACCACGGCCATCGTACTTGGCAGACCGATGTGGTGTTTTGGGTTTGCCAGGTCGAAAAGTGAGTGCATCCCATGGGCCTTCATCAGCGGCTCCTCCGCCCTGTCGTTGAATGATGCAGCGACGGCACCCGAGAAGAGCGCCGCCTGCCGCGCCGCGTCGTCGCCCACCTGCGTGATCGTCACTTGGCTAGGCTTCAAGCCGAGCGCCTTCAGCGTGATGAGTGATTCACCGTACGTCGTGGACCCGAAACTGCTTATGGCGATCGCCTTGCCAATGAGCTGCTGCGGCTTTGTGATGCTTTTGCTTACCCACAGGTTGTCGGTAATGTCGGTTTGTCCAACAAATATTCCCTCCGTAGGGATGTCTGTCAACTGGGATGCCATGATGGCATTCGCGGCGCCGGTCAGTACGATGTCGATTTGGCCGGCCAGCATCGCCGAATCTAAATCACTCTGGTTGGTAAACTGGTCAATCGTGGCATTCAATCCGTACTTTTTAAACAGCCCGTGCTCAATCGCGATCTCGGCTGCGTGTATGCCGGTCTCAACAAGAACCCCCATTGTCACGTGGGCTAGCTCCGGCCGTGGGAGGAGCTTGCTTGAGGTGGAGGTAAAGTGAGAGGTAGACGACGACGCGCCCGAACGGACGCCCCCTCCGCATGCGGCGATGGTCAACACGAGGACAGCACCAAATGCCGCCCACGCGACCCGCGGCAGCTTACTTGTCAACGGCACAGTGATCCTCCATTTCTTATGCTACCTTCTTTCCAAATACGGTAAGGGTACTGCCTGGAAGCCGCGACTCGCGCCGCTGCAGCTGCATACGCCTACCAAGCTCGAGGTCGGCCCACAGACGGCGAAGGTAGCTGCCTAAGCGCCTCCCCGTCAGCGTCGCAATCCTAGCGCGATGGTAGGGCCACGGTTGCCCCAAGAATTCTGGTACAAGGGCAACTTGCTTAGCTGCAGACGGTGGTCGAGTCGCCGCGATTCGTCTTGTGGTCGCGTCCCACGGTCGCGCTGCGGCTGTTGCAGATGAGCTGCCTGCACCTCGTGATCGATGAGTCAACGACCAGATTCCTTCTAAATTAGCCTTACCTCCCATAGTGTAGGCAAATGTATACACCCTGGAAACCGCGCCTGTCAATCCCCCCCACGACTCGGGTGTCGTAGCTCAGGGAATCTGTCACTAGCTAACAGCTCAGCGAGTTTGCCACCTCATGGAAGAAGAGCGGGTGATCCTGAGCGCCGGTGAGCAAAGGCGGGTGATGGTGCTGAACCATCTGGAGAAGGGGGCGGTGACCGTGGGGGAGTCGGCCTGGCTGCTAGGGATCTCGGAGCGGCAGGTCAAGCGACTTCGGGCGGAGTACCGCCAAGAGGGGGCGGCTGCGTTGATGCACGGCAGCCGGGGCCGGCGGCCGGCGGCCGGCGAACGCAGCGGATCTGGAACTGGCCCGGCGGGTGCTCGATCTGGCCCAGACGACCTAGCAGGGCTTCAACCGCCAGCACCTCACTGAGATGCTGGCGGAGCGGGAGGGGATCTGCCTCTCCCGGGCAACGGCGGAACGCTGGCTGAGAACGGCTCGAGTTCCGGCGGTGAGGAAGCGGCGGTCGGCCAAAGTCCACCACCGGCGGGATCGGATGGCCCAGGAGGGCTGCCTGCTCCAGGTGGACGGCAGCCGGCACGACTGGTTGGAGCGCCGGGGTCCCTACCTGACCCTGGTGGGCGCCATTGACGACGCCACCGGCCTGGTGGTGGGGGCCACCTTCCGGGAGCAGGAGGACGCCCAGGGGTAATTCTTGATGCTGCGCCAGGCGGTCCAGGAGCGGGGGGTGCCGCTGGCTCTCTATTCAGACAGACAGGGGATTTTTGTGAAGACCAGCAAGCAGGAGCCGAGCCTGGCGGAGCAGCTCAACGGCCGGCGCCAGCTGACCCAGGTCGGGAGGTTGCTGGGCGAGCTGCAGGTGGAGCTGATCCTGGCCCGCTCGCCCCAGCCCAAGGGTCACGCAACTGACGGCACCTCATGGGATCCGTGGATGACGATCTCGGCCGGTGGACGTCTGCCGAACTTGCGCTTGTGCTTGACGGGGGCGTCTGGCCCGGGCGGGTAGTACCGCCGCTGACTCTTGTTGTTGTAGGCCTCCGACCGTACCAGGCCAGCGCGCCGCCAGACCAGGACGGTGTGCGGATCAACGCCTAGGCGGTTGGCCATCTCGGCGGCGGTGAGCAGCCCCGTCGCCGGAGCCAAGTGAAGTGGTCCTCAATCCCGTAAGTGCGACGAAGTTGCCAGAGGTTGCGCTGGGTGCACCGTTCTGCCACACCAAGACGAAGTCCCTTCTCGTTGAGAATGGTGGCGATCTCGGACTCCGTGTGGTCGTCGAAAGGGCGGTCGATTTCAGCAACGGTCGCAGGTTCGGTCTTGTGGAGTTGGGAGGCGCTAAGCGGGAGCGGCAGGTGGAGGCTGTGGGTGGCGCCGCCCCGAAAGCGAACCGGGGCTACAACCTCATCTGTCCGGAGCAAGGTGACGTCCTCCAGCAACAGTCGGACCTCTTCGGGGAGGTGGCCTCGACTCCCACCGGCTGGCGGTTTCTGGACTCGATCGAGGAGCCGCAGCTGGAACGGCTGCAGGGGGCCCGGGGGAGAGCAAGAGCCAGGGAATGGTCTGGAGCATGGGACCCCAAGCGAGTGACCCTGGACTGCGACTCCACCCTGGTGGCGGTGGAGTCCGAGCAAAAAGAGCAGGCGGCTCCCAACTGTAAGCACGGCTTCGGCTTCCACCCGCTGCTGGTCTATCTGACCAGACCGGGGAAACCCTGGCGGGCCGGCTGCGACCCGGGAATGCCGGCGCCGACACCGCCCAGGACCACGTGGAGCTACTGGACGCGGCGCTGGTCCAGCTCCCCTTGCCGACCAAGGCCGAGGATGAGGACCAGGGGCTGGAAGTGCTGGTGAGCTCTGACTCGGCCGGGGCCAGCCGCGGCTTCGTGGATGCGATTGCCGAGCAGGGGCTGGAGTGCTCGGTGGGCTTCGCTGTGGCCTAGCTGGTGCGGGAGGCGATCCTGAAGCTGCCGGAGTGGAGCTGAGAGCTGGCGATCACCAAGGAGATGGCGGAGAGATGGAGCCCAAGCGGCCGAGATCACCAGTCTCCTCGATCTCTCGTTGTGGCCCCAGGGCTCCCGGGTCCTGGGGCGAAGGGACGAACGTCATCCTGGTGCCAGCTACAACCCACTAATCAAATGGGGACCACAAACAACCAGTTTCCTTGGGACTGGAGCCGCAGTTCTGAAGCCGACGCGTCTAGCGAGAACTACCGGCTACGGGGACCGATGGCCGCTCGTGACCGAGCTCCCAGCTTGGACACATCCCACGGGGCGCCCAATTCGTTTTGCCCTACTCGGCCAGCTTATTCCGACCACGCCGCACCGGCTACGATGATCCACCTCCGCGTCAGTCAAGTCCGCATCGATCACCGAAGGATGCTGGCCGTCGGGGACCAGCCCCACGTCAGTCGCCTATCGACCCCGATACTCCTTCTTCATTATTTTGGACTGCACCGCGATCACCGATGAGCGCCGCCACCGTCCACCACTGAGGACGATCCCGCCTCTGCTCCTCGTTCAGGACCGGCATTGGAAGGCTCAGTTCGTGCCCGCTTGAGCGGTTCCGCAAGCCCGATCCCGACCGCGAGCACTATCCCGATCACGAGAAGCACGCCCGCCAACTCCCGCTGATGTCTGAAGTGCCCTATAAAGACTGCCACCGCAGAGAGCACGGCCAGCGCCGCAACCGCCAGCGCGCCATCGTCAACAAATAGACCCCAGATCTCCGTAAGGCCGGCGCGGATTGCCCGAATGGTAGGCATGCGTGTCATAGCTGGTGCCCAGGTGTGGCTAAGGAGCCAGACGAAGGCTATAGAGACTAAACCGTACAGCACGATAAGCGGGATCAGGCTCAGATCTTGACGCCACCACGCTACTCCCATCCCCTCACCCGCAAAAAAAGTGCCGAACGACGTGAGCATGATTCCAACGACATACTTCATGGTGTTCTCGGGCACGCGGGTCAGAGGGCGCCGGAGGCTGACACCCGCCGCCACGACCACGATCAGTGCTAACACCGCACCGACTGCTGCTGATGTCACATTATCCAGCCCGCCCAGGGCCACTACGATAAATACGACTTCAAGGCCCTCTAAGAACACCCCCCCTAGAGAAGTAGTCACGCCAACCCGATCGAAGGATGTCCTTCTCGGCCCTGAGCGCATTAGATTCTGTGTCGTTTCCTCAAACGTCTTGGCTTCATCGTGCAATGACTTGAGACCGCTCGATCGAAGGATCGCCTTGTGGAGCCACTTCAGCCCGAACAGGAGGAGGAATACACCGACCACAGTCCTTGCGGCGGCGATCGAGACATGCGACGTGATGGCAATTCCAAACAACGCCACAAGTGCCACGAGAAGGACCACCGCCAGAATGGCGCCGAGGAAGGCGCTCCGCCAACCTTTGAATAACCCCACCGCTAAGACGACCGTGAGCGCCTCCACCCACTCCACTGCGGCCGCCAAAAAAGTGGCCAATACTACAACGTAACTCATGCCCTATAGACTCCTGTTGTGACTTTCGGTAGCGCCGCCATCCATGCCGGTGCCGAGATGGATCTCTCCTGTTCCATGGTGGGCTGTGTGATCGTTATGCTCCCCATACGCCGGTGGGTTCTTGGGTGCTGCACCTCCAAGGTCTTGGCACCGTCCGGGGCCTTCGCCTTCTCGCCCAGCGCTCGGCTCCCACTTGGACCCCCGTCGCCGGGGGTCTGGATTAGGACGCGGCAGGATTTCTGATCGTACGGGCCGATCACTCGCTCGCCGTCCAAGACGACTTTGTCATGGCGCTTCGATAGTCGGGACTCCCCTTCCGCCGGCCACGGGGCTGCTTGGTCATTACCCCGACCAGACTTCCACCGCCAAGTCCACCACAGCTTGCCAGGACGCACGACGAGGCTGCAGGACCCGCACGTCGCTACGGCCCGCGCTCTTTCTCCCTCCTAAGTCCTTGACGCCGCGCTCCGCCCGCCGGGTCTCCCCGAGCACCTGGGGCCTGCCACCGGGCGCTCCAGTACCTACCCGGGCGGGACTCTCACCCGCTAGCTGATTCCAGTTTCCAGGACGCACTGCGTGCCACAGTATACACAGGGCGTGCTAGAGTCGGTCAAACCTCGTCGAGACTTGCACCCTTGGAGAGCGAGGCGACTGTGGAGCGCAGTCGGTCAGCAACATGCTCATACAGCCCCGAGGCGAAGCTGATACGTGCAACTCCAAGCGCGGAGAGTTCATCGATCGGAAGTCCTCCTCGCCGCGCAATGACGTTCACTGGCCCGGGCAGGGCCTCGACTATCGTGGCGATCTGGTCGGGGTCGGCGAGGGCTATAGGATAAACGCAGTCGGCTCCCGCCTCAAGGTAGAGACGTCCTCTTCGGACCGCCTCTTTTAGCTGCTCATCCTTTCCCCCGACATGGCGAATGAACGTGTCAATCCGTGCGTTTATCACGATGTGTACGCCGGTCGCTTCGGCGGCGGCGCGGACCGCCGCAAGGAACCCCGCCTGTCGGTCTGCATCGACGAGCGCTGCTTGCCCGTGATGGTCGGTGTCTTCGAGGTTGCATCCCACGACTCCGGCTGCGAGCATCTGGCCGACGAGGTTTGCCGCCGTGAGTCCGTATCCTGCCTCAAGGTCAGCTGTTACGGGACACGACACCCCGCGCGCAATCCTTGCGACGAAATCGAAGATCAGATCCGGGTCGCTCGCATCATTATCGCTTTCCCCGAGCACCGCGGCGACCGCACGACTTGATGTGGCGACGAACGGGAACCCAGCCTCTTGTACGATTCGAGCGGAGCCTACGTCCCACACGTTTGGCAGCACGACCGGCTCGTAAGGTCGATGCGCCGCGAACAGCGCGTCTGCTCCGAAGGAGAGCGCGTTAAGTGCCGTGTCCCCGACGCCCCTCAACGTCGCTCAGACCCCGCTGGCGCCCGCGGTACATGGTCACCCACGGATGCACGGAACGCAACGGCAAACCGGTTCCACCCGTTGATCGCGACGATCGCTAGCGTGAGGAGACACACCTCATCCTCGGAGAAAACCGCACATACCTCTTCATAGATTTCGTCGTCAACACTTCTTTCGGGTAGCAGCGTGAGTTCCTCGCACCACCTCAGCGCTGCACGTTCGCGATCGGTAAAGACCGGCGTTTCGTGCCACGCAGCCACTAAATGAAGTCGATCATCCGACTCACCACGTGCCCTTGCGTCTTTGGTGTGCATCTCTAGGCAATGAGCACAATGGTTAAGTTGTGAAGCACGAACCTTCACAAGTTCGAGAAGTGCTGGCTCGAGGGTCCCAGCGCTTGCGGCACGGGCCACGCTCTGCATGGCACTCACGACTTCAGGATGCCGGTGGTAGTCGATGCGCATGGCTGCCCTCCTTTTCCGAGCCCACCTCAAGACACCTCCTGTCGGTCGTGTGTCAGTTGTGAGGCCCAGGGAATCTCGTACGAACCAGCGAGTAAACTATACGTGTTCCCGTACTGGCTTCAGTCGCGTGCCGCAGTGAACTGGATCATCTAGATCTCGTAGGCGATCGTGCTGTGGTGCCGATCGACGGGTTTCGCGCGGACCGACGGCCGGTTCTCCGTGCGCTCCGTCACTTCGGTGGTGCCGCGAAGTATTGAGGCGGGCTTGAGATCGAGCCACTTAGGCACACGGAGCTGAGGCTCGTGGTGACCGGCTCGCGACATGGCCCGCTGAAACTGGCGATTGCCCGCGACGAGAAGGGCCGCAGTTCGTACTCGGTGCGTCGGTCCACCACCGCCCGGGCGACGGACCCTCAGAGGTGATTCTCGTCTCGTGGACGTCAAGAATCTCCGCCTGGCAGGAGTGGTGGACCGACGCGATTGAAGTGACCGCGCTGGACTGCGCTGTCCCGTTCCGGACGATTCGGCCTCGCGGATCCGCGGGCTGTTCGCCTGGCATGATGAGGCGACTGCCGTCTCCGCCAGCGGTGGGCGTGGTGGGGACGGCGCGGATGACGTCCTGGTTCAGGGGTTCGTGCAGCGTCGTCCGCTTGACGGCCGGCGGCACCTTCATTGCTGCCCTGGGACGAGCGCCGTTAGATCCCTCTCTTTCCATTTCCCATTCGACCGATGGTAACGAGCCTCTCCTCGCTCATCTCGCGGACGGCCCAGTGAGGCCCTTCCCGCCCGAGACCGCTGGACTTCACCCCGGTGTACGGCATGAGGTCCACGCGACTGCTCGAGGTCCCGTTGATGTGCACCGAACCCATCCGCAGGCGTCCCGCAGCCGTGAGCGCATGGTCTAGGTCATTGGTGAAGAGGCCAGCAGCCAAGCCGTAGGGCGTGTCGTTGACCTCGTCAATGGCGCGATCGAGGTCGTCGAAGCCTCGGACGACTACGACCGGTCCGAATACCTCGTCGCACATGACCTGCATGTCTGGCGCCACACCGGTTAGCACGGTGGGCTCGACCACCGCACCGTCACGCCCCCCGCCGAACACGACCTTGGCTCCGGCGTCGCATGCCGCTCGGACCCACGAGGTCACCCGATCCGCCTCGGCCGGGCTAATCAAAGGGCCGACGAAGGTCTCCACCCGGGAAGGATCGCCGACCTCCCGACCAGCGAGCATCTCGCGCAAGGTGTTCAGCACGTCCCCGATGACCGCCTGGTGCACGTACAACCGTTGCACGGAGGTACAGACCTGGCCCGCCTTGCGGAATGCCGCGTTGACGCACAGCGGCAGGCAGTACCCGAGGTCGGCGTCCTCACAGACGATCGTGCTCGACAGGCTCCCCATCTCGAGCTGGGCGCGCCGGAGTCCGATGGTGCGGTGGATGTGCTCGCCGACTGCCGTGCTGCCGGTGAAAGCGTAGAAGCTCGGTACGTCGCTCTCCAGCAACCACTGCCCAACGTCCCGGCCGGTCCCATAAACCACCGACAAGAGACCGCCCGGCACTCCTGCCTCCAAGAGCACCCGAACCACCAGCTCGGCCGTGAGCGGGGTCAGCGATGCAGGCTTCAGCAGAACGGCGTTCCCCGCCGCCAGCGCAGGGGCGACCTTGTGGAGCACCGTGTTGAGCGGTGAGTTGAACGGCGTGATCGCACACACAACGCCGAGAGGACGCAGCACGGTGAAGGCGAGTCGCTCACCGGCGCCCGGAGCGGCGTCGACCGGCACCATCTCGCCGACGATCCGCTTGGCCTCCTCAGCCGACAGCAACAGCGTCTGGACGGCCCGGTCCACCTCGCGCCCGGCATCGGTGATCGTGAAGCCACTGTCGAGGACGATCGTGCGGGCCACGTCGGCGCGGCGCGAGGCTAGGAGCGTCGAAGCCCGCGCCAGAACCTCGTACCGCTCGTACGGCGACCAACGCGACGCCGCCTGTGCCTCAGCGAGGGCAGCTAGCGCCGTGTCCACCTGGGCCCGAGAGGGACGGTGGACGGATGCCACGGGCGCTCCGCTGTACTTGTCGGTGAGGGGAGTCGTCGACTCTCCCTCACACCATGCCCCGGCGATATAGAGCAGGACGTCTGTCACGTCATCCGCATAGCCCGGCGCTGAACGGGTGGGAGGGGCGTTGTCCCTGGCTCGGCGAGGACCCGCAGGACGTCCTGGTAGCGGCGCGGTGCCACCCCGCCGAACCGCTCACGGAGGTGATGGTCCACGGCCCACTGCAGGCGAGCCGCGCCTGCCTCGGCAAGCCACGGCTCGATACCGGCGCCGACCAAGGCGGTGGCCACTTGGCGGAGCTCCTCGGCGCGCCGCTCGCCGTGCACGACCGTGCGACCGATTAGGTACGAGGCGAGCGCCTCCCAGTCCTCGAACGGGAGACTACCGCCCATCGACGCAAACACGCGTTCGGAGACACCGTAGCGTGCCCCCCCGAGTGCACACTCGAGGACAAGAGCTTCGAGCCCCTTCACGAGTAGGCTGCGGAACATCTTGACTGCGGACGCGTCACCGGGACGGTCGCCGATGACCTCGATCCGCATCTCAAGCTCGCGTCCGACAGCGGCGAAGGCCTCGGCTCCACTTCCGCTTGCCAAAACCGGCACCTGATGGCGAGCAGGTGACACGGCGGCCATCACGGCGCCGTCGACGAAGCGGGCTCCCGTCGGTTCCACCACTGCGGCCACTGCCCACTTCAGTTCCGGGCTCGCCGAGTTGTAGTCGGCGTAGAGGTGCCGCGAGGAGAGCACCGGTGCGACCTCCTCGGCGATCGAGATGGCGGCGCTGGCGCTCGTCAGGCAGATCACGACATCAGCCGCAGCGGCCAACCCCGTAGCGGAGCCGACGATCTGCACCCTTGCCTGTTCGGCTGCGGCGCGTACCGCGGGCTCATCCTGAAGGATGTCGTAGCCGACGACGTGGGCGGCGGCGACATCGCTAAGCCCGGTTGCCATAGCGAGTCCGGCCTCACCCAGGCCGATGAAGCCGACCCTGATCACGATCCACCTCGGTGATCCGCCCCGTCAGGCGCCGCCAACGGCAGGGTTGACACGTCGACCACGTCGGCCAGATGCCACACCGCCGCCTGTAGCTGGTCCGCCCCAGGGTCCCCCAAGACCGGACTAGCCAAGTCGGTGAACTTGTCACTGAGCTCGCCGTCCGTGAGCGGGTCGTCGGGGTCGCCCTTGCGGGTGCGCCGCTCGGCGACGTGCGTGACTCCCGACTGCTCGATTACCGTCACGCGGGCCGCACGTTGGCCGGGGAAGGCAGCTTCCATCCCCTCGTCGGGCACTAGGGTCACCCGGCCGGTCAATTCGCGCACGGCAGGGTCGAACAGCACAGAG
>Ga0307374_10004485_pt1 | contig 23210 bp, 25 predicted proteins | sample OX3MG_FD_202532 | JGI IMG/M metagenome (GOLD analysis project Ga0307374, IMG submission 202532) | Soil microbial communities from Risofladan, Vaasa, Finland - OX-3 | ecosystem: Environmental > Terrestrial > Soil > Coastal area > Acid sulfate soil | place: Finland: Risofladan, Vaasa | collected... | reverse complement strand
ACGCCGCCGGCTGAGTCATCCCCAGCTCCTGGGCCAACTCGGTCACCGGCCCCTCACCCGCCCGCAGCAGCACCAGGATCTCCCGGCGCTGATGCTCGGCGATCGCGTTGAAGACGTCCGACGTCGTCGCTGCTCGTGCCATGGCGCCATCACATTCCGATATCGGCAAGCGTCAGCGGGGAGGAATCAGGCGGATCCTGATCGGGAAGGTGCGCCCCTTCACGTCACCCCGCCGAGGACCATCCAGACGTTCTGATCATTGCTCCAGAGCGGTTGCGGCGTTGGTCAGTATCTGTCGGGACAGTTGAGGGTCGTCCCCGGAACCGGGGTGGCTTGGAACGATCTAAAGCAAGCTGGATCGGTCTATTCCGGAGCAGCCAGCGCAAGTCCGCTCGGAAGGGCGGACAGTGCGCCCGCAATAACTCGCTGCTCCGACTTCGGGATTCCATTACGGGTGGCCACCTCCGGCCAGTGTTGGAGTACGCCCGCCACCTCCAGAATGATGGCCCTCGCTCGAGTCTCCGATAGCCCGTATACCTGGCGTGTGGCCAGGGCAGCACCAAGATCGGGAGCTGTGGTCTCTCCGTCAATCGAGATCGAGTGTTGCCGCTCGGCACGACCTGGGTTCATATCGAACGCTGGCGATAGCCGCCAGCCGGCCGGGGTACAGAGGAACGCGTGATTGCGCAGGTGGTCGTCGCGATTTCCGGCAAGGATATTGAAGACCAATCGCCGAAATAGCTGCTCTAGATCGTCGCGGACGCTGGCCGCCGCGCCAAACCGCCTGATCGCGTGGGCGATGTCCAGATAGCTGGCCTCCTCTCCGTCGCTGCGCTGCGCCAGCGTCATTGCCGAGGCATACAGGCGCCGCGACGTGCCGTCTCGATCGAAGCGCCTCGTGGCGAAGGTTCGGCCTCCCTCACCCAAACTCAGTAGCCGCGTTTCGGCGACCTCGATGCCGGCCTCCCGGGCCAATTCGGCGTAGACGTACTCCCAGGCGGCGATGTCGGCGCGATCGGTGCGAGACGGGAACTTTGCGATCCAAAGGCTCCCATCCGGGTCCCGGAAGTTGGCCTTCGGCCGGGCGCCGCCGAGTGAGCTTCCCGGTGCAAGCAGCAGCTCGAGATTGGGATCGTCAATTGGAGCCTCGGGATTCATCTCGAATGCCATGGCCGCAGCCTCGAGGGCGCTGAGCTCGGCCAGCGGCGGTATCGCCGGCTCGCTGTCATCGACAAAGGATCCGTTGACCCCCCGCCGAAGTCGGAGCGCACCCATTCGCGTCTGGTCATCAACCCCCGTGAGCAGCAACCAGGGGTTGAGACCTCGCCCAGCTCGACGCTCCATAAGGCGGACGCCCCACGAGTCGGGTGAGGTGTCGCCCAGGATTGGCGGTGGCGCGGATCCAGCGAAGTATTGGTACCCCTCGACTCGGGGAAGCCGTGGCTCGAGATCGAACCCCTCGGAGCTCTCAAGCCACGATCTTGCGTATACGAATGCCACCGCCCCCGAGTCGGGCCAAAAGGAAAGAACCCCTGCCGGTCTCGCCGGCCCGAGTTCGGGAGCATCGAGGACGACGATGAGATCCTCGGCTTTGACCTTAGAGGGCATCGGCAAGATTCCGCTCGGGACTGCGACTCGGGCGCGGAAGGCGTGCGTCAGCGAGCCGCTGCCCCAGGTCGTCAACGGCTGCAATGCGATCGAGATCGCCGTCCAGACCGAGTATCTCCAGAACCTGAGCCAGGACGGCGAGGCTAACGCTCAGGTCACCTGCCTCCAGCCGACGAATGGTCATCCTGGCGACCAGGGCTCGCACGGCCATCTCCGCCTCCGTCATCCCTCGGCGCCGTCGTGCCGCTCGAATTCGCTTGCCCAGCGCCTCAGCCCGTCTCGCGAGGCTTGGTGAAAGAACTCTGTTAGGCCGGCTCATGAGATTTAGTTTAGACGCTTGAGCCGGTTATGGCTCATCTATGTATCTTTGGATAGGGCGGCGCGCCGGTAGAAAGGGGAGTCGATTCGAGAGCCGGACCTGGCCTCCACAAGACAGGTACCGCATCGCTACAGGAGATGCGCGGTCAGCTGACGGCCGAATCCGCTGCCGACCCCCGGTGGTCAGCCAGGTGCATGTCGCCCTCGCTCGCCTCCTTTCGAGCCGTGGGGCTCAGGCCTTGGTGGTTCATAGAGGATCACCAACAGGTTCCAACAGCCGACCTGTGGGCCGCCGCCGGGCTATCTCCGAGCGAGAAGACCATCCGGCGCAAATTCGGCAGCTTTCGAGGTGCGGCCCGACTGGCCGGCGTTCCTTGACCCGGCCGAACGAGCGTTCGCTGTCGTTCGCCGAATGAAAGGCGTCGAACACCTATCAATCCTCGATAGATCGCCGCCACCTCGTTGAGGGGGCCGAGGCTCATGACAAAGAACGGCGCCGTGCCGTTTCACAGGAAGCACACAGCACGCCAAAGCGGGCCGAGTGACGTGACCTGTCCGCGGTTATCGCTCCAGGCAGGTCTCCTGGCTTCCATGTCGCATGACAAGCAGAAGGGACCACCCCGTTGACAAGATCATGGGACCGCCTCGGGGCTCGGAACGGTTACTGCAAATGATGGCTGGTCGAGACTAGCCGGCGCACCTCCAGGCCGGGGTCGGATGCCGCCAGCTGGTCAAGGCGGAGCAGTCCGTCGTCCAGCAGCGAAGCGGTTGTCGGCGGGCTGCCCACAGGCGTTGTAGGGCGTGGCTGGCGGCATGGCCCAAAGGGGGCGCGCCAGCGCTCACGTGTCGGCTCGCGGGAGGCGCGGCTTCTGCCGGTTGCGATAGGACTCCCCCTCGAGGATGAGGTCGTAGGCGGCATTGACGAGGCGGTCGACCGCGGACTGGGCGAGCATGGGGTCGGCCATCATGGCCAGCCACTCCTGGGGCTCCCGATTCGAGGTGACCAGGGTGGAGGCGCGCTGGTGTCGCTCGACCACGATCTCGTAGAGGTCGTGGGTCTCGATGGCGTCCAGGGCCTGTAGAGAGAAATCGTCCAGCATCAGGAGATCGACGCGGAGCAGACGTCGCAGCTCGGCATCGTAGGTGGCGTCGAGGCGAGCCTGAAGAATCTCGCTAGGCTTGGTCAGTACGGAGGTGCTTTTGGCTTTCTGTTTCACACCTCAAGCTTGAGGCACCTTCGTTCAATTCCCAGGTGAGGCTGGACCAGGCGCGTCCCCGCTGAAATCCGAAGAGCCAGAGACAGAACAGGTGTGGACCCGAGGGGATTCGAACCCCTGACCTTCTGAATGCCATTCAGACGCGCTCCCAACTGCGCCACGGGCCCACTTCGGAGAGGAAATGATAGTCCGGCACTCGTCTGGGCCGTCGAGAGGTGAGGTCTTATGACTGGGCGAGTCGCCGGCTTACTCATCCAGGTCAGGGTGCATGGTGGCAGAGGCCCCGACCGCCTCCTGAACTCGGACCAAGGTCACGATGAGGCTGAGGAAGACCAGGAGGTGAACTGCGGTGCACCATTCGCAAATCCGGTGAATGATCTCCAGCTCCGCCCGAATCAGCCAAAGTGCGGCCGCGATACCGCCCAACGCCCAGATCGCATGGACCACCCTGATGGTGGGATCGATCTGGCTACGAGCAAGCCCCATCCCGGCCAGGATTCCGCTCACCAAAAACCAGACGACGCCAGCCACGCTGACCGGTACTGAGGTGGCGGGAACCACCGAATAGCTGCTGTGCGTGACCGCGTCGCAGTTCACCAGCGAGGTCTGAACGCACGCCAGGGGAGCGTGTTGATAGTGGGCCACCGTGAGGTACACGGAGATGCCGAGGCCGATCAGCGCCATCACCAGAAGCGCTGCGCTGAGGCGACTGGCGGTCATTTGCCGAGCTGGGACTCCAGCGTGGTGATCTCGGGCGCAGAGCAGGTCGACAGTGGCTTGCTCCCCGTGACCTGGCAGATGGCGGCGGTGATCCAGTTGGCGTTTCCGACAATGTCCTTGGCGACCAAGGAGTCGGGATTGATGAGGTCCGAGGCGATCGTGCTCCAGGAGAGATTCTGAAGCACGTCAGGCGGATATCCACTTCCGACCGCGATGTGGCGAGAGGCGATGTCGACAAAGGGGATGGATCCGGTTGAGTTGTATTTGGTGAACTCGGACTGCTGCAGGGCGTCGGGGGTGGATTTGGGCTTTTGTTGCCGGTCGCTGGTCTCCACAAAGCTGAAATCGATCACCGAGCTGGTGTAGGTGGCTCCCGTGAAGGAGAATGTCGGCGTATTGGGGAAGACGTCGGTCGACGATGAACTGCCGAGCGACATGTTGCGCAGCTGGCCAAATCGTGAGGTGGCGAGAACCAGGCTCCAGCGCTCGGCCGCGCAGTAGGGGCAGTAGTCCGCGCCCACGTAAATCACCATGGGCAGTCCGGCCGAATTCCTGAGGACGGTGGAGGATCCGGTCGAGAAAGGGTTGGTGGTGCCGCCCGCACCAATTTGCGATGACACCGCCGGGCTCACCGCGGCGACCCGGGCCGCGATCTGATCGCCCGTGATGCCGGCGCTGCTGGGCCCAGGCGATCGCAGCAGGGACAGGTAAACCAGGGCCGCGACCATGGCCAGCACCAGGCCACCGGCGATGATGATTGGCCAGGGCCCCTGCCACCACGATCGTTTGAGGGGGCGCTTCAGGGGCGGCCGAATTGGCGCGCGCCGCGCTTCGGTCGGCGGCACGCGCCGCTCCGCGCCCGGTCCGTTGGCTGGGTTCCCACCCCTGTTCGGTGCTGCCATCCCAGCGCAAGGCTAGCGCCTTGGGTGCGGCGGGCGGTTGCTGCAACAATCAAATATCTGTTGGGCAGCGGCCGGACTCGCGCCTGAGCGCCTGGTCTTGCCGCCGCCGACGTTGAGGGATTAGTCGAGGGATTAGAAGGAGGCTCAGATGGCGGTCAAGAGCTCCATCTCAGCCGGCGTCAACTGCCAGAGGGCCGCCTCGGCGTTCTGCTTCACCTGGTCCGGAGTGCTGGCGCCGGAGATCACGCTGGACACCACGTCCTGGCTCAGGAGCCAGGACATGGCCAGCTCCAGGAGGGTCCGGTTCCTCTCCTGAGCGAACGCGTTCAGCGTATTCAGGCGTTCGAAATTGGCCGGGGTCAGCAACCGAGCCGCGTGCCCGGGGCTGCTGGCCAGGCGCAATCCCTCGGGCAGGCTGCCCGGGTGGTACTTGCCGGTCAGGAAGCCCAGTGCGAGCGGAAAATACGGAATCAGCCCCAGCCCGAAGTGGCGTATGGCCGGCAACACCTCGTCTTGGATGCGGCGTTCGAGGAGGTTGTAGTGATGCTGGGCCGAAACCGGAGGAGTCAGGTGACCGGCGCGGGCGGTCCACTGCGCGTCGGCGATCTGCCAGGCGGCGAAGTTGCTGTGGCCGATGTAGCGGACCTTGCCCTGAGTGACCAGATCGTCAAGGGCGCGCAGCGTTTCTTCGATCGGGGTCTTGGGGTCTGGAAAGTGGATCTGCAACAGGTCGATGTAATCGGTTCCAAGCCGCCGCAGGCTGTCTTCCACGGCCTCCAGCAACCAGCGCCGGGAGGTGCCCGACCGCCCCGGCTCCGGCGAAATGGCAGCTCCCGCCTTGGTGGCCAGGACCACCCGCTGTCGTCGCCCCGCGAGCACCTGGCCGATCAGGCGCTCGGATTCTCCGCCGGTGTAGACGTCGGCGGTATCGATGAGCGTCACGCCCAGGTCCAGCGCCTGATCGATGACCAGTCGCGTCGCGGCGGCATCGATGCTGCCACCGAATCTGTTGGTGCCAAGGCCGAGGGCCGAGACCAGCAGTCCGCTTCCACCAAGCCGCCTGTACTCCATTGCTGAGGAACTCCTTACTTATCCGAGAGGCTGGGTTTGGGCAGGGACTGGTTCGGCGACGAGGGGGCCCGCCACCCCACGCGGTAGAAGGTGGATCTCAACCTGGGTCCTGGAATCGGGGCTCGCGCTTCTCATTGAACGCTCGGACCCCCTCGATCTGATCTGGATGTCCGATGGTGCGGCGGTAGGCCTCGAGCTCTGCGTCATAGGCGATCTCGGACGGCACAGCGCCGCCCAGGCGGATGGCCTGCTTGACCTGGCGGATGGCGAACGGAGAGTTCCGCCCGATCCGGCGCGCCACCTCGAGGGCCGCCGGGAGGAGTTCGTGGGCAGGATGGATCGAGGCCACCAGGCCCATCCGAAGGGCCTCGGCGGCATCGATCGGGTCTCCGCTGAGGAGCATGCGGAGGGCGCTGCCGACTGGAATTCGCCGGAGCAGGTTCTGGGTTCCGCCCGCGCCGGGGATGATTCCCCGCCGCACCTCGGGCTGCCCGAACAGGGCACTCTGGGCGGCCAGGATGAAGTCCGTCTGCATCGCCAATTCACACCCTCCGCCCAGGGCGACACCGTTGACGGCGCTGAAGATCGGGGCTCGAAGGCGGCGGATGCCGCGCATGGCGCGTTCGAGGACCTGGTGCTGGTCCAGCCACTGGGCGGCGTTCATCCGGCCCCGCTCGCGCAGGTCGGCCCCAGAGCAGAAGGCTCGATCCCCAGCCCCGGTCAGCACCGCACAGCGCAAATCAGATCGGGCCTCGAGCATCTCCAGGTGCTCGCCCAGCTCCCGCGCCATGTCGGTGTTGAGCGCGTTCAGCACCTGGGGCCGATTGAGCGTCAGCAAAGCGATGTGTCCGCCGTCGCGCCACTCCAGTTCGACCGAGCTCATCAGCTCAACCCTGGGCCCGGCATCGGATCAGGCGGCCAGCCGTCGCAGGTCCCCGAGAGCCTCACCGGCCCGCGCCGCGGTCTGTTCCGCGTGGTTGCCCTCGAGGTAGATGATCTCCTCGCTGAAGCCCCTCTCGAGGTCGGCCCCGACCAGCTCCAGTAGTTCCTGGCGCGAGCTCCCTGACCAGCGCAGCAGGTTGCATCGGCGAATGGTTGACTCGTCGCGGCCAATCGCGGCACAGGCCTGCATCAGCTTTTCTGAGGCCGCCACATAGTCCGTTCCGCGAGCCGGACCGGTCGGATTCCAGACGTCGGCGTGTCGGGCCACCACCTTCAGCATCAGGTCACCGCCGGCGCCGATCCAGATCGGCGGGTGGGGATGCTGCAACGGCTTTGGATTGGCAATGGCGTCGGTCAGGTGGTAGTACTTGCCCTCGAAGCTGGTTCGATGGTCGGTGAACAGGGATTTGATGACGCGGAGTGATTCGTCGAGCCGCCCGACCCGATTTTCGAGCCCCGTCATGCCCAGCATTTGGAATTCATTCTGGGCCCAGCCAGCGCCGATTCCGAATTCCAGCCGGCCCCCGGAGAGGTGGTCGACGGTGACCGCCAGCTTTGCCAGCTGGGCAGGGTGGCGGTAGGCGTTGCCGGTCACGTTGCAGCCGATCCGGACCCGCTGGGTCGCCACGGCCATGGCCGCCTGCAGCGCCCAGCCCTCGAAGACCGGATGATCGGGTCCCGAGGGTCCGATTGAAGCCAGGTGGTCAAAGTCCCAAACGTGATCGAAACCCGCCTCATCAGCCACCCGCCAGACACCCCGCAGTGCATTAATGGTGGTCGACTGGCCGGCCAGTTTGAGGCCAACCCGAAGCGGATATGTCACGCCGTTAAATGTATCGGTTGGGCAAACCGACCGGGTCGGGGCCGGCGGTGGCGCCTAGCTGGCGGGTCGCGACGGTTTCAGTGGCCACCTCCGGCTCGCGCCTCGCGCGAAATTGGTCTAAAACGCGATCCGCTCAACGGACGCTCGCGCCGGTGCTCGGCGCGGCGCGCACGACGCTCGACCAGGCTGTCAAATCGGCTCATGGCCGGGCTCGGTTCGCCGGTCTTGCGCTTCAGCAGATGCTCCTGGATGTCAAAGAGGTGGTCTTGCAGCTGTGCCGGCCGGGCCCTGGGCGAGGGCTGGGCCAGGGCCTGATTGCCGCTGGCCCGAGCCAGCAGTCCGATCTCCAGGGCCAGATCCGGGGAGGGTGCCAGCATGCCGGCCTCCACCTTGTCCTCCAGGCGAGCCATGAGCTGGTCGCTGCGGGCGATCAGCTGCCGAACTCGCCACCCATCTCTCTGCGAGGCGCGCTGCTGCTGGAGGGAGTCCCAGGCGACGTCGGCGCAAAGTTGCATGTTTCCGGTCGCCACCGCCGAGACCTGGCGGCGCGGTTTTGGGCCTTCCTGGGGAGCCTGATCTTGGGTGTGCGGAGTTGGCATCTGGGAGCGGTCGGTCGAGGCCGAAATTTCAATTGCCATGCCCTCAGGCTGCCGTCGCCAGATTGGAGCGAGGTTGAGGAATGGTCAGAGATTGGTCAAGAAAAGACCATCGCCGGGGCCGCTCGGCCCGGTCGCCGTGCCAACGCGCCCGGGATGCGGCCCCGAGGCGGCGGTCAGTAGGCTAGCAGAGATGGGTATGGGCGGCGTTCGCGCATCGCGCGGCGGAGGTGGTGGCAGGAGTCCCCGCCCGCCCTCGATCTGGACGCCGCAGCTGATTCGAGTTGTGGTCGGGCTCATGATTTCGCTCTTCGTCGCGGCCATGGACACCACCATCATCAGTACCGCGCTGCCCACCATCGCCCACGACCTGGGTAACTTTGCGCTCTATCCCTGGGTCTTCAGCGGCTATCTTCTGACCAGCACCACGACGGTGCCGCTCTGGGGCCGCGCCGCCGACCTGTATGGGCGAAAGCCGGTCCTGATGATCGGGTTGGCGGTCTTCGTCCTCGCCTCAATGCTCTGCGGGTTCAGCCCCAACATGCTGGCCCTGATCGCGTTTCGCACCCTGCAGGGCGTCGGGGCGGGCTGCATTCAGCCGCTCGTCTTCACCCTCGTCGGCGACATCCTGCCGACCGACCGAAGGGCCAAGATGCAGGGCCTTTTCAGCTCCATGTGGGCGCTGGCGGCGGTGAGCGGGCCGGCCCTGGGAGCCACGCTGGTTTCCACCATCGGCTGGCGCTGGATCTTCGACATCAACCTGCCGGTGGGACTGGTCGCCTGCTCACTGCTGCTGGGGTTCAAGGAAAAGCGCCCCGAGTCGGCGCGTCAGGGTCGCTTGGATCCTCGCAGCGCCATTCTTCTGACGGCGGGGGTGGCCGCGCTGCTGGTGGGATTGGGAACCGGTAGTGCCAGCGCCAGCCCGATCTGGCCCCTGGCGGCGGCGGCCCTGGTCATCCTGGCTGGGTTCGTTCTCATCGAACTCAAGAGCCGCCACCCGACGGTGCCGCTGGACCTGTTGCGCCACCCGCTCATCGGCCCCGCGGTCCTGATCGTGTCCCTGGCGGGAACCATCCAGTTCGGCCTTCTGACCTACGTCCCCCTCTACGTCCAGGAGGTCTTGGGCGGCAGCCCCTTCGCCGCCGGCTGGGCGGTGACCACCATCTCCATCGGTTGGTCCAGCGCCTCGACCCTGGCCGGCTGGAACATGATGCGGATCGGATACCAGCGCCTGGTGGGGTTGTCTGGCTTCTTTCTCGTGGCGGGGACGCTCTTTGCCACCCTGGGCCGGCCCCAAATGGGGGTGGCCGCCGTCGCCGTCGCCTCGGGTCTGGTGGGGGTCGGTCTGGGCCTGCTCAGCGCTCCCCTTCTGATCGTGGTCCAGTCCAGCGTCAGTTGGGGTCGGAGAGGGGCGGCCACTGCGCTGAACCAGCTCGGCCGGACCATCGGGGGGGCCGTCGGCGTTTCACTGCTGGGCGTTCTGGTGCAGTCCCGGGTCGGCGCCAGCCGGGGAGCGGAGCGCGTAGCGGCCCTCGACTCCGGAATCCATCAGGCCTTCGGCGTGCTCACGGTGGTGGCGGTGGTGGCCTTGGTCGTCGCCCTCCTGATCCTGCTCCTGCGCCCCCACCAACTCGAAGTCAGCCCGGCCGAGGTCAGCACTCAGCCGGATTAGCCGGCGGGCGCGAGTCGGGCGGCCTCAGGCGGGCAGTTTTGAATCGAGTTCTTCCAGCTGCCGGCTCGGGGTGACCAGCTCGTGCTCGGCTCGGGCGGCCGAGATCCGGCGCACGATCCGCTGCACCTCGCTGGGCTGGTGGCCGAGCGCGGCCAGGACCTTTTCGGCCTGGATGGTGTGCTCGCTCAGGTGGCCGCCAAAGCGGTGCAGTCGAAAGCGCAGATCGACGATGTGGCCTGACCAGACCGTGGGTCGGTCCAGATCCGGCCCAGCCAGGGTGCGCAGGGCCCAGACGAGCTGGCGCTCGGAGTCGATCCTGTCGATCCAGTCGACCACGCCCCCCTCACTCTGGCCTTCCTCCAGCGCCTCCGGCTGCTCGAAGCGCACCGGGTCCGCCTCAGTGCGCGCCAATGCGTACTGCATGTGACCCCGGTAGCGTCGATCGGTGAGCAGGATATGTCCCAGAACCTGGCGCAGATTCCATTCCCCGGGCTCCGGGGAGCGGTCGAGGTCGTCGTCCCCGAGGCCCGCCAACAGTCCCCGCAGATCGCCCCATGCCCGCTGCGTCTGGCAGATCGAGCGGGCCGCCAACGTCATCTCCGCGGGCATCGCGCAGGCGGCCGCAAGTTCGCGCTCCAGGCACTGATAGAGGCGGTTGCGGAACTGGAGATCGCGGCCCTCGTTCTCGACCCAGGTCCACGGCTCCACCAGCGTGAGATCCGTAACCTGAGCCATCGCGATGAGGTGACGGGAAAATGTCGCTGTCATGGCGGCGAGCGTACACCAGCCGGCCGGGGCCGGTGCGTCGCTCGGCGAGGGTAGGGGGGAGGGCCCGGCCCTGGCCCGCTAGGGATTGGAGCGGGCGGCTTCGATCAGGGTCAGCGCGAAGAGCGCCATGGCGAGCCAGGCCAGAGCGCCGGCGGCCGCCAGCAAGAGCGGTTCAGGGGTGGCCGCACCGGCCGCCGCTAGGAGCGGCGCCAGGACCCGGAACCCGACCGCCCCGAGCAGCAGGTAGAGGGTCAGTCGCTGCCGTTCGGGGTGTAGCAGCCGGCCCCGATCGCGGGCCAGGATGGGGGCCAAAAGGGCCATCATGCCCGCAATCAGCACGGTCAGAAAGCCGAGCCCGGTGGCGTGCAGGCCGGCATCCAGAAGCGCATCATCGGAGCCTCCCCAGAGTCCGACCACCCCGCCCAGGCTGAACAGCCCGCCCGCCAGCACCGCCATCCGCCCCGCCCAGACCAGGTTTGGTCCGAGCCCCGCGGAGGCCGCGGCGAGGCGGTGCGCCCGACCCCGCAGCGCCCCCACCGTGGGTGCCAGAAAGAGCATCCCCAGCCCCAGCAGCAGGGCGCTGAGCGGGCCGGCGGCGGGTACCCCGAGGTGGAGCAGGAGACCGGCGTTGAAGGCCAGCAGAGGGATCAGCAAGAGCCGGGGACGCGGCTGCCCGCGGCCAAAGAGCACGCCCACCATCCGCGCCTCGATGGCCCAGGCGAAATTCGCGCCGACGCCCAGCAGGAGGGCCCACTCGAGGCGCGATTCCACCGCGACGGGGACCAATCCCGCGCTCCCACTGGAGGCCGCGATCTGAGCCCCGATGGCCCCCACCAGCACCCAGCCCAGGCTCCCCGCCAGCGCCGCCCACCACCAGCCGCCCCGGCTCTGGGCCCGCTTGAGGGCGGCGAGCAGGAGGGCGGCGACGGCGAGGTCGCCGAGGGCGGCCAGTCCGGACCCGGCCCGGCTCACCACGGTATGTCCACCCGCGATCCCGGCTAGGCGGAGGCCGAGGCCCCCGGCCAGGGCTGCCCACACCAGCGCCACCGCCCAGCCCGGGGGTGGGCGCTGGTGGGTCAGGCGTGGCACCAAGCGCAGCGACATCCCCGCCACCACCAGGCCGATCCAGCCCGCACTCTGGGTCAGGCCGTGAAATTGCAGCAGGCGCGCGGCTTCCCAGCTGGGCGGGCCGACGCGTGCGAATGAGAGCCAGACGCCGGCGCTCAACCCCAGGCCCAAGAAGGCGAACAGGGCGCTGGCCAGGAAGATCAGGTACGAGCGTTCGTCGGCCGGAACCTGTGACCGCTTGCCCGCCCCGGCGCGACCACCACCCTCGAGTGCGATACGCCAAGCCTATATGGGGCGATCCAGATTTCGCAGAAGGCGGGCCGGGGGGACTAGGATCGCGTTGCAGTGAGCCAGCCGCGACGGTCGATCCTCATCCTGAACGGGCCCAACCTGAACCTGCTCGGAGAGCGCCAGCCCGAGATCTACGGATCGAGGACGCTGGCGGATCTGGAGCAGGCGCTGCGCGGCCGCGCCCAGCAGTTGGGCTGCGAAGTCGAATTCGCCCAGAGCAATTCCGAATCCGACATCATCGAACTCATCCAGGCCAGCCGGGGCCGATACGACGCGGTGGTCTTCAATCCGGGCGCCTTTGCCCACTACAGCCTGGCCATCGCCGACGCCATCAGCGCGGCCAGCGTTCGGGTCTTCGAGGTTCACATCTCCAACATCCACGGACGCGAGGAATTCCGGCGCCACTCGGTCATTGCGCCCGTGGCCGTGGCCGTCATCGCCGGAGCGGGCCTGCTCGGGTACGAGCTGGCCCTGGAGGCGGCCGTGGGGATGGAGGCTTAGCGCGGCGGCGACCGACCGCATCCGGTGGCGGATTCCGCTGACGCTGGAGCGGTTGCCGAGCACACAGGGGAGCCCGGCCGGGCGTATCCACCTCGCCCTGAGCGGTTTCATGGGGGTGGGTAAGTCAAGCCTGGGGCGGGTCCTCGCGGTCGATCTGGGGCTCCAGTTCAAGGACATCGACGAACTCGTCGAGGCCCGTCTGGGCGCCTCCATCGCCCAGACCTTTGCGGCCGGCGAGGGCCAGCGCTTTCGCGACCTGGAGGCGCAGGTAGTGGGCGAGGTCCTGGCCGGCGAGCCGGCGGTGCTGTCGCTGGGAGGCGGCAGCACACTCCGTGACGAGGTCCGAGCCCAGCTTCTGGAACGCTCGCTGTTGGTCTTCCTCTACGTGCCCTGGACGGAACTGCGGGATTGGATCGGGGCGGAGCGAGGGGGCCGGCCCCTAATTGAGGGGTTGACCCTGGACCAGATCGGGGAGCTCTACTCGGCGCGCCTGCCGGTATATCGCCAGGCTCACCTGGAAGTTAGGGTGCCGCGCTCGGGGATCCAGGCCTCCAGGGACCTGGTGCTGGCGGCCCTCAAGGCGCTGCCTGAATCCCGGCCGGGACCAGCCCTGGGGGACGGCGAGCTGGCTTAAAGGGGCGGCCGGTACACCAACTGGTCTAGCCTTGCCGGGCGATGGGCACACTAATCCTGGGGGCGGGTCCGGCCGGACTGACCGCCGCCTACGAGCTCCACAAGCTGGGGCTCGATTCGACCGTGCTCGAGGCCGATCCCCGGTACGTGGGGGGGATAGCACGCACGATCGAGTATCACGGCTATCGCTTCGATATCGGCGGGCACCGTTTCTTCTCCAAGAACTCCGAGATCGAATCCCTCTGGACCGAGATCCTGGGCGCGGAGATGCTGACTCGCCGGCGGCTCTCGAGGATCTACTACCGGGGTCGCTACTTCGACTATCCGCTCCGCGCGATGAACGCCTTTTGGGGCCTTGGCCCGCTGGAAACGGCGCGCTGCATCCTGAGCTACGCGGTCGCCCGCGCCCGCCCTGTGCGCCCGGCCGCCAGCCTCGAGGATTGGGTCTCGAACCAGTTTGGCAAACGACTCTTCGGCATCTTCTTCAAGACCTACACCGAGAAGGTCTGGGGGATACCGACCAGTGAGCTGTCCGCCGACTGGGCGGCGCAGCGCATCAAGGGCCTCAGCCTGCCCCAGGTTCTGCGCGAGGCGCTGCTTCCAAAGCGGTTTCGAGGCGACGGAATCATCAAGACCCTGGTCGACCAGTTCCGATATCCCCGGCTGGGGCCAGGCCAGATGTGGGACAGCGTCACCGCGCTCCTGCGCGGCGCCGGTCACGAGGTCCTGCTGGACCGCTCGGTCACCTCGTTGCGCTGGCGGGCGGGCCGAATCGAGGAGGTGGTGAGCCAAGACTCGGGGGGCGGTGAGCACCGCCACCACGCCACCGAGGTGATCTCCTCGCTGCCCCTGCGGGACCTGGTCTCGATGCTCGACCCGGCCCCGCCCGAGGCAGTGCTGGCTGCGGCCCGGGCCCTCTCCTACCGCGACTTCCTGACCGTGGGCCTGATCACCGAAGGCGCCGATCTGTTTCCCGACAATTGGATCTACGTCCACGACCCCGACGTCAAGGTGGGTCGGCTGCAGAACTTTCGGAACTGGTCACCGGGGATGGTTACCGAGGCGGATCGGACTGGACTCGGGCTCGAGTATTTCTGCTTCGAGGGCGATGGCCTGTGGACGATGTCGGACGAGGCCCTGATCGCGCTCGGGGGCAGCGAACTTGAGGCCCTGGGTCTGTGCTCGAAGGCGGATGTGGTCGATGGTCTGGTCATCCGCCAGACCAAGGCCTATCCGGTCTACGACGACTCCTATCTGCAACGTGTCGCGGTGATTCGTGAATGGTTGACGGCCAATATCCCGAGCCTCCACCTGTGTGGACGCAACGGCATGCACAAGTACAACAACCAGGACCATTCGATGATGACCGCGCTGGTGGTGGCGCGCCGCATCGCCGGGGTGGGCGACCTCGATCCCTGGCGTGTCAACACCGACGCCGAGTACAACGAGGACTGGAGCGACGGTGAGCCCGATCCGACGGGGCGGCAGGTGCCTCTGCGGCGTCCCGGTTAACCGGCGCCGGGCACCAAGCCCAATCCGCATCGGGTTTCCGTCGATGGCCCCGAACCTTCGGGAAGGCATTCCAGGCCACCCCAAGAACGCCGATGAGGTCCAGAGCGGCCAAGACGACGGTCTTTGCGGTCATCATTTCCTCCACAGGTGGCAACGATTCTGTTTTGCGAAGATGAGGCGACGATCCGCAACTTGCTGGCGGCGGTGATGCGCGGCAGCCAGCACACCATCGCGATCACCGCCAACGCCGAGGTGGCGCTGCGCTCGGCGGCAGAGGCCTGGCCCGATCTCCTCGTCACCGACCAACAGCTGGACCGCACCGCAACCGGTGCCGACCTGGTCCAGAGCCTGCGCGAGATGGCGGCAGGACGAAGCGCGCCGCGCGTCATCTTCATGACCGGCGCGCTCTGCCGCGAGGATTTGGAGATCATCAACTCGGTCGACCCGACGCTCATCATCCGCAAGCCCTTCTCAATCCAGAACCTGCGTGAGGCGGTCGAACGAGCGCTCACTCCTGAGCCCAGCGGGTGGCTCGTCCCTCCTCCTTCCGGGCTCCGTCCGCAGGGGCCAGACGGCATAGCCCCAGTTCTGCCTCACTCCTAAGGCCGTACCGCCGAGGTCGGTGGTCGGCTGCCGCCCTTAAGGTCGCCTGAGGGCCAGGCGACCCCGCCCCAGGTCAAGCCCGAGGGTGTTCAGGGATCCGAAGGCGACCATCTTGCACCGGCCCTGCGCCTGCACGCCTGCGGATCGGATGACAAGGCCAAAGTGGGGCGGGAGCGGCGCCGCACTGCCCGCGAGCTGGGCTGAGGCCGGTGTTGCCGACCTAGCGCGGGGGAGTGATTAGGCGCGCCGCGCCGGGTAGGGCGACGGCGGCCAGCAGCGCTTTCACCGCATCCCCGAAAAGAAAGGGCAGGACGCCCTGGGCCACGGCCTGGGCCAACGACCACCCCAGGGTCAGCATCAACCCCGAAACGCCGAAGACGTAGACCGCCGCCGAGCAGACCGCCATGGTGGCAAAGGCACCCCAGGGGCTGCGGTAGAGTCCGGTCTCCGCCAGGCGCCCGGCCAGCAGCGCGGCCGGAACGAATCCGACCAGATAGCCGACGGTGGGGAGGTGAAGGGTACCGATTCCGCTCTGCCCCTGAGCAAACCAGGGCACGCCCAACAGGCCCACCGCGAGGTAGAGCAGGACCCCCAGCCCGCTGCGCTGGGAACCCAGCGCGAGGGCGCCCGCCAGCACCCCAAAAGTCTGGCCGGTGATCGGCACGGGCGTGAAGGGCAGGGGAATGGAGACCTGGGCGGTGAGCCCGATGAAGCAGGCATAGAGGGCCACGAGGATGGCGTCGTGGGCTCGCGTCAGCGGCCAGGCATCGGCCAGAACCAGGGGTCGGGAAGTGGTGGACTGCTGACTCATGGGGACTCCATTGATGCTGTCGGACGGCAACAGGCTTGCTGGGCGACGCCAGCGAGACGACTCGCGGCAGAATCATAACTGGGTTGCGTGACCATCACCCGGAGCTCAAGTCGGACTGGCTGCTGCGCGGAGACGCGGACCTAGCCCTGGCTGCCGTCGTCACCAGCGCCCACGCGCGGGTGGTGGTGGCCAGCGATTTTGATGGCACCCTGGCCGAGATCGTCGCTCGGCCTGACCTGGCGCAGCCGGCGCCGGGCGCCTTGGCGGTGTTGGGCCGATTGGTGGAGTCGGCCGCCCGGGTCTTGGTCATCAGCGGGCGTGAGGAATCCGACCTGGCCCGCCTGCTGCCCCTGGCCGGGCTCGGCCTGCACGGCGATTTCGGGCTCCAGCAACCCACTCCGGCCGAACTTGCGGCGCTGGCCGATTGCGAGCGCCGCCTGCGGGAGGAGTTCGGCTCCGATTCGAGGGTCATGGTGGAGTCCAAGCGGGCTGCCTTGAGCCTCCACTTTCGCTCCCATCCAGCGATGGCTTCAGAGCTTTTGCGGCGCGCCGTGAGCCTGGCCGCAGAGCACGGTCTGCTGGCCACGCCGGGCCGGGCCGTGGTGGAGATCCGGCCCCGGCGGGCGAGCAAGGCGACCGCTCTGGACCGTCTCCTCCAGGGGCTGGGGCCGGATGCGGTGGTCTACGCGGGCGACGACGAGGCGGACCGCGAAGTATTCGGGCTGCTGGCACTGAGTTCCACTCCCAGCCTGGCCATCGGGGTGGATTCGAGCGAGGTTGACCCCGGCGTCTTCCGAGAGTGCGACCTGCTTGTCGACGGCCCGCGCGGCGTGATCGAGCTCTTCAGGCGCCTGGCGGAACGCCTGGACCGATCAGGTCGTGCAGATCCTGCAGTTGGAGCCTGACCCAGCGCGCGATGTCCCTCTCGACCACCACCTGGCGCAGCACCGCCGCCCTTCGGGCGCGCTCGGGGGCGGCCATGGTGAGGGCCAGGCGGAGCGCGGAGGCGGTCATCTCGACGTCGAAGGGATTGACGCTGACCGCCGCCTCGCCGAGTTCCTCGTGGGCTCCCGTGCTCTCGGAGAGAACGATCACTCCATCGCGCTGATTGACCACCGCCCCTTCCTTGGCGACCAGGTTCATTCCGTCCAGTATCGAATTGACCAGGAGCACGTCGTAGCTGCGGAAGGCGGCCATGGCGCGGCGCTGGTTTTCGCCCATCTCGAGCCGAATTGGTCGCCACCCATCACGGCCGAACCGGTGGTTGATGCGCTCCACGGTGGCCTGCACGGCCTGACCATAGGCGCGGTAGGCGGCCACATCCTGGCGCGACGGTTGCAGGAAGGCGAAGAACCCGACCCGTCCCCGAAGGGGAGGATTTTGGAGCAGGAGGCGCTCGTAGGCGAGGAAGCCGCGGATGATGTTCTTGGCCGGGTCCAAGCGGTCGACACGCACGATCAATTGCTCGGCCCGGCCGCCCCGGATGTCCGACTCCATCTGGCGTACCTCACCCGACCGGGAGAGGCGTTCGAGGTTGTCGGTGTCGACCGAGATGGGGTAGGCGCGAGCCCAGGCTAGCCGGCCCCGGCTCAAAACCACCTGGTCACGATGGTCGACGCGCAGCCCTCGCAGCTCCTCGCAGGTGGCCAGGAAGTTGGCCACGTCGTGTGAGGTCTGGAAGCCGACGATGTCATTGCTGACCAGGCCGTCGATGATGGCATTCCGGAACTGGGCGGGAAGGACCCTCCAGTAGTGTGGTTCGGGCCACGGTATGTGGACGAACTGTTGCAGCACGGCGTGGGGAACCCCGGCGCGGATTCTGGCCGGCGCCAGGTAGAGCTGGTAGTCCTGAACCAGGATCAGCGGGCGTCGGGGATTCGACGCGGTGATACGGACCACCTCGTCGGCGAGATCCTGATTGACCTTGGCGTAGCCGTTGCTCCAGGCGCGGTGGGTCCGGCCATCCACAACCGGCTCATAGCTCAGATCCCACAGGTAGTGCTGCAGAAACCAGAGCAGGGGGTTGCAGATGACCGAATAATGCTGCTCGTAGGCCGAGCGCCCCGAATCAACGAAGTGGATGCGCATCGGTGGGGCCCCGTCGCGCTCCTGCACCAGGGTCTGGCGGGCATTCGCGAGGTTGCGCTCGGTGGGGGTGCGAGCGGCCGCCACCCAGTCGGCGCCGGTCGCCTCGGCCACCGTCAAGAGGGCGGTGACAAGCCCTCCCGAACCACGGCGAAAGCCTCCCGTGGCCAGGGGCTCGACGGGCGCCCGGTTGCTGAGAATGATCGGTGACCACCATCCCAGCAACCGTCCCGCGCTGCTCCGGATCGAGGACCAGGTGGCGCTCGGGCGCGAGGCCGAACTCAAAGCGGTGCGCTTGCGGCCGGTTCCGCGGGTGCATCGCCCGGAGTTGCCGCCGCCCGACTCTCCTCAACGCCCTCCCTGAGAAATCGCTGGTAGAGCCGATAGGCGTCCTGCTTGCGCTGATCGACGATCTTGGTGTAGCCCGCCAGGGTGTTCAGGTTGGCGTGCCCGAGCACCTCCTGGACCAGCCGCACGTCGCCCCCGGTGACCTCAAGGAGGTTGGTGGCCGCGGTGTGCCGGGCCACGTGGGGCGACCGAAACGACCACGCCCCAAGCGATTTGCGCAGGCGATTGACGACGTGCCGCGCGCCACCGGGCGTGAGCCGGCGCATCGACGAGGTGGCCCGGGCGCGGTCGTAGTTGATGAAGAGCGCGAGGCAGGTGTCCTCGCGCGCCTGAAGGTAGTCATCGACCGCCGCCTTGGCGTCGTCGGTCAGGTAGACGGCGCGCTGCTTGTCGCCTTTGCCGGTCACGATCAGGCGGTTGCCCTGGCGCTGAACGCTGGAGCGATCGAGCGCCAGGGCCTCGGAGATGCGGCACCCGGTGGAGATGAGAAAGTTGACCAGCGCGCGATCCCGCTTTTCGGCTTCGGTTTCCGATGGCAGCCGGGCCAGCAACCGGGCCAGCTCCTCCGGTGGTATCGGTTTGGGCAGGCGTTGAGGCAGGCGGGGGAGCGTGATTCCGTTGGAGAGGTCCACCGGCATCAGGCCCTCGCGCGCCAGCCACCGCAACCAGGAGCGAATGGCGGTCAGGGCTCGGGCCCGGGAGGCGGGACCCTGGAGGCGCTCGGCCAGGTGCCTCTGATAGGCGCGGACGTCGTCGTGACCAAAGTCGTCCATATTCAGGCTGTGACCGCGCTCAACCAAAAACCCGAGCAGGCGCCGCAGCTCGCCTGCGTAGGCACGAACCGTGTTGGGGCTGCGATTGGCCTCGAGTTGGAGCCAGCTCAGGTATTCGTCGCGCGCAAACTGGAAGGTGATGGCCAGGGCGTGTCCTCCGGGCGATCTGCCCTGGCGATCATAATCCAGCGCCCTGCCAAACCAGCGCGCCGGTCGGGCGGAATCAAGGCGCCTTCGGCCCCGAGCGCGCCCTGGAGGCTCCCTCCACCCGAGTCACCTGCAAGCCGCTGCCGGGTTCGGCCTCAATGGTCGTCAAGGCCGGGGCCCGGTGATCGATCTGGATACGGATCGGGGCGGGGGGGCGCGACTTGGGCACCCTGATGCTGAGCAGGCCATGCTCCACCACCGCCTCCGCTGCCTCCAGGTGGCAGCCGGCCGGGAGCGCTATTTGGCGACGGTACTCGAGCGGGAACATCTCCTGGTGCAGGTACTCCCGCTCCGCCACCAAGGCCTGGGCGCGAATGTCCAGAACCCCGTCGGCCCCGCGCAGCTCGACATCCTCGGGGGCCACGCCCGGCAGGCTGGCCTCGATAACTACCTCGCGCCCGCCCTCCCAGACGTTGACCGGCAGCGATCGTCGATGGCCGCTGCCAGGCTGCTCGTCGGAGGCGACTTGCTGCCAGCGCTGGGGCAGAGGCCCCGAACCGGAATCGACCAATCGCCAGCCCATCATGCGTCTGATTCTATGGCCACCAGGGGGGACCTAACCGAATCCGCCCCGCGCCCAGCTGGGGCCGGCCAGTGGTGGTCTCAGGCGACCGCCCGACCGAAGGAGCGCGCCGCCCAGGCGACGGCCAGGCCCGCCAGCACGGCCATGATCACCACCCCCTTGACGACGCTGGGATCGGTCAACTGCTGATTGAACACCGCCCGGGCCGCATCCACCGCGTAGGCGAGCGGGTTGGCCTTGGCGATGTCCCGCAGCCACAGCGGCGCCAGGGCCAGGGGGAGGAGGACTCCGGAGAGGAGAAGGATGGGCAGGGCGGCGGTGAAGATGAGCGGGGCGAAGGAGTCCTCGCTCTTCAGCCAGAGGGCCAGGGCATAGGAGACAGAGGCCGTGAAGAGCCCAATCAACGCCACCAGGGCGAGCACGATCACCACTCCGGGCGGGGAGATGGCAAGTCCGAAGGGAAGGGCGCAAACGATCAGCAGCAGAGCCTGGACGACGAGCATCAGGATGTCGCGACCGGCTCGCCCCAAGAGCAGTGCCAGCCGGCTGACCGGGGTCACCCGCATCCGCTCGATCACGCCCTGCCGGAGTTCGGCGATGAGACCAAAACCCACCCCGGCGGCGCTGAACAAACCGAGCTGGACGAGCAGCCCCGGCACGAACACGTTGTAGGCGCCGCCACGAGGAAAGCCGGGGATCTGGGCGACCGACTTGAGGAGTGGCGCGAAGAGCAGCAGGTAGAGGAGCGGCTGCACCACCCCGATCACCACCCAGACCGGATTGTGGAGGAGCATGTCCAGGTATCGCCCGAATATCAACCAGCAATCGCGCAGCGTTTTCATCCTCGCCCCTCCTACTCCGCCACTTCGCGCAGCGGTCGACCGGTCTGGCGCAAGAAAACGTCATCCAGGGTGGGGCGGCTGAGGGAGATCGCCTCGAGATTGATCGAGGCTGAATCCAGCAGTCGTAGGATGGCCGGCATCGCGGTCTCGCCGCGCTCAACGTAGATGCGCAGTTGTCCGTGTTCAATTCCCGCCTCGCGCACGAATGGCTGCGGGCGAAGCAGCTCGAGCACCGGCTCTTGGTCCCCGCTCACGTTCATCGTGACGACGTCACCGGCGACCTGCCGCTTCAACTCGTCGGGGCTGCCCTCGGCCACTATCCGACCCTGGTCAATGATGGCCAGGCGATCGCACAGAGCGTCCGCCTCTTCCAGGTAGTGGGTGGTCAGAAAGACCGAGGTTCCGCCCGCGCGCAGCGCCCGCACCTCGTCCCAGAGGTGAGCCCGGCTCTGCGGATCGAGGCCCGTGGTGGGCTCGTCGAGATAGAGCAGGGTGGGTCCATGCATGAGGCCGATGGCGATATCCAGCCTTCTCTTCTGACCTCCCGAGTAGGTGCTCACCCTTCGATCTGCGCAGGCCTCGAGCTCCATGGTGTGAATCAGTTCCTCGGCGCGCTCGGCCGCGCGGGCCTTGCTGAGGCCGTAAAGGCGGCCCTGCAGGATGAGCTCGGAACGGCCCCGCACCTGGGGATCGGCGCCGCCCAGTTGGCCCACGTATCCGATCTGCTGGCGGACCCGGGCGGGCTCGCGCCGGAGGTCGAATCCTGCCACCCGAGCCTCACCCGAGGTGGGCGCCAACAGCGTGCTGAGCATCCTCAGGGTGGTCGTCTTGCCGGCGCCGTTGGGACCCAGAAATCCGAAGATCTGTCCGCCCGGAACCTTGAGATCCACGCCGGCCACCGCTTCGACTTCCGCCCCCCGGGTCTTGAAGACGCGACGCAGGGCAAAGGTCTCAATGACCAGCTCATCTCGGGCCGCGGCCGGGGCGGCGGCGATCGCGGACATCACGCGATTATGCATCCGCACCCGAGGGCCGCTCGGGCTCGTTCGACAACCGGCTGCTGGACCCGGTGCCGGTCTGGCACCGGCGCTCGATCAGCTCTCGATCGTGCGCATAGCTGAGGAGTTCGATCGCCTCGGGGACCGCCAGCCAGAGCATCTGATCGACCTCGGCGTTGGCAACGAACGCTCCCCCGCCCGTGCTCATCTCCCAGTACCGGACCACTTTCGGTTGGCCGTTCTGATCCCGGTAGCGCGTCGATCCGGCCGCAAACTCGATCTCGCACACCAGTCCGGTCTCCTCACGCACCTCCCGCACCGCAGTGTCTTCGGCCGCCTCCTGGGGGCTGGCCAGTTTGCCCTTGGGTAGGCTCCAGTCGCCGTAGGCCAGCCGGTGCACCAGGAGCAACTCTTGTCGCCCGTCCTGCCAGCGTAGGACGATGCCGCCCGCCGCCCGGATCAGCCCGGAGTCATCCCAGCCGTCTCCCTCAAAGACACTGCTCATGGCGACCATTGTCGCGGCATCGGAGTCCAGGGCGGCCGCCCCCACGCACCGCCTCACGGACGCGTCCACTCGCGGCATACGGGCTGTACGATCAGGCCATGGCAGAGCACGCGGAGTTGGTTCACGTCAGCCGGTACCACCCCGACTCACAACACCGGGATCGCTTTCTCGAGGTCGCCAAGTCGGTCAGCGCCGAGTCGAGATCCACCGTCGGCTGCTTTGGTGCGCAGGTCTGCACCAGCTCGCTCGACGACGCCGTGGTGGTGATTTCGCGCTGGGACCGCCCGGCTTCGCTCACGCGCTGGTTGGAGGACGCCCGGGTGGGTTCCCTGGCCGGCGAGATGAGCACGCTGGGTGGAGAGATGGAGAGCGAGGAGTTGCGTTCACTCTGAGCGTCGCCGGTTAGGACTTCGGTTCCCAATGGCCGGCTGCGATCGACGCCTCGGCGGCGGCGCCGGTTGGGGTCTCTGAGGGGATGCGGGTCAGGAGGCACCGGGGTACACACGGCGCTGATTGAGGCGGGCGTCGCGGCAGGAATCGATCAGTTCGAGCAGGACCCGGTCCGCCTCGCCGACGTCGCGGTCGCGCACGCTGAGGGCCAGGTTTCGGCCCGCGGTGTCGAGTGCGATGGTGGCCAATCGCAGGCGGCGCTGGATCGGACCCTGCACCAGCCGCAGGCTCTGAACCTTGCCCAGGGGCACCCAGGAGGTGACCCGGGCCAGACGTCCGGTGGTGGTGACGACGACAGTGGCGCTGCGACCCCAGGCGAGATTGTGGTACCGCAGAGGGCTCTTGAATCGAACCCGGAGCGGTGCCGGGATGAGCTCGATCGGCGCGTCGGGCAGAATCCGGCGCAGCAGGCGGTCGGCGTCC
>Ga0307374_10004483_pt1 | contig 23212 bp, 15 predicted proteins | sample OX3MG_FD_202532 | JGI IMG/M metagenome (GOLD analysis project Ga0307374, IMG submission 202532) | Soil microbial communities from Risofladan, Vaasa, Finland - OX-3 | ecosystem: Environmental > Terrestrial > Soil > Coastal area > Acid sulfate soil | place: Finland: Risofladan, Vaasa | collected... | reverse complement strand
GCATCCACGTGCGTTTACGAATCTGAACAGCTCACTTTATCACTCCTTGGCTCAAATCCATATGCCTCGGACGTCTTCTTGGTGGCTTATTGAATTGATAGGAAGATTCCCATGTTCCCATTGCATGGCATCTTTGCGTTGCTACAACACTCCGGCGGAGGATAACCTTCCTTGCAGAGACGCCATTTTCGCGTTGCTACCACTAGTGGGCCCATGGCGGAGAGGCCGTCCGCACGCAGGAACAGCAGAAGGAATAGAAGCCTAATTCAGGCGGAAATGCGCGCTTTCAGTTTCACGCGGCCATCTTGAATGGTGACACTGTACTCGATTTCGTTCCCGCCTTTCTCCTTGAGCTCTTTCGTTTTCTTGCGAACGAATCGCTCGAACGCCTGCAGATCGGGCGCAGCGGTCTTTTCTCCCGTTTCGGTGTGCGCTTCCACGAGTTTTTGGTAAAGCGTCACGATCTTGGCGCTTTCGCGATCCGGATTCGAGAAAGACAGTGCAAACGCCGCGGCAGCCTCGCGAGACTGGACGGCTCGCATTACCGAGTCGTCAACGAGCGGCGTCTTTTGCGTTTCCGCATGTCCCTGTACCGCGCTCTCACGTGCCCGCGCCGCTTCAATTGCTTTCGCGGCCGCGCCGAAATGATGCTGCGGGGTTCCGCCCTCTTTCTGGATGGTTTTCTTCCGCCACATGTCGACGTATTTCGCGTAGGTCTGCGCCAGGTTATTGAAGCGGAATCGCTGGGCGAAGCCCAGTTCCCCGCTGCGTTCGTTGTACCGGCGCATCAACGATTCGAGCCGCCACTGCGTGTCCGCGGGAGGACGCGGACGTCCGCCGCCGAAGAATTGTTCGTATTCAATCTTCAGCCTGCGAATTTCCTTCTCGATTTGCGTTAGATCTTCGTCGACGGTCGCCATCGTTGCGTGTGATCCGGATAGATTCAGCGTAACGGCGCCTGCCAGCCGAGTCAATCGGCGCTTGCGCGGGCTTGTCCCAAAGAGAAAGCCCTGTGCCATTGTGACGTCCCAGGGCCTGTGCTCAAACAGTCTAGAGCCGTTGTACAACCTGGGATACTCATTATGGTGGGCCGCCTGCGAAAGGGCTCGTGCTTCGTGACGGATCACGGTGCCAATTGCACCACGCCTGCTTGGGTTTCCAGAACAGAAGGGGCTTGCGTGGCGGCGTTCGATGCAATTCCATGTTGGCGTGTCGAGCGCATCGGCGATAACGTGTTCGTGCGGAGGAAGTTGTCTCCATTCATTCCAAACCGGCGTTAGCTTCCGCGAACCCGCAGAAGCGTTCGGTTTCGATCATCGTTGGCAGAAGCGCCGCCGAGCTGGCGGCCGCTCATAAAATCGAGTGGCGGTCCAGAAATCGCCGTGTACTTCGGAGCATTGTTGTCGACGGCGAATGAATCTCACAAACTTACAGAACAAGGAGGATGTTATGACTCGCGTACCTGATGCAGAGTTGGTTCTCGTACCTGGAGGGACGTTGATTACTGCCACACCCGAAGAAGGACGCGCGCTAGCGCTGAAGATGGCTCGTCACACGATTCACAATATCCAGCCGGACCTCGACATCCTTAAAGCTGGCCGGCCGAACTACTCAGCAAATCCGGACAGTCTCATCGCTGCCGGTCAGGTTGTGGCCATCGAGTTCCAGACCATTGCTGCGGCGAACAACTACTGGCGCTGAAGGTCAATTATGGCTCCGCCGAACGCGATCTCATCGAGTTGAAGTAGTCAGCGGCACTCAGCGAGCGGTGCGGTGGACGGCCGCCGATTGGCTCAGCCGTGAATTGCAGAGAAGGCAAATGGGTTAGCTCTTACGCTCAAAATTATAAGTGGGGACTTCTCGTATGAAAATTGAAACGGCCGGCAGCACTCGCTGTCGGCCGTCGAGTTTCGAGTGAAGCAAGCTACCTCCATGCGCCGCCGCGAAAGCCACCTCCACCGTGGAATCCGGCGCTACCGTGGATTACCATCCAACCATAGATGGTCCCTTCAGAAATACCGCGCTCCTTGGCGGCCTGGGCCACCGAGATGCCTTCTTCGTTGACGCGGCGTAGTAGGATATCGGCTTTTACGTCGGCTGCAATACGGTGATGTTTTTTGTTCATCTGACACCAGGGTTGTTGATTCCCAACCTCAGCGTCTAAAGTACCCAATCCAGGCCAGGTCATTCCGTTCATTACTACCGACACGGCTTCGGCCGCGAATGTGCGTGCCGTCGCGAGACCAATTCCACCGGTGGAACCGTTACCAATACCTTTTTGCCTTCAGGTTACCAATCAGAGCACAATATAGAAGATGTTAAGAACGTAATGTGTTAGTGTGCGGGGCATGGGAAAGGAAGATGCTCGCTCGCTGTCGGCGAAAGCGCACGAAGATCTTCGCCGACGAGTTGTGGAAGCCGTAACTTCAACCCATCATCGGTTTGACTCGCTGCGACATTCTGCCATGTTTTATATTCTCTGAACTCGGAAAACGCGATCCCGCTCGGCGCTTTCAGCGTGAACCGCCCTCCGGCCCAAGGGCCATGCTGGCCAAGATAGGGAGACATACCTATGCGTATACTCGGTTCGGCCGATTTTCACGGCATATTAGGATCGGGACCGCGAGTTCAGAGTCCCGGAACAGTAATGCCGACTTCGCCAAAGTGGGGAGCAAATTGGGAACAATGACCGCCGAAAACGGTCATAAATCACGATGCAGCATGCAAGAAAGGCACGGAGGAATTACCGTTTCAAAGAAAGGGGATTTTCTTTAAGAGAACGACTCGTTGTTTTGATTGTTCTTTCTACTCACCCGCCGCTGAGCCGTCCTGGCAGCGCTGGAAGATGTCTCCACCAATGAGCGGTTCGAAGCGCCGCATACTGTGATGCCCCGGATTTAATGGACAATACGGTAGCCGAGAAAAAACCAAAAGAAGGAGATTGGTCCACAGTTCCGGCTATTTGAATCTCCTCTGTGGGAAAATACTGTCTCACTTTTTAAGAATGTCGGCCGAGAGCTCTTCGTCACACTTGTCGGTGAAACTTGTAGATCGTGCAATGCGTCGAATATTCGACCGGGTATGATTTCATCGGGCGTATACGTATAGATGTAGGCGCTGTCGCATACATGCGCTATTGGCCGCACTTCGCCAGTTATCATCGGATGTTCCTTGGTCCGGTTCACGCTGAGTCCTGACGTCGACGCCAGTTGGCCCGACTTTGAATTTCGGTTTGGAAAAGCGTGTGCGATAATGGAGGGGCAATCGTAATTAGTTTTGCAACCGCTGCGGCCATAGAGCGCTGTTTTCGGCTGGCGAGTTCGGGGGCACTCAGTAAATGTGGATCGTTCGAATTGCGTTACGACGGCCGTACACCTTTATCGTCGCGGCCATTCTTATCCTAATTCTAGGATTGGTGGCAATCTCGCGGACGCCAGTCGACATCTTTCCGGATATCAATATTCCCGTAGTTAGCATTATCTGGGGTTACACCGGGCTGTCGCCGGAAGATATGTCGAACCGGATTATTTATGGCTATGAGCGGGGTGTGACCACCACCGTTAACGACATTGAACACATCGAGTCGCAATCTTATACGGGTATTGGAGTAGTCAAAGTTTTCTTTCAACCGGGCGCCGACATTACGAGCGCCGTCGCGCAGGTCACATCAGTCGCTCAATCTGCCTTACGGCGCGATCCGCCGGGAACAGTACCCCCATTTATAATTGCCTACAATGCTTCCACAGTCCCGATTCTACAACTCGCACTTTCTGGTGCGGGCCTCAGCGAGCAGGAACTCAACGATGCGAGTACGAACTTCATAAGGCCCGGCCTAGTGACCGTGCACGGAGCCGTCCTGCCAGCTTCCTATGGAGGCAAGGAGCGCCAGATTCAGGTGGATCTGAATATTCCCGAGCTTCAGGCCAGAGGACTCTCGGCAAACGATGTGGTAAGCGCGATCAGCGCACAGAATCTAATTCTCCCAGGCGGCACCGCCAAAATCGGACCCTACGAATATCAAGTAGACCTGAATGAATCTCCGGCTAAGGTAAACGAACTCAATAACTTGCCAATTAAGACCGTGAACGGTTCCACGATCTACGTTCGTGACGTAGCCCACGTTCGAGACGGGTTCCCTCCGCAGACGAACATTGTACGCGTGGATGGCTCACGTTCGGTGTTGATGTCTGTCTTGAAATCCGGAGGTACATCAACGCTCGATATCATTTCGAGCATTAAGGCAAAGCTCCCCGCTATCCTGGCGGACTCTCCGGACAAGATAAATGTCCATCTCCTTGCTGACCAATCCATCTTCGTGCGCGCTTCCGTTGATGATGTTATCCGCGAGGGAGCGATTGCTGCAATTTTGACGGGACTGATGATTCTTGTGTTTTTGGGCAGCTGGCGCAGCACGCTGATCATTGCGATATCAATTCCGCTATCCGTTCTCTGTTCCATTATCGTGCTCAGTGCTTTGGGTGAGTCGATCAACATCATGACGCTGGGCGGGCTGGCATTGGCAGTAGGGATCTTGGTCGACGACTCCACGGTGACGATCGAGAACATCCATCGCAACATTGATGAAGGAAAAGAAATCACGCAGGCCATTTTGGACGGGGCATCGCAGATTGCCGTGCCTGCGCTTGTTTCCACCCTTTCCATCTGCATTGTATTCGTGCCCATGTTTTTCTTGTCGGGTGTCGCCAGGTATCTCTTCGTGCCTTTGGCGGAAGCGGTGGTGTTCGCGATGCTGGCCTCCTATCTGCTCTCGCGTACGCTCGTGCCCACGATGGCACGGTATCTGCTGGTGGCGCAGACCGCGGAAGAACACAGCAGGGAGGCAGCAGCGTCTCGCAATCCATTTGTTCTCATACAGCTAAAATTTGAACGTGGATTCCAAGACTTCCAGAACGGATATCGCGGATTGCTTGACACTTCCATCCGGCACCGCAAGCTTTTCGTCGCATTATTTTTTCCAGCCTGTATTCTCTCGTTCGCACTTCTGCCGTTCGTGGGGCAGGATTTTTTTCCGTCGGTTGACAGTGGTGAATTCAAGTTTCACGTTCGGGCCCCGACAGGCACGCGAATTGAAGATACGGCCGCGCTTTGCGGCCACATCGAAGATGACATCCGCCGGCTGATCCCGCCTTCCGAGATGGGCAGTATTATTGACAATATCGGATTGCCATACAGCGGGATCAATCTTTCGTATAGTACCACTGGCGTGGTAGGGCCTGAGGACGCGGATATTCAGGTTGAGCTTGCATCGGGGCACCGTCCGACAAAGGAATACGTCACCGAGCTTCGAGCGAAGCTCAATCAGGATTTCCCCGGTGTCATGTTTTATGCGCTGCCCGTCGACATTGTCAGTCAAATTCTGAATTTCGGATTGCCCGCTCCGATCGATATTCAAGTGGTGGGCCGGAAACTGGCTCTCAATCACGAGTTTGCCGAGAAACTCTTGAACCAGCTGAAATTCGTCCCCGGGACGGTGGATCTTAGAATTCAGCAGCCGTTCAACTATCCGAAATTGTACATAGAAGTGGACCGCACAAAAGCGGATCAGGTGGGCTTGACGGAGCGCGATGTTGCAACCAATTTGCTGGTTTCGCTCAGCGGGAGCTTCGAAACTTCGCCTTCCTTCTGGGTCGATCCAGAAAGTGGCATAAGCTATTCCGTAGCAACTCAGTCTCCGCAGTACAATCTGAACTCTCTTCAGGATCTTGAGAACATTCCGATTAGTGGAGGAAACAGCCCAACACCGCAGATTCTTGCGGGGCTGGCTTCGATTACCCCCAGCGGCGAAATGGCTGTTGTCTCTCACTACGACATTGAGCCCGTAATCGATATTTACGGATCCGTGGAAGGCCGCGATCTGGGGGGTGTTTCACGCGACATTATGCCGATCATCAATCGGGCCAAGAAGGATCTCCCGGAAGGAACTCAGCTGATGGTTCGCGGGCAAATCCAAACAATGAACTCTTCGTTTAATGGGCTGCTGGCTGGGCTTGGTTTCTCGATTCTTCTCGTCTATCTCTTGATCGTCATCAATTTTCAATCCTGGCTGGACCCGTTCATCATCCTCATGGCGCTGCCGGCGGCTCTGGCTGGAATTGTTTGGTTTTTGTTCGTCACCGGAACAACGATTAGCGTGCCGGCTCTTACCGGCGCAATCATGTGTATGGGCGTCGGCACTGCGAACAGCATTTTGGTCGTCAGCTTTTCAAAAGAACTGCTGGAAGCGGGGAAAACCCCCTCGCAGGCGGCACTGGAGGCTGGATTCACGCGGTTCCGGCCCGTTCTGATGACGGCCCTGGCCATGATTATCGGAATGCTTCCCATGTCGCTAGGTCTTGGCCAAGGGGGTGAACAGAACGCCCCTCTGGGCCGTGCTGTCATCGGCGGTCTGCTTTTTGCCACGGTGGCAACGCTGTTTTTCGTCCCGGTATTCTTCAGCTTCGTACACAGCATAGGCCGCAGGGGCCCATCAATGTCCGCTTCTTCATGAAACGGGCACGAAGTGGAATCCGTCTATAACTAACTACAAGAACTAGGCCCAAAAACCAGAAGAGGAATAGATGGCTGGAGCGGAAGAAAAGGACAAACAAAGAGAAAGCCGTGAGCCGCGCCGGTCGCACCACGGGCTCTTGATTATTATTGTGGTCCTGATAATCGTTGGTGGAATCGTTGTCGCGGGCATTCTCCCGAGGGAGAAAGCTAAAGCCGATCTGCGCACCGAGACCTATAAGCTTGCTATTCCGACCGTCAGCGTGATGCACCCCAAGCTGGGCGCTCTTGAGACAGAAATTGTCCTCCCGGGGAATATTCAAGCCTTCATCGATTCACCCATCTACGCCCGCACCAATGGCTATTTGAAGAAATGGTATGTGGACATTGGGACTCACGTCAGGGCCGGGCAACTGCTCGCGGAAATTGAGACGCCGGAGGTGGACCAACAGCTCGATCAAGCCCGCGCAGACCTGGGCACTGCGCAAGCCAACTATCGATTGTCGGAGATCACCGCAGGACGATATCAGGACCTTGCCAAGAGCGAAGCCGTTTCCAAGCAGGACGTGGACAATGCCGTGGGTGACTTCGAAGCCAAAAAAGCCATGGTGGCGTCGGCCCAGTCCAATGTAAAGCGTCTCGAGCAATTGCAGTCCTTCGAGAAAATCTACGCGCCCTTCGACGGCGTAATTACAGCGCGCAACACCGATATCGGCCATCTGATCAACTCCGGTGCCGGAGGCCTCGCAACCGAGCTGTTTCATATCTCCGAGACGAGGACCTTGCGTGTGTACATAAATGTCCCCCAGGAGTATTCCCAGGCAGCTCAGCCTGGACTGGCCGCGGACCTGACGCTCCAGGAATTTCCCGGGCGGCGGTTTAAGGGCAGATTGGTTCGCACTGCAAAGTCGATCGACCTCACTTCCCGCACTCTTCTGGTCGAGGTCGACGTGGATAACCCCACGGGCGAACTGCTTCCGGGTGCTTATGCCCAGGTCCATTTGAGAGTGTCCTCGGGTGCTCCAACGGTCATTCTTCCCGTCAGTGCTTTTCTTTTCCGCGCGGAAGGATTGCAGGTCGCAACGGTTCAGAACGGCCGGGTAGAGTTGAGAAAAGTTGCGGTGGGGCGCGATTTTGGAAACGAGATCGAGGTGGTGTCCGGTGTGAAATCCACCGATTCGGTGATTGTGAGTCCGTCTGATTCACTGATCTCAGGGGAACAGGTTGATGTCGCAGCGGCGGAGAAGAGTGCCGGCGGTGGAAACTCAGTTCCCGATCCATAGTGACGTTCACACGCTCGCGCCACCGATGGTCCGTATTTGATCGAACATTCTGCAAGAGCGGAAGCGGCCCTGTGATTCCTGTTGGATTCTCTGAGAGTGATTGATAAATCCGCGGACAGTGCCCCTTGGTGATCGTTCGGTAAAGCAGTTAATGAAGGGTTGGCTGGTTTTGAGATGGCCATTGATGCTGACGTGGTTGAACGGCCCGAGTCTGCACGGTGAAGATTGCGGTGCCGCGGGACACAGGACATCGCAGGTATTGAGACTGACCAGGAGGATGGTGCTTTGATGGTGACGGTTGATGGCTCAAATGGCTCTGGCAAGTTGCGGATGCAAAGAAATAGCCTAGCAATGCATCGCCACGGCCGCTCGGCCCAAAGACTAGGGTCGCTGTGCCGAAGTGGAGCCCTGAGCTTAATGGTGGTGCTTATGCTCGGCGGCTGCACAGTCGGGCCAAAATATGTCCGTCCCACGGCGGAAGTTCCCTCGAACTACAAGGAAACGCCCCAGAACTTCAAGCAGGCGCAGCCCAGCGATCAGATTGCAAAAGGGAAGTGGTGGGAAATTTACAATGATCCTCAGTTGAATACCTTGGAAGAGCAGATTGCCGTCTCCAACCAGACCTTGAAGGCAGCACAATCGCAATATCTTGAGGCACGCGCGGCCGTTCGCATCGCGCGCTCGGAATTCTTTCCGGCTGTGACGGGCGGAATTTCGGCAACCCAGAATCATCAGTCGTCCAATCGCACCAATGCTTCCTCCAATACGAATTACCAGGATTACGTTCTCCCTGCGGACGTTTCTTATCAGCCCGACCTGTGGGGGCGCGTGCGGCGCTTAGTGGAAGCGTCTCGCTCCGAGGCGCAAGCCAGTGCCGCCGATCTGGCCAATGTGAATCTGAGTCTTCACGCCGAGCTCGCCATGGATTACTTTGAGCTTCGCGGCCTGGACGCTGAAAAGCAGCTTTTGGACTCGACCGTGTCCTCGTATGTGAAGGCGTTGGATCTCACCCAGAGCCGCTATCAAGGCGGTGTGGCCACCGCTGTGGACGTAGCCCAGGCGAAAACGCAGCTCGAGACTACTCGCGCGGCCTCGATCGACGTGGAAGTCAGCCGCGCCGCATTCGAGCATGCTATCGCCGTCCTGGTTGGAAGGCCGGCCTCTACCTTCAGTTTGGCGCCCCTGCCGCTGAATACGCCTCCACCTCCCATGCCTCCCGGGGTGCCCTCGGATCTGCTCCAACGCCGGCCGGACATCGCCGCGGCGGAGAGAAGTGTCGAGGCCGCGAACGCACAGATCGGCGTGGCCAAGGCCGCTTATTATCCCAATGTCACTCTTTCCGCTGCGGGAGGCTTTGAAAGCGGAGTGCTCGGCACGTTCATTCAAGGCCCCAGTGGTTTCTGGTCTCTTGCCGGGTCCGCAGCCGAACTCATCTTTGACGGAGGGCAGCGCCGGGGCGTCACCGAACAGGTCAAGGACGCTTACGACATCTCGGTGGACAACTACAGACAAACGGTGCTGACTGCCTTCCAGGAAGTAGAGGACAATCTGTCCGCTTTGCGGTTCTTGCAGGACGAAGCCACTACGGAAAGCTCCGCCGTGGAGGCCGCTCAGCGCTCTCTCGACCTGTCCACCACTCGATACAAAGGTGGCGTCACAAACTACCTGGAAGTAACCACGGCACAGAGCGCCGCTCTTTCGGATGAAGTGACCGCACTGAACATTCTCATCCGCCGCATGAGCGCGAGCGTCCGCCTCATTGAGGCCATCGGCGGCGGCTGGGATGTTTCGCAGATCCCCCCGATCTAACCCCGCGATCCAGTAGCTCACGCCGAATCCGGAATGTTTTCCAGGAACAATGGCACCCCTGTTGTTTCATGCTTACCCGTGCCCTTTACTCCCCCTCCAGGTTTAGATTGAGCCGGAAAATGGCGGGCTGGCCTGTTTTGGAAGCGGCGCGTGCTAGAGTGGTCTGGATGTCACGATGTGCGATTCCATTGCTGGCGAGGAGAACGAATGAGCATCCTGGAGAAGCCCGCGGAGGTCAATACACCGATCAACGGTTTGCTGGCGCGACGCTGGAGCCCTCGGGCGTTCGACAGCCGGGACGTGGAACCTGAGAAATTGCGAGCCCTGTTCGAGGCGGCGCGGTGGTCGGCTTCATCGGGCAACCAGCAGCCGTGGTATTTTCTCATCGGCACGAGCGACGACCCCGAGAATTTCAAGAAGGTGCTCGAATGTCTGGTGGAGTCGAACCAAGCTTGGGCGAAAAATGCGCCGGTGCTGGGACTGACCGTGGCCGCTCTGAAGTTTGCCAACAGCGACCAGAACAACCGCTACGCGTTCCACGATGTAGGGCAAGCCATGGCATATCTCACGGTCGAAGCGATGGACCAGGGGCTTTTCGTCCACCAGATGGGAGGGATTCTGCCGGACAAAGCCCGCGAAGTGTTTCAAATTCCAGAAGGCTATGAGGCCGTGGCAGGCTTTGCGATTGGGTACCGAGGCGATCCATCGTCGCTGCCCGACAAATTACGCCAACGGGAGCTCGCGGCGCGCGTACGAAAGCCGATGCAGGAATTCGTGTTCAGCGGGCAATGGGGCAAAACCGCCTCGATGGCTAAGCCGAAGGCTGAACGAAAAGCCAAGCACCCCGGGCGTCGATAACAGTGTTGTCAGTTTACTTGTCAGTTAATTGTGATCGCCAGTTAAGCGAAGAATTAAAAGAGAGATTCATCGCGGCACACCGCGCGATCGAAAACCGTACCTCAGACTAAAAACAGCCTCCGAATGACGCGCCGAATTCTTCAACAATCCGTTGGAAGCTCGCGGAGGGCGGCTAACGGTGCCAATTGCGATCCATACCGCCGCGGCTCTGTCTAGCCGGGCCATGGCGGCGCTCCCCAACGCGCCTTTCGATGCGGCCTGCAAGCGCGGCTTCAATCCGTGGTAGTGCGGCGAGGGTGGCCTCTTCTCCGGCGGCAACCAGTTGCGGAGTTTTCACAAACTCGTCCCACAGGATGTGATGCACGTTGGGCTCGATCAGAATGTCGGTGGCGTCGTGCCAGGGCTGAATCGAAACGGTTTGCATGATGGAGAACGAGCGGCTGATGACTTCGATGGTGTTGCGGGGCTTGGTCTCGAGGAGGCCCGGCTCGAGATGAATGGAAATGACGATATCGGCACCCATTTTGCGCGCCGCCGGGGCCGGCACGGCTTCCGTGAGGAATCCATCGACAAGAACGCGGTCGCGGTATAGAACCGGCAAGAAAAGGCCCGGGTAGGCGCAGGAAGCTCGCAGCGCCGGACCGATCTCTCCTTCCGTGAAGTAAACCGATTGTCCAGCAATCAGGTCAGTTGCGACGATGCACAAAGGGATCTTCATTTCCTCGAAGGTGTGGGCCGGAGTAAATTTGTGGAGGAAATCCTCCAGGCGTTCGTTGGAAGCCATGCCCATGCGGGAAAGGGTCCAGCGGCCGAAATCGCGAAAGCGAGTTCCAGTTCCTTGAAGCTGCATCTCATCGAGGGAAGTTCCGCTGGAGTAGGTGGAGGCGATCAGGGCGCCCACACTGGTGCCAGTAATGAAATCAATGGGGATGTGATGCTGTTCTAGGACGCGCAAGACGCCGATGTGCGCGATGCCCCGGGCGAAGCCTCCGCCGAGAGCAACGCCGACCTTCGGGCGGTTCGATCCGCCGCCGTCAGGTTCTGCATAAGCGAACGACCGTAGGCCCTGGACGGCTTTCTTGAACCATTTCCCCGCTATTCCCATTGGAAGCCCCAACTGTACTAGACACTCTAGCAAAATTCCCGAGGCACAGTCTTTCCGGTTGACCGCCCGGCATCGCTTTTGTAACGATGTCGAGTCGAGGAGACCTGAGTTTTATGAAGCGCGCGATTGAAAAAGTGGCTGTGTTGGGAGCCGGCACCATGGGCGCACGGATTGCGGCGCATTTGGCCAATGCCGGCATGCCCTGCTATCTGCTCGATATCGTTCCACCTGAGCTAACTGCCGACGAGAAGCGCAAGGGCCTGACGATGGAGACTCTCAGCGTGCGCAACCGCATCGTGCTGGGTGGGCTCGATGCAGCGAAGAAATCGCGGCCTGCAGCGTTCTTCACACCAGAGACGGCGCGGTTGATCACGCCTGGAAACTTTGAGGACAATCTCGCCTGGTGCGGGCAGGTGGATTGGATCATCGAGGCGGTAGCCGAAAATCTGGAGATCAAGCGGCGATTGTTCGAGCGGGTGGAGGCGGTGCGAAAGCCGGGCACAATCGTCACTTCGAACACGTCGGGGCTGCCGATTCGCTTGATCGCCGAAGGGCGGTCCGAAGATTTTCAGCAGCATTGGGCGGGAACGCATTTTTTCAATCCACCCCGGTATATGAAGCTGGTGGAGCTGATCGCGGGCCCAAAGACGCGCATGGATGTGCTCGCATCGCTGGAAGATATCTGCGAGGTGCGGCTGGGCAAAGGAGTGGTCAGGGCGAAGGACACGCCGAACTTCATTGCCAACCGCGTGGGCACGTTCGCGATGCTGACCGCCATGCGCCAGATGCAAGCGCAGGAAATGACCATCGAGGAAGCGGATGCCTGCACAGGACCGGCTGTGGGATGGCCTAAATCGGCGACCTTCCGCACTGCCGATATTGTGGGGTTGGATGTGCTGGCGCATGTGGTGCGCAACATTTATGAAAATGCGCCGAACGACGAGTCGCGCGGGATGTACCGCGTGCCGGCGCTGGCCGAGGCCATGATCGAGCGCGGGTGGCTGGGCGAAAAGACCGGCAGCGGCTTTTACAAGCGCGTGAGAAAAGGCGCAGAATCCGAAATTCTCGCGATCGACTGGCAAAAGATGGAATACCGTCCGCAGCAGAAAGCGAGATTTGGTTCGATTGAAGCCGGCAAATCCATCGAAGACACGCGGCAACGGCTGCGAGCGCTGCTGGCGCCCGCACTGGAAGGAAGGGAGGGAGACAAGGCCAATCGGTTCATTTGGAGCAACCTGAGCGAAATGTGCCTGTATGCCGCGCGGCGCGTGCCCGAAATCGCCAACAACATCGTCGACGTGGACCGTGCGATGCGCTGGGGCTTTGCCTGGGAGATGGGGCCATTCGAGATCTGGGATGCGGCGGGCGTCGAGCCGATGGTCAAAGCTCTGGAGCGAGAAGGGAAGGAAATTCCGGCGCTGGTTCGACAAGTGCTATCGACGCCAAGGAAATCGTTCTATCAAATGGAAAAAGGCACGATGCGCTATTTCGATGTGACGTCCGGCGCGCTGCGGCCGATGGCAGAGCCAGCCGGAGTTCTCTTTTTAAAATCGCTGAAGGAACGGACACCGGTGGTGCAAGAAAATGCCGGCGCCAGCTTGATCGACCTGGGCGACGGCGTGGTGTGCTGCGAATTCCACGCGAAGATGAATGCGATCGGCGGCGACATCGCGTCCATGGTTCAGGCAGGCCTGGCGCGGCTCGGGAAGGAGTTCGAGGCCATGGTGATTGGCAACCAGGCAGCGAATTTTTCGGCCGGAGCCAACCTGCTGCTATTGCTCATGAGTGCGCAGGAAGGCGAGTGGGACGACATCCATCTGGCGGTGCGGCAATTTCAACGCGTGAACATGGCCATCAAGTACGCGCCGCGGCCGGTGGTGGTGACGCCGCAGGGACTAGCGCTTGGCGGAGGCTGTGAAATCGGACTGCACGGCGCGAGGATTCATGCCGCTGCGGAGGCCTATATGGGGCTGGTGGAAACGGGCGTCGGGCTAATCCCGGGCGGCGGTGGAACTAAGGAAATGCTTATTCGTGCGAACGAGCACGCTGCGGGAGCCGAGGACCTGGACCTGTTCCACGCGCTGAAGCCTATTTTCGAGAATATCGCCATGGCCAAGGTTTCGACCAGCGGCGAGGAGGCGCGCTCGCTGGGCTACCTGCGACGTTCGGATTCGATCGCCATGAACCGCGACCGGCAATTGGCGGACGCAAAACAGATGGCGCTGGCCATGGTCCGGGCCGGGTATCACGCGCCCGCGCCCGCGGAAATTCGCGTGTTGGGAGAAGAATTTCTGGCGGGGGCGAAGCTGGCAATTTATATGCTGGTTCGCGGCGAATATGCCAGCGAGTACGATGGCCTGGTGGCGCGCAAACTGGCCTATATCATGGCGGGCGGCGCAATCACAGCGCCGCAGACCGTTCCCGAACAATACATCCTCGATCTTGAGCGCGAAGCGTTCGTGAGCCTATGCGGCGAACGCAAGACCCAGGAGCGGATCGCGTACACTCTTAAGACAGGCAAGCCCCTCCGCAACTAAACCGGGCGAATGGAAATGGCCACGCGGAGACTGAGGGCAACTCTTTGTGCGTGGCGGCGTTCTTAGTAGCCGGGAACAGCGGATAGCTGCCGACGGAATGAAGTTCAGATTCAAAGAACGACGCCGTTGGGGAATCGCCGAGTTCCATATATTCTAGACCGCCGCTTTATCAGTGGAATTTCATGCTGGGAAGTCCGCAATCAAATTCGTGTGCCGATGAGAGGAACTGTGAGGTTAAGCCTGAAAGCAGGCCCGAGGATAAGCGCGACAATTGAGTTGGCTCTGGCCGCTACTGCAGCGGCGATTATGCTCCTAGCGGGCTGTGGAGGAAATAGCAGCACGAGCAGCGGTTCCTCGGGCGGCTCCAATCAATCGGGCAACGTAAGATCCGGGAGCGCGGTGACAATCTATCCCGCGACCGTAAGCGTGCCGATCAACGGCACGATCCAATTCAGCGCCTATTTGCCGAGCCAGCCCAGTTCAACATTCAGCTGGAGCGTGAGCGGAGGTGGCGCGATCGATAGCAGCACGGGGATCTATACGGCTCCGGGTAGTCCGGCGAGCGTAACTGTAACGGCTACATCGCAAGGTAGTGCCAACTCGACCGGGACGGCGACGATCACGGTGACAGCCCCGCAGGGAGTCTTAGTGAGCCCTGCAGCCGTCGCGATCTCAGCCGGAGCGGCGCAGACATTCAGTGCGACCGTCAATGGACAGGCGGCCACGGGCGTAACCTGGGAAGTACATGGCACCACTGGCGGCGATGAGGTTTATGGAACGATTGATTCGAACGGGTATTATACGGCACCACTGACGCCGCCGCCGGGAGGGTCGGCGGTGATCACGGCGGTAACGGGCACCGGTTCGGCGGCCGTTTCCGGAACGACCACAGCCGCGGTGGTATTTTCAAATGCATCCCTCAATAGCCATTATGCCTTTTCCTATAAAGGAAACGATTCATCTGGATTCCTGGGCGTTGCCGGGAGCTTTACGGCGCAAGGGAGTGCTGGCTCTTCCGGACAGATTTTAAACGGTGTGGAAGATAGCATTGATGCCGGAACAGGAGCCGCAACACACAACCAGTTCTCCGGGACTTTCACGGTCAATCCCGACGGACGCACCACCGCCACGCTTACAAATAATGTGACGTGGCAGTTCACTCTCTTGTCTAACCCGGAGGGAGGAGCGGCGCGCGAGGCGCTGCTGATCCGCTTTGACAAGAGCGCCACCGGGAGCGGCACAATCGAAGCGCAGAATCCGGCGTTGCTGGCCGCTTCGGCGTTCTTCGGCAATTACGCGTTTGGGCTTTCGGGGATGGATGGAAACGGAAAACCGCTGGCCATTGCTGGAAGATTCTATGCGGATGGAGTGACTACGATACCGCTCGGCTCCGCGATTCAGGACGTGAACGATAACGGCTCGACGACTCTCTCCACGACGACCACCTCGGGAGCGGTGGGCGACAAGTCGCTGCAGGGGAGTTTTCTGATGGATGCCACGCTGCCTGACAGCGGACGTGGCACTGTCTCGCTGACCAGCGACAATGCGGTTTTTGCCGCCAGCCTGACGCTGCAGTTTGCGTTCTACATGGTGGACAACACCCACTTGAAGGTGGTTGAAATAGACAACAAGGCGGCGCTTGCAGGCGATTTCTACAGTGCGGTTACACCGGCCGATGGCGCCTTTACAGCGGCGTTGGCTTTACCCAAGGGGAATTATGCCTTCACGGCGTCGGGAATATCGGCGGAGGGAGCCTATGCCTCGGGGGGCGTTTTTAACTCCAATGGCACGAATGCCATCACAGGAGTCTTCGACGTCAATAATGGCACTACCGACGTCCATTTAAACGGCAGCCTGACAGGCTCCTCGTACACGGTCGATTCGTACTCCGGTCGGGTGGCTGTGGTTCTCATAGTGAATGGCGCTCAAGTAAATTTTATTGGCTACCCGGTAGCGTTCAGTGGCCCAAGCGGACCGGTGAGAATGCTAGAGCTGATTGAACTCGACAAGACTACGATCGCCACCGGCATAGCCCTTCCGCAAACGTCCACCAATTCGCTGCAGGGCAACTATGCGTTAAACTTGGCGGGCATCCCCGGTCCGAACAATGGCGCAAACGAACAGGACGTCATCGGACAGATAACCACGCTCGGCAACACATCCTTCAGCGGGACGCTGGACATCAATAACTTTACCCTGACGACCACAACGCTCGCCGCACCACTTACCAATGCGACGGCGATCGTAACTACTACGTCGAACGGACGGGACACTGCAACGATGGCCACCAATGCCGACAGTTTCTCGCTCACTTATTACATCGTCGACGATAACAACGCTCTTCTTTTGGAAACGGACGGTGCGCGGGTGACGACCGGCCTGGTGTCCAGACAGTTTTAATGAATGAGAACTCTTTCCAACCCCCTGCAGTCGCAAGTCTCTGACAGTCACCCCATGATGTGTGGGCAGTACCCCATGTCTCAATAGTTACTGTCCCAAAACGGTACAAGCGTACTATTGCCGCACTTTGTCACCATCCGCGAAGATTTGACGAACTGAAACACTCATCTTAATTAATCGGGGGGAACGGCACGAAGCCGTTACATAAGATGTCTACACTCTCGAAAGAAACGATCGAGCTAGCCCATTTGGAAACGGAATCCGCACCGCCAGATGCGCTACTCAACTCTCAGGCTCTGCCAGCGCCGGGCCAACTGCACTCGGACGCAGTCTCTCTCGAAGTTTCCATCAGGATTCACGGCTCCCGAGTGACCGATGCGGTTCGCGGCGCTGCGGCGCACCCGGAGCCATTCGAAGAGCAAACCACATCGATGATTGTGTTCCCGCACGGCGGGGTGCTGAGAATGTCCACGTCCGTGAACGTTGGACAGATGTTGGTTCTGACCCATTTGAAATCGCGACAGGATGCGATTTGCCGTGTAAAAAAAATTCGTTCTTACTCCAGTTCCTCATCCTACGTGGAAGTCGAATTCACCCATAGACAACCGGGCTATTGGGGCGTCCATTTCGCGTCGGATGACTCGGCTCCGAAGGTGACGGCCTCGTCAGCGCCTGAAGGAACTTCCGGAAGCAACGGCAATGGCTCGAACATGGCCGAAACAAATCCGTCAAGGGGCGCGAGCCCAAAATCGGTGGTGACGACGATAGGAGGGCCACCAGCGAACTCTCCCGCGACCAAGCCGGAATCCACATTTGCTCCAATTGGAGTGCACGAGGATGTGCAGCCCCCGGCGTCAATGACCGCTGGAACCACGGGGATCGCAAAGACTACGGGCGCGCCTATAGCGCTGCCTTCTAAGATTGAAAAGCTGGCCGTGGTGTCTCCGGTTCAAAAGCATGCCGTTGCCGATGTGCAGACTCCTTCCCTGACGAACATTCTGGCTGTCACGGAATTCTCGGTTGCAGAAGAAACACTTTCGGACGTACCGCGGCCCAATGCTCCAAGCCTGAATGCTGTGCAATCCCCTCGAAGTTCGGGGCAGCTCTTCGGCGTTCAATTGGAGTCCAAAGGAAGTGAGATGCAAGGTTCCGCGACAGCCAAGAACAAGAATTGGATGCTGATTGCGGCTTGTGTAGCGGGTCTGCTGGCTGTGGCGGGAGGCGGATATTTGTTGTTGCACCACCGGTCTGGAGATCTGGCCGTGAACCCAGCCACGTCCATGGTGTCGCACGCGCAGGCAATGCCACAGGGGGCGACACAACCGGCCCCGGCCACATCACCCGCACAGATAAATTTGAAACGGAGTCCGGATCCGGTGAGTTCAGCACGCGAAAATCCGGCGGTCAACGCGAGCGACGCGAAAGATACGGCCGTTTCGGCCTCACAGACCGAGGATCCAGCGCAATCGGCACAGCCCGGCAATAGCGCGCCAGCCAAGAGTACCGTCCCAAGTATGTTTGGGGCACTGAACGCTCATCCTATATCGACGCGCGAGTCCGTACAGGCCCCGACTGCCGCTCCCGCTGTGGATTCCGGCAGTGCCTCGCCTGGCGAAAATGACGTATTGCCTGGGATTACGGCCGGAAGCTCTTCGGCGCTTGCACCGCCAGCCTTCAGGCCAACCGGACCAGTACCAGTCGGTGGGCCAGTCAAGGAGCCTCGGGTCGTATCACGGGTGCTCCCCGCTTATCCGCAGCTCGCGAGGCAGGCACACACCGAAGGCGACGTTGTGCTGGATATCGTGGTCGACAAGAGCGGCAACGTAAACGCCATGAGGGTGATCTCCGGCGCTCCTACACTGCGCCAGGCAGCTACGGATGCTGTTCGCCGCTGGAAGTATCAGCCGACCATGTTGGACGGCCAACCTATTTCGGTGCAAATGCAAGTGACCATCCAGTTCCGGCTCTAGATCTAGCGAGCCAGCCTCAGTATCGTCCCGTTTTTCATCCCCTAAACTGCGCGGGTTAGTCTCGTGCTGTTGCTTTTTCTCTTACGCTGGCATCCAATAGTGCAGGCAATGAGCGGGAGTCGTACGTGGTGGATTGAGGTGAGCCATGCGGGAAGCAGTGATTGTGAGTTCGGTGCGGACGGCCGTGGGAAAGGCCCCGAGAGGAACGTTGCGAGCAACGCGCCCGGACGATCTGGCGGCAGTCGTCATCCAGGAGGCACTGGCGCGAGCGAAGGGAGTAGCGCCAGCGGATGTGGAAGACGTAATTTTGGGCTGCGCGATGCCCGAAGCCGAGCAAGGGATGAACGTAGCCCGAAACGCCTGGCTGCGCGCGGGTTTGCCGGTGGAGACGTCCGCCATGACCATCAATCGTTTCTGCTCATCGGGCCTGCAGTCCATTGCCATTGCCGCCGAACGAATCATGGCCGGGCAGGGAGACATCGCCGTGGCCGGCGGAACCGAATCGATGAGCATGGTTCCGATGGGCGGCAACAAAGTTGCGCCGAATCCCTGGCTGATGGACCATCACCCGGATGCGTATATCAGCATGGGGCTGACAGCGGAAATTCTTTCGAAAAAATACGGCATTACTCGCCAGCAAGCGGACGAATTTTCGCTCGGGAGCCATCAAAAAGCACTCGCGGCGATCGCTGCGGGGAAATTCAAGGATGAAATCGTTCCGGTGGAAGTAAGTTACACGGTTCTCGAGAACGACGCCAATGGGGCTCCAAACGGGACGCGCCCGAAGACCGTGAAACTCACGTTCGACACTGACGAAGGACCGCGCGTCGGCACTTCCCTGGAAGCGCTGGCAAAACTCAAACCCGCGTTCCACGCGAACGGGGTGGTGACGGCGGGCAACAGCTCGCAGATGAGCGACGGCGCGGCGGCAACGGTGGTGATGAGCGCTGAGCGGGCGCGATCGCTGGGGCTGAAACCGCTGGCGCGGTTTGTAGCCTTTGCCACGGCGGGCTGCCCACCCGAGGAGATGGGCATCGGACCGGTGTTCGCAATTCCAAAGGCGCTGAGGATTGCGGGACTGAAGCTGGATCAAATCGAGGTGATCGAACTGAACGAAGCCTTCGCGGCGCAAGCTCTGAGTGTCATCAAGCTGGCGGGGCTCGATCCCTCCCGCGTGAACGTAAATGGCGGCGCGGTCGCGCTGGGGCATCCGCTGGGCTGCACTGGCGCAAAACTTACGGCGACAATTCTGCGTGAAATGGAACGGCGCCAAGCACGATACGGCCTGGTGACGATGTGCATCGGAGGCGGCATGGGCGCCGCTGGCATTTTCGAGCGGGCCGCTTAACGGCGAAAGCGAGGAAGCATCATGGCGACCACACCTGCGTCACAAACACTCCGTCGCGGCGGCGGGTTCCTGCTTTCAACCAGTAGCCCCGAAGATGTTTTTACGCCCGCCGACCTTACCGACGATCAGCGGCTGATCGGCCAGACCGCGGAAGAATTTGTGTCCAAGGAAGTGGTTCCGCTAATTCCGGAATTCGAGCGGCACGAAGAAGGCCTGATGGCACAGATGCTGAAAAAAGCCGGAGACTTGGGACTGCTGGGCGGAGGAATCCCGGAAGAGTACGGCGGATCGGGGTTGGATAAGGTGTCCGCGACAGTTCTGGCGGAAAAGCTCGCTGGGTACGCTTCCTTTGCGGTTTCGCACGGCGCCCATGCGGGAATCGGCACTGTTCCCATCGTTTATTTCGGTACCGAGGCGCAGAAGAAGAAATACCTGCCGAAGATTGCAACCGGCGAATTGCTGGCGTGCTATTGCCTGTCGGAACCGCAGGCGGGTTCCGACGCGCTCGCGGCGCGCACCCGCGCCGCGCTCTCGCCTGACGGAAAAAACTGGATATTGAACGGGCAAAAGATGTGGATTACCAACGGCGGATTCGCCGATGTTTACATTGTGTTTGCAAAGGTGGATGGCGAGAAATTCTCGAGCTTCATCGTCGAACGCGGGACGCCCGGCTTCACACCTGGCGCCGAAGAAAATAAAATGGGAATCCGCGGTAGTTCCACGGTGCCGATCTTTTTAGAAAATGCTGCCGTGCCGAAGGAAAATCTGCTGCACGAGATCGGGCGCGGGCACATCGTAGCCTTCAATACGCTCAACGTGGGTCGCTTCTCGCTGGGGGCGTATTGTCTGGGCGCCTGCAAGAACGCGTTGGAAGTATCCTCGAAATACTCGAAAGAGCGCATGGCGTTCGGAAAGCGGTTGTGCGACTTCGGTCTGATTCAAGCGAAGTTGGGCGAGATGGCGGTGAGGATTTACGCGGTGGAGTCGATGATTTATCGCTCGGCTGGGATGATCGAATCGGCGGTGGCCAATCCCAGCGACGCCACAAACAAGACACAGCAAGCCATGCAGGTGCTCGAGGAATACGCCATCGAGAGTTCGATCAGCAAGGTGGCGGGCAGCGAGACGCTGGATTTTTGCGTGGATGAAGCGGTGCAGATCTTCGGCGGGTATGGTTTCCACGAAGACTATCCGGTGGCGCGAGCCTATCGCGACAGCCGCATCAACCGCATTTTCGAGGGCACCAACGAAATCAACCGCATGCTCATCATTCAGATGTTGATGAAACGCGCCATGGCCGGCGTCTTACCTTTGATTTCCGCGGCGATGAAGCTGGGCGAAGAGGTTCTGGCCGGACCATCGATGGAGGAGCCTTCCTCCGCCGCATTTGCCGAGGAAGATCGGTCGCTCGCGCAGGCGAAAAAGATATTCCTGCTCGCGGCGGGCACCGCAGTGCGGAAATTCCGCGAACAACTGGCGGACCAGCAGGAGATCGTCGGGGCGCTTGCCAATATCGTGATGGATGTATATGCCATGGAGTCGTCGCTGCGGCGCGCACAGAAATCCTCCGTGGCGCGCGGCGAAGCAGCGAGGGTGATGGCCGATGCGGCCCGAGCGTTCCTCTATGACGCGATGGATCGGATCGAGAAGGAGGCACGCACGGCGCTGGTAGCCACGGAGGAGGGAGACACGCTTGTCGCGCAATTGGCGGTTCTTCGGCGATTCGCGAAGCATGCCCCGGTGAATACGGTTGCGATCCGCAGGCGCGTAGCGGAGGCGGTGCTTTCGCAGAACCGGTACCCCTTTGAGGGTCGCTGAGGACATTGGCGCTTGCCCGCTTGCGCGTAACACCGCGCGAGATTCCACGCAACTGTATCTAAGCATAACCACTTATCAGGGATACTGCTGCCAGTTTAGCTCACCAGAAAATGCAGGGCGTTTTCCCTGTACAGGAAATTCTCTTTCCATTTGAACCAATTAGCCTTTAAAGGCTTCTGTGATCTCAAGACTTACACCTCGACTCTTTTGGACTTCGCGTTGCATCTAAAGAAAGCAGCTAGGTGAGCCCGTGAGAGCCGATTGGGGAAAATTCAAAGCCTTACTTGGCACAACAGCAAGGGAAGCAAAGGTTCGCAAGCGGCTGCTGGCGATCACAGCGATCATATTATTCCTTCAGCTCTATTTTGTGCGTGAATTGGTTGCCGCGGAATTGATGTTTGGGCTGGGGTTCGCCGTGATGCTAGCGCTAGGGGCGATCCTTTACACTCTCGGGGCGATTGGTGAGCGCAGTTTCAACTGGATCGAGAGCGGCGTTCATCGGATGGCGCCTCTAGTACGTCACGGCTACAGCAGGATCGAGGCGATCAGTAGAAAGCCATCCCGCCATCCACGTTCAGAGTCTGTCCAGTAATCGCGCTAGCCTGATCGGAAACCAGAAACAGGGCAGCAGAAGCAATCTCGTCCATCGTCTGCGGCCTTCCCTGTAAAATGCCCTCAAACATGCGGGCGGAAATCTTGTCTTTGTCGGTTTGAAGATACTCTGAGAGTCCTTGCCCGAGATCTTCAAGCATCCCGGTTTCGGAGACGGGACCTGGACTGAGCGCGTTCACGCGAACTCCCTTGCGGGCGGCCTCCGCAGCAAGTGTGCGCGTAAGTCCCATCAGTCCAGCCTTCGACGCTGCGTAGGCGGCATTCAACGGGAAGGCGGCCTTGGCGGCGATGCTCACGATATTCAGGATTGAACCTGATCGGCGCTGATACATTTCCGGAAGCATGAGCCGCGAAAGCAGGAAAGGGCCACGGAGATTGACGGCCATTACTTCATCCCATTCCCGTGGCTGCAGTTTTTCCACCGATTGGACGGGACCGAGCATGCCGGCATTATTGACGAGAATGTGGACCATACCGAAAGCATCATGTGCCGCACGCACGACTCTTTCGCAATCGGCGGCGTTGGATACGTCTGCCACGACAGCGGAAGCACGCCCGCCAGCTTTTTGAATTTCAGCTGCGACTTGCTGCACCTCATTATGGCTGCGCGCCGTCACGAGGATTGCAGCCCCGTCGGCGGCGAACTTGCGCGCAATTGCCCGGCCGATTCCTCGGCCCCCGCCAGTGATGATCGCGATTTGTCCGCTGAGTTCCATTGGTTCCGCCTCCATCGGCCGAAGTCGAACGGGCATGATACCATCGGAAGTATCCAGATGGCCTCTATCCGAAACAAAACAAAAGGGAACAGAGTGGCAGGAAACCGACACTTTCAGGTAGAATATGATCGTTCGCGGAGAAGACCCTTGACGCTAACTAACATCCAGGGCACAAATAGCGGGGAGAAGACACTGGTGCGCGTGCGGCCGCGAGGCTTTTGCGCGGGTGTAGTACGCGCAGTAGACATT
>Ga0307374_10004480_pt1 | contig 23219 bp, 20 predicted proteins | sample OX3MG_FD_202532 | JGI IMG/M metagenome (GOLD analysis project Ga0307374, IMG submission 202532) | Soil microbial communities from Risofladan, Vaasa, Finland - OX-3 | ecosystem: Environmental > Terrestrial > Soil > Coastal area > Acid sulfate soil | place: Finland: Risofladan, Vaasa | collected... | reverse complement strand
CTCGCCAAGGGGTGGAACGGGTGACCGCCCTCGCCAGGCCCGCCGGCCTCTCGCTCACGGTCAGCCGCCGGACCGTCGCCGCGGCCGCCTTTATCGCGTTCGGCCTCGTCGACATCGTCGGCTTCGGTCTGTACGCCAAGCACGGGGACGCATCCTTCGCCTTCTCGCCGGAGTTCGCGAAGGTCACGGTGCCCAACCTCAGCCTGCCCGCCGCCGCGACCGCCTATGTGTGCGGCGGGATCTCGATCGCGGCCGGGCTGGCGCGGCTGCTCGTGCCGCTGGGCGCGCTCGCCCGGCGGGTCAGCATCGGGGTGGTCCTGTTCGCCTTCGTGGTGGCGCTGCTGTGCTGGGCGGAGGTCGGGCAGCCGTCCACGTTCAGCATCATCAACCTGCTGGAGGGCACTCTGGAGGCGTCCATCCCGCTGATCCTGGGCGCGCTGGCCGGCTGCCTGTGCGAGCGGTCCGGCGTGATCAACATCGCGATCGAGGGCCAGTTGCTGTTCGGGGCGTTCACCGGCGCCGTCGCCGCCAGCTTCTTCGGCGCTCTGTGGCTCGGACTGGTCCTGGGGTCGGCGGCCGGGGCCCTGCTCGGCGCGATGCTGGCGGTCTTCGCCATCCGCTACCTGGTGGACCAGGTCGTGCTCGGCGTGGTGCTCAACGTGTTCGCCGCCGGCCTCACCGGCTTCCTGTATGACCGGGCGCTGGTTCCCTATCAGAACTCGCTCAACTCGCCGGCCACCTTCCTGCCGGTGAAGATCCCGCTGCTCGGCGACATCCCGATCATCGGGCCGGTCCTGTTCGACTCGACGATCTTCCTGTACATCACCTACGTCCTGCTGGTCGGAGTGCAGGTCGGCCTGTTCAGCACGCGCTGGGGACTGCGGGTCCGCGCGGTCGGCGAGCATCCGATGGCCGCCGACACGGTCGGCATCCGGGTGCTGGGCACCCGGTACGGCGCGGTCATCATGGGCGGCCTGATCGCCGGCATCGGCGGCGCTTACCTGACCATCGGGTCGAACGGAAACTTCACGCCCAACATCTCCTCCGGGTTGGGCTACATTGCTCTGGCGGCACTGATCTTTGGCCGGTGGACTCCGTTCGGCGCGCTGGCCGCGGCGCTGCTGTTCGGCTTCACCTCAGAGCTGCAGTCCGTGCTCTCGACCATCAATGTCCCGATCCCGTCCGATATCCTGCTGATGGCCCCGTACGTCGCGACAATCGTCGCGGTGGCCGGCCTCGTCGGTCGCGTCAGGGCGCCGGCGGCCGACGGAAAGCCGTACATAAAGGCATGACAGACCCTTACCCCGCCCGCGCTGACCCCGCGCCCGCGCCCGCCGACCCCTATTCGGCCGCCGCGGCCGCCGCCGCGCGGCTGGCTCAGCTGACTGGCTGCGCCGCCCACGACGCCGCCGTGGTGCTCGGCTCGGGCTGGCTGCCCGCGGCCGACGCGCTCGGCCAGGCCGACGCGCAGGTCCCGCTGGCCGAGCTCAGCGGCTTTGCCGAGCCGACCGTGGCGGGTCACATGCCGGTGGCCCGGTCGCTGCGGGTGGGCTCGCTGCGGGTGCTGGTCTTCCTGGGCCGCACGCACCTGTACGAGGGCTACCCGGTCGCGACGGTCGTGCATGGCGTCCGGATGGCCGTCGCGGCGGGCTGCCGGGTGATTGTGCTCACCAACGCCTCGGGCGGCATCCGGGACGATCTGCGGCCCGGCCAGCCGGTGCTGATCAGCGACCAGCTCAACCTGACCGCACAGTCCCCGCTGAGCGGGCCGCCGCCGCCTGCGGGATATCAGGCCCGGTTCACCGACCTGTCCGACCTGTATGCGGCGCGGCTGCGGGCGGTGGCCCGGCGGGCGGACCCGAGCCTGGCGCAGGGCGTGTACGCGGCCCTGCCGGGCCCGCACTACGAGACCCCCGCTGAGATCCGGATGCTGCGCGCCTGCGGCGCCGACCTGGTGGGCATGTCCACCGCGCTCGAGGCCATCGCCGCGCGGCACCTGGGCGCTGAGGTGCTCGGCGTCTCGATGGTGACCAACATCGCCGCGGGCCTGTCCGACCAGCCGCTCGACCACGCCGAGGTACTGGCCACGGGCCAGGCGTCCGCCGCCCGGATGGGCGAGCTGCTCGCCGAGATCCTGCCGGGGCTCGGCTGAGATGCGAGCACCAGCTGTGATACAGGTGCCAGCTCAGATATAGATGCCCGCTCAGATATAGCCATCAGTTCAGTTCAGGTAAGGCGCCAGCGCAGACGCGGGCGCCGGGTTCTAGTGAGAGGCAGGGTTGCGCGGCATGACCGGCGCGGAACTGCGGTCGAAGGCGACCGCGTGGATGGCCAGCGATCCAGACGATCGGGACCGGGCCGAGCTGGCCACGCTGCTAGCCGACGGGAGCCCGGACGCCGAGGCCGAGCTCCTCGACCGGTTCAGCGGGCGGCTGCGGTTCGGCACCGCCGGCCTGCGCGGCGCCATGGCCGCCGGACCTAACCGGATGAACCGCGCGGTCGTCCGGGCCACGACCGCGGCGCTGGCGCGCTGGCTGCTGAGCCGTGACCCGTCCGCCGCCGACTCCGGCGTGGTCATCGGCTGCGACGCCCGGCACCGGAGCGATGAGTTCGCCGGCGAGGCAGCCCGCGTGCTGGCCGGCGCCGGAATCCGCGTCCGCCTGCTGCCGCCGCGCCAGCCCACTCCCCTGCTGGCCTTCGCGATCCGGCACCTGGGCGCGGCCGCGGGCATCATGGTCACCGCGAGCCACAACCCGCGCGCCGACAACGGCTACAAGCTCTACCTGGCCGACGGCGCGCAGATCGTGCCGCCGGCCGACGCCGAGATCGAGGCGGCCATCGGCGACCTCGGCTCGCTGGCCCAGGTGCCCGTGGCCGAGCCGGACAGCCCGCTGATCACCGAGCTGGGCGACGAGGTGGCCCGCGCCTACCTGGACGCCATCTGCGCGATATCACCGGGACCGCCCGGCGCCGCCTGGCTGCGCTTTGTCTACACGCCCCTGCACGGGGTGGCCGCCGGGCTGGCGCTGCGCGCGTTCGAGCAGGCGGGCTTCTCCGAGCCGGATGTGGTGGAGGCGCAGCTGGCACCCGATCCGGACTTCCCGACGGTGACCTTCCCCAACCCGGAGGAACCGGGCGCGCTCGACCTGGCGCTGGCCCTGGCCCGGCGGTCGAGCGCCGACCTGGTGATCGCCAACGACCCGGACGGGGACCGGCTGGCGGTCGCGGTACCCGACTCCGGCGCGCCGGGCGGCTGGCGGACGCTGACCGGCGATCAGGTGGGCGCGCTGCTCGGGGCGTACCTGCTGGACCGGTTCAGGGCCCCGCAGGACGGGCCCGACGACCGGCTGCTGGTCTCGACGATCGTCTCCTCGACGCTGCTGTCGCGCATCGCGGCGGCGGCCGGCGCCCCGTACGCCCAGACGCTGACGGGATTCAAGTGGATCGTCCGGGCCGAGCAGTCGCGGCCCGGTACCCGCTTCGTGCTCGGCTACGAGGAGGCCCTCGGCTACGCGGTCACCGACGTGGTCCGGGACAAGGACGGCATCGGGGCGGCGCTGGCGCTGCTCGGGCTCGCGACTAAGGCAAGGTCGGGCGGCGAGTCGCTGGCCGAGGTCTACGACGCGCTGGAGGCCGCGCACGGCGTGCACCTGACGGCGCAGCTCACGGTGGCCACGGACGCGCCGGCCGACGTCACCGCGCGGTTGCGCGCCGCGGCGCCCACCTTCCTCGGCGGCGTGGCCGTGGCCTCGGTCACCGACCTGACCGGCGGCACCAGGGACCTGCCGTCGGCCGACGTGCTGTGCTACCGGCTGGCCGGCGCCAGGGTGGTGATCCGGCCGAGCGGCACCGAGCCCAAGCTCAAGGCCTACCTGGAGGTGGTCGAGCCGCTGGCCGGCCGACGGCTCGACGAGGCCCGGCGGGCCGCCGCGGCACGGCTAGGCCCGCTGCGCGAGGCGGTCCGCCAGTTCCTGACCCAGTAATGGCTGGCGGGGCCCTGGGCGTCCGCGCCGCGGATTTCCCGGCGCGCGCCAATAGTGGCAAGCTCAGTGCCATGACCAGCCAGCATGAGGATCCGGCCTGCGAGGTGGCGCACGGCGCCGCGCCGCCGCCCGGCCAGGAGAAGGTGCTCGTCGCCGTCTTCGCGACGCCGGTCGCCGAGTTCCTGCTCCGCTACGCCGCCGATACCGGCTATCAGGCCATGCTCGTCGAGCCCGATCCCGAGCGCGCCCGCGCCGCCAAGGCTGCGGGCATGGTCCTGGCGGACAGCCTCGACGGCTGGCCGGCGGGAGCGGCGGACGTGGTGGTGACCGACCATCATCGGCCCGAGCTCGGCCTGGCGCTGCGCGACGCCCTGGCCAGCGATGCCCGCTGGGTCGGCATCATGGGCAATCCGCGGCACGAGGGCCCGCACATCGCCGCCCTCACCCAGCTAGGCGTGCCGCCGGAGGAGATCGCCCGCGTGCGCCGGCCGATCGGGATCAACATCGGGTCGCGCAGCCCGGCGGAGATCGCGATCTCGACGATCGCCGGCCTGATCGCCGACCGTAACGGGAAGCCGGGCGGCTTCTCGTTCTGAACCGGACCCAAGGTGACCAGTGGAGAGGAGCCCGAGATGACGCCGGACGCCGAGACGGGCCGGCCGACCGCCGAGCGGGCCGGGTATGCGCAGACTCCGCTGCCGCGCAAGCTGGGCATCGGCGACGACGACGAGGTCGCGCTGATCGGCGCCCCCGACGGCTTCTACGACACCCTGGGCCCGTTGCCGGGGGTCGCGTCCGTGCACACCGACCTGGCCAACGACGCGCGCTATGACGTGATCATCGCCTTCGTGACCGAGCGCGCGGAACTGGAGGACGAACTGCCCCGGCTGCGCTCTCGCATGGCGCCGACCTGCGGCCTGTGGGTCGCCTGGCCCAAACGGGCCTCCCGGCTGCCGACCGACATGTCCGACCAGGTGGTGCGGGACGTCGCCCGGCCGGCCGGCCTGGTGGACAACAAGGTCTGCGCCATCGACCAGACCTGGTCAGCGCTGCGCCTGGTGATCCGCCGGGAGAACCGGTAGCCGCGCCGCGCCGAGAAGTAACTCAGCCGAGAAGCTGCTGGCCCGCGAACCTGCCGAGGTCCTCGCGGTAGAGTTCCAGGCCGACGCCGTTCGGGTCGCGGAAGTACAGGCTGTCGTCCGCTCCGCGATCCGGGCCGAGGTAGTCGACCCCGGCCTGGTCCAGCTTCTTGCGGGCGGCCTCGAACTGGTCGGCCGAGACCGAGATGGCCAGATGCTGGACGCCGCCGATGGTCTCCTGCCACGCCGGATGCTCGTAGCCCGGAAAGTCAAAGAACCCGAGCAGGTTGTGGTTCCCGATGTCGAAGAAGAAGTGGCTGGAGCCGGCGTAATCCCGGTTCTCCACGAGCTCGACCAGCGGAAAACCCAGGAACTCCTGGTAGAACCTGATCGTCTCCTCGGTGTCCTTGCAGATCAGCGCGAGGTGATGGACCCCGCCGACCGTCGTCGGCGGCCGGTCAGCCGCCGACCGCAGGTAGCGCTCGCGCAACTCCTCCCGGCGTGCCCGTACCCTCGCAAGCTCATCGCCCTGCGGCTGTGGCATGACTGCCTCCCTAACCCGCCCAGCACCCAACGTCCGTTACCAGTCTCGCCTATCTGCTCCCGGCTGCGTGCAGCGCGCGGCCTCGCCGCGTAGCACAGCGGGAATGTTGCACGTTCAATTACCGTTGGCCCGGTCAGTAGGCTGATGAGAATGTCCGGCCCCTGAGGAGGTTAGTCATGCCAGCGGTTACCGTCGACGACATCTTGCTCCTGCCCAGGATCGAGGAGCCAGACACCGCGGTTGCGCAGGATCGTCAGGTACTCGGCGTGACCACGGCGCCCCAGGGGTTCGAGGGCGAGGGCTTCCCGGTCCGGCGCGCGTTCGCCGGGGTGGACCTGCGGGCCCTCGACCCGTTCATCCACATGGATCAGATGGGCGAGGTTGACTACGCGCCAGGTGAGCCTAAGGGCACGGCCTGGCATCCGCACCGCGGCTTTGAGACCGTGACCTACATCATCGACGGCGTCTTCCGGCATCAGGACTCCAACGGCGGCGGCGGCCTGATCACCAACGGCGACACTCAGTGGATGACCGCCGGCGGCGGGATCCTGCATATTGAGGAGCCGCCCGAGGAACTGGTCATGAGCGGCGGCCTGTTCCACGGCTTCCAGCTCTGGGTCAACCTCCCCGCCCGGCAGAAGATGGCCGCCCCCCGCTACCAGGACATCCGGGCGCGCCAGGTCGCGCTGCTCAGCTCGCCGGACGGCGGCTCGCTGCTGCGCGTCATCGCGGGCGAGGTCGCCGGGCACGCCGGGCCGGGCGTCACGCACACCCCGATAGGCCTGCTGCACGCCACCATCGAGCCCGGTGCCCAGCTGCGGCTGCCCTGGCGCCCCGATTTCAATGCGCTGGCCTACGTGCTCGCCGGGGCCGGCACCGTCGGCGCCGACCAGCGTCCGGTGCACACGGGTCAGCTGGCAGTGTTCGGGCCGGGTGACGTCCTCACCTTCGGCGCGCAGCGCCGGATGGACGGGCCGAGCGACAAGCTCGACATCCTGGTGCTCGGCGGCCAGCCGATCCGCGAGCCGGTGGCCGCGTACGGGCCGTTCGTCATGAACACCCGGGCCGAGCTGGTCCAGGCGTTCGAGGACTACCAGGCGGGCCGGCTGGGCTCCATTCCCGCGGCGCACAAGGTCATCCCCGCCGAGCCGCGCCCCGGCCACGACGTCCTCTGATACCAGCAATAACGAAGACCGGCAGGCGCGCAGCACCCAGTGCCTGCCGAGGAGATCCGGCGGGAAGCCGCCCTCGGCCCGGCCGGCTAGCTGGCCGCGACCTCAGCCGCCAGGCGGCGTAGCGCGCCGCGCACCACCTCGGGGTCGCTGGTCGTCCAGAACGGCGGGAGCGAGGACCGCAGGAACCCGCTGTACCGGGCCGTGGCCAGCCGCGGATCCAGCACGGCCACGACGCCCCGGTCCGTCATGGTGCGCAGCAGCCGCCCGGAACCCTGGGCCAGCAGCAGCGCGGCCTGCGCGGCCGCCACCGTCATGAACCCGTTGCCGCCGCGAGCCGCCACCGTTCGCTGCCGGGCCGACGCGAGCGGGTCGTCCGGGCGCGGGAACGGGATCCGGTCGATCACGACCAGCTGCAGCGACCGGCCGGGCACGTCGACGCCCTGCCAGAGCGAGATCGTGCCGAACAGGCAGGTCGGCTCGTCCGCGGCGAACTTCGCCACCAGCAGCGAGGTCGAGTCGTCACCCTGGCAGAGCAGCGGAAAGCCGAGATTGTCGCGGAGCTCGGCGGCGGCCTGCTTCGCGGCTCGCATCGAGGAGAACAGTCCGAGCGTCCGGCCGCCGGCCGCGGTGATGAGCTCCCGCAGCTCGGTGAGGTAGGACTCCGGCAGTCCGTCCCGGCCCGGCTGCGGCAGGTGCCGGGCGATGTAGAGGATGCCGCTGCGCGGATGGTCGAACGGCGAGCCGACGTCCAGCCCGGTCCAGTCCAGCGGGTGCCGCTCGGCGTCACCCGCGCCGTCAGCGTCACCCGCGCCGTCATGGTCGCCGCCGTCTTGGTCGCCGCCGCCCCGCGGCGCGGGCACTCCCGCGATGGCCCGGTCGGCTCCGGCGCCCGCCAGCGGTAGGCCCCATTGCCGGGCCAGCGGCTCGAAGGAGCCGCCCAGGGACAAGGTGGCCGAGGTCAGCGCGACCGTATGCCGGCCGAACAGCCGGTCCGCCAGCAGGCCGCCTACCTCCAGCGGTGCTACCCGCAGAGTCGGCGGGCGCGTGCCGTCCTCCGGCGGCCGGTCCAGCCACACGACGTCCGGACGGGACGCGACGTCGGGCCCGAACGCCCGGAGCATCTTTCCCGCGGCCCCGGATATGTCATCGAGCGAGGCGGCGGCCGCGCGCGCCGCCGACACGCGGTCCAGGTCCTGCTCGCCGCCGCCCGCGCTGGCCCGCAGCTGCGCCGCGCAGGCCGCGGCGGCGTCGCGCACCGACGCGAGTGCGACCGCCAGCGGCTCGGCCAGTACGTCCAGGCGCCCGGCCGGGACGGTGGTGACCGCCCGCTCCAGGCCCTCAGACGCCTCCCGCAAGACGCTGATCGGCTTCTCGTCCACCATCCGGCCGCACCGCCGGGCGGCCAGCTCCACCCCCGCGGCGGACAGCTCGGTCGAGGCCACCGCGGTGACCCTGTCCACCAGCTCGTGCGCCTCATCGATGATCACGACATCGTGCTCGGGCAGCACGTCGAAGTTCTCGATCGCGTCGATGGCCAGCAGCGCATGGTTCGTGACGACGACGTCGGCCTCGCCGGCGACCTCGCGGGCCCGCTCGGAATGGCACCGGGTGCCGAACGGGCAGCGCTGCACCCCGATGCACTCCTGCGCGCTGACCGACACCTGCCGCCACGCCCGGTCGTCCACGCCGGGCACCAGCTCATCACGATCGCCCGTCCTGGTCTCCGCCGCCCATTCATGCAGCCGCTGGACCTGCCTGCCCAGGACGGACGTCGCGCTCGGATCGAACAGCATGTCCAGCGGATCGGCGGGAGCGTCGCCCTGCGCCCGCAGCAGGCACAGGTAATTGCGGCGCCCCTTGAGAATCGCGAACACCGGCGCCCGGCCGAGACTGCCGGCGAGCGCGGCGGCCAGGCGCGGCAGGTCGCGGTCGATGAGCTGGCGCTGCAGAGCGATGGTCGCCGTCGAGACCACGACCGTCGTGCCCCGCTCGATCGCGTGCCGGACGGCGGGAACGAGATAAGCCAGGGACTTCCCCGTGCCGGTCCCCGCCTGGACCGCCAGATGCTGCCCGGTTTCCATCGCGTGGCCGACGGCCTCCGCCATCTGGACCTGGCCCGACCGCTGCGCCCCGCCGATCTCGGCTACGGCCGTGGCCAGCAGGTCCGTCACACCGGGCAGCCCACCGTGAGGATCGCTGACCGAGGGGTCGCTGGCATCGCGTGCTGAGCGCACGCCGGGAATCGGGGCCGGACCGGGGGGCACATCTGAAACGCTATCGCCTCCCACTCCCAGTAGCGGACAAGGACACGGCCGCCGACTGTGAGCAAGGGAGCCGACTAATGAGTGCTCAGCGTGCGCCTGTCACTGGTTACCGTTAGGGTGACAGCGCACGGTGAAGGGAGCGTCTGGGATGACTGCCCTGCCTGACTGGATGGATCTGCCCAACGGCTTGGGCACCGAGGAGTACGAGGCACTGCCGGAGGATATCTGCCGCCGGATCGAGGTTGTCGACGGAGCCATCATCGTGAACGCTGCCCCGCGCCGCCTGCACCAGGACATCTCCCGCCGCCTCGCCAACATCCTGGAGGCAGTGTGCAGGCCGGCGCTTGCGGTGTCCACGGACGTGGATCTGCGCTTGCGGGACATCCCGCTGCTGAACCGTCGCCCCGACGCCGTGGTTTATGACGCTTCGCTTCCCGACGACGCGGTGCTTCGCCCGCAGCACTGCGTGCTGGTAGTGGAAGTCATGTCACCGGGTTCGGTGACCACCGACCAGACCGACAAGCCGGCGGAATATGCTGCGGCCGGAATCATGCACTACTGGCGTGTTGAGCACGATGCGTCGGAAAGCATTCTGTCCGTCTTCTGCTACCGGCTCGACCCGACCACGGGCACATACGCATCAGCGGGCGTGCGCTCAGGGAAGATGACCGTCACCGATCCGGTCAGCGTCACCATCGATCTGACCACGCTGCTCTGATCTGAGGATGGCGGGTCGTATCCGCGCGGGAGTGTCGGGGCCGCCGATCAGCACTTATAACCATCATCCTCACAGGTCACACCATCACCCGGGCTCCCCGGCTGCCGGGCCGGTCGAGAGTCGGCCTAGCTGGTCACGTCCGCCGTCGTGAACCTGGCCCAGGCGACGGCGCAGAAGATGACGGCGTAGACGGCGAACGACAGCAGGCCGTGCCCGACGCTGCCCCAGTCGATGGGCGCGCGGAGCAGCCCGTCGAACGACAGCCAGAAGTGCGTCGGCAGGTACGGGTGCACGACCGCGAACTGGGGCACGCTGTCGGCCACCTCGCTGCCGATGACGATGACCAGGATGGCCGCGATGGCCGCGATGGCGTGCTCGGTGAAGGTGGAGATGGCCAGGCCGATCGCCGCGAGGGCGGCCATGGCCGCGGCCACGTAAAGGGTCACCAGCAGCAGCCGTGCCAGCCCGGCGGCCAGCGAGACGGTCGTGCCTGACAGCAGGGTCACCGGTCCGACCGGGAACGCCGCGGCTCCGACGGCCAGGGAGACCCCTGCCACCAGGAGGCTGGAGACCACACAGAACGCGAGCAGCGCGGCGTACTTGATGCCCAGCAGGCGAGTCCGGCCGGCGGGGACCGTGAGCAGGTAGCGCAGGGTTCCGTGGCCGGCCTCGCCGGCCACGGAGTCGCCGGCCACGACGGCGACGGCCAGCGGCAGCACCAGGGTCAGCATGATGGTCAGGGCCAGGAAGGCCAGGAAGACGCCGTTCCCGGCGACCTGGTCGAGGAAGGCGGGGCCCTGGCCGCCGCCCGACGGCGCGGCGAGCCGCAGGGCGACCCCGATCAGCACGGGGATGACGGCCAGCACGGCGAGCAGGGCAATGTTGCGCCACCGGAGGAAGATCAGGCCAAGCTCGGAGCGCAGCAGCCGCAGCCAGGCGCGGGCCGCCGCTGGGCGATAGGCCGCGGGCGGGCCGGCCGCCGCGGGCGGGCCGGCCGCCGCGGGATCGGGTCCGGCGTTCCGGGGCGCGCCGGCCAGGTCAGCCGTTGACATCGAAACCCTCCCCGGTGAGCTCCACGAACAGGTCCTCCAGGCTGGGCCGCGTCATGGCCAGTCCGGAGACGCGCACGCCGGCCTGCACCAGCCGGGCGTTGATGTCCTCGGGCGCCAGCGCGCCGAGCCGGGCGCTGATCCTGCCGTCGCTGGCCTGGATATCGGCCAGGCCGCACCCGGCCAGGATGCTGGCGGCCACCTCGGAATCGGCGGTGAGCACGGTGACCCGCGCGACGCCGCCGCCGCGCAACTGCTCCAGCGTCCCCTCGAAGACGAGCTGTCCGGCCCGCATGACGCCGACGTGCGAGCAGATCTGCTCGACCTCCGCGAGCAGGTGCGAGGAGACGAACACGGTGGTGCCCTCTGCCGCGATCTCGCGGATGAGGCCGCGTACCTCCCTGGTCCCCTGCGGGTCCAGGCCGTTGGTCGGCTCATCCAGGATCAGCAGGTCCCGGTGCCGGAGCAGCCCGGCGGCGATCGCCAGCCGCTGCTTCATGCCCAGCGAGTAGACGCGGTAGTGCTTGCCCGCCGCGGCCGTCAGGCCCACGCGGTCGAGTGCCTCGCCGATGCGGGCGGCGGCGGTGCGGGGGTCGGCGGTCCGGTCGGCGGCATCGCACCGGGCGAGGTTGGCCCGGCCGGACAGGAAGGAGTAGAAAGCCGGGCCCTCCACCAGCGAGCCGACCCGGGGCAGGACGGCGTTGATCCCGTCCGGCATGGGGACGCCCAGCAGCCGATGGCGCCCGCTGCTGGGCTGCACGAGGCCAAGCAGCATGCGGATGGTAGTGGTCTTGCCGGACCCGTTGGGCCCGAGAAAGCCGTAGACGGAGCCCGGCGGAACCTCAAGGCTGAGGTTGTCGACCGCGAGCTGGCCGCTCCGGAACCGCTTGGTCAGGCCCCGGGTGGCGATCGCCGGCGGGACGGGTCTCACGTGATGGCGGCGCTTACTTAACGATGGCGGCGTCGGCGCGCAGCACGGACGGGGTCACCGCGCCCACGAGCACCGGCCCCCTGGCGGTGATCAGGACCGAGAACAGGCTCGTGCGCAGCAGGTGGCCGCTGCCCCACGTGCCGTGCACGGGCGTGGCGGCGCGCAGCAGGACCCGGAGCAGCGCCGGGTCCGGGCCGACGGTGGGTACCCCGCCGGACTGCGAGACGATGACCTGGGAGGTAGCGGTGTTGGTACCGGCGTTGCCGGCGTTGCCGTTCACCGCGGGCACCCGCGTGATGCTGGCCGGACTGCCGCCCAGGCCGCCGGGCAGGACGAGCACCGAGAGCCAGCCCTTCCCGATAACGGTCGGCCTGGCGCTCCCGGAGTACACGCTGCCGCGCGGCAGCGGCCGGATGACCTGCCCCCGGTGGCGGGCCGGAACGATGGTCGTCTTGACCTTGGCGCCGGGCGGCGGGGTGAACGTGAAGTTGGACGCCGCCGGGCGGCCGAACGACAGGGCGGTGAAGCCGACCTGGAGCGCGGGGCTGGTGGCGCCGCGGGCGAAGACCTGGACCCGCAGCGGCAGGTAGCGGCCGGCGTCGACGGCGATCCGGATCTGGCCGATCAGCGACCGGCGGTCCTTGGGCGCGATCACGAGCTGGTAGGCGGCCTGCCCGGCGACGGTGACGTTCTGCTGCAGCGACACCTTCGTGGTCGGGCCCACGGCGGCCAGGATCTGCCTGGCCGCCTGCTGCGGCGTGGGCGGCGTCCCGGCGGGGCCAGCCGGCGACCCGGCCGACGACCCGGTCCGGTGCTGGCCAGCCGGCGGCGACGGCAGGACGATGTGGGTAGCGGTCTGGGTCTTGCTGTTCCACAGCCAGGCCTGGCGCCCGCTGAGCCGCAGGTCGGTCTCGCCTAGCTGCACCGGCTCCGCGACCCGCACGTGCGAGGGGTCGGCGTACCAGATCGTGGCGGTGTGCGTCCCGGACAGCAGCGAGAGCGACGACAAGGCGCCACCCGAATCGGGGAGGGCGGGCAGGCCGAGGCTGGCGGTTTCCTGGAAGGTGCCGGTCATGGGACCCGGCCCGGTGGCTCGCTGGACATCGGCCAGTAGCTCAGCGGCGCTGCGGGCGGGCAAAGACGGTGCCGCCTGCGCGCCCGCCGCCACGGCGGTGCCCGCGACCACGGCGCCGACCGCGACCACCGCGGCGCCTGGTACGGCCCACCGCGCCCTGCGGCCCATCCTGCGGCCCAACCTGCGACCGGACCCGCTACCGGGCCTGCGTCCGAGCTTCATCCGCCACCTCCGTCGGCTGACTCGCCCTGTGGCCGACCTGCAGCCCACAATACGACCTGCCACTGACGGGGGCGAACGCCGCGCGGGCCGGCTCCGCCCCCGGCGTCAGGTCCACAGGTTGTGCTGCGCGGCGATCGGGTCACCGGCCCACTCGTCCATCTCGCGCACGTTGTCGCGGGCCGGGTACTTCGCCGCGGCCGGTCCTTCGGCGAAGGCGCGCAGCACGTTGGCGGTGACCCGCCGGGTGAATCGCCCGCATTTCCTGGTGATTCCCCAGCCGTAGGTGGGGGGCGAAAACGACTCAACCCAGCGCATCGTGCCCGTGTTGAACACCCCGGCCCCGCCGTGGTGGGTGTAGTAGGCGGAGTCGGCGTAGCTGTTGACGCCCCGGCAGGTCAGCGGCGAGTGCGCCAGCACCTGGATAGGCCGCTGCAGGGGCGAGCCGGGGTTAACCCGGTCGTACTCGATGCCCACCAGCGCCGTGAACTTCTCGCCCTTCGCCGCGCCGGTCCCCTGAAACATCCAGGCGTCCGGCGTGGCGACCACGTAGTCCGCCACGGTCGGGTAGCCCTCATACAAGGTGCCGGTCAGCGACGACTCGGGGTTGGGATCCGGCGGCTCCCGGAAGTCGTTGGTCACCAGGGCGTTGTCCTTGCCGTACATCGGATCGCGCTGATAGCTGGTCCGGTAGCAGATGACCACGCGGTTGGCGCCGACCTGCGTGGGCTCCAGCCGGACCCGCCGGAACATGGCGTTGGCCCCGAGGAAGGCGATGTTCATGCCCGCGTCCCTGGCGGCCGTGACGTAGCCCCGCTCCTCCGGCGTCCAGTACTCGTCATGACCGGGCGACACCAGCGCGCTGGCCCCGTCCAGCGCATGCGGGTCCGTGGCGATGTCCATGCTGCTCAGGTACGCCAGCGGCAGCCCCATGCGCTCGACCAGGTTGATCAGCTTCCGCTCGTACACCATGAACAGGTAAGCGCCCTCCTGGTCATAGGGCCGGTCCAGGGTGACGGCCAGCGCCCGGTTGCCGTACGCGCCGGACGGGCCGTTATAGAGATCGTAACCTCCCCAGGTGTTGTAAGCCTGCCAGGTCGAGACGCCGTTCTTGATCACGACCTTGCCCGCCGCTGCCTGCGACCGGACGGTCAGCGGCACGTAGCGCTGGCCGCCCGAGTGCGCGTCCAGCCGGAGCAGGTAGGAGCCGGCCGGCCACCCGTCGGTCGGCACCGCCAGCGACACTCCCCAGTCGGCGCGGACCGTGTTGGTGCCGTTGTCCATGGTCGCCGCGCGCTGCCGGTGACCACGCACGGTGCCCGATTCCCACACCCGCCGGGCCAGGTCGCCGCGGTACCAGCCCATGCGGAAGGCCCGCACCGTGAACTCGCGCGCAGTGGTGGACACATACAGGTGGACCGGCTCGCCGGGGAGCACGCTGGCCTGGCCCGCGTAGCCGAGGATGGCGTCCGGGGCGCCCTGCTGGCTAATCCACCAGCCCGGATCGCCCGGCAGCAGGTTTTCCGCGACGGGCCGGGGGCTGGGCGTCGTGCGAGGGGCGACCCGCCGGGCGCCGGCCGAGCCGGTTACCCGCGAACCCGTCACCCGGGAGCAGGCGGCCAGCGCGGACGCCGCCGCTGCCGCCGCGGCGCCGGCTCCGAGAACGGCTCGGCGGGACTTGTTCGGCGGCTCGGGCGAGATCACCCACCTAGAATGCCCGTCCCATCGTCATGGCTGGGGCGATGGCGAGGAATGACTTCCTAAAGGCCTGGCGCCAATCCCTACCACTTGCCCCAGGGCAGCAGCGAGGTCACCGCCACCGCGGCGAACAGCAAGGTCAGGTAGGCAATCGACAGGTGAAAGAGCCGCATCGGAGCCGGGCCGGCCGGCCCGGAAACGGCCTGTCCAGAACTCCCGTCGATCGCGGCGATCCGGCCCCGGAGGCGGTGCGCCTCGGCCAGGAACCAGACGCCCAGGCCGACAGCGCAGCACCCGTAGACCCAGCCCGCGTACGGGGCCAGCGCCAAGGTGGCCGCCACCATCACGTAGGAGTAGACGACGATCTTGCGGGCCACCACCGCCGGGGAGGCCACGACGGGCAGCATGGGCACGTTGGCCGCGGCGTAGTCGTCGCGGAAGCGCATCGCCAGCGCCCAGAAATGCGGCGGCGTCCAGAAGAAGATAACGGCGAACAGCAGCACGGCGGGCAGGCTGACCCGCCCGGTCACCGCCGCCCAGCCAACCAGGACCGGGAAGCAGCCGGCGGCCCCGCCGATCACGATGTTCGAAGCCGTGCGGCGCTTGAGGCCGAGGGTATAGACGAAGACGTAGAACAAGATCGCGCTATCGGCCAGCGCGGCCGCCATCCAGTTGGCCAGCAGCCCGAGCAGGACCGTCGAGGCGGCGCCGAGCACGATGCCCCACACCAGCGCCTCGCCGGGCTTGATCGCCGTGGCGCCGCCCGCCCCGGCCCTGGCGACCAGGGGGCGGCGCGAGGTGCGCTTCATGAGCGCGTCGATGTCGCGGTCGATGTAGCAGTTCAGCGTGTTGGCGCTGCCGGCCGCCAGCGCCCCGCCGACCAGCGTGACCGCGATCAGCCGGGCCGACGGCAGGCCGCGCGCCGCCAGCAGCATCGTGGGCAGCGTCGTGACCAGGAGCAGCTCGATGATCCGGGGCTTGGTCAGCAGGAAGAGCGAGCGCACGATGACGCTCACCGAGCGGCGGCCAGCAGCCCCGGCGACCGCCGGGGCGTGCCCCAGCGCCGCCTTAGCGGCAGGAGCGGGCAGCGCGTGCCCCGCCTCGCGGGAGGGCAGCGCGCCCGTCGCGTGTGTCACTCGCTGGCCTCCGGGTCATCGCTGGCTGGCTTCTGCGCAGTCGGTGGCTGGTCCGCATCAGGGCCCTCAGCTGCTCCCGGGCCCTGTGACACCGTACCGGACTCGTCATCCGTGGCGGCAGCCCGATGGGCCCCAGCGGCCTCGACGACCGTCTCGGCCGCACCGCCGCCGGCCGCGGTGCTGAAGCCGGAGGCGACCGCCGCTGCCCGCGCGGTCTCGGAGTCGGGCACGCTGCCATCCTTCGTCACCGCCTCCGGCGTGAAGCGCAGCTCACCATGGCCCGGCACCCGGTGCGGCCTGGTGAACATCAGGTAGAGGACCGTCGCCACGACGATGAACAAGATCATGGGAAACGCGAAGGTCCAGTTGAACCCGTGAGCAGAGTTATCCGACGTGCCCGAGGCGAGTACGCCCGTGGCCACTGTTATTGCGTGCACCGCTGCCTCCTGCTGCGGGTCATGGGGCAGGTTGCCCCGCGATGCGAGCCGGCCTGCCGCGTCAGTCCGTCGTCACTAGTGCACGAGGTAGTACAGCACCCACATAACGACAGCGACAACGGCCAGGTAGTTCCACACGACCGTGAACGCGCTCAGCGCGGACTGGAAGCGCTGCACGGCGAACGCCTCGGCGAATGTCGGCGGCTGCTCGACAAAGGAGATCGGCGGGATCGCCCGGCACCGCATGATGAGCGTCTCCAGCCAGATCAGCACGCACAGGGCGACCACCAGGTACACCGGGCTCGCCCCGGTGAAGACGCTGGCGAAGCCGTTGGCGCCGGGCCAGAACGACAGGCTGACCAGCTGGTAGATCTGCAACGCCACCGCGGCCAGCCCGAGGACCAAGGCCACGGTGGCGCTGCCGAGCCAGGCGCCCCTGCTGGCGGCCTTGATCCGCTGGAGCCCGACGGTCTGGACCGCCGCGCTGACCACGATCAGGCCCATGATCGTCGTCCCGAGTGCCATCCCCGGACCGTGGAAGCCGACCGGATACCACAGACCGTGCGAGTTCAGTGACTGCAGGTAGAAGAAGGAGAAAATGAAGGCGCCGAACCCGAACGTGAGCGCCCCGATGGCCAGCCGGGAGCCGATCCAGGCGGCGTTAAGCGCCGCCTCGTGATAAAACGCGGCCTCTTCGTGCGCCGGGCTCAGCTGGCCCGACCCTGGCGCGGTCGTCTCCGCCATCGTCATGCCTCCGCTCGTGCGGACTGGGTGGCTCCCACGCTAGCCGCCAGGACGCCGGGCGGCGGTGCGAGGTCGGCCACGGGTCCCGCGTGGGGATCGCCGTACTCATACGGGCCGGACAGCACGACGGGCACCTGAGCGAAGTTGCCCGGCGGCGGCGGCGAGGAAACCTGCCACTCCAGCCCGCGGGACCGCCAGGGGTTACCCTCCTCGCGCACCCGCGCGATGACCGTGGAGTAGACGAAGTTGATCACGAAGATCAGGATCGAGCCGCCGAGGCAGAAAGCCGCGATCGAGACCCAGTCGTTGATGGTCTGCAGGTTCCGCGCGTACTCGAACACCCGGCGGGGCTGGCCGGCCATCCCGACGGCGAACAGCGGCAGGAACGTCGCGTTGAAGAAGATGAACATGGTCCAGAACTGGAGCTTGCCCAGCCGCTCGTTCAGCTTGACGCCCATCATCTTGGGCAGCCAGTAGTAGATGCCAGCCATCAGCGCGAAGATCAGGCCGCCCATGATCGTGTAGTGGAAGTGCGCCATCACGAAGAAGCTGCCGTGCTCGGTAGTGTCGGCCGGCACGTCCGACAGGAAGACACCGGAGATGCCGCCGATCAGGAAGTTGAAGTACATGCCGAGCGCGAACAGCATCGGCACCGTCAGCCGGATCTTGGCCTTCCAGAAGGTGCCCATCGCCACCAGGTAGATGAACCCGGTGGGGATCGAGATCAGCTCCGTGGTCAGCATGAACAGCGGGCGCATGTCCGGATTGATGCCGCTGTCGAACAGGTGATGCTGCCAGACGAAGAAACTGAGCAGCGTGACGCCCATCATGCCCGCGGCCGCGACCTTATAGCCGAACAGCGGCTTGCGGCAGAACACCGGGATGATCTCCGAGACGATGCCGAAGCCCGGCAGCGCGAGGATGTAGACCTCGGGATGGCCGAAGAACCAGAAGAGGTTCTGGTACAGGTAGCTGCTGCCGCCGAGCGTGTCGGTAAAGAAGGCGGTCTGGACGGTCCGGTCGGTGATGATCATGTACATGCCGCCGACCAGCACCGGCGCGGCGAGCACCATCAGGAAGGACGTGGCCAGCATCGACCAGACGAACATGGGCAGCCGACTCCAGCGCATGCCGGGCGCCCGGTAGCAGATGATCGTAACGATCAGGTTGAATCCGGCCAGGATCATCGACAGGCCCATGAGGCCGAAGGCGATGGCGTAGGAATCGGCGCCGTAGGTCGACTGAATCGACAGTGGCGCGTACCCGGTCCAGCCGAACGGGAAGCCGCCGAGCAGCAGGCCGGATAGCAGGACGAGGAAGGCCGCCGGGGTGAGCCAGAAGGACATCGCCTCGATCCGGGGGAACGCCACCCGCTTGGAGCCGATCATGAGCGGCACCAGGTAGTTGCCGAACGGCCCGAGGATGACCGAGGTCATCAGCATCATCATCATCGTGCCGTGCTCGCCGACAATCTCAGCGTAGACCGCGGAGCTGAAGACGTGATGCACCGGCGAGAGCAGCTCGGTCCGGATCCCCATGGCGAACAGCCCGGCCGTGCAGAAGTAGATGATCATGCCGACGAGGTACTGGATGCCGACGACCTTGTGGTCGAGGGAGTACCTGAAATACTGCGCGACGCCGCGGGCATCGACGTGGCCATTCGACTCAATCACGGGCCGGCCGACGACCTGCCGCGCCAGGTCATTGAAGACGCCGAGCCCGACCAGCCAGCCGAGGATGGCCAGCAGGTACCCGAGGACGATCGGCAGGTCGCTCGAGTCCGATAGTGCCAGCTGCTGATATCCGCTGCCGAGGAAGTTACCCAGCAGGTGGCCCAGCAGGTAGCCGATGACGGCTCCGGCGAGCGCCGTGTGGATGGCTGGACGTTGCCACCAGGGCCGGGCCGGCCGACTGGCGGCGGCAGGCGCGCCGCCGCCGGGCTCGTGGGTCTGCCCGGGCTGAATCTCGATGGCCATCCGGTCACCTCCTCGCAGTGCTAGGGCTGGCCTGGTAGGGCCGGGAATAGTTATGCCGGGAACGGTTGTGCCGGGAACGGTCGCCGCGGGAAGGCTTCCTCATGGCTGCGCCGGGTCCTGGGGCGGGTAGTAGTAGCCGTTCGCCCCGGCGATGCCCGCCTTGGCCATGGCCTTGTTGATATTCGGGATCACGGTGGGGTCATAGGTGGTCGCGTACGGCGGCAGGATCTTGGTCACCGAGGCGAGCTGAGCCCGGGTCGAGTTGGCCCACGACGCGAAGGCGGCCGGGGACAGGACGTGGCCGTAGTCGAACATCGCGCCGTGCCAGAGCCCGCACAACTCGGCGCACCGCACCGTCACCTGGCCGAGCTGGGTGGGCTTGGTGAAGGCCACGTTGTCGGTGCCGGGGTTGGCATCGGCCTTGACCCCTAGCTGGTAGGCCCAGAAGCTGTGGATCACGTCCAGCGAGGTGACGTGGAACTCCACCCACTGGTCCTTGGGCAGCATCAGCTGCGTGGTCTCGAAGCCGCCGAACTGCGGGTACCGGTAGGTGAACCGCCACTGCTGCCCGATCACCTGCACCTGTAGCGGCTTGGCGCCGTTCGGCTTCCAGATCGGGCTCGGGCCCTCGCCGGCGCCCGCGCCCTGGGCCGTCGTCAGCTCGTAGGTGCCGAACGCGAACAGGAACAGCACGATGACCGACGTTACCGTGATCCAGGTCGCCTGGATCCGGGTGTTGCCGTGCAGTGCCGGGCCGTCCTCCTCGTCGCCCTCGCGCTGGCGCCAGACGACCAGCGCGTAGCCGAAGTAGATGAGGACGAAGGCCATCACCGGCGCGGCCAGCGCGGCCATCACCTTGATGTCGAACTGCTGGCCACCCGACGCGGTGGCCATGTCGCCGGGCGGCAGGTGCGGCCCCCAGACGACCCAGATGAGCACGTCAGCCACGACCGCCACGACCAGCCAGATCAGGAAGATCCGCAGCCCGTGGTTCGGTTCCCCGTGGTTGCCCGGCCCTCTAGCCTGCGCGCCCGAGGGGGCGTCGCCTGCTGCGGCGGCCATCAGCTCACCACCTCCATGTTGCCCGTCATGTAGCCGATGGTCTGCATGGGGCCGCCGAATCCGTCGAGGAAGCCGCCGCCGCACGGAACGCGGCACTGCCAGAAGTAGTCGCCCGCCACCTTCGGCGTGGTGAAGCTGAACTTGACCACGGTGCGCGGGCCCGCCGTGCAGGGCGAGGAGCCGCACAGGTTCGCGGTCAGCGGCGGCGTGGCCATCGGCACGTTGAGGCCGATCCCCGGGATGGAGAACGTGTGCCCGACGTTGCACCCGGACCAGGAGTTGATCACCGACTGCGGCTTGCCGTTGACGTACGCGACGTTGCCGACGGTTCCGGTGACCTTGCTCCAGAACGGGTTGCGCAGCGGCGTGCAGCCGTCGTAGCCCAGGATGGTCACGTTGACCCGGGTGCCGGCCGGGACCTTGAACAAAGTGGTGTGGACCCACTGCTGGGTCGTCGGGCTCTTGATGAAGTAGGACACCCAGTCAGGCTTAGACGTCACCGAGGTTTGCGGAGCTTCCTGCATGGTGACGTTCACCTGCCCGGCGCTGGTCGCGGTGAAGTCCTCCACCGGCGGCCCGCCGAGCAAGTAGTGGATGACCAGGAACGCCCCTCCGGCAACCACGGCGATGAACGCCGCTACCAGGGTCGCGACCCGGACCGGCAAAGACACCAGCCACCACCTCACTCAGCGCAATCATGCGAACACAGCAGATCGGCCTACCGTACTCAGGCGGCCCGTTGACGTACCCGATCTTGCGAGACACGCCCGAGGCAAGCAATGGTTCGCGGCTTAAATGACGAAACTGTCATGAGCTCGCCCCAGCGAGATTTGGGCCCCCTCTGGGTCTTGACCGCGGTTAGCCCGATAGAGCAGATTTTCTGCTGTAGCCCTCCGACCTGCCTCACTAGCCCGATGGCGCCAGCCCGCATCGCCGCTACGCGCTGCGGCGCCCGCGCAGATCGAAGCGCCCCGAAATGATCTCTAGCCAGTTGGCTCAGAACACTCCTGATCCGCGGATCCTGGTCGTCGACGACGAACAGGCGATCCGCGACCTGATCGGCCGCGCGCTGGCGGATGTCGGGTACGAGGCGGACATCACCTCGGGGGGCGCGACCGGGCTAGAGCTAGCCGGCGCCCGCGACTACGGGCTGGTCATCCTGGACCTGGTGATGCCGGACATGGACGGCCGGGCCTTCCTGCGGCGCCTGCGGGCAGTCCGCCCGGCACCGCCCGTGCTGGTGCTGTCCTGCCTCGATGACGTGACCACCAAGGTGAACTGCCTCGAGCTAGGCGCGCAGGACTACCTGACCAAGCCCTTCTCGCTGGCCGAGTTCCTGGCCCGGGTGCGGGTGCGGCTGCGGGACGACGCCCACTCCCGCGGCGCTCATGCGCCCGGCGAGATCATTCGCGCGGGCGACCTCGTCCTGGACGTATGGCGCCTGCGGGCCGACATCGGGCATGGGCCAGTGGCGCTGACGAAGCTGGAGTTCCTGCTGCTCAGGGAGCTAGCCGAGCATGTCGGCCAGCCGCTGCGCAAGGAGGAGCTGCTGGCGTCCATCTGGGGCCTGGAGTTCGACCCCGGCTCGAACGTGGTCGACGTCTGCGTGCGCCGGCTCCGGTCCAAGCTGGGGTATGACCTCATTAAGACGGTGCGCGGTGCCGGATACCAGCTCGCTTCCTGACGCCATCACCATGAGTGTCCAGGCCGGGGACCTGGACACCGTGGAGACCGCGGACCTGAGCCGGCTTCCCGAGGTCGCCTGGGTGCTGCTCTGGCTGGTCGGCCTGGTGATCATCGTCACGACGCCGCGCTGGGAAACGGTCAGCTTCTACCTGGTCTGGATCGGCTTCGCCGTGCTGTACGGCCTTCGGGTCTGGCCCTCGTGGCCCGCCTTCCAGCTCGTGGCGGCAGTAGCCGCCACCACGGCGGCCGCCGCCGGCCTCAACGTCATCCGTGACCTCCAGCCGGCCGCCTCGCTGAGCAAGGTGCCGCTGATGTCGGCGATGTTCTGCATCATCGTCTGGCAGAGCCACCGGACGGGGAGCGCCGATGCGGCACGCTCGGCGGTCAGCGCGGAGAACGAGCGGCTGCTCGCCGCCCAGCGGCGTTTCCTGCAGGATGCCTCACACCAGCTCAAGACCCCGATCACCATCGCGCTCGGCCACGCCGAGCTGCTGGCCAGGAACCTGGCCAGCCAGGACGACCGCCGGGACATCCACGTCGTGGTCGGCGAGCTGAACCGCCTCAAGAGCCTGAGCGAGCGGCTGCTGCTCATCGCCGCGTCGGAGAACCCCGACTTCCTGGCGCCCGAGCCGCTGGCCCTGCAGTCTTTCGCGATGGAACTGCTGTTCCGGTGGCGTCCCACCGCCGTGCGGCGGTGGCGCATCGGGCAGCTCGACGATGCCGTGGTGGCCGCCGATCCCGACCGGCTGGCGCTCGCCGTAGACGCCCTGCTCGAGAACGCCGTGCAGCACACCAGCGAAAACGACGTCATCAGGCTGTCGGTCACCATGGGTGAGCGCGCTAGATTCGCTTCCGTGATTATCGAGGACAGCGGCGACGGGATTCCGGATGCCGAGCTGAGGCGTATCTTCGACCGGTTCGCGACCGCGCCGGGCGCCACCGGCTCGCGCGGCACCGGCCTCGGCCTCGCCCTGGCGCAGGCCGTCGCCCGCGGCCACGGCGGCGAGATCCGCGTCCGCAGCGAGGCCGGACAGGGCAGCACCTTTGAGTTCCTGCTCCCGGTCCTGGCCACGGCGGCCGGCGATGCGCAGGCGGCCCCCGCGGGGTCAGCGGCCCTGCCGGAGATCCGGCCAGGCGCGGGGAGCCTGTGGTGAGCGGCCTGCTCCGGCAGTCCCGGCGACCACGCTCGATCCTGCTCGCCACCGCGCTGGCCGCGGCGGTGGTGGCCGGCGTCCTGGCCGTCTCGGTCGGGGCCTCCGGCCAGCCCGGGCGCCAGCGCCCGCCGACGGCGGCCAAGCCGTTCACGCTGGCCCAGTTGGGCCACCCCAGCAGCCACGTCTCGCTCGCCGCGTTCGCCGGGCAGCCGGTCGTCCTGAACTTCTTCGCGTCCTGGTGCGGTCCCTGCAAGCGCGAGACTCCGCTGCTGGCCAGGTTCTACGCCGC
>Ga0307374_10004479_pt1 | contig 23223 bp, 17 predicted proteins | sample OX3MG_FD_202532 | JGI IMG/M metagenome (GOLD analysis project Ga0307374, IMG submission 202532) | Soil microbial communities from Risofladan, Vaasa, Finland - OX-3 | ecosystem: Environmental > Terrestrial > Soil > Coastal area > Acid sulfate soil | place: Finland: Risofladan, Vaasa | collected... | reverse complement strand
GCTGGCTTTCTGCCTGGTGGCAGGCGTGCTGGCGACGGCCTACTGCGCCGGGCGGTCGCGCCGGTGGACCGGACTGCTCGTCGCGCTGTCGCCTGCCCTGATCCTCGCCGCGTTCATCAACTGGGACCTCATCGCCATGGCACTGACGATGGCGGCGCTGGCTGCCTGGGCGGCCAGGCGGCCGGTGCTGGCCGGGGTGCTGCTCGGCGTGGCCGTGGCGACCAAGTTCTACCCGGTCATCTGCCTGCTGCCGCTGTTCGTGCTCTGCCTGCGGGCCGGCCGGCTCAGGCAGTTCTGGGTGACGGCGGGCTCGGGCCTGGCGGCCTGGCTGGTGGTGAACCTGCCGGTTGCGCTGGCTGCGCCCGCCGGATGGGAAAAGTTTTACATTTTCAACGCACAGCGCGGTGCTGACTGGGGTTCCATCTGGTACTTCTTCCAGGCCGAGCACTGGCCAGTACTGGGGGGCCTGTCGCTGTCGGGGATCAACCTGGCGTCGGCCGCGGCGTTCCTGGCCGCCTGCATCGCGATCGCAGCGCTCGCCCTCGCGGCGCCCCGCCGGCCGCGGCTGCCCCAGTTGCTCTTCCTGGCCACCGCCGCCTTCCTGCTGACCAACAAGGTGTGGTCGCCGCAGTACGTGGTCTGGCTCGTCCCGCTTGTCGTCCTCGCCAGGCCCCGGCTGGGTGCGTACGCGGCGTGGCAGATCGCCGAGGTCGGCTACTTCTACGCGATCTGGGGATACCTCATCACGGTCGTCGCCGGCCAGCAGACCGCTGGCGCGGTGTCGCCAGGCCTGTACTTCGCGGCGCTGCTGGCGAGATTCGGCACCGTGCTGCTGCTCTGCGGGCTGGTAGTCAGGGACATCCTGCGCCCCGAGCGCGATGTCGTCCGCGCGGACGGAGAGACCGATGACCCGGCTGGCGGGGTGCTCGACGGCGCGCCTGACCGTCTCGTGCTGGCCCTGCGGCAGGCTCGCGCGCGGTGATCACGAGCCGCGCGGGGGGGCGGCTCAGGATAGGCTTCCTTTGGCCGGACAAAGTTGAGCCTGGTCGACTCAACTCATTTGACTTGAGCTTGTCATGGTGGCAAACTTGCGTCGGCGAGACTCAATCTTCAGATAGCAGCAAACCACGGCCACGACACCAAAGGCCAACGACAACCAAGGACTGACACATGGCACGAGCGGTAGGCATAGACCTCGGGACGACCAACTCCGTCGTCGCTGTCCTCGAGGGCGGCGAGCCCACGGTCATCGCGAACGCGGAAGGCTCCCGGACCACGCCGTCTGTGGTCGCGTTCGCCAAGAACGGTGAGGTGCTCGTCGGCGAGGTCGCCAAGCGCCAGGCGGTGACCAACGTCGACCGGACCATCCGGTCCGTGAAGCGCCAGATGGGCACCGACTGGTCCATCAAGATCGACGACAAGAAGTTCACCCCGCAGCAGATCAGCGCCTTCATCCTGCAGAAGCTGAAGCGGGACGCCGAGGCCTACCTGGGCGAGAACGTGGCCGACGCGGTCATCACCGTCCCCGCCTACTTCAACGACGCCAGCGGCAGGCCACCAAGGAGGCCGGCCAGATCGCCGGCCTCAACGTGCTGCGCATCATCAACGAGCCCACGTCGGCGGCGCTGGCCTACCACCTGGACAAGGCGAGCGAGGCCACGATCCTGGTCTTCGACCTCGGCGGCGGGACCTTCGACGTCTCCCTGCTCGAGGTGGGCGAGGGCGTTGTCGAGGTCAAGGCGACCAGCGGCGACAACCACCTCGGCGGCGACGACTGGGACCAGCGGATCGTCGACTGGCTGGTGAAGAACTTCAAGAACAGCTACGGCACCGACCTGTCGCAGGACAAGATGGCGCTGCAGCGGCTGCGGGAGACCGCGGAGAAGACCAAGATCGAGCTGTCGAGCTCGACCGAGTCGCAGATCAACCTGCCCTACATCACGCACTCCGAGCAGGGGCCGCTGCACCTGGACACCAAGCTGTCCCGCGCGGAGTTCCAGAAGATGACCTCGGACCTGCTCGACCGGTGCAAGAGCCCGTTCCAGCAGGTGATCAAGGACGCCGGGGTCAAGCTGAGCGACATCCACCACGTGGTGCTCGTCGGCGGTTCCACCCGGATGCCGGCCGTCGTCGACCTGGTCAAGGACCTGACCGGCGGCAAGGAGCCGAACAAGGGCGTCAACCCGGACGAGGTCGTCGCGGTCGGCGCGTGCCTGCAGGCCGGCGTGCTCAAGGGCGAGGTGAAGGACGTCCTGCTGCTCGACGTGACCCCGCTGTCGCTGGGCATCGAGACCAAGGGCGGCATCTTCACCAAGCTGATCGAGCGTAACACCACGATCCCGACCAAGCGCTCGGAGATCTTCACCACGGCCGACGACAACCAGCCGTCCGTTCAGATCCAGGTCTTCCAGGGCGAGCGCGAGATCGCGGCCTACAACAAGAAGCTCGGCATGTTCGAGCTGGCCGGGATCGCGCCGGCGCCGCGTGGCATCCCGCAGATCGAGGTCACCTTCGACATCGACGCGAACGGCATCGTCAACGTCTCGGCGAAGGACCTGGGCACCGGCAAGCAGCAGTCCGTGACCATCTCGGGCGGCTCGGCCCTGTCCAAGGACGACATCGAGAAGATGATGTCGGACGCGGAGAAGTACGCCGACGAGGACCGCATGCGCCGCGAGGAGGCCGAGGTCCGCAACCGGGCCGAGACCCTCACCTACACCACGGAGAAGTTCCTCTCCGAGAACTCCGACAAGCTGCCGGAGGACGTGACGTCCGAGGTCAACGAGTCGATCGCCGAGCTGAAGAAGGCGCTCGAAGGCACCGACACCGAGGTGATCAGGACCGCCACGGAGAAGGCAGCCCAGGCCAGCCAGAAGATGGGCACCGCGATCTACGCGCAGGCCCAGGCCGAAGGCTCCGCCACCCAGGAGACCGGCGCGCCTGCCGGCGAGACGCCCGATGACGAGGTCGTCGAGGCGGAGATCGTCGAGGACGACAAGCCGGGCTCGGGAGGTGACACGGCCTGATGTCGGCATCAGAGGAGGAGAACCAGGGCCCAGTGATCAGGGACCGAAGGCGAATCGATCCGGTCACCGGCCAGCCGAGGCAGCCGGCTCAGGCTCCCGGCGCGGCCCAGGCCGCGCGCGGGGCTGGTCAGCCCCGGCCAGGCAAGCACTCGGTGTCCAAGCCCGGCAGCCTCCGCCCGGAGGCTGCCGGGGCCGGCGCCGTCGCGGGCAAGCCCCAGGCCGGACCTGGCGGAGCCGGGGCCGGTGAGGCGGGCTCCGCGGGGCCGCAGCCGTCGGGTGACGGCGCCGCGCCGAACGGCGGCTCGGGCGACGTGGCGGTCAAGCTGGCCGAGCGGACCGCCGACCTGCAGCGGGTTCAGGCCGAGTACGCCAACTACCGCAAGCGGGTGGACCGCGACCGGGCAGCCGTCCGGGAGCAGGCTCTCGCCAGCGTCGTCGCCGAGTTGCTGCCCGTGCTCGACGACATCGGCCGCGCGCGCGAACACGACGAGCTGACCGGCGGCTTCAAGGCGGTCGCCGAGGCACTCGAGGCCGCGGCCGGCAAGCTCGGGCTGACCACCTTCGGGAAGGCCGGCGAGGCGTTCGACCCGAACGTGCACGAGGCGCTCATGCACTCGTACTCGGCCGACGTGACCGAGCCCACCTGCGTTCAGGTTCTGCAGCCTGGCTACAAGGTCGGCGAGCGGATCCTGCGCCCGGCCAGGGTGGCGGTGGCCGAGCCGACCGACCCGGCGGGAGCAAGGACCGCGAGTGGCGAATCGTCCGGGGAAGACGGCACGGATGACGCATCGGGCGAGGCGGACGCCGCCAGTGCCGATGACCACGCGCCTGACGACGGCGACTAACCCCCGACCAGGAGGGGCCTGTTGAGTACCAAGGACTTCCTCGAGAAGGACTACTACAAGGCTCTCGGGGTCAGTAAGGGTGCGACCGCTGAGGAGATCAAGAAGTCCTACCGCAAGCTCGCGCGCAAGTACCATCCCGACGCCAACAAGGGCGACGCCGCATCCGAGGAGCGGTTCAAGGAGATCTCCGAGGCATACAACGTCCTGTCCGACTCCAAGCGGCGGGCCGAGTATGACGAGGCCAGGTCACTGTTCGGGGCCGGCCGGGGCAGGACGCCCGGCGGCGCCGGCGGCCAGTACGGCACCTTCGACCTCGGTGACATCTTCGGGTCGACCGGCTCGGGCGGCCGGCTGGGCGACCTGCTCGGCGGCATGTTCGGCGGCGGCGGCCGGACGACCACCCAGGCCAGGCCGCGCCGGGGCGCGGACGTCGAGACGGAGGCGTCGCTGACGTTCAGCGACGCCATCGAGGGCTCGACCGTGACCCTGCGGCTGACCGACGAGGGCCCGTGCAAGGTCTGCCGTGGCACTGGCGCGAAGGCGGGCACCGTGCCAAAGGTCTGCCCGACCTGCGAGGGGACCGGCCAGTCCAGCCGCGACCTCGGCAGCTTCGCGTTCTCCGAGCCGTGCACCACCTGCCGCGGTCGCGGCCTGGTGGTCGACGATCCGTGCGCGACCTGCGGCGGCAGCGGCCGGGCCATGAGCGCGCGGACCATCCAGGCCCGCATCCCGGCTGGTGTCGCGGACGGGCAGCGGATCAAGCTCAAGGGCAAGGGCGCGCCCGGTGAGCGCGGCGGGCCGCCGGGTGACCTGTACGTGCGGGTGCACGTGGCAGGTCACCCGGTGTTCGGCCGGATCGGTCACAACCTGACCGTCAACGTCCCGGTGACCTTTGCCGAGGCGGCGCTCGGCGCCGAGATCAAGGTGCCTTCCCACCGCGGGATGCCGGTCAACCTGCGGATTCCGCCCGGTACGCCGAACGGCCGTACCTTCAGGGTCCGCGGCAAGGGCGTCCGCAGGTCCGATGGCACGCAGGGCGACCTGCTCGTCAAGGTCGACGTCCAGGTCCCGACCGAGCTGACGGACACGGCCCGCGATGCCCTGGAGAAGTTCAGGGACGCGACGACGGGCGCGGACCCGCGAGACGAACTGCTGCGCAAGGGCCGGACGTAATGCTGTATGGCAAACGGCGAGTACCCCGGGGGAAGGGTCCGCGAGAGGCGATGACATGCCGAACGATTTCGAGCTGACAGACGACACTCCGGTATACGTCATCTCCGTGGCCGCGCAGCTGTCCGGCCTGCACCCGCAGACGCTGCGCGCCTACGACCGGCTCGGCCTGGTCTCGCCGGGCCGCACGGCGGGCCGCGGGCGGCGCTACTCGCTGCGCGACGTCCTGATCCTGCGCGAGGTCCAGCGGCTGTCACAGGAGGACGGCGTCAACCTGTCCGGCATCAAGCGGATTCTCGAGCTGGAGTCCGAGTGGCAGCGCAGCAGGGTGATGCTCGCCGAGATGCATGCTGAGATCAGCCAGCTCCGGGCCGAGCTGGAGTCGACCAGAGCTGTCGCCGCCCGGCTGGCAGCCCTGCTGCGCACCAGGACCGGCGGCGGCGCGCTCGTCCCGGTCCGGACGCCGGGCACCAGGTCGGGCGATGCCACGGTGCCTGAAGGGAGCCAGTAGTGGCGGACGACAAGCTCACCCGCAAGAGCCAGGATGCTCTGAACGACGCCCTGCAGCGTGCGTCGGCCGCGGGCAACCCCAACCTCGACGGGCTGCATCTGCTCGCCGCGCTGCTGGATCAGGACGGCGGGACGGCCGCGCCGCTGCTCCGCGCCGCCGGCGCGGACCCGGACGCCATCGCGAACCGGACCAGGGAGCTGCTCGCCCGCCTGCCACGGGCCGCGGGCGCCACGCTGAGCGCGCCGGCCACCTCGCGCCCGCTGCTGGCGGCGCTGGCCACCGCCGCGAAGCGGGCCAGGGAGATGTCCGATGAGTATGTCTCGACCGAGCACCTGCTCGTCGGGCTGGCCTCGGATGGCGGCCAGGCCGCCACGGTGCTCCGCGAGGCAGGAGCGACGCCGGATCACCTGCTCGCCTCCTTCGAGCAGGTGCGGGGGCACTCGCGAGTGACCTCGCCCGATCCTGAGGGCACCTACCAGGCGCTGGAGAAGTACGGCATCGACCTGACCCGCAGCGCCAGGGAAGGCAAGCTCGACCCGGTGATCGGCCGGGACGCCGAGATCCGCCGGGTGATCCAGGTGCTGTCCCGCCGGACCAAGAACAACCCGGTCCTGATCGGCGATCCTGGCGTCGGCAAGACCGCCGTCGTGGAGGGGCTGGCCCAGCGGATCGTGGCCGGCGACGTGCCCGAGTCGCTGCGCGGCAAGCGGCTCGTCGCCCTCGACCTCGGCGCGATGGTGGCGGGCGCCAAGTACCGGGGCGAGTTCGAGGAGCGGCTGAAGGCCGTGCTGAACGAGATCAAGGAGAGCGAAGGCCAGATCATCACGTTCATCGACGAGCTGCACACGGTCGTCGGGGCCGGCGCGGCCGAGGGCGCGATGGACGCGGGCAACATGCTCAAGCCGATGCTCGCCAGGGGCGAGCTGCGGATGGTGGGCGCGACCACCCTCGACGAGTTCCGCGAGCGGATCGAGAAGGACCCGGCGCTCGAGCGCCGGTTCCAGCAGGTCTTCGTCGGCGAGCCGTCGGTGGAGGACACCATCGCGATCCTGCGCGGCCTGAAGGGCCGGTACGAGGCGCACCACCAGGTACAGATCTCCGATGCTGCCCTGGTCGCCGCGGCTACCCTGTCCGACCGGTACATCACGGCGCGGTTCCTGCCCGACAAGGCGATCGACCTCATCGACGAGGCGGCGTCCAGGCTGCGGATGGAGATCGACTCCCGCCCGGCCGAGATCGACGAGCTGCAGCGTGCGGTCGACCGGATGAAGATGGAGGAACTCGCCCTGGCCAGGGAGGCCGACCCGGCCAGCAAGGAGCGCCTGGAGCGGCTGCGGGCCGACCTGGCCGACCGGCAGGAGCAGCTCACCGGGCTCGTCGCCCGCTGGGACCGGGAGAAGTCGAGCCTGAACAAGGTCGGCGAGCTGAAGAAGCAGCTCGACGACCTGCGCGGCCAGGCGGAGCGGGCTCAGCGCGACGCCGACTTCGAGACCGCGTCACGGCTGATGTACGGGGAGATCCCGGCGCTGGAGCGGGAGCTGGCCCAGGCATCGGCGGCGGCCGGAGACGATGCCCGGCTGGCTACGGTCGCGGCGGACGGCGCGGCGGCGGAAGTGCCTGCCGACACCGTCGACGGTGTCGAGGTTCCCGGCCACTCAGCGGGCGGGACCCGCGGGACCGGCCCGGCCGGCCGGCCGATGGTCAAGGAAGAGGTCGGGCCCGACGACATCGCCGATGTCGTGTCGGCCTGGACGGGGATTCCCGCCGGGCGGCTGCTCGAGGGCGAGACCGGCAAGCTGCTGCGCATGGAAGACGAGCTCGGCCACCGCATCGTCGGCCAGGGCACGGCCGTGCAGGCGGTTTCCGACGCGGTCCGCCGGTCCAGGGCCGGCATCTCCGACCCGGACCGGCCGTCCGGATCGTTCCTGTTCCTCGGGCCGACCGGGGTCGGGAAGACCGAGCTGGCCAAGGCACTCGCTGAGTTCCTGTTCGACGACGAGCGGGCCATCATCCGGATCGACATGAGCGAGTACTCCGAGCGGCACTCGGTCGCCAGGCTGGTCGGCGCGCCGCCGGGATACGTCGGCTACGAGGAAGGCGGTCAGCTGACCGAGACGGTGCGGCGCAGGCCGTACTGCGTCGTGCTGCTTGACGAGGTCGAGAAGGCCCATCCCGAGGTCTTCGACATCCTGCTCCAGGTACTCGATGACGGCAGGCTGACCGACGGCCAGGGCCGCACCGTGGACTTCAGGAACACGATCCTGATCCTGACCTCCAATCTCGGCTCCGCGTTCACCGCCGACCCGGCGTTCGACGAGGCTGCCAAAAAGGATGCAGTGATGTCGATCGTGCGGGCGACGTTCAAGCCCGAGTTCCTGAACCGGCTCGACGACATCATCCTCTTCGACTCGCTGTCGACCGAGGAGCTGACCCAGATCGTCGACCTGCAGATCGCCAGGCTCGCGCGCAGGCTCGCCGACCGGCGGCTGTCGCTCACCGTCACGCCGGCCGCGAAGGAATGGCTGGCCGTCACGGGCTTCGACCCGGTCTACGGAGCGCGGCCGCTGCGGCGGCTGATCCAGTCCGCGATCGGTGACCAGCTGGCCCGCAAGCTCCTGGCCGGCGAGATCCTCGACGGCGGGGAAGTCGTCGTCGACCTCGATGCCAGTTCCGACACGCTGACAGTCGCCCCGCGGCAGAGCCCGGCGGTGCGCGCTTAGCGGCGGCTCATCAACGTGGCAGCGTGAGGTCCAGTTCGAGCCTGCGAGCCAGGTCCCTAGCCGGTCGCCGTACAGGATCGGCAGCGCGAAGTACCCTGCCCTTGACGCCCTCCACCACGGCCGGCTCGCCGGCCTCGCCCACGTCGGCCGGGTCATCGGGGTAGACCCGGGTCGCCAGGTCCCACAGGCGGTCGCCGCCCCGGCGTCCGGCGATCGCGACCTCGCCGCGCTGCACCATGTGCTCCAGCAGCTGCGTGACGTTGCGGTTGTTTGTCCATCCGGTCGACTGCCACGGCACCTTGCAGGTGTCCGGAAGGTGACGCGATGGCAGCGGGCCGAGGAGCCAAGCCGGTCGAGGACGGCCAGACGGCACGCGTCGTTGGCCCGACCCAGTCGCGGCGTGACGCCCGCCAGCCGGGCAGGTCCCGTGGCTCGGCCCTGTCCCAGTGAGCCATGTCCGCGCGGTACAGCGCCAGGTCTTCGCTGGGCCGGATCATCGCCCGCAGTTCGAGCAGCGCCCGGTCCGCAAGTGCGGTGTCCAGCTCGGCTGGCGCGTACGACGACCCGTTCCGACATGCTGTCAGGCGGTGAGCATCCGGTCGTACTCGTCCTCCGGCAGCCGCAGGTCGTTGCGGATCCGGTAGCGGAGCCTCAGCAGGTCATCGAGGCCGGTGTAGCCGCCGTCGGCCGCCCGCTGCCCGGCTCCCTGCAAGATCAGCTCGACGCCGGTGGTGGCCCAGTCCAGAGCGCCGGTCAGGTCCAACTGCTCGACGAGCAGTTCGGTGATCAGGTCGCAGGCGCGCGGGTCTGTCCGGCCCTCCGACTGCATGATCTCGATCAGCGCGTAGGCCTCCGCCCGGCTGCCAAGCTGGAACAGCGCACGGCACAACGGAGCTCGCGGGTCCACGTCGACCGGCCCGCCATCGGCGATCGCCATCCGGAAGCCCTTGACCGCCGCCGTCGGATTGTCGGCCAACAGCCACTGCTCACCTGTCCGGACAAATGCCTCAGCGCGCGGCATCGACTCGGTCTGGGTGCCTGTCGTCGCCAGCGCCATCATCCGCTCGGCTGCCGACTTGTGGTTGCCAGTCATGGCCGCTTCGAATTCGATGGCGTCGAATTCCTCACGACTCAGAGCTGCCACGTCACCAACGTACCCATCGGGTCGCGGATTCCAACGCGCGGGTGGGTTCCAATGCGCCAATTATCGCCGGGCGCTTTCGAGTGCATCCCAGAAACCGCGCCGCAGGGAATGGCGCACCTCATCATGGAGCAGCGAGTCGATGGGCAGCACGGACCCCTGCAGCAGCCTGGCTTCCAGATCCGATGGCATCCTCGGCTTGCGGGCCAGCACGGCCTCAAGCCACAGGCCAGGGGCGTCCCTGCCGACTGACTCACCGAATGCGAACCCTTCGCTGTGCGCCGCCTCGACCGCCTCGGGAAGCGAGATGGCGACGGGCTGCGCTGTCCGGACGGCCGGCCGCACGGAGACGGCCTGAGATGCGGAGACTGGCTGAGACTGCGCCGGATACCGCGGCTGGAACGGGGGGGACCCGTTCCCTGGCGCCTGGCCCGGCACGTAGGCGTCCCGCGCCTGCTGACCGTAACCGCCCGGCTGGCCCTGGAAGAACGCGGGGTCAGGAGTTCCGTAGGGCGACGGCTGAACGCGCGTCGGCGCCGCCTCGAACCCGGCAGATGTGGCGGGCACACCGTTACCTTGCTGATCGGCGGGCTGGTAGGAACCGGGTACCGCGCCGTTGTGGCTGCCGCCATCATGCGTACTGCCGTTGAGCGCACTGCCGTTGAGCGCACTGCCGTTGAGCGCACTGCCGTTCACGCTGCCGTTCGGCGCACCGGCGACCTGCTGGCTGCCATTCTGGTAGCTGCCGATCTGGCCATTCTGGCCGGAGCCGTTCTGGTAACTGCCAGTGGAGCCGCTCTGACTCGAGCCGTTCTGACCAGAGCCATTGTGCGAGCCATTCTGGCCAGGCCCGTTCTGGCCGGCGCCGCTCTGGCCGGGACCGTTCTGATAGCTGCCCTGGTACCCGCCCGCCGGCAGGCCGTTGGGCGTCAGCCCCGGCTGAGTCAGGCCGTGCGTCATGCCGGTCTGGTAGGCGCCGGTCTGGTAGGCGCCGCTCTGGCCCGTCGAGCCGTTCGACGCGTGGCCCTGGTAGCCGGGCGACGCGGCAACGTTCTGGTAGCCGGCATTCGGCGTTCCGTTCTGGCCGGACCCGCCCTGACCCGAGCCACCCTGGTAGCCGCCTGGCAGCGCTGCGCTCTGGTACCCGCCCGGCACGCCGCTCTGCGTCACGCGGTTCTGGTACGCGCCGCCCTGCTCCGGCACGGCGTTCGAGCCCGAGCCGCCCTGATAACCGTTCTGCGGCCCGGCACTCTGCGGCACCGTGTTGTAGGGCATCTGGCCCTGCGGCATCGGGCCCTGCCCGCTGGCCGGCCCGGAGCCGTTCGCCGCGACGGCATGTCCCTGCGATCCGAGACCGCCGCTCACCGATCCGTTCTGATAAATGCTCGGTGAAGTTCCCGGTGAGACCGCTCCCCGCTCGCCGACCGGGTCGTGGCCGTACAACCCCTGCGCCCCGCCGTCCTGAGCCGCACCGCCCTGGACCGCACCGCCCTGGCCGACGCCGTTCGGCGGAACGCCAGCGGACGCCGATGCGCCAGCCGGAGCCGCGTGCTGAGCGATGCCGGTGCCCTGCCCCGCATGCTGCGGGACGCCGTTGCCGAAGCCGGCGTGCTGGCTCTGCCCGGTGCCCTGGCCCGCGTGCTGGCCGACGCCGTTACTCTGCCCGGCGTGCTGACCCAGGCCGGCGCCCTCACCGGCGTGCTGGCCGACGCCGGTGCCCTGGCCCGCATGCTGGCCCAGTCCGGCGCCCGGCGTCGCATGCTGCGGTATGCCGCTGCCGTGCATGTCGCTGCCGTATATGCCGGTGACCTGGATCCCGCCGCTCGGCGTGTTGCTGCTCTCGGACGCGTGCTGTGGTGCGCCGCTGTACTGGGTAACCCCGCTGTGCTGGGCGACTCCACTGTGCTGGGCGACTCCACTGCCCTGTCCGTCGTCGCCGCCGCCCGATTCTCTGCCGCGCTGCACCGACGGGGCAGCCTGCCCGGATTGCGAGCCGGCCTGACTGGAGTGCACGCCCGCCTGAGCGGCGGCACTGGCGCCCTGGTAAGCCGCAGCGGAAGCAGCCTGGCCGGACGCATTGCCGTAAGGCTGGGCCGCGGTTCCGTAGTCGGAACCAACTGGGGCCGAGTAGGCCCCGGCCGGCGCGGGCAGTGCCGCCGCCGGGAGTCCTGCGTGCGTCATCGCGCCAACCACCGAGCCGTCGCTGTTGGCGATGGCGCGGGCGCCGATACTCGTCGTCGCGTACTGCTCGTCATGGGTGGCGGGTTCCGCGCCGCGGATCAGGTCGACAAACGACCGGAGGTGAACTCCCGAGATCTCGACGATGTCGTCGCACTCCTGCCGTAGCGGCTGCGGAATGGTCCAGCCACCATCCGAGGCGATGTGCAGGATGACCACGCGAAGGCCAAGGTCCTGGACTTCCGCGACGATCTCGGCGAGGTGCTCGTCGGCGCTGGCAATGAAGGCGTCGCTGATCGCGCCGCTCCTGGCCAGGGTGACCAGATCGCGCCGGAACTGGCTCTCGATGCCTTCGCGCCTGCCCGGCCGGGTGTTGACGAGGCGGAGCTTGAGGCCTGGCATCTCGGCTAGCGCGTCGTGCTCGGCTGTGCGGCGACCCTCGGCGGTCTCATACCAGTAGCAGCGCAGGACCGGCAGGCCGGTCCGGTCCCTGGCCAGCCCGGCGAGCAGCTTGAGCAGCCCTGCGTGGTCCCACGACACGGAGTCCCGACGGCGCGTGCCATGAACGGCCATGGCGCCATCTGCGAGGGCATAGCCTGCATCAACGAATAGCGCACAGCGATCCACGCGACACCATCCTTTCCCCTGACGCGAGACGTTACCAGCGCCTAGCGGCCTTCGTGACGTATAGCGCAGATCACAGGCCTAGCAGGCTGGTCTGGCTAAGGGCACGGTTGGTGTTCTAACGACGATTCCGCAGACGCAATCGCGATGCTGCGTTCCAGGCGATCCTGACTCGGGCGTCCCGGGATCGGGCGCACGGCGATGTCGGCGGGATTGCGATGATATGACGGTACCAGCCCGGCCGGCCATGCCGCCTGCGTGCGGGCGGCACTGTCCGTGCGGGCGGCACTGTCCGTGCGGGCGCCAGGGGCCGGAGGCGCGGCGGGAGCGGCCCGATGCGAACGGCACGGGCGCGGCAGGCGCCGTCGGCGGCCGGCATTAGGCTCGGTGCCGTGAGTGACCGAGCTGAGCTGCTGGCCCAGATCAAGACGAAGGCCGTGATCCACGGCGCGGTAACGCTGTCGTCAGGCCAGCAGGCTGACTGGTACGTCGACCTGCGCCGGGTGCTGCTCGACGGCCCGGCGGCGCGCCTGGCCGGGCGGGTGATGCTGGATCTCACCAGCGGCCTGAACTTCTCCGCCGTAGGCGGTCTGACCCTTGGCGCCGATCCCGTCGCGAGCGCGATGATGCATGCCGCGGCCGAGCAGGGCAGGCCGCTGAACGCTTTCGTCGTGCGCAAGGAAGGAAAGGCGCACGGCCTGCAGCGCAGGATCGAAGGCCCGGATGTGCGCGGGCTGCCGGTACTGGCGGTAGAGGACACCTCGACAACCGGCAAGTCGGTCCTGACCGCCGTTGACGCACTGACCGAGGCGGGCGCCAAGGTGGCCGGCGTCGCGGTCGTCGTCGACCGGGGCGCGCGGCCGTATGTAGAGGAGCGCGGCCTGACGTACCTCGCCGCCTTCGACCTCGCCGACCTCGGCCTGAGCTGACGTCTGGGCTGAGCTGACCTCGGCCGGCGCTGACGCCCTCCGCCCAGCCGTAAGCCCGCGGCCGTGGCGCACAGGCCGGACCACCTCCCGCGCCTGCACCTGGTACCGGGAGATACTAGGGACGCACACTCGACCAGAGGGAGCGGCTAGTCATGCCTATCGCGACGCCAGAGATCTACGCGCAGATGCTCGACCGGGCGAAGGAACACGGTTTCGCCTATCCGGCGATCAACGTGACGTCGAGCCAGACGCTCAACGCCGCCCTGCGCGGCTTCGCCGAGGCAGGCAGCGATGGCATCGTCCAGGTGTCGACTGGCGGTGCTGAGTATCTGTCGGGCTCGGTCAAGGACATGGTGACCGGCGCGGCCGCGCTGGCAGAGTTCGCCCACGTCGTGGCGGCCAAGTACCCGGTGCACATCGCGCTGCACACCGATCACTGCCCCAAGGACAAGCTCGACGGCTACATGCGCCCGCTGCTCGATATCTCCAACGAGCGGGTCGCGCGGGGCGAGGAGCCGCTGTTCCAGTCGCACATGTGGGACGGGTCAGCCGTGCCGCTGGACGAGAACCTCCAGATCGCATCTGAGCTACTCGCCAGGTGTGCCAGCGCCAAGATCGCGATGGAACTGGAGATCGGCGTGGTCGGCGGCGAGGAAGACGGCGTGACCGGCGAGACGAACGAGAAGCTCTACAGCACGCCGGACGACGCGCTGGCGACCGCGAAGTCACTCGGGCTGGGCGAGCGCGGGCGATACCTGCTCGCCGCCACGTTCGGCAACGTCCACGGTGTCTACAAGCCAGGTCACGTCAAGCTCCGGCCGTCGATACTTAAGGAGATCCAGGACGCTGTGGCGGCGGCCTATGGCAAGCCGGACCCGTTCTACCTCGTGTTCCACGGCGGCTCAGGCTCCGCGCTCGAGGAGATCCGTGAGGCAATCTCCTACGGTGTCGTCAAGATGAACGTCGACACCGACACTCAGTACGCGTTCACCCGCCCGGTCGCCGGCCACATGTTCACCCAGTACGACGGAGTACTGAAGGTCGACGGCGACGTGGGCGACAAGAAGGCCTACGACCCGCGGGCCTGGGGCAAGGCCGGGGAGACCGGGATGGCCGCCCGCGTTACCCACGCCTGCGAGGACTTGCTCTCGGCCGGCAAGCAGCTCAGCTGAGCGGGCCGGTCCCGTGCGGGTAGCAGTCACGTGCGGGTAGCAGTTCTGTCCGACATTCACGGCGTACTTCCCGCGCTTGAAGCCGTGCTCGCCGAACCCGACGTGGCCTCAGCCGACCTCGTCGTACTCACTGGCGATCTCGCCGCGGGGCCTCAGCCAGCGGAGACGCTCGGCGTCCTGCGAGGTCTCGGCGGGCGGGCCGTGTGGGTCCGCGGTAACGCCGACCGCGAGCTGGTCGAGTTCCGCCGCGGCGAGCGAACCTCGATCCCGGACCCGATCGCCCCGTGGGCAGCCGAGCAGCTGCGTGACGACCAGGTCGACCTGCTTGCCGGACTGCCCCTGTCCATGACCCTCGAGGTGACAGGCATCGGCAGCGTCGTGTTCTGCCATGCGACCCCGCGGGACGACGAGGAGGTCGTGCTCGTTGATTCCCGCCTCAGTCGGTGGGCCGAGGTCTTCGACCCGCTCGCGGCATCGGTCAGCGCCGTGGTGTGCGGTCACACCCATATGCCGTTCGTGCGGCTGGCCCACCGGCGGCTGGTCGTCAACCCGGGCAGCATCGGGATGCCGTACGGCGGGCCGGGCGCGCACTGGGCACTGCTCGGTCCCGGGGTCGATCTTCGGGTGACGGAGTTCGATCTCGATCGGGCCTGCGAGCGGATCGTCGCCGAGTCTGGTTATCCCGAGGCCCGGGAATGGGCGGAGTACTTCGTCCGGTCGGTGGCCGGTGACGCTGATGCGCTCGAGGCGTTCGGCCCGCGGGACGGCCGGAACGAGGGGTCCTAGCGCGCGCGTCAGCCGGCCATGTCGCCGCGACGGAATGCTGCCCTGATCGACCGGATGACCTGGTCGGGCGCGATCGTGAGGTCCCGCCAGGTGAAGTGGACCACCTCGAAGCCGGCCTCGCGCAAGGTGGGGCCTCGCCGAGGTGGGGGGCGGCCCCCGCGCCGCGCCGCGGGCCGCGTGTATTTCTTAAGCCGAAGAGTATGCGGTGACGTGAAGAGAATTCGGCAGCCGGCGACGCAGAATTTACTGCTAAGCCTGGGCCACGACCGCGGACCCGCCCAGCACGCCGACCCGCCCAGCACGCGGACCGGCCCGCCGGCGCCGAAATGCCAGCCGGGAGGGTCCTGTTCCCGCGTCCAACGGCGGCGGGCGGCAGGATAGAGCCATGACACACCAGAATCTGCTGGCCGGCCCCACGCCGCCGCCCACCTACCTGCCGGAGAACTCCGAGGCGGCCGCGGCCCTGAGCGGCGGCGCGGACCCCTCCTCGGTTGCCGCCAGGTTCCCGTCCTTCTGCGCGGCGTGGGCGGACCTGGCCGAGCGGTCTCTGGCACAAGACCCGGTCATGGCCTACGCCTACGCCAGGACCGGTTATCACCGGGGCCTTGATCAGCTGCGCCGCGCGGGCTGGCGCGGGCACGGCCCGATTCCCTGGGAGCACGAGCCGAACCGGGGCTTCCTGCGCTGCCTGTACCTCCTCGGTGCGGCGGCCGCGGCGATCGGCGAGGACGACGAGCTCGCCCGGACCAGCGAGTTCCTGAGCGACTCAAGTCCGGCCGCAGCCGCCGCCCTCGCGACGAGCTAACTGGGCGCTGCGCTAACCGAGCCGACAGGGCGGCGAGCTAATGGGCAGCGAGCTGATAGGCGTCGAGCTGATAGGCGTCGACTACCACGACCGCATCGGATACTCGTCTCGCCGGTGCGGCCCTGGATCGCACATCACGACCATGGTGCTAGATAACCTGTACTCATGCCCGCCATCGTGATAGTCGGCGCCCAGTGGGGCGACGAGGGCAAGGGCAAGGCGACCGACTTGCTCGGCGACAGCGTGGACTACGTCGTCCGGTACCAGGGCGGCAACAACGCCGGGCATACCGTCGTCATCGGCGAGGAGAGCTACGCGCTGCATCTGCTGCCGTCCGGCGTCCTGTCCGAGCACGCGACGCCGGTCATCGGCAACGGGGTGGTCATCGACCCGGCCGTGCTGATCGAGGAGATCGACGGCATCGAGGCGCGCGGGATCTCCTGCGGGCGGCTGCTCATCTCCGCCAGCGCGCATCTGATCATGCCGCACCACGTGGCGCTGGATAAGGTCACCGAGCGCTACCTGGGCAACGCCAGGATCGGCACGACCGGCCGCGGCATCGGTCCCTGTTACGCCGACAAGGCGGCCCGGATGGGCATCAGGGTCCAGGACCTGTTCGACGAGACGATCTTGCGCCAGAAGCTCGAGCTTGTCCTGCGGGAAAAGAATCAGGTGCTCACCAAGCTGTACAACAGGCGGGGAATCGACGCGTCAGCGGTCTGCGAGGAGTACACCGGCTACGGCAAGCGGCTGGCGCGCTACGTTGCGGACACCGGTCTGGTGCTGAACAACGCACTGGACGACGGCAAGGTCGTGCTCCTGGAAGGCGCGCAGGCGACATTGCTCGACGTGGACCACGGCACCTACCCGTTCGTGACCTCGTCGTCGCCCACGGCAGGCGGCGCGTGCGTCGGCTCCGGGGTCGGGCCGACGAGGATCGGCAGGATCGTCGGCATCCTCAAGGCCTATACGACCAGGGTGGGCGCCGGGCCTTTCCCGACCGAGCTGACCGATGCTCAGGGCGAGTGGCTGCGCAAGGTGGGCGGCGAGTACGGCGTCACCACCGGCCGGGCGCGCCGCACGGGCTGGTTCGACGCGGTCATCGCCAGGTACGCCACCCGGGTGAACGGGATCACCGACTACTTCATCACCAAGCTCGACGTGCTCTCCGGGCTGGAGAAGATCCCCGTGTGCGTCGGTTACGAGATCGACGGGGTGGTGCACAGCGAGGTCCCGATGACCCAGACGGAGTTTCACCACGCCAAGCCGGTGTACGAGTACCTCGACGGCTGGTGGGAGGACATCTCGCACGCCAGGGAACTGTCCGACCTGCCAGCCAATGCCCGCTCCTACGTGCTCACCCTGCAGGACATGATCGGAGCGCCGATCGCCGCCATCGGCGTCGGGCCGCGCCGCGACCAGACCCTTCAGCTCCGCGACCTGATCTGACCCCGGCCGCCCGAGCCCGGCCGCCCGAGCCCGGCCGCCCGAGCCGCTAGAACCAACCCGAACTAGGCCGGCGCGGACGCTGCCGCAGCGGCGGCCCGTTAGGCTCGCCGGGTGCGCGTTCTGCTACTTGGCTCAGGCGGCCGCGAGCACGCGCTGGCCCGTGCCCTGGCCGAGGACAGCGACGTGACCGAGCTGCACGCCGCTCCCGGCAATCCCGGCATCGCCCAGCACGCCGAGCTGCACGACGTCCCGCCCGCGGACCCGGCCGCCGTCACGGCGCTGGCCGCCAGGACCGCCGCCGATCTCGTCGTGGTCGGCCCGGAAGCGCCGCTCATAGCCGGCGTCGGCGACGCGCTGCGGGAGGCCGGCTTCAGCTGCTTCGGCCCGGACCGGGCAGCCGCCATGATCGAGGGCTCCAAGTCGGTCGCCAAGGAGATCATGGTCGCCGCGGGCATCCCGACCGCCGCCGCCCGCACCTGCCGGACCGAAGCCGAGGTCAGCGACGCGCTCGACGAGTTCGGGCCGCCCTACGTGGTCAAGGCGGACGGCCTCGCGGCCGGCAAGGGCGTCGTGGTCACGAACGATCGCTACGCGGCTGCCGCGCATGCCAGGTCCTGCGGCCAGGTCGTGATCGAGGACTTCCTGGCCGGCCCGGAGGTCTCGGTGTTCGCGCTCGCCGACGGCACCGGGGCAGTCCCGCTGCTGCCCGCGCAGGACTTCAAGCGGGCCGGCGACGGTGACACCGGGCCCAACACGGGCGGGATGGGCGCCTACGCCCCGCTGCCGTGGGCGCCCCCGGACCTGGCCGCGCGGACCGTCGCCGAGGTCATCGAGCCGGCGCTGGCCGAACTGAGCCGCCGCGGCACGCCCTACCGCGGCCTGGTCTACGCGGGCTTGGCCCTGACCAGCGACGGGATCAAGGTCATCGAATTCAACGCCCGGTTCGGCGACCCGGAGACCCAGGTCGTGCTTGACCGCCTCGCGACACCCCTCGCCGGCCTGCTTGCCGCGGCTGCCTGCGGCGACCTGCCAGCGGCCGGCCAGCCGCGATGGTCCGATGGCGCGGCGGTCACCGTGGTCATCGCCGCCGAGGGCTACCCGGGCACGCCGGTGACTGGCGACCGGATCGATGGCGTTGACGAGGCTCAACAAATTCCCGGTGCCTATGTGCTGCACGCCGGGACGGTCGTCCGCGACGGAACCCTGGTTACCTCGGGCGGGCGGGTCCTCGACGTCGTCGGAACCGGGCAGGACCTGGCGCAGGCCCGGGCGGCGGCCTACACGGCCGCCGCCCGGGTCAGGCTGCGCGGGGGCTGGTACCGCACCGACATCGCCGGTCAGCCAGGCCAGCAGCCGCCACCGGCCGGATGACTGGCAGTCAGGCGGATCATCGCCGCGGAGACGGGGCCGCCGCGCCGCCCGGAGCCAGCGAGATCCCCGCAGCGGACGGCAGCGGACGGGCAGCGGCGCGGCAACGCCGGCTGACGTGCCTGACGCGGACAGCCCGGTCCCGGCACCCGCCGGGCGAGGCGGCTGCGATCCCGCCGGCCCGGCCGATCCCGGCGCCGGCGGCCACGGCGATACGACACGGCAGATCCGGTAGGCGCCGGCCAGCCGGTCCGGGTCACCACGCTCGAGCTGTTCTTCGATCTGATCTTCGCCTTCACGCTGACCCAGCTCGCCGTGGTTCTCGCTCCGGGTACGACCGACGTGCTGCAAGTGCTGCTGATCTTCGGGCTGCTCTGGTGGATGTACGGCGGGTACGCGTGGCTGACCAACACCCGCGCTCCGGTCCGCACGCGCTGCTCATCCAGGCGGGGGCGCCGCTCGTGGTCCGGCTGGGCGGCCGGTTCGAGATCCGGCGAGCGACACGAGCAGGCCGGGACTGGCGCTCGCTGCCCACTTCTACGCCCATATGCCGATGCTGCTCGGGATCGTGTTCATGGCCGCCGGGGTGGCCGAGGCGGTCGCCGGGCCCGGCAGCGGCAGCCTGCCCGCCGCGCTCGCGCTCGGCATCGGCTCGGCGGCGTTCATCGGCGGGCCGGCGGCGTTCAGGGCGGCGCTGCGAACCGGGCCGGCCCGGCTCTGGCTGGAAACGGCGATCGTCGCGCTCGCGACGGTGCCGCTCGGCGCGTTCGTGACGATCGAGGTGCAGCTGGTCCTGGTGACCGCGGGGCTGGCCGTCATGCTCGTGATCGAGGGCCGCGGCCGGGCGCGCCCCTGGCCAGGCGTGGTCACCCGCGATCAGCCGCCGGGAGAGCCTGCGGGAGAATGAGTCGGTGATCGAGCGATACACGTTGCCCGAGATGGGCCGGGTCTGGAGCGAGGCGCACAAGTACGAGCTCTGGTGCCGGGTGGAATCCCTGGTTCTCGAGGCGAACGCGGCGGCGGGGGTCGTGCCGGCGGACAGCGTAGCTCCGGTCCGCGCGGCACCGCCGCCCACGCCGGAGGCCGTCGCCGCCATCGAGGCCGTCACCAACCATGATGTGATCGCCTTCCTCAGCGCGTGGGCTGACAACACCGCGCCGCGCGAGGCCGCCGCCTATGTGCATTTCGGGATGACGTCGTCGGACCTGCTCGACACCGCGCTGGCCCTGCAGCTGACCGAGGCGACCGACCTGCTGATCGCCAGGGCCACGGCGCTCACCGCGGCCCTGCGGGACCATGCCCTGGCCCACCGCGGCACGCTGCGGCCCGGCCGCACGCACGGCATTCATGCCGAGCCTGACGTCTGGGGGCACCGGGTCGCCGACTTCGCGTTCGCGATGGCGCGCGGCGTCGCGCGGCTGCGCCAGGCCCGCGAGGCGATCGCGGTCGGCAAGCTGTCCGGCCCGGTCGGGACCTACTCGAGCATCGACCCGGCCGTCGAGGCGAGCGTCATGGCGGGGCTTGGCCTGCGGCCGGCCGACGTCGCGACTCAGGTCGTGCTGCGCGACGGCATCGCCGAGTGGGTCAGTGTTCTCGCGATCATCGCGACGGTCTGCGAGGCCGTCGCGCTTGAGGTCAGGCATGGCCAGCGGACCGAGGTCAGGGAACTCGCCGAGGCGTTCACGGCGGGCCAGAAGGGCTCGTCGGCCATGCCGCACAAGAAGAACCCGGTCCGTTCCGAGCGGATCAGCGGGCTGGCGAGGATCGTCCGAGCGCAGGTCGTGCCCGTGCTCGAAGGAATACCGCTCTGGCACGAGCGGGACATCTCGCATTCGTCGGCCGAGCGGGTGGCGCTGCCCGACGCCGCCATCGCCACCGACTACCTGCTCGAGCAGACGACCGCGCTGATCACCGGGCTGGTCGTTGACGCGGCGAGGATGCGGGCCAACCTGGACGCGACAGGAGGCCTGATCTACTCCTCGGCCATCCTGCTCGACCTGGTGGACGCGGGGATGTCGCGCGAGGACGCGTACACGCTCGTGCAGCAGGCCGCGATGCGGGCCTGGGAGACGGGCCTGCCGTTCCGCGAGACGCTGGCCGAGCAGGCGGCGACACGGGGCACCAGCCTGGACGAGGCACGCCTGGACGAGGTGTGCCGCCCCGAGCGCTATGTTGCGCGGCTCGGCGCGGTCTTCGACCGCCTGGAGAAGCTTGACCCGGCCGAGCCCGGAGCGGCGGAATGCTGAACCACCTCTACTCGGGCAAGGTCCGCGAGGTCTACCAGGCCGGCGACGGCATGCTGCTGCTGGTGGCGACCGACCGGATGTCCGCATTCGACTACGTGCTCGACTCGCCGATCCCGGACAAGGGCAAGATCCTCACTCAGCTCTCCCTGTGGTGGTTCGAGCGCCTCGCTGACCTGGTACCCAACCACGTCGTGGACGCTCCGATCCCGCCCGAGTTCGCCGGCCGGGCGATGACATGCAAGCCGCTGCGAATGGTTCAGGCTGAATGCGTGGCCCGCGGTTACCTGACCGGGTCGGCGCTGGCTGAGTACCGGCGGGACGGAACGATCTGCGGGATCAGCCTGCCGGGCGGGCTCGAAGACGGCTCGCGGCTGCCCGATCCGATCTTCACGCCGGCCACGAAGGCACCGCTCGGCGAGCACGACGAGAACATCACCTTCAGCCAGCTGGCCGGGTCGGTCGGCGCCGACCTGGCCGCGGAGCTGAGCCGGATCACGATCGCCGTCTACGAGCGCGGGGCCCGGCTGGCGGCCGAGCGCGGAATCATCGTCGCCGACACCAAGATCGAGCTCGGCTTCGACGTCGACGGCACGCTCACGCTCGGCGACGAGGTCCTCACTCCCGATTCGTCGAGGTTCTGGCCGGCCGCCCAGTGGCGGCCAGGACGCAGCCAGCCTTCCTATGACAAGCAGTACGTGCGGGACTGGCTGCTCTCACCGGAATCCGGCTGGGACCGAAACTCGGGAGAGCCGCCACCACCTCTTCCCGGCCGTGTAATCGAGCGAACAAGGGATAGATACATCCAGGCATTTGAGCAGATCACGGGTCTGACCTGGGCTGATTCAGGCTGAGCCGGCAACCAGACCCACCTGTTGCCCGTAGTGCACAGTCAGCTACGTTATGTATCGGCGTCGTCATCGTCCGGGGGGTCAACCAGCAGTGGAATACTGGACTACGCGTGACACGGCTGGGACGACGACATCGGACCTGGCCCGAAGCTGGCCGGAGCAGGTCAGCGCATATGCGTCAAGCCGGGATAATGATGTCCCGCCCCCCAGGGACAGGAGTTCCAGCATTATGAGCAGCGGTCAGCAGACCCGCTATCGCGTCGTAGGTGGCAACCCCCTCCAGGGGACCGTATTCGTCCAGGGCGCCAAGAACGCGGCACTGAAGATGATCGCCGCATCACTGCTTGCCGAGAAGGGGCGTACCGTCCTGCGGAACGTCCCGGTGATCGAGGACGTCCGGCGGGCCGTCGAGCTCGCCCAGGCGGTCGGGGCGAGCGTCAAGTTCCACGAGGTGGAGCGGACGCTGGTGGTCGACGCGTCCGAGCTGACCAGCCCCGTCCTGCCCGCCGAGATAACCCGGCGGTTCCGCGCCTCGGTCCTGTTCGTCCCCGCGCTGCTGCACAGGCTCGGCGAGGCGGTGCTCGAGGGCGTCGGCGGGTGCAATCTCGGCAGCCGCAACCTCGACTTCCATTACCGCGGCTTCGCCCGGCTCGGCGCCACGGTCGACGAGGGCGAGAGCCAGATCAGGGTAAAGGCCGACGGGCTGCGCGGCGCGCATCTGTACCTGGACACCCCGTCGCACACCGGCACCGAGAACCTGATCATGGCCGCGTCGCTGGCGCCTGGCGTGACCATCATCGACAACACCGCGCAGGAACCCGAGGTTCAGGACGTCATCGCGTTCCTGAGCAAGATGGGCGCGAAGATCAGTGGCGGCGGCACGGGATTCATCACCGTCGAGGGTGTCAGGGAACTGACGGCGGTGGAGCACACGGTCATGCCGGACCGGATCGACGCCGCGGTCTTCGCGATGGCGGCGGCCATTACCGGCGGCGAGGTCAGCCTCGTCGGTGCCTCGCTCGACCACCTCGGCGTCGTGCGCTGGAAGCTCGAGCAGATGGGCGTGGAGTTCGCCACCCAGGGCGCGATCCTCCAGGTGCGCAGGGACAAGCAGCTCCGCCCGATCAACGTGATCACCAGCCCGTTCCCCGGGTTCGCCACCGACCTGCAGTCGCCGATCATGGCCGTGAGCTGCCTCGCCGACGGGACCAGCTACCTCAGGGAGACGATCTTCGACGGCCGGTACATGATGGCGGGCGAGCTGAACAAGATGGGCGCCAAGGTCGAGTTCGACGGGACCCGGGTGGTCGTGCACGGGCCTTCGGCGTTCCACGGGGCCGACGTGGTGGCGCACGACCTGCGCACCGGGATCGCGCTGGTGCTGGCCGGCCTGGCCGCTGAGGGA
>Ga0307374_10004477_pt1 | contig 23235 bp, 19 predicted proteins | sample OX3MG_FD_202532 | JGI IMG/M metagenome (GOLD analysis project Ga0307374, IMG submission 202532) | Soil microbial communities from Risofladan, Vaasa, Finland - OX-3 | ecosystem: Environmental > Terrestrial > Soil > Coastal area > Acid sulfate soil | place: Finland: Risofladan, Vaasa | collected... | reverse complement strand
ACGGCTTGCTGCCCGAAGGCGAATCACGCAAATCAATCGCCCGAGACGTCCACATCCCAGAGCGCGACACGTACGGGTTGATCCGCGCCCTTGGTAGGGATTGCGCTGGCGCGGTTGTGATCCAGCCAACAGAGGATCCAGCACCTCCAGCACCAACGACGACCACGGCGGAGCCGCTCAGCCCGGACGAAATCGAAGTTCTTGTTAGAGATCTCAAGAGCGCCCCGCTCGGCGTCGGGGGGCGAGTTCGAATCTCCCTGGCGGGCGTGCAGGAGAAGTTGGTCCTGACCCGCATGCCAGACGGCTCCTGGGGACGACCGGTCGACGGGACGCCATCGACACACATTCTCAAGCCGGAGATCGCGGCGTTCCCCGACACCGTCGAGAATGAGGCGTTCTGTATGCGCGCCGCCAAGCATCTCGGACTAATTGTTGCATCTGTCGAGACGACAGACATCGGAGGGCGAAAACTGATAGTCGTCGAGCGTTACGACCGAGTTGTTGCAACAGACGGCACCGTACGGCGCATTCACCAAGAAGACTTCTGCCAGGCAACCGGCGTGGCGCCGGAAACAAAGTACGAAGAGGACGGGGGGCCCTCGCTTCTGCGCATCGCCGGCATCCTCAGGGATGTCGCTGCGCCGGACTCTTTGGAGCGACTTCTTCAAGCGGTCACTGTCAACGCGCTCATCGGCAATGGAGACGCGCACGCCAAGAACTTCTCGTTATTGCATACAGAAGACGGAGCACTGACGCTGACACCCTTCTACGACCTCATGTGCACGCGGTACTACGGCGACGACCGGTTGGCGATGTACATCGACAACATCCACCGTACGAATCGTCTGACGGTTGAGCGAATCGTGAATGAGGCGGTGCGATGGGGAATGTCGCGTGACCGTGCGACAGAGGTCGTCGTCGACCTCTTAGAGAGGGCTCCTGCTGCCATCGCTGCGTCCCGCGACGAAACTGAGGGCGTCCCGGAGGAGATGATCTCAACGATCGAAGGTCAGCTCGCGCAGTTACGTGCATCGCAATGACCTACGACGAAACCATCACCGCACCTCTAACAGAAGAGCCGGTGCTCTCGCACCGGCTCTGATCCGTACTTCTCCTGGTGGCGGGGGAACTCCTGTTGCATCGGTTCAGCGACCTCGGTCCCCTGCAAAAGACCTGGTCCTATCCCCTGCACACCCACCATGAACAGGGTGTTGCACACCCCCTGCCAATCAACCGCTACGACTGTTCTCTCCACAATCATCGAAGACTTCATCTCGGGCAACGTAGCGAACCGCTATGACAGGTATCGATGGCGACCGACTCGTAGCCCTTGATGACGGTACTGAGCGCGGCATAGTCATCGATCGGCTCGTGACCCGAAGATTTGAGGCATTCCGGGGGGCGCTAATCGAATCGGCGAACTCGCGTGGCAGGCCGGTCAGAGCGTCACGCTTGCCGTCTGCCGGCTCGCGCCAGTCCATGAATACAACGGCGGACAGTAAGCGTCTCGAGAAATTGTCTAGAGCGTTTTGGCCCCCAAGGCGATGTCGAAGCCGGCACCGTTGCTGGCCACGCCCACCAAGAGGATGCCGACCCATTCAAGGACTGACGTCATCTCGATCCCACCTACGTCTAGGGGCCGAACGTCCAAACTTTCCAGAAACCCCGCCACGCGTGCCTTCGCCTCGGCGTTTTCGCCGGCGAAGAATATGTCCACGGGCTTGTCCTGGGCAAGGACGTCGCGGAAAATTGTATTGAATGCTTTCACGACGTGAGTGTCCTCGGGGGTGGCGGCGGCGATCTGCTTGGACGCCGAATCGCCAGCGGTTGTCACGAGTCCGCTGGCGTTGGCGTTGAAAGGGTTACTGATGTCAACGAGAATCTTGCCCGCCAGTGCATCGCCGTACTTCGTGATCACTTCAAGCACGCCGGTGTACAGGACGGCGAGGATGACGATCTCACCTAGTGGAGGTGCGCCGAACTTGCCGACGGTGGCTTGGCTGCCGATCTGGTCAGCCAGTGCCTGGGCCTTCGCGGTGTCGCGGCTCATGAACTCGATGGTGTGGCCGTGCTTCGCCGCTCGGGTACCGATGGCGGAGGCCATGTTGCCCGAGCCGATAATGGTGATGGTGGTCATGTTGTGTATTCCTTTGCTGTAGTTGGATGAGGGTTGGCGATCGAGGTTTGGTTCGTGTAGTGGCTTGGCGTGTCGCGGGTTCGCATACGCCTAAATGTCACATCAGTGAGTTGACGATCTCGTTGCGGGACTCAGATCACAGTGGTGCCGCCATCGACAACCAGCTCCATGCCATTGACGTAGCTTGAGTCGTCCGAAGCGAGGAACAACGCGACCGACGCGATTTCCTCAGGGCGGCCCATCTCTCGCCGCGGGATCACGGATTCGAACACCGCCTTCATCTCCGCGGACATCACCGCCCCCATCATCGGCGTTGCGACCTGGCCGGGGGTCAGCACATTGACCCGGATCTTCCTGTCCCTCAGCTCGGCCACCCACACCCGTGCGAAGGCGGGCAGCACGGCCTTGCTCCCTGCGTACACACTCCAATTGGGGTAACCCCTGAGCGAAGCGTTCGACCCAGTCATGAAGATTGAGCCTCCATCGTTGAACAGCGGCAGCGCCTTCTGGACCGTGAACAGCGCGCCACGCGCGTTCAGCGAGAAGGCGGCGTCGAATTGCTCCTCTGTGATCTCGCCGAGCCCACCCTGTTCGCCCACGCCCGCGCTTGCCCACAACACGTCGACCGCGCCTTTTTCCTGCTTGACGATCTCGAAGAGTCGGTCCAGATCGGCGAGGTCAGCAGAATCGGCTTGCACGCCGGTCACGTTCCGGCCGATCATCTTGACCGCTTCGTCCAGCGCGTCCTTTTGTCGGCCTGAGATGAAAACGTGGGCTCCTTCGTCAACGAACAATTTGGCTCCGGCCAGCGCCATGCCGCTTGTCGCGCCTGTAATCACCGCGACCTTGCCATCGAGTTTCCCCATAATTACTCCATTCCCTCGCCTTGTCGATGTTATGTACACCGTTCTGTGTGTTTAATGTAACAGAAAGTCGCGAAGAATGCAACTATGTACACCGGACGTTACCCAACCGAGGTACCCTGGTCGCATGACGGAGTTGGAGAAGGGACCGCGAGGCCTGCGCCGTGGGAGGGGTGCACGAGAGCGCATTCTCAGCGCTTCACAACAACTCTTCCGCGATCAAGGCATCAACGGCACTGGCGTGGACCGGCTCTGCGCGGCGGCGGAGGTGTCCAAGCGCACGCTCTACCAGCACTTCTCCGACAAAGACGAGCTGATCGCTGAATGCCTACGCCGATTCGATCCTGACATCCTGCCCGAAGTGTTCGACCGCGCCGACCTCGCGCCCCGCGAACGACTCCTCGCCGCCTTCGACATTCACTCGCCTCTATGCCCTTTCATCGCAGCGGCCGTCGAAATCCCCGACCCGAGGCACCCGGCACGCGTTTACGCCCGCGACTACAAAAAGGCCTTTGCCGCGCGGTTCACCGATACCGCCCGAGAGGCTGGCGCCACCAACCCCGAAGTGCTCGGCGAACAACTGGCGTTGCTACTGGACGGCGCCTCGGCCCGCAGCCGAGTCCTCAATACCGAGACCCTCGCCACCGCCGCCGCCATCGCGGCGGTCCTCGTCGACAAAGCCCTCCCCACGGCAGCGGTACCGCGTGGCGCAGGCGAGAACCCTTCAGCCGGGACGGGGCACGTGACTGATGCGACGACGAGTTCAGCAGAAGTTGACGCCGAACAAGACGTCGGCCCGAGCTCTTGAATCGACTTGATTCCAGCCCAGCGTAAAGTGCGGAGCGCCTTCGAAACTGCCACTCGAGATTTTTAAGGAAATCGAGAGGTCCTGATTGAAGCCCCCTGCACGGGTCTCGTGCACGGTCTGAAAGGATAAGTGGGGTGAAATGGCGGGGGTGTGCAGCACCTACAGATGCGCAGCGGTTGATTGACACAACTTGACGCATCCGCGCCCCGGCGGCACCCCGGACAAGTCGAAGGCCCAGGCTTGGCCTGGGCCTTCGACTTCGATTCTTTACTACTTGGTGGCGGGGGCAAGATTTGAACTTGCGACCTTCGGGTTATGAGCCCGACGAGCTACCAGACTGCTCCACCCCGCGTTGGGTGTGAACAATTCTATCAGGCACCTCGAAGGACTTTCAATTGAGTCGAAAACTCACGGTCGACGACGTTGGCGCTCAAGACGCTCTCGGCGCTCAAGCCCGGCCAAAATAAGCGGAGCCAGCATTCGCAGTGTGCAATGTATCCAGTGCAACTCGGCCCGAGATCTCGCCAAGTCGAACACTGATATTGCTATTGAACAGGAACTATCGCGTACGCGCCTCCATCAGGGACTCTCAAGGAAGACAGTGACGTTCGGCGATGACCCGCGTGCTTCCAGGAACCCCGAAGGAATAGCATCGGCTTCGTGCGCGTTGCGCGTGTCGGAATCACCAAATGCCTTCGATAGGAGTCCAACAATGACAAAGTCCGCACCGCCGGTCGAGCGTCGCGCCAGGGCGATCAATCGACTGCGCGCCTTTTGTCGATCTTCCTTGGCGGCCTCGGCCGTCGTGTTGGGTCTCGCGGTGGCCCCTAGTGTCGCCTCGGCGACCACGTTGACTCCCCACACGGCCACGGCGCCATGCAACGTCAGCGTCGCTTCGGGCTCGGGAGTCGTGGTGAATTCCGGATCCTCCATCCTGATCCTTGGGGTGAGCGGGGGGTCCACCTCACTGACCATTGACTGCGACCAGTCCTCGGGTGCCGCCTTCGCCGTGGAAGCATCGCTGCTCGCGACCATCGGCACGATTGGTGTGCTCCAGTCAAACGAAGTTGATATCCCGGCGGCGGCGATCTTCGCCAACTCGACCACGGACACTGGCTGTCCGTCTGGAACCAGCTGCACGGTCGCGACGTTCGTCATTCCCGCCACCTTTTCAGCAGCTGACTCCAACGCGCTGTGCGCACCCTCTACCGCCCAGATCAATGCTGGACTCTACGGCTGTGCGATCGCGGTCGCGAACGCTCAACAGGCACCCGTGGCGGGGGCGGCTTACTTGATGACCTACGCCTCGCAGGCCGCACCTGCCGCACCGAGTGTCGCGGCATTGCAGAGCACGGGGTCGGCCAACTCGTTGATCAATCTCAGTGACGCTCCGGGCGCCGCAGGGCACTGGTGGGGCAACGCGCTCGCCTCGATCCAGGCCACTCTCGCGGGCACCACTCCAGGCGTTGCTCCCTCGACGTGCGCCTCGGGAGGCGGGAATGGGAACGTTCCCACGTCGTACCTGCACGCCGTGTGGATCGCCGCCTCGGGCGTCGCGACCACCGCGACCGCGAGCAACGTCACGATTTCGAACAACTGCTACGACGGCAAGACGCTCGTCGCGCCAGTGCTCGGCGGCACCTTGAGTGTGCCGGCCACCGCCGCGGCGGGCGCGTACAGCGTCTATCTTTGCGAACTCAACGTGACGCCTGAGGCCAGTAACGACGCCAGCACCACGCCTCCTTGTGGCACGCCGCCCAAGGGCACCAGCTGGGTCGACGCCTCGTTTAGCTTCACCGTCGCCGCGGGAATCGTTACCCAAAACCTTCCCGACGCTGGCGCGGTCGGGGCCGCCGCGTCCGTTGGCTTCACGGATCAGTTGGTGACCAGCGGCAACACCGGCACCGTGACCTACACCCAGAGCACGGGGGCGCCGAGTCTCGCGGTCTCGTCAAGTGGCGCGGTCACGACGAGTGGCGCGCTCGCGGCGGGCACCTACAGCGCCACCGGCACGACGAGCGACGCCAGTGGCGACACCGGCACGTTCACCTACACGCTGAGCGTCGCGGCCGCTCCCGCGAAGGCACCCGTGATTAAGAAGGTCGCTGGTCTCTGCCTACCCGGCAAGCCCTCGACGATCACGGTTTCGGGCTCGAACTTCACCCTGCACCCGTCGGTGAGCGCTCCGGCGGGCACGAAGATAACGGTTAAGAAGTCCCTGAAGAGCGCATTGATCCTCATAGTCACCGCTCCGACTAAGGCCAAGAAGGGTACGTACTCGATGAAGATTCACTTCGCCGGCAAGACGTTGGTCGCGAAGTACCACGTGAAGTAAAACTCCGTTCAATGAACGAAGCCCCCTCGTTTCGAGGGGGCTTCGTTCATTAGGCACCGCTTTCGCCCTCGCGGTGGACCAGGGAGTTATCCTGTGGCGAGGATGGACGCGACGGACTTCGAAGAGTTAGCTCGCCTCGTCGAAGGTCGCGCCACCTTTCGGGGTCACCATTCACTCGATGACCTCCACGACGAGTCCCTCCACGAGCGCCAATGCGATCCCTTGGCGGTCGTACGTCCTCGAAGCACCAGCGAAGTACAAGCGGTACTGCGTTGGGCGAGCGCCCACCAGGTGGCGGTGACGCCGCGGGGCTCAGGTACGGGGCTTTCCGGGGGAGCCACGCCGCTGAATGAAGGAATCGTGGTCGCCTTTGACCAGATGAAGGACGTCCTTCGACTCGACGTCGACGATCACGTGTGCGTCGTCCAACCTGGCGTGACTCTTCGCGAACTCGACGATTTTCTCGCCGAAACGGGACTGCACTACCCCGTCTATCCCGGCGAACTTTCGGCTTCGCTGGGCGGCAACGTGGCCACCAACGCCGGCGGTATGCGCGCGGTGCGACACGGCGTGACGCGCCACCACGTGCTGGGCCTCGAACTGGTCTTGATGGACGGCACGCTCGTGCGAACCGGCGGTCCGGTCGTGAAGTCCTCCTCGGGCTATGACCTCACGCAACTCTTGATCGGGAGTGAAGGAACGCTCGCTTTGGTGACCGAGGTGACCCTTCGGCTTTCACCGCGCTGGAGTAATTCGGCGACCCTGCTCGTGCCATTTCCTTCGCTAGGCGAAGTCACGTCGGTGGTACCGCAACTCATCACGCTCGGCCTCGAGCCGTCGGTCCTCGAATACATCGATTTTTTGACGATGGCCTCTCTCATTAAGGGCGCCGAACTCGTGCTCGGCATTGACCCCGCCATTGCCGAGACCGCCTTCGCGTACCTGGTCGTCGTTCTCGAAACGCGCACGCCCGAACAACTCGAACTCGATCTCACCGCCGCCGCCGCGGCGCTCGACGCGGCGGGCGCGCTCGAGGTCTACGTCCTGAGTGGCCCGAGCGCGGCCCAACTGATCCGAGCGCGTGAGCGCCTTTTTTGGACCGCCAAAGCCTCGGGCGCCGACGAGATCATTGACGTCGTGGTGCCGCGCTCCGCGGTGGCGACTTACCTCGAAAGCGTCAGTACGCTGGCCGCGAGCCACGGCGCGTTCGTGGCGGGTTGCGGCCACGTGGGCGACGGCAACGTTCACCTCTCGGTCTTTCAACCCGACGCCGCGGCGCGCGAGACGCTGTTGCTAGAACTCTTTCGCGTCGGCGTCGCCATGGGTGGCGCGATTTCGGGGGAACACGGTCTCGGTATGGATAAGCAAGCGCCGTACCTAGCCCTCACCGATCCGGTGATCATCGATCTGCAGCGACGAATTAAGCAGGTCTTTGATCCGGCCGGACTGCTTAATCCGCTGCGCCACGTGGATGCTTCCATCCGCGGCGACGGACGAGAATGAACGTGTCTACCTCAGGCGATCCTCGCCCGCGCTGAGAGCGGCGCGAGCTGCGAACTCATAGATGAATCGCTTCGTGTTCATGTTGATTCTGAATTCAATCGCCGCTCGACGCACGCAACACGGCGATTTCAGCGCCTCGAACGAACGTGCTTAGCCCTTCGCGAGTAACCTCTGCGCCGCCTGAATGGCTTGATTCATGGCGTCGATGTCCTGTTGGTACGTCGCGAGGTCGCCGGCCTTGAGCGCCTTTTGCGCGGCGCTGTAATCATCGCTCGCCTTTTGCAGATAGTTCGCGACCGAACTATTCGAGGTTCCCCCGCCGCCGGTCGTGCCGCCGCCGCCCGAGGAGCCGCCGGTGCCGCCGCCCGAACCGCCGCCCGAGGAGCCGATATTGGCGCCGAGCACCGAGGCGAGGGCTTGGTTCAGCGTCGGCTCGATCGAGACGTCCTGGTTAAAGACCGCGATGACGTACTTGAGCTGTGGTAGCGGGTTCGAGGCGCTCGTCACGTAGAGCGGACGGATGTAGAGCAGCGCCTGGTCGAGGGGCACCATGACGTTATTGCCCAAGAGCACCGTAGAGCCGTGCTGGTCGAGGAGCGTGATCGTGGACGAGACCTGGAGGCTCTGTTGCATTTCGGAATCGGCCTGGACCGGGCTGATCACTGTCGACGCGCGCGGCGTCTCGTAGACGTGGATCTGGCCGTAGTCACCGGGGTTACTCGTGGCCATCATGAAGGCCGTCAAGCCCTGGACCGTCGCGGAGTTGCCCGCCGGCACGTAGGCGATGGATTCGAGGAGTTCTTGAAAGTTCGCGCCCGGGAGCGAACCCACTTGAAGCAGGGGATTCATCGGCGCCAGGGATGAAGAGACGACGTTGCCGGCGGCGTCGGTGACGAGATTGTGCGCGAGCGCTTGGGTGGGGTTGCCCGCGCCCGTGGTCGGCGAAACGGCCCAGCGGTCCGAAGCGGTGTAGAAACTGCTGGCCGAGTTGATGTGGTAGCGCCCGAGCGTGGCGGCCTGGACCGCGAAGAGGTCGCTCGGGTAGCGCAGGTGCTCTCGAATGGTCGAGGGCATAGCGCTCAGCGGGTGAAACATCGCCGGGAAGGCCGCCCGGTACGCCTTCAAGATGGGGTCGTTGGGATCTTGGGCGTAAAAGGTCATCTGGCCGGAGTAGGCATTGACCACGACCTTGACGGCGTTGCGCACGTAGTTGAAGCTGTAGGGCAGTCCCCCGGTCGTCGACGTGATGTTCAAGGCGTTCTCGCTGTAGGGATACTGGTCCGAGGTGGTGTAGCCGTCAAGGACGTAGTTCACTTCGCCGTTGGCGATTACCGCGTAGGGCTGGGCGTCGAAGGTGAGGAATGGCGCGACCTTTTGGACCATCGTGCGCACGTCACGGACAAAGAGCACCCGACTCTTGGAGGTGATCTCGTTGGAGATCAAGAAGTTGAAGTCACCCAAGCGCAGCGCCAGCGCGAATCGGCGCAGGGCATTGCCGACTTGCACGCCGCCGGTGCTGGCGTAGTGCGTTTCGACCGGCGTGCCCGCGTTCGCGCCGGTGTTGACTTGGTAGTCGAGTTCGGGCTGCTTGGTGTTCGCCACCACCCAGCCAGGGTCATTAATGCCGAAGTAGATCGCCGGCTGGGTCAACGTCGGCATGCCTTCGGTCGACTGGGGCGGAACATTGCCCACCACGAAGTTGGGGTTGCCCGTGGTGTTGTTCCCGCCATTGGCGGCCAGGACGGCAACGCCGTTGCCGTGCGTGTACTGCAAGTGATTGTTCAACCACGACTGGGAGGGGAGATTGGCCGTATTGAGCTGACGCGCTCCGATCAAGACGGGGGTCATTTTTCCATTCACGAAGTAGCGATCAACGGCGAGCGACGTGAAGGTGTAGTACGAGCGGATGGATTCGCGCCGCGTGACCGTGGCCAGGGCGATCTGCGCGGAAGGGTCCCAGACGCGGATGTTGTTCAGCGTTGCCTTGTCGGCCTTGACCTGGGCGTTGGAGATCGACGTCGCTCCGTCGTAGGAGCTGTACTGCACCTTGTCCAGTCCGTACGCCGCTCGGGTGGCGGCAATGTTTCGCTGGATGTAGGGCGACTCAAGCGTCTCTTGGTTGGGGCTGACCTTGAGGGCTTGAAGAATCGTCGGATACAACACGCCGATTACGAGGGCCACGAAGGCCCAGAGACCAACGGCCACCACCGGCAAGGACCAGCCGCGCGTACGCAGATTCGCCAGCAAGATGCCCGCCGAGGCGAGCGAGAGAACAAAGAGAATCGTGAGCGCCGGCATGCGCGCGTGCACGTCGGTGTAGCTCGCTCCTTGGACGTAACCGTTCCCCGAATTGACGAGTTCCCACTTCGCGAGCAGGTAGCCGGCCGCCTTCGCCAGAGCGATGCCCGCACCGATCAGCGAGAGGTGGGCGCGAACTCTCGGCGCGACGCGCGGAGCCCCACGCGCCGCTCGAATACCACCGTTGAGATAGTGAAAGATCGTGCTCACGATCAGCGTCACGATCAGGGTCACCAGAAACCACGTCACCACGTAGTTCAAGAACGGCAGGGTGAAGACGTAAAAACCCAGGTCCTTGTGGAAAAGCGGGTCCGTCGTTCCAAATTTCTGCGCGTGGGCAAAGAGCAAGTAGCGCTGCCACTCACTCGTAGCGTTCAGCCCGGCCACGAAGGCCATCACGAGGGCAATTCCCGCGTAGATCCGTTTCGCGAAGGGCCGCACCGCGTTTTGAAAGCGACGCACCACCTCGTCTTCGGGATCAAAGGAAAGGTCTCGGGCGCCGAAACGATCAGTGAGGAGCAAATTGCCCCACATGACGACGAAGAAGACCGCGCCGAAGGTGAGTCCGAGACCGACCTTGATAAAGAAGAGCGTGGAGAAGACACTGCCCAGTCCGACCGACGAGAACCACAGTTGATCGGTCCAAAGCACCGCGAGATTGCGCAGCGACAAAAAGCCGATCAGGAGGACCGCGAAGATCGCTCCCAGCCAGAATCGGCGCGAAAATCGGCCCAGGCGTCGCGGACGACGGGGAACGTCAGTGGGACTTCGCACGACGAAAGCCTAGGTCGCGAAACTCAAACGGGTGCCACCGTGCACGCGCAGCCCGCGTGCAGTGGTGGGTAGGTCGAGCCACTGGGGAAGGCCTGTCCCGCCGGGCGCTCGCCCGAAGCGGCGTCGAGGGCGCACGCGTCACAGGGCGGGTCCGAAGGCGAGACGAAGAATCGAACGTTCGAGCCACTGGAGGCGGCGACCACACCCAGGTGAAAGGCACGTCGCGCGAAGTCCGTGCAGAGTCGCTCAACGCGCGCTCCGCGCCACTCCCGATACGCCGCGTTCACGCGCTCGGGCCCGTCGCCACTTCCATCGGAGAGGATCCGCTTTCGCAGAGCGAGCACCACGGTAACCGCCAGATCGGTCGCGCACTCGTCGATCGCGGCCCGCGAGACGTTGGTGCTGGCGAGCGCACCTTCGCCGTGGGCGAATTGGATGCCGGCGGCCGCCGCGTCGGCGAGGGCGTCGAGTGCGGCGTCGGCGTAGCGAGCGCGCTGGGCGTGTTCGTCTTCGAGTTCGGTCGTGATCATGGCCGTCACGTCACGCAGTCGGTCGAGCATCACGTTTTGATCGTCCTGCAACGCGCGCTTGACTCGTCGAGTGAGGACCGTCAGTGACTCCGCCAAAGCGTCATCGCGTCGGCTGAAGAGCTCACCCACCGGGGTCGCGGGCTTCGCGGCGACGACGTGCTTCTTCGGCGCGGGCGCGCTCGCCCCGCGCTCTTCGAGGGTGGCCTTGCGCAGGCGAGCAAAGATCTCGTTGACGACGTCGGTGCCCGAAGGATCATCCTCGAGCAGCGACTCCTCAGCCGCCACCTCGGCTCGCACTCGTCGACGGCCCTTCGACGCGATCGGCGCTTCGCCCAATGCGTGCTCGTCGTGAGACGTCGTCGTCGCGACGTCGGGCACTTCACGCAGGGGTGTTCCCGCGAGCAGTTCTTCTTCCGTGGGCTCTGGGGTCACCGGCCGGCGCAGCACCTCGAGTGCGGCCAAGCGAGCGTTCTCATCCGAGGTGTTGAGCGAGTCGATCAATCCGTCGACCTGGTCGCCGATCGAGGCAATGAAGGCGCTAAGGGAGTCTCGGGCCGCGCGCAGCTGCTCGATCTGCAGGTGCAGCGCCTTGCGCTTGACGGCGAGGTCGTTGAGCACTGCTCGACGTGCGTCGTTGGCTTGATCGACCATGGCGCGCCCCTGCTCGCGCGCGCGCTCGACGAGGGCCTCACCGTTCACCTTCGCTGACTCGATGAGGCGCTCCGCGCCGAGGCGCGCGTCACGCTCGACCTGCGCGGCCGTACCTTCGGCCTCGCTGATCAGCGCCGTCGCGCGCTCTTGGGCGTCGATCAACTGCGCGGCGCTTCGTTGCTGGCTCTCGGTGAACATCACCGCACTGCGCTCTTGGGCCTCGGCCGTGACGCGGCCCGCCTCTTCGTGGGCCGAACGCAGGATCGCCGCACTTTGCGCGCCGAGGGCCGTCGCCAGCGTCGCTTCGTCAAAGGTGGGATTCGCCGCGCGCCGTTGCGACTCGCTCAGCTGCTCTTGGAGTTCGCGAATCCGGGTCTCGAGGTGCCCCATCTCGCGCGCCGCGGACTCTAGATGGAGGCGCACCTCGTGGGGATCGAGTCCGCCTTTGCGAACGGTCGTGAAATTCATCCGAGTGATTTCGGCCGACGACTGACGCGTGGTCGAGAGGATTCTGCGTTCGTCCATTCCTTCAAGACTACGGCGCGGCCGCCCCTCGACTTGGATTAAGACGGCCTGGTCAAGGCGGTGGGACTGCTACCCCCCAGGGTCCGCAAGTCCTTGAGCGCCTGGGCGAGGGTCTTCACCCCGATGACGCTCAGCCCCGGGCTGGCGTTGGCCCGGGCCGTGGCAACCTCTACCTGGGGAACGATGAAGTAGCGAGCCCCGGCGCGCTGGACGGCGATCGTCTTTTCGGCCACACCGCCTACGTCGCCGACCACCCCGTTAACGCTGATCGTCCCGGTGGCCGCCACGACGTGTCCGCCCGTAAGGGACCCCGCGCTGAGTCGGTCAACAAGTGTCAGGGTCATCGCGAGCCCCGCTGAAGGACCCCCAATATTGGATGTGTCAATGGACACGCTGGCCGGTAAGGCGTAGTGCACGCCGTCCTCAATCGCCAAACCCAACCACGAACGCGTGGGACCCGAGAGATTCGAACAGCCCGTGGACACGAAGCCCTTCGGCGCCGCCACCGTCGTGAGCGAAACTCGCGCCACTGATCCCCACGAGAGCACGCCGGACGCCGAGATGTGCACGTGGCGCACGCCCAGGTCCAGTGTGCTTGCCGGCGCCAGATCGTGAACGGCCGAGATGAACGAACATGAGTTTTGGATCACCTGCCTATTGACGCTCACGATCTCATCGCCAACGTGAAGGTGGGCCCTGCGCGCGGGCGACGGAGCCATGACCTCGTTGACGACGGCGCCCGTGGGCTGGGCCGCGATCTTCCAGCCGAGCGCACGAAAGGCCGCGACTTCCGCGGCCTGCTTCGAATCGCTCATCTCGAGATAGCCCTGAGCGTCAAGTTCGTCGGAGGGGACTCCAGGGCTGAGGAGTTGGTCTGGTGTCAGGAACTGGACGTGACCTTGAAACTGATAGAGCAGCCAGTTCCACGCGGTGACTCGGGTCAAGAAGACGTCGGTGAGCAGAATCTGATCGTGATGCTTGTCGGTCGAGACACCCTTCACGTGCACGAGCGGCGCCACGGGAGTCGCGTCACCGGGGGTGATGGCGTACTCGTTCAGGTCCCAGTGCTGGAGGCCAATCAGGCCCAGCAGCACCAGCGCGATCAACGTAAAAGGGGCCAACCGTCGCCGGCGACGCAGAGATGGTGAGATGGACTCGTGCAAAGTGATGATGAGACGCTAGCGGAGGACCCGTCCGGTGCCCTAGTCGCCGCGGGGCATGGGCACGGCGACGACCCCGACGCGCTGCTGCGGCGTCATCTCTCAAACGGCGATACACGGCTTCGCGTGGTCGCTCTTCGTGGCGCCGCACGGCGAGGCTTCCTCAACGATGGTGAGTGGCTCGACCTGCTCGACGACCCCGACGTCGAGTTCCGTCGTGACGTCATCCGACTGCTCGCCTACCGCACGATAAATACCGACGAGCTTTTGCAACGACTCGTCGTCGCGTTGGGCGACGACGATGCTCTGGTGAGCGAACGAGCCGCGTTCGCGCTGGGTGAGCATCACTTCAGCGCCGCGCTCGACGCGCTCGCCACGATGGCGCGCGACCACGACGACGCGAGATGCCGCGAAAGTGCGGTCGCCGCCCTTGGCGCGCTCGGCGAAGAATCCGGTCTGTCGGCCATCATCGCGGCGCTCGATGACAAAGCACCGATTCGTCGGCGCGCGATCGTGGCGCTCTCGAACTTCGAGGGTCCTAGAGTCGACGAAGCGCTCGAACGCGCGCGCGACGATCGTGACTGGCAGGTGCGCGCCGCGGTGACCCAACTGGGCCGCCACGAGAACGACTAGGGACCCGTCACCTTCATGGTCGTGAGGTCCAGCGTCGTCAAGTCGTCACCGACGACCACGAGTCCCTTGAACGCGCTGGCCAGCGCCCGCCACTCCTCCTCGGCGCCAGGTGCGATCGCGGGCACGTAATGGGTCATGACCAAAGCGCGAACCCCGGCGCGTTGGGCGCTGTCCGCGGCCTGGGCCACGCTCGAGTGGTAGTCAAGGATGTCGTGGAGCCGAGCAGCGCGAATCGTACGTACGAGGTCGTCTCGAATGACGCTTTGCACGTAGGCGCTCGCGCCCTGGAGAAGTGCGTCGAGGGTCTCACACGGCACGCCGTCACCGCCGATGACGACGCTGAGTGCACCCGCGTCCACCCGGTACGCGAGCGAAGGCTCCACTGGACGGTGGTCGCTTCGCGCCACGCGCACGTGCCCGTCCCCGATTTCGAGTTCGTCGCCCGGCGCCGCCTCGACGACCTCGACCAGCGGGCCGTCGTGGAGATCATCGTGATGGGCGAGCCGGTAGCCAATGTCGAGCGCGAGGGTCGCGAGCGTGGCCTCGACGAAGCTCTTGGTGCCGACGGGGCCGACGACAAGTAGCGTCCGAGGAACGGGGCTCATGACCCAGTTCGTCGTGATGACGTCGTTGAGATCGCTGACGTGATCGCTGTGCAGGTGCGTCAAGACGACGGCGTCGAGCATGCTCGGAAACAGCCCCGCTCCGGCGAGGCGCGTCACGACGCCTCGACCGCAGTCAAACAGCACGCTCGTACTCGACGTGCGCACCAACGTCGCCGGGCCGGCGCGTTCGGGGTGCGGCAGTGGTGATCCCGTGCCGAGCAAGGTCACCCTCACGGTCGAACCGCGCGTCGCGACCAGGCGCTAGCGAACACGTGCCGTCCACGGCGTCGAGAGTGGTGCGCTGATCAACGGTCGGCCTCGCGGAACAAGGCGTGCAACGAAGCCATCTCTTCCAGGCAGTACTGCAGGCCTCGTATGACCACCAGTTCAGGGTCGGGCGCAACGATCACGTCCACGCCGGTACTCGAGGCCAGGAGCCCATCAAGGTTCAAGAGCCGAGCGGCGCCTCCCGCCAACATCATGCCCCGGGCCGAGACGTCTTGGGAAAGGTCGGGGGGGGTGTCGCTGAGACACTCTTGCACCATGCGAACGAGCGCGGTCAAGACGTCACCCAGCGCGCGGTGCACCAGGTCGGCGTCAACGGTGGCGATGACTGGCTCCCCACGATCGACGGTTCGTGCCGCCACTGACTCTGGGAGAGCGCTCGAGTTCGCGGTCGCGTCCCCGAGGGATATCTTGAGCTCTTCGATCACCGACGGCGCGACCACCACGCCGCGATTGACGCGTAGCAACGTCGCGAGCGCGGCGTCAACGTCGAGTCCTCCAAGACGCCGTGCGCTTCCGGTGACGATACCTCCGAGAGAGATGACCGCTACTTCCGAAGCGCCCGCGCCCAGCAACACGACGGCAGAACCCACGGGGTCTTGAATCGGCAGTCCGAGACCAATCGCGGCCGCAAGAGGTGACTCCACCAGGCTTACCTCGCGCGCACCCGCCTGGATCGCGGCCTGGCGAAGCGCCCGACGCTCGATCGCCGTCGCCAAAGACGGCACACTCATCACGACGCGAGCCCTCGAGAGTTTCGAGACGCCCGCACGATCAAAGAGCCCGGCGATGAGTCGAGCGGTCACGTCAAAGTCAACCGTCGCACCCTGAGCGAAGGGCCGAAAGACAACGACGTGACGCGGTGTGCGGCCCACTAGGTCCATCGCCCCGTGACCCACCTCGACGACGTCGCCACTTTGCGTATCGATGGCCACCATCGTCGGTTCATTGAAGAGAACGCCTCGTTGCGCCGTCGCCAGCCGGGTCGAGGCGGTGCCAATGTCGAGCGCGACGTCCAGAGCCATAGCCAGCAATGCTAGGGCGACCCCTAAAGATGAGGTAACTCTCACTATCCTAAACAGCGTGGCCTGGTGGGGATTGAAACCGTGGGGGCGCCCTCGCGGTAGCCCGCCGCCCACTGGGCGGCGAACCTGGGTCCACCCCAGTGAGCTCCCCAGTTTCGACGAACTTCCAACGACCGCGCCGCGTGTTCGAAGTGCGCGACCCGTGATCGTCGTGGCCGCGATCTTGGCCCTCGTGGGCACTTCGGTGCTCTTGGTGAACCGCTCACACGCGGTGGCCTCGAACAATCCAGCGCACCTCGCGCCTTCCATCGAGAGTCTGCCGAGCGTGTCGCGTCTCGCCGCGGCGCACCTGGTCGACATCACAATCTCGACGCCCGGTCACGTCGCCAACGTTCCGGCGTTGGTCCTCGCGAACAATTTGGCGGTCACCACGACCAAAATTCCCGTGAACGCCCTCCTCACCGGCTCGACGGCGAACCAGGTCAACTTCCCCGTCACCCTCGTGGGTCGCGACAACGTCATGGACTTTTCCATCGTGCGCCTTGGGCTCAAAGTGGCCGAAGCCCCGCTCGAGGCGCTGCCCGCGGCGGCCACGGTGACCGCGGTGGCGCCCATTGAAAAAGGCTCCACGACGAAGCCCTCATTTAAGTGGTCGATCACGACTTTGGGTGATCCTTCCCTCAACAGCCATGGCGTCGTGCGCTACCTCGCCACGAAGTCCGACACGAGCATGAGCGACTACGTCGACGCCATCGCCGTCGATAGCCAAGGGCGAGTCGTCGCCGTCTTGTCTTCGCAACACCTCTGGTACCCCGCGACTTTCGTCGCGCGCGTGGCCACGGTGGTGGCCACGGGCCGCGGGTGTCACGCGAATCTCGGGGTAAAGGGCGTGTCGGCCCAAGGTGGGGGCGTGCGCATCGCCGGCGTCGTGGCCTACAGTCCCGCCGCCCACGCCGGCCTGGTGGACGGCGACGTGGTGACCAGCTTCAACGGCACCCAGATCAACTCGTGGAACGACCTGGCCTCTGCGTTGTACCTGACCCCCGCCTATTCCCGTGCCCGATTGGTCTTCGAACGCGGCGGCCACCTCCACCACGCGGTCGTTTCGCTGACCTGTGACCTCTAACGTGGCAACGTGAGCGTAAACCCATTCGGCGACATGTTCGGCGACATCTTTTCCCTCCTCCAACAGCAAGGTCCCGACGCCTGGTACCAGACCGCGAGCCAACTCGCGCTCAATATCGCCCGCGGCGATGACGGTGATCCCAACGCTCAGCCGGTCGAGCGTCAGCGCCTCGAAGAGCTCGCTCCACTCGTCGCGCGTCACGTCGACGCCCTCTTTGGCGTCGCCGTTGAAGCGACGGTCGAATCGGGCAACCGATCGACACTCACCGCCGCCGCGCTCGAGCAGTGGCGCCCGCTCATCACGCCCATGGTCGCTACGGGCGCCGAACTCGCGAACTCCCCCGAGGGCGACGCGAACGACGTGATGGCTCAAATGGCAAACGTTATCGGTCCACTCTTCGTCGGTTTTCAGATGGGTTCCGTGGCCGGGCACTTCTCCGAACGCGCTTGGTCACTCGCGGCGCTGCCGCTTCCGCGCGTCAACGCCCGTCGACTTCTCGTCGTGAACAACCTGGCCCACTTCGCCTCCGAGTGGTCGCTCGAGCGCGACGAGGTCTACGTCTTTGCCCTGGCCGAGGAGTTCACGGCCTCGCTGATATTGACGCAACCTGGCACGAGCGACGCCCTTCGCGCTCTCCTGCTCGACAGTGTGCACGAAGTGAGCGCGTTGCAGGGTCACCTGATGGAGCGACTCCAGACCATGATGCAACAAGGCGAGATCAACGACCTGATGAGCGATCCAAGCGCCTTTCTCGACGGCATTGCCCTCCCTGACGACTCGCCCGCGACGCGCGCGATCAACGCCGCCGCCGCCTCGCTGCTGGCGCTCTTTAGCGCCGTGGCCTTAGAGGTCACCGAAGCCATCCTCGGCCCGCGTCCCGCCCTCGTGGAGGCCCTCAAGCGCCACCGTCTTTCAGACGCTCGCGGCGAAGACGCCGCGGCCGCGCTGTTTGGGATCTCGACGCGCGGAGAGCATCACGACGCGGCCCAACGATTCGTCGAAACGCTGAGGGCCGAGCACTCTTTGAAGATCTTCGACGCGTTCTTGCGCGTCGACGGACTGCCGAGCGACGACGAACTCGAAGCGCCTACGGCGTGGTTCGAGCGCGTGACGAATTCACCGCTGGCCTAAACCTCTTCGTCGTAACCGAGGTTCCACTCGACGAGTAGGTTCTCGCGCTCAGCATCGCGGTTGACGCGCTCGCGATTTCGGCGAAATTGCGGGTCGTGCGGTGGCAAGAAACGTAAGCGCGCGTCGACGCGGTCGACGAAGGCCTGGATCTGCTCTTCGTCACCAAAGACCATGCGGCACTCCCAGTGCGGAGCGACGGGCCCGAGGTAGACCACCTGGACGTGGCCGACCGGATCTACGACTTCGGTGGCTTCGCTGGCGGGGACCTGACTCACGGCGCTCCTTTAGAACGGTCTAAGAGTTCCAGTCTACCGGGCGCCGCAAACCCTTATTCTGGCCCGATTTGGGTCCCTGCTTGTGAACGCGTGAAGTGACATGTTTATGACGACTCCCGAATACTCGGTACTGTGAAGTAGAGGCCGACAAAGGAGGACAAAATGGGGTCCGAATGGATGGCAGATGGCAAGTGCAGGGACTACCCGGCGGAAGTCTTTTTTCCGCGCGACGGACTAGGGGTACTCGCCGCTCAACGAATCTGTAAGACGTGCCCCGTCGTGGCCCAGTGCCTCGATTACGCGCTCGCCCAGCACGTCGATCACGGCGTGTGGGGTGGCTGCAGCGAGCGTGAGCGCCGCCGACTGGCGCGCGAGCGCCGGCGCCTGCGAATCATGCACCACGAGGCTTCGTAGCGCGCTTCGTGTTCGAATGCGTCATCAATATCGCCGAGGGCCGTGACCTCGAAGCGCTCGATGACGTCGCTCGCCGAGCGGGGACCTCGTGTCGTGACCGGCACAGCGACCCGGTTCATAATCGAAGCGTCTTCACCTTGGTGGCTGAGGCCTCGCCACTCGCCCACGACGTTCGCGCCCTGATTTCGGCGGCCTACGAGCACTTCGATTTGCGCAGTCATGAAGGCGTGCACCCGCGATTCGGCGTCGTTGACGTCGTGCCGTTTGTGGCCTACCACGACGACGAGACCGTGGCCATGGCCCTTCGCGACGAGACGGCGACGTGGCTCGCGGACACCTTCGAGGTACCGGTCTTTTTCTACGTCGGGCATCCCTCGCCCGACGCGCGCACGCTGCCCGAAGTTCGCCGTCGAGCTTTCCTTGACTTGCCGCCTGATCGCGGACCGCAATCCGCTTCGCCGTCGCGTGGCGCGTCGGCCCTTGGCGTACGCGACGTGCTCGTGGCGTGGAACCTCTGGCTCAGCGGGGTGTCTCTCGAAGAGACCAAGAAGTTGGCGGCCGCGTTACGCGGACCCGCCGTTCGATCGCTCGGCTTTGACCTTGGTGGGTCCACCCAAGTGAGCTGCAACCTCGTCACGCCCGACGAAGTAGGTCCCGGCTTTGTCTACGACGCCGTGCAAGAACGCGTCGGCGAGTCACGGATCGTTCGAGGCGAGCTCGTCGGACTCATTCCCGAATCAGTGCTACAAAACGAGGCACCTGAGCGTTGGGAGAGGCTCGGACTTTCTCGCGACGCCACTATTGAAGTTCGCAGCGCCTAGACCGCCTTCGCGCGACGTTCAATGGCGCGCGCTCGGCGAAGCCGACGCCGCTCGCGCTCACTCATTCCGCCCCAAATACCGAACTTTTCGCCGTTGTCGAGGGCGTACTCCAGGCAGTCTTCGCGCACGACGCATCCGCGACAGACCTCCTTGGCCTCGCGCGTCGAAGCGCCACGCTCGGGGAAGAAGAGATCGGGGTCCACTCCCATGCAGTTCGCTCGAGCCTGCCAGCCACGGTCTTCCATACCGCTTAGAAGTTCGACGATCTCCACGATGCTCCTCCCCACCAGCGACCTCTGCCACCGATGTAATTACAACGGTGTCATTGTGGCGGGGTTAGAACGAAATTGCAAATGGAATTTATAAGAATCCTGATTAACGGTATTTACCACTACCCCGTTTGGCGGTGGCGGACGAAGTCGTCGAGGGCGTACGCGCCGAGGTCGTCGACGTCCGTGTAAAAAAGCCGCCCGCCGTTGACCTTGGCGATCTGCTCGACGAAGGGGAACTGGCTGCGCTCAATGTCCAGCGCGAACGTGTTGATCGTGATATCGGCTTTGGTGCAGCGTAGGACCTCGGCCATCGTCTTTTCCAGCGTCTCTCGCACCGGAGGCCAGGAGAAGAAGGGCTCACCGGACTCGGTCAGGTGCGCGGTCGGCTCCCCGTCGGTGACGACCACGATCTGTCGGTCGCCGCGTTCGTTGCGCAACAGGTGCCGGCTCAGCGCGAGAGCGTGTTGGAGATTCGTGCCGTAGTTGTAGTCAATACTGAGCGACGGGACGTCTTCGAGCTTGAGCTCCATCGCGCGTTCGCCAAAGCCCACCACGGCCACGAAATCGCGCGGAAATTTCGAACGAATGAGCTGGGTGAGCGCCAAAACCATCTTCTTCGCCGGCACCAGATTTCCGCGCATCGCCATTGAAAGTGAGAGGTCGATCGCAAAAACCGTGGCCGAGCGCCGCGCCGCTTCGTACTCTTCGACTTCGAAGTCTTCGGCGACGAGCTTCACCGGGGTGCCCGGGCCCTGGCGCAAGACCGCGTTGCGCAAGGTCTTGCCAAGGTGCAGCGAAAACGCTTCGCCCGGCTCCCAGGGTTTCGCGGTCTCTTCACGGTCACCCCCGCGCGCGACCGTGGCCTCACGGTGCGCGCCCAGGGTGGGCGTGGTGCGCATCTGGGTGAAGAGGTCACGCAGCGCGAGTTGACCGATCTGGCGAACGCCCTTCGCGGTGAGCTCCATGCGACTCGAATTTCGATCAATGAACCCTCGGTCCTTCAGCGCCTTCATCGCCTTTTGTAGACGCGCGACGTGGCGCGCGGCGTCGTCACCGAGGTGACGTCGCACGGACTCGAGGTCCACCTCGGGCAGGCTTTGCGCGGCGCTCGAACGTCCGAGAAAGTCTTCGAGGCCTTTCAATTCGCCGAGCGACTGGGCCACGTCCGTCGCTTCGGCGAAGGCGCCGCCCTCGTCGCCGCGCAGACGATGCGCACGGTTCCAGTCAAGGTCAGGAGTCGCCATGCGAAGGTTCGACACCAAGCGACTCATTGAGAAGTTGAGGTCCATGTTCTGCATCATCTGGTCGAACAGCGAACGCAATTCACCCTGTTGCTCGCTGGTCAAGGAGTTGAACATGGCTTCGGCCGCGGCAGCACGTTCGGCCATTTGGCGTACGACGTCTTCGAGGCTTTCGGCCCCCGGAAAGTAGTCGCCGAACTGCTCCATGAACGACTCGAAGCTGGGGTCGAGTGGCTCGCCAGCACGATCTTGTTCGATCATGCTCGAGAGCGCGTCCATCATGGCGCGCATCCGTTCCATCTCTTCGGGGTCGGGGCGGCCCAGGAACTCCTTGGACTTCTCGAAGTACGTGTTCAAGACGTCGCGTTCGAGTTCGCCCATCATCGCTTCGAACTCTTCGCGAGCCTCAGACGAGACGAACTCGTAGTTCTGGTATTCACCAACGCGTTCGGCGAAGCGTTCGCTCATCAAGTCTCTTTGCATGCGGCGCTGATCGACCAGATCGCGAGTGACTTGCGCTCGGCGCTCGTCGCCGGAGTTCTCGGCATCTTCGAGCAACGAGGTGAGTTCGCTTCCCTCGAGCGCTTCAATGTCCTCGAGCCATTCGCGGTAGCGCGCCATCTCGCCGTTGGGATCTCCTTGTTGTTCGAGCTCGCGTCTTCGTGCGCGCGTGCGCTCCAACAGTTCACGCAATCCTTCGACCCGATTACCGTTCTCGGTCGTGAAACCCTCTCGCAGCAGTCGATCCATCGCCTCGTCGAGGTCGCCGGTTTCCATGTAGTCATCAGCGAGCAGTCGCAACATCTCATCGACGTCGAGATCGTCAAAGTCGTCGTCGTCGCCGAAACGACGAAAGCCGTAGCGAACGGCCACTACCGCGTCCGCGAGCGATAGAGCGCCCGGGCTCCGGAGGCGTCCTTCGCGAGGCGCTTGGTGAGATAGAGACCCTCGAGAACAAACTCGGCGGCCGACGCCATTTCACCGTCGATGGCCTGAGGTCCGGCCACTCGACGCGCGGGCACTTCGAGCGACGGCATGGCGGTGAGCACCTTGAGGTAGTCCGCGTCGGGTAGGTCGTCACCGGTGTGCACGACGACTTCGTTGTTGAAGGCCTCCACGATGTCGGGCGCCTCTTCCAAGAGCACGTGCTCGGCGAAGCATTGGCGCACCGCGAGTCCGACCAGCGCCGCAATGACCTGGTCAGCGTCATTATCGTCCATGGTGTCGAACTCAATCTTTCCCTGCGTGGATTGCACCATGGCGCTCAGGTCGCTGACCCGGGGAACGACGGCCGCGTCACCGGTGCGCAACGTGCGTCGAAGGGCGCTCGCGATCACGGTCTCGTAGTTCGCGATGGAGAGCCGCACCGACACCCCCGAGCGCTGGGAGATCACGTGGCTCTTTCGAGCGACGTGGCTCACGCGCGCCACGATGTCATCGATGAACCAGGGAACGCGAATCTCCTTGGGCGAAGGGGGCAGGTGCGCCTCTTGGTGCATGATCGCGATCTCGGTCGTGATCTCGAAGGGATAGTGCGTGCGAATCTGCGAGCCGAAGCGGTCCTTTAAGGGTGTGATCAACCGGCCCCGATTCGTGTAGTCCTCGGGGTTCGCCGTCGCCACTACCAAGACGTCAAGTTCGAGCCGCACGAGGTGACCGCGAATTTGCACGTCACGCTCCTCGAGCACGTTGAGCAGGCCCACCTGAATGCGTTCGGCCAAATCGGGTAGTTCATTGATCGCGAAAATGCCCCGGTTGGACTTGGGCACGAGCCCATAGGAGAGCGCTCGAGGGTCATCGAGGTAAAGGCCGCCGGCGACTTT
>Ga0307374_10004476_pt1 | contig 23240 bp, 18 predicted proteins | sample OX3MG_FD_202532 | JGI IMG/M metagenome (GOLD analysis project Ga0307374, IMG submission 202532) | Soil microbial communities from Risofladan, Vaasa, Finland - OX-3 | ecosystem: Environmental > Terrestrial > Soil > Coastal area > Acid sulfate soil | place: Finland: Risofladan, Vaasa | collected... | reverse complement strand
TACGCCCGCCTGGAGCGCAAGCTGGAGAGCACGCGCGGGGCGGAGGCGACCAAGGAACTGCGCCGCGAGCAGCGCCTGGTGCGCGAGCAGGTCAACCAGTTGGAGGCGCAGGCGGGCGCCAGCGGCGCCGACCTGAAGCGCACCCGCGCCACCATCGTGGTGGGCGACCACGAGGCCGAGCAGGCCAAGCGCGAGCTGATCGAGGCCAACCTGCGGCTGGTGGTCTCCATCGCCAAGAAATACACCAACCGCGGCCTGCAGTTCCTCGATCTGATCCAGGAGGGCAACATCGGCCTGATGAAGGCGGTGGACAAGTTCGAGTACCGGCGCGGCTACAAGTTCTCCACCTACGCCACCTGGTGGATTCGCCAGGCCATCACCCGCGCCATCGCCGACCAGGCGCGCACCATCCGCATCCCGGTGCACATGATCGAGACCATCAACAAGCTCATCCGCACCTCGCGCCAACTGGTGCAGGAGCTGGGGCGGGAACCCACCAGCGAAGAGATCGCCAAGCGCATGGACATCCCGGTGGTCAAGGTGCGCAAGGTGCTGAAGATCGCCCAGGAGCCCATTTCGCTGGAGACCCCCATCGGCGAGGAGGAAGACTCCCATTTGGGCGATTTCATCGAGGACCGCGGGGTGATCTCGCCGGCCGACGCGGTGATCAACGTCAACCTCAAGGAGCAGACGGCGCAGGTGCTGAAGACGCTGACCCCGCGCGAGGAGAAGGTCATCAAGATGCGCTTTGGCCTGGACGACGGCAGCGAGCACACCCTGGAAGAGGTGGGGCAGTCGTTCGCGGTGACGCGCGAGCGCATCCGCCAAATCGAGGCCAAGGCGCTGCGCAAGCTGCGCCATCCTTCGCGCAGCCGCAAGCTGCGGGCGTTTGTCGAGAGCCTGGTGGAGTAAGGCACCGCGCGCATGGACGAAGCCCCCGAGCCGCCGCCGGAGACCGCGATGCCCGAGGCTGCGCCGGCAACGGTTCCTGCTGCCGGCAAGGCATCGCGCAGCCGCGCCCTGCTGGCGGTGGCCGTGGCGTTGGTGCTCTCGGCCGGACTGCTGGGCGGCTGGGTGCTGGGGCGCGCCGGGCACGCGGCCGACCCTGGCGGTCTGACCGGCCTGTCGGGCAGCATCGCCGCGGCGGAGCGGCGGGTGGCGCCGGCGGTGGTCAAAATCCAGGTGGAAAGCGCCCGCCGCGGGCGCACGACGTTTCGCCTCCCGCCCGGGTTGGGGCTGCCGGCGCGCCCGCGGATGCAGCACAGCCTGGGCTCGGGCTTGATCGTGGACGCCCGCGGCTATATTGTCACCAACCGCCACGTGGTCAACCGCGCCCAGCGCATTGTGGTCTCGGTGCCGGGCGACCCGCACACCTACTTCGGACGGCTGGTGGGCATGGACATGGAGACGGATCTGGCGCTGGTGAAGATCCGGGCGCCGCATCCGCTGCCGGTGGCCCCTTTGGGCAACTCCGATCGCCTGGCGGTGGGCGATTGGGTGGTGGCGATCGGCAGTCCGTTCGGGCTGGAAGACACCGTCACCGCCGGCATTGTCAGCGCCCTGCACCGCGCCATGGACCCCAGCCAGCAGTTTGAGAGCTTCATCCAGACCGATGCGCCCATCAACCCCGGCAACAGCGGCGGACCGCTGATCAATTTGGCGGGGGAGGTGGTGGGCATCAACACCTCCATTTACACCTATACCGACGGCTACCAAGGCGTGGGCTTCGCCCTGCCCAGCGGGCTGGTGGAGCAGATCTATCCGCAATTGCTGCGGCAGGGCCACGTGACGCGGGGCTCGATCGGGGTGTATTTCGAGAGCGTGATTGATCCGGCGGTGCGGCGGGTGTACCACCTCGACCATGGCGTGCCCCTGTCGCAGGTCGCCCCCGGCGGCCCGGCGGCGCAGGCGGGGCTGCAGCCGGGCGACGTCGTCACCAGCCTGAACGGCGTGCCCATCGCCAATGGCGACGCCCTGATGAATGCCGTCGTGTTTATGCCCATCGGGCAGCGCTTGCAGGTAGGGTATGTGCGCCACGGGCAGGCGCGGCAGGTGGCGGTCGCGGTCGCCGACCGCGACCGCATCTATCCCCCGCCGGCGGGAAGCCCGCCCGCCCCCGCGCCTCCCCCCGCGCCGCCCGATCTGGGCCTGAGCTTGCAGCCGACGCGCAACGGCATGGGGGCGCAGGTGAAGGCGGTGGCGCCGGATTCGTTTGCCGACAGCATCGGCATCCGCAGCGACGACGTGGTGCTGGAGATCAACCATCAGACCATCCACTCGCTGGCCGACGTCGGCCGGATTGCGGCGGCGGTGCATAGCGGCGAAGACGTGGCCATGGTGCTGCGCCGCCCCAACGGCGACGGCACCGACAGCCGCTGGCTGGTGGGGGGCACGGTGCCGCCGCAGCCGACGGCGGCGGCGGTGGGGCCGCCGCGATGACCTGGCTGCTGCTTGCCCTGCTGTGGTGGCCGCCGCAGCACGCCGTCCCTGCCCGCCGCGCCGCGGCGCGCGCCCATCACACCGGCGCGCCTCCGGCGGCGAAGCCCCGCGCGCTCAGCCATCGCCCCGGCAAGCATCGCCCCGTCAAGCGCCCGGCGCCCGCGCGGCGCCTCGCCCGGCGCCGCGCGGTGGCGCGCCCGCCGCTGGGCATCGCCGCGGCGCGCGCTGCCCAGATCCAGCAAGCCCTGGTGCAGGCCGGCTACCTGCATCATGCCAGCGGGCATTGGGATGCCTCGACCGCCGCTGCCATGAAGAAGTACCAGGCCGACCACCGCTGGCAGACCCGCTACGTCCCCGATGCCCGCGCCTTGATCGCGCTCGGGCTGGGCCCGGCGCCGACCCCGCACCTGGGGTAGCGCCGGGCGCCCCGCCCGGGACTTGCGCCCCGCCCCCGCTGCCGCAGAGCTGCTAGTTCGTGATGACTGGCTGGAGGTGTTTCTTGCGACTGTCTCAACCCCTGTTCGGATGCGCTCTGGCGTGCGGTGCCCGCGTGCTCGCACGCCACTGACGGCGCGGTGAGCAATGGCGACGTCGTGGAAGTCTCCAAAACCGGAGTCTGCAGGAGGGGAACGCGGAGTGGATCTCCCCTCCGACGGCGGAGGGGAGCACCGACACCCGGCTCAAGCGATTTTTTGGAACCGGGCTGGAAATCCGCGGCGGTGCGATCGAAGACAGCGCAGTGACCAATGCCAACGGCGGCTTCCAGGTCACCGGCCGCGGAACGCCATCGGCCAGTGCTGAGGCGCGCGGGGGAGAGGCGCGCCATCCTGTCGTAAACTAGGGGCTGCATGGCATTGCCCACCCCCCTGCAGAACCTCATCGGCGGCGCCTGGAAGGCGCCGCGCTCCGGTGCCTATCTGGAACGCCACAATCCCGCCGACAGCGGCGAATTGGTGGCCCGGTTTCCGGCCTCCAACGCCGCCGATGCCGCGGCCGCGGTCGAGGCGGCGGCCGCGGCCTATCCCGCTTGGCGGGCCACCCCGGCGCCGCGCCGCGCCGAGATTCTGTACCGCGCCGCCGAGCTCTTGGTCGAGCGCAAGGAGGCCTACGCCGCCACCATGACGCGCGAGATGGGCAAGGTGCTGGTCGAGGCCCGCGGCGACGTGCAGGAAGCCATTGACATGCTGTACTTCATGGCGGGCGAGGGGCGGCGCTTGTACGGCCAGACCACGCCCTCGGAGCTGGCCGACAAGGTGTGCATGACCACGCGGGTGCCGCTGGGGGTGGCCGGGCTGGTCACGCCCTGGAACTTCCCCATGGCGATCCCCAGTTGGAAGCTGGCGCCCTGCCTGCTGTGCGGGAACACCGCCGTGCTGAAGCCGGCCGAGGACACGCCGCTGTCGGCGCTCAATTTTGTCCAGACGCTGCACGACGCTGGCCTGCCGCCGGGCGTGGTGAATGTGGTGATGGGGCGGGGCGCCGAGGTGGGCGCGGCGCTGGTGGGCAACGAGCGCACCCGCATCGTCTCTTTCACCGGCTCGACCGCGGTGGGCAGGGAAGTGGGGCAGCGCGCGGCCGCCAGCTTCAAGCACTGCAATCTGGAGATGGGCGGCAAGAACGCGATCCTCGTGTTGGACGACGCCGCCTTGGAGCTGGCGGTAGACGGCTGCCTGTGGGGCGCTTTCGGCACCAGCGGCCAGCGCTGCACCGCCACCAGCCGCATCGTGGTGCAGGACGGCGTCTACGACCGCTTCTTGGAGGCGTTCGTGGAGCGGACGAAGAAGTTGCGGGTGGGGCCGGGCCTGGACGAGGCCAACCAGGTGGGCCCGATCGTGAATGCCACGCAACTCCAACGGATCGAGGAGTACGTGGCGCTGGGGCGTCAGCAGGGGGCGCGGCTGGTGCTCGGGGGCGAGCGGGTGCAGCAAGGGGCGTGCGCGCGCGGCTACTTCTACGCCCCCACCATCTTTGCCGAGGTGGCGCCTTCCATGCGCATCGCGCAAGAGGAGATCTTCGGCCCGGTGGTCGCGGTGATGCGCTGCGGCGGGCTGGAGGAGGCGATCGCGATCGCCAATGGCGTCGCCTATGGGCTGTCGTCGGCGCTGTACACCGCCAACGTCAACGCCGCCTTCCGCGCCCTGCGCGATTTGGACAGCGGCATCGTCTACATCAATGCGCCCACCATCGGGGCCGAGGTGCACCTGCCGTTTGGCGGCGTGCGCAGCACCGGCAACGGCCACCGCGAGAGCGGGCTGGCGACGCTCGATGTCTACAGCGAGTGGAAGACCCTCTATGTGGACTTCAGCGGGCGGCTGCAGCGGGCGCAAATCGACTAGGAAACCAGGCATGGAGAGGCAATCTGCCGGATTGGGAAGAACCATGATTATTGGAGTGCCGCGGGAATTGAAGGATCACGAGACGCGCGTCGGCCTGGTGCCGGCCGGAGTGGGCGAGTTGGTGGGCCTGGGCCACACTGTGCTGGTGGAGACGGGAGCGGGCCACGCCTCGTTTTTTGACGACGAGGAGTACCTCCGCGCCGGCGGCGAGATCATCTCCACCGCCAAGGAGTTGTGGGGGCGGGCGGAGATGGTGTGCAAGGTAAAGGAGCCGATCGAGCCGGAGTACCGCTTTTTCCGGCCGGGGCTGATGCTCTTCACCTACTTGCACCTGGCGCCGCTGCCGGAGCTGACCGAAGAGCTGCTGCAGCGCGAGGTCACCGCCATTGCCTACGAGACGGTAGTGGGGCCCCACGGGGGCTTGCCGCTGCTGGAACCCATGAGCGAGGTGGCGGGGCGGCTCTCGGTGCAGGTGGGGGCGCAGTATCTGGAACGCCGCTATGGGGGCCGGGGCCTGCTGCTGGGCGGCGTGCCGGGGGTGCCGCCGGCGCGGGTGCTGGTGTTGGGCGGCGGCATCGTGGGCACCAACGCCGCCAAGATGGCGGTGGGGCTGGGCGCGGTGGTGACGGTGGCCGACCGCAGCGCCACCCGCCTGCGGCAACTCGACGACTTGTTCGGCGGCCGGGTGCTGAGCCTGGCGGCCAACCCGACCACCATCGCCGAGGCGGTGCGCGAGGCGGATCTGGTGGTGGGCGCGGTATTGATCCCGGGAGCGAGCGCGCCCAAGCTGGTGAGCACCGCGATGGTCACCAAGATGAAACGCGGCGCCGTAATCGTGGACGTGGCGATTGACCAGGGGGGCTGCATCGAGACCGCCCATCCCACCACCCACACTCACCCCTCCTATGTGGTTCATGACGTGGTGCACTACTGCGTGACCAATATGCCGGCGGCGGTCCCGCGCACCTCCACGCTGGCGCTGACCAACGCCACCTTCGCCTATGTGCGCCAGCTCGCCGACTTGGGCTTCGCCGCGGCGGTGGGGAGCGACGCCGGGCTGCTGGCCGGCGTCAACACCTATCGCGGCGCGCTCACCTGCGCAGCGGTGGCCACCGCCCAGAACCGGCCGCATCGCACTTTGACCGAGTTGTTATAATTCAAATGTGCGGGATGGAGCCAACACGGGAACCGGAAGCGAGCTAAGCCTTCGCGAGCGGGTCATGCTTGAGGGCGTGATGGAGGCCTATTTGGCCTCGGGGGCGCCGGTGGGCTCGCGCGCCTTGGCGGAGATGCGGGCCGACAGCCCCAGTTCGGCGACCATACGGCACGTGCTGGCCGACCTGGAGCAGAGTGGCTATTTGACGCACCCGCACACCTCGGCCGGGCGGGTGCCCACCCACAAGGCGATTCGCTGGTGGCTGCAGCAGATGCAGCCCGAGCAAGCGAAACCCGGCGAAGAAGAGGTGCAGCGGCTGGAGCGGGCGCTGCGCGAGGCCAGCGACGAGGCCACCTTGTGGCAGCGGGCGTCGGAGTTTCTGTCCGAGGTCAGCCATCAGTTGGGGGTGGTGGCGGTGCAGCCCTGGAAGGACGCCGGGCTGCGGCAGTTGCGCTTTTTCCGCTTGACCGACCAGCGCGTGCTGGCCATCCTGGTGGCCACCGACGGGCAGGTGCGGGAGCGGGTGAGCCGCGTGCCGGAGGCCTATACCCAAGCCGAGTTGGACGCGGCGGCGCGCTACTTCAACCACAACTTCGCCGGGGCGACGCTGACCCGCATTCGGCGCGAACTGCTGCACCGCATCGAAGAAGAGCGCGCGGCCTACGACCACTTGCTCAAGCGGGTGCTGGTGCTCTCGCACTGCGGGTTGCTGGCCATGCAGAACGACGCTGAGGTCTACTTCCAGGGCGCCAGCCACCTGCTGGTGTCCTTGGACGGGGACAAGCTGAGCCAGATGCTGGCGCGGCTGAACCAGAAGGAACAGTGGCTGCACCTGCTGATGGGCATCGGCGAGGGCGATGAGAATTGGGTGGAGTGGGAGGCGAGCACCGGCCTGGGGGCCACGCGGCACCGGGTGCGGGTGCGGGTGGGCTTGGAGCAGGAGCAGATGCCGGAGTTTTCGCTGATCACCACCGAGTACCGGCAAGGCGCGCTCGGGATCTTGGGTTCGACCCGGATGGAGTACCAGCGGGCGCTGGGTGCGGTGACGCTGGTGCGGGATTTGTTCGAGCGGGTGCTAGGAGGGGACGGAGCATGAGCAGCCAGGAACCGGAACTGCCGCGATTGGACCCGGCGCACGAGTTGGCGCCGGAGACGGCGGAGACAGCGGCGGAGGAGTTGCGGCGCGTCACCGAGGAGCGGGACGCACTGCAGGACCGGCTGCTGCGGGCGCTGGCCGAGGCGGACAACTTCCGCAAGCGCGTGCAGCGCGAGCTGCAGGAGGCGCGGGCGCACGCCACCGCCGAGGCGGTGCGGCCCTTCCTGCCGGTGCTGGACGGGTTCGAACGCGCCGCCCAGCACGGCAATGCGCACGCCGCCGACCTGCGCAAGGGACTGGAACTGCTGCATCGGCAGTTGGAAGAGGCGGCGCGCAAGGCCGGGCTGGAGCCGATCGCCGCGGTGGACCAGCGCTTCGATCCCCACCAGCACGAGGCCATCGAGATGGTGGAGACGCAAGCCGTGCCGGAAGGAACCGTGGTGGAAGAGCTGCAGCGGGGCTACAAGCTGAAGGATCGCCTGATCCGGCCCGCCATGGTGAAGGTCGCGCGCGGGAAACTATAGTACTGCATGCCTGAAAAACGCGATTACTACGCCGTGTTGGGAGTGGCCCGCGAAGCCGGGGAGGCGGAGATCAAGAGCGCCTACCGGCGCTTGGCGATGCAACACCACCCCGACCGCAACCGCGACAATCCGGAGTCCGAGGAGGCCTTCAAAGAAGCCTCCGAGGCCTACAGCGTGTTGGCGGACGCGCAAAAGCGGGCGCAATACGACCGCTTTGGCCACGCCGGCGTGGGGGGCAACGGCGGCGGCTTCGATCCCTCGGCGTTTGCCGATTTCTCCGACATCTTCGGCGACTTTTTCGGGTTCGGCGACCTCTTCGGCGCCGGCGGGCGGCGCGGGCGCAAGGGGGCGCAGCGCGGCAACGACCTGCGCTACGATCTGGAGATCTCCTTCGAGCAGGCGCTGCACGGCTTCGAGCCCGAGATCAAGTTCCAGCGGCTGGCCGCGTGCGATTCCTGCCACGGCAAGCGTACCCGCGGCGGGGTGGCGCCGCCCCCCTGCGGGGTGTGCGGCGGGCGCGGACAGGTGCGCTTCCAGCAGGGCTTCTTCAGCGTGGCGCGCACCTGCGGCACCTGCGGCGGCGCCGGGGTGGTGATCCGCGATCCCTGCCCGCTGTGCCGCGGCCAGGGCCGGGTGACGCGCGACATCAAGCGCACCGTCGCCGTGCCGGCCGGGGTGGAAGAGGGCATGCAGTTGCGGCTGAGCGGCGAGGGCGAGGCCGGCGGCAACGGCGGGCCCGCTGGCGACCTGTACGTGCTCATCCATGTCCGGGCGCACGCCTTTTTCCAGCGCAAGGGGACGGAGTTGTACTGCGCCATTCCCATCTCGTTTCCGCAGGCGGCGCTGGGCTGCGAGATCCGCGTGCCCACCCCCTGGGGCGACGAGCTCGCCACCGTGCCGCCCGGGACCGCCAGCAATGCCGAGTTGGCGCCGCTCAAGGGCAAAGGAGCCCCGCGGGTGAACGCCCGCGGGCGCGGCGACCTGCACGTGTTTGTGCAGATCGAGGTGCCCAAAAAACTCACCCGCGAGCAGAAGCAACTGCTGCAAGAGCTGGACCGGCTGATGCCCAACCAGAACGCTCCCCACGACGCCGGACTGTTCGAAAAGGTCCGCGACCTATTTGGCTAGAGCGGTGCCATGATTGTCCTAGCCCCTTCACATCGCTTTTCTGCGGCTTTTCACCAAGAAAAGCCGCACGCTCTTGCGCTGGTCCAGGCCACCGCTATCGTGATCCCGCTCTAACATGGCGCGGCGCCGCTTTTTTGCCACCCGGGTGGCCGCCGGCGAGGCGGAGATCGAGGGCGCGGGCGCGGCGCACCTGGCGCGGGTGCTGCGCGTCGAGGTGGGGCAAGAGTACGAACTGGCGCACGCCGGGCAGGTGTACCTGGGGCGGGTGGCGCGGGTGAGCCCGCGGGCGGTGGGCTTTGCCCTGGTCGCCACTCTGCCCGCGCCGGCGCCCGCCCCGCCGCTGGCCGTGGCGGCGGCGCTGTTCAAATTCGATCGCTTCGAGTGGATGCTGGAGAAGGCTACCGAACTGGGCCTCAGCCGCCTCCACTTGCTGGCCACGCGCCGCACCGATCCCCGCTTGGTCGCCGCCGCCCCCAAGCGCCTGGAGCGCTGGCACACCGTTGCGGTGGAGGCGGCGCAGCAGGCGCGCCGGGCCGATTGGCCGGCGATCGCCCCGGTGCAGACCCTGGCCAATTTCTTGGCCGAGCCCCGGGACGGCGCCAAGCTGCTGCTGTCGGAAGAGCCAGGCGGAGCCAGGTTGAGCTTGGCCTCTGGGGCGCTGACGCTGCTCACCGGCCCCGAAGGCGGCTTCGCGCCGGAGGAGCTGACATCCGCCGAGGCCGCCGGCTACGCGCCGATCTCGCTCGGACCGCGCATTCTGCGCTGCGAGACCGCGATCCTCGCCGCCTTGGCGCGGGCCCAGTAGTTCCCGCGCTACCTTACTGCTGGCCCAGCCAGCCGGCGCGCAGCGCGCGCTGCGCGGGCGTGACCGCGGGCAGATCCACGAGTTGGCAGGCGGTGGCGCGGGGCGCCCATGGGGTGAGGGTGAGCATCGCGGTCTGGCCGTGCTGGGTGACCAGCACTTGCGCCGCTTGCCCGGGCGGCAGCCGGTCCACCGGGCTGGCGACCGTGGCGAAGCCGCGGCCGCCGCCGCCACCAGAGGCCGCAGGCAGTGCTACGCCGTTCACAGAATCCACCACGTCGTCGTTGCCGAAGCCCGCCGCCTCGGCCGGGCTGCCGGGAGCAACGCCGCGCACCACGTTGCCGCCCAGGTAGAGGCCGGAGTAGCTCTCGACGTCCGGAACGGGCGCGCACTGCAGCTTCAGGCCCACCGCCGCCAGGTAGTGGTCGTAGGGAATGGGCTCGGTGCCGGCGACGTAGTCGCGGAAGAACCCGGCGTAGGAGGCGCCGCCAGCCACCGCATCGAGGGCGTGGCGGACGTCGGTGTCGGTGTAGCCGCGGCCGGGCAAGTAGTAGGTGGCGCGGGGCGCGTGGTAGGTATGGTCCCAGAGCCAGCGCATGACGTCGTTGAGCGACCTCCGTCCGTGGGTGCGGGCGCGCAGGTCGAGATCCAGCGTGGCGGCAAGCTGCTCGCCGCGGGCGTAGTAGGAGATGGTGGTGATGCCCTGGTTGGTCTGTTGGCGCAGCGGGGTGGCGTCGTGGAACCAGGCGGTGAGCGAGGAGTCTTCCGCGCTCATCAGCCGGTAGGCGGGGGCGGTGAGCGAGGCGCCGAGGTTGCGGCCCAGGCTGCGCAGGTAGTCGTCGGCGCTCTCGATGCCGGTGCGCTCCAGCGTGATGTCGCCGTAGTACTGGGTGAAGCCCTCGGCCACCCAGAGCGAGGGGGTGGGGTTCTGGCCCTCGTAGTTCCACGGGCCCAGCGCCAGCGGCCTGATGCGCTTAACGTTCCACTGGTGAAAGAACTCGTGGGCGGCGTCGGCGAGTGCGCCGCTGAGGCCGCGGGCGGTGGCGAGGCCGGCGGGAACGATGATCTGCGTGCCGAACAGGTGCTCCATGCCGTCGCCGCTGCCGGGATCGAAATGGAAGAAGAAGGTGTAGGTGTCGAGCTCGTCGGGGGCGATGACGGCGTTTTCGGCGCGGGCGATCTTTTCCAATCCGGTCAACAGCGCGGCACGGTTGCCGCGGTTGCGGGCCGGGGTGGCGAAGTCGTGGATGAGCACGCGGTAGGTCTTGCCGTTGGCGTGGAACTGGTCGAGGGTGAAGTTCGGAGCGGCCTCGGTGGGGGCGTCAATGAAGATGTCGTAGTTGGGGAACCAGAGATGGGTCTGGTTGAGCTGGCCGAGTTCGTTCAGCACCTTCCAGCCCTCGGGGGCGAGGATGTCGAGCGTCACCGGGTTGGGCTTGTCGTCGGGCAAGTACATGTAGACCGGGCCGCCGTTGAGGTTGGCGTGGGCGGCATCCACCTGGAAGAAGGTGCCGTCGAGCGGTTTGTTGCCGTAGACGCGGTACTGCCAGCGGATCTGCCGGCATGCACCGTTGCGCACCTCCCAGGTGTTGGGGTCCACCCGGGCGAAGGGCAAGGGGCGGTCGGCGGCGGCGGGCTTGACCCCGGCTTGGCAGAAAGCGGCGGGCTGCTGCACGTTGACGGCGAAATTGAAGACCGAGTAGCGGCCGGGGTAGAAGGCGGGAAGCTCGATGCGCGTCGCCGGAGTGGGCGCGGGCGCGACCAGGGTGACGTTGGCGAGGTGACCGCTGGGGTGGGTCAGGTCCAGCGTGTAGTGGATGGTGGGCAAGGGCCGGCCCGCGAGCGCCCGCAAATAGGCGGCGTCGGGCTGGCCGGCCTGGGCGAGGGCGGCGGTGGAGGCACACAGGCAGATCAGGGCGGTGGCAAGGCGAGGGCGCATGGAGGTTCTCCGCTGAACCCTGAAATTGTAACAAGGAGGCTTGCGCCCCCCTACGCCGGGGGCGTCGCCCCGCCCGCTCCCGATGGTCGCGCCCCCTTGCCAACCTTGGGACCGTGAGGAGGGAAGCCCGCGGACTACCAGGGCGTCGGGGCCCGGTCTTCGGCGGCGAGCGTGAGGCCCAGCAGGATGGGCACGAGCACCAGCAATGGAGCGTAGAGCCACCAGCAGCGGGTGGCGACGGTGAAGTCGCGCAGCGGATCGAGCATGTTGCCCCAGGTGGGCCAGGGCTGCGGCAGGCCGAGGCCGACCAGTTCGAGACTGACCTCGGCGCCGATGGCGGCGGCCAGCAACAGCGCGAAATAGGTGGCGACGAGGCCGCGCAGGTTGGGCCAGAGGTGGCGCAGGAGGATTTGGCGGCGGGTGGCGCCCAACCCGACCGCCGCCTGGACAAAGTCCTGTTGCACCAGATGGCGGGCGGCGCCGTAGATCGCCCAGGCGGCCACCGGCCAAGCTGCTGCGGCGAATAGCACCACCAGCGCCAAGGCGATGGCGAGCGGGCCGGCGTCAAGAGGCATGGCGGCGCGCACCGCCACCAAGACAAAGATCCAGGGGAGGCTGCGGCAGATCTCCCCGAGGGCACGGCCGAAAGTGTTGACGGCGGGCGAGAGGGCCGCGGCCAGGCCCACGCCGGCTGCCAAGGCCAAGGCCGGAGCGGCCATGGCCAGCGCCAGCAGGGAAGACAGGCCGCTGGCGAGCAACAGGCGGGAGAAGACGTCGCGGCCGAAGGTGTCGGTTCCGAGCCAGTGGGGATGGCCCGCCGCCGCCGGCGGCAGCGACCAGGTGGGCGGCGCCAGCGTGGCCTGGCGGTCCTGGGCGCGGAAGGAGAGCGGGGCCAGCAGCGGGCCCGCCACGGCCAACGCCAACCACACCAGCAAGGCGGCTTGGCGGATGCGGCTCATGCCGATAGGCTTTGCGCCTCGACCTCGGGCGGAAAGGAGGCGCCGCCGGCGCGCAGGCGCGGGTTCAAGCGGAGTTGCACCGCTTCCGACACCCCGTTGCCGACAATGACAACCAGACTCGAGAGCAGCACCAGCGCCGCCAACACCGGCATGTCCTTGGACTGCGCCGCCTGGATCGAGAGCTGGCCCAAGCCCGGCCAGCCCATCAGTGGCTCCAGCACCACCAACTCGACCAGCGCCTGCGACAGCGTCAGCGAAGCCACCGGCACCAGCACGTCGGCGGTGTTGGGCAGCGCGTGCGCCCACAGCAGCCGCAGGGGAGAGAGGCCGGCGGCGCGGCCCTGGGCCATGAAGGCGCGGGCAGCGATGTGGGCCAGGGCATGCGCGGCTTGGAAATAGACGGTGGGCAGAAACGCCAGCGCCAGCACGAGGGCGGGCAGCCACGGCGAGGTCGCCCCGACGCCAGGCAGCCAGGCCACCGGGGCCAGCACCAGCGCCAGCACCGCCAGCACGCCCAGTGGCAGGGCCGTCAAGAGCGAGGCGGCGAAATGAAATCCGAGTTGGAGGCCGCGCTGCCAGCGCCAGCGCGCTTGCTCCCCCAGCCACGCCGGGATCAAGGCCAACAATAAGCCTGCGCTCCACGCCAGACCCAACCCGAGTAGGATAAGTTCCAGGCTGGCGGGTGCGCGCTCGCGCAGCAAGCTGAGGACGGGACGATGAAATTGCAGCGAATAGCCCCAATCGCCGTGCGCCGCCGCCGCCAGCCAGGCGCCAAAACGACGGAGCAGCGGCTGCTGGGGCAGGTAGACGGCGCGGAGATGGGCGAGCGTGGCCGGCGGGACCGATGGGTCCAGTTCGAGCGCGCTGAAGGCGTCGCCCGGCGTCCATTGCCCCAAGGCAAAGCACAGCAGCAGGGAAGCGAACAGGGTGGCGAGGGCGGCGGCGAGCCGGTGGCGCAGGCGAAGACGCATCTAGGGGCCATACTAACATTCGCTCGGCCCTGGAAGGAGACGGCGCGGGCGGCGGCGCTGGCGCTGGCGCTGGCGACCCTGGCCTGGGGCCAGGCGCAGCGCATGCCGGTGAGCGGCTCCTATGGCGGCGCGCTCACCGTGCCGGTGGGCGCCGACCCGCAAACCCTGAACCCCGCGTTTGCCATGGACAGCACCTCGCAACTGCTGGCCAGCCTCACCATGGCCGACCTGATGCACATCAACCCGCGCACGCTGCGGGTGGAACCGGCGCTGGCGACGCGGGTAGACCACCGCAGCGACCGGGTGTGGGTGGTGCATCTGCGCCACGGCGTGCGCTTCAGCGACGGCGCGCCCTTCACCGCCGCCGATGTGGCCTTCAGCTTCCAGGTATACACCGACCCCACGCTGGATGCTCCCGAACGCTCGCTGCTGACCGTGAAGGGCGTGCCCGTCCGTTGCAAGGTGCTGGCCAGCGACGAGGTCGAGTTGGATCTGCCCGGACCAATCGCGGTGGGCGATCGGCTGTTCGACAGCGTCTGGATGCTGCCGCGCCACCTGCTGCTGGGCGCCTACCAGTCCGGGCAATTGGCGCATGCTTGGTCGCCCGACACCCACCCCGCGGCCATGGCCGGATTGGGGGCCTTCCGGCTGGAGGCGTTTCAGCCCGGGCGCGAAATACGGCTGGGGCGCAACCCCTACTACTGGCGCGCCGACGCCAGCGGACGCCGGCTGCCGTTCTTGAATGCCCTCCATTTGAGCGTGGTGGCCGATCCCAGTCTGCGCCTGACCCTGTTTGTGCGCGGCCAGGTGGATGGGCTGGAGGCGCTGGACAGCGCCGACTTCCATCGCCTGCGCGGCGATCGCTGCTGTCGCCTGCAAGACGCCGGCCCCGGCCTGAACGCGGAGGTGATGGTCTTCAACCAAGCACCCAGCGCCCCCGGGGCGCCGGCGCCGGCGCGGGCCTGGTTTCGCCAAGCCGCGTTCCGCCGAGCGGTGTCGCAAGCGGTGGACCGCGCCAACCTGGCGCGCAACGTCTACCACGGCCTGGCCGCGCCGCTGGCATCGCTCACCAGCCCCAGCGAAGGCATGTGGGCCGACCCGACGCCGGCCGCGATCGTGAACGACGCCGCAGCGTTGGCCACCCTGCGCCAGGCCGGCTTCCAGCTTCGCCAAAAGCAACTCTACGACGCGCAGGGGCGGGCGGTGGCCTTCTCGCTGATCGTGCCCGCCTCCAGCGCCGAGCGCATGCAATTGGCGGTGTTCCTGCAGGAGGATTTGCGTCGGGTGGGAATGGCGGTGCAGGTCGTCCCGCTGGACTTTGCCTCCTATCTGCAGCGCCTGCTCGACCGCCACGATTTCGAGGCGGCGCTGGTCGGCATTCAGAGCCCCGACGCCGACCCCAACTCCGAGAGCAACGAGTGGCCGCTGAACGGCCCTTGGCATTTCTGGAACCCAGACCCGCAGGCGCCCACTCCCTGGGAAAAAGATTTGGATCGCTGGTTTCACCTACAAATGGTCACCACCCGCCCGGCGGCGCGGTTGCGCGTCTACCGGCGCATGCAGCAGGTGGAACACCACCAACTTCCGTTGGTTCCGCTGCTGGCGCCCGACATCCTGGTCGGCGCCAAGCCCGGGTTGGAGGGCGTGGCGCCGGCCCTGCTGCCCCCGCACCTGTTGTGGAACGCCGACGAACTGCATTGGGCGGCGGGGCACGGGAACCGCTGAGAGGATCGCGCCACGCGCCCGCCGCGGCCCGGTGGAGACCCCCGGCGATGCCAGCGACGCGGAGTTGGCGGCGGCCGCCCAGCGCGGCCAGCCAGCGGCCTGGGCGGCGCTCGTGCGGCGCTACCAGCGCCTGGTGTTCTCGATCGCGCGCCGACACCGGCTCAATCCCGACGATGCCGGCGCGGTCTTCGATTCCGTGTTTGCCGAACGGTGGCATCCAGTGCCGGCGGAAGATGCCGTATTCTGGCAGGTGGAGCGCATAGGCCATACTGCGCAGACGCTGCCTCCGCAGTTGCGCCAAGCGCTGGCGAGCGTCGCCCACAAAGCTTGACGTGGAACCGCATCCGTGTGGAGCGCTGCTCCACTACGAATCGGATGGATGGTGAGTGTCTGCTATGCTGGGCAGATTGTCGCCATGTCCGCCCCCGCCCCGGCTACGCTGCGCCTGCTGACCCACGAGACTGACTACCGGGCCTACTTGCAGCGCCACGGGCCGCCGGACCGGGAGTTTTTTGCCAGCTTGTCGGAGGCGCTGGCGCAGGAGGCGCGCATTGATCCGGCGCCGATGGCGCGCTGGGCGGAGGCGCTGCTGGGCTTGGCGCGGGCGAGCGGGGTGGCGGCCTATGAGGCGCTGGCGTGGCGGGCGTGGGGCAACATCGCATTCCTGTGCGGCGACTATACGCTGGCGGTAGAGCATTATCGGCGCGCGCTGGAGCGCTTGGGCGACGACGATCTGGAGCGGGGCCGGACGCTGAGCTCGCTGCTGCATCCCCTGGCGATGCTGGGCGACAACGAAGGCAGCATGGCGGCGGCGGCCGAGGCGCGGGCCTGCTTCGAGCGCTGCGGAGCGCAGCACCGGCTGGCGCGGCTGGACATCAACTTGGCCAGCGTGTGGTTCCGCGAGGACCGCTTTGTGGACGCGCTGGCGGCGCTGGACCGCGCCCAGGCCGGGCTGGAGGAGTCGCGCGAGGGGAGCGAGGACCACGAGGCCTGGGCGGCGATTCGGGTAACGCGGGCGGTGGTGCTGATCAATCTGGCGCGCTTCGAAGAAGCCGAGGCGGCCTACCAGGCGGCGCGGGATTATTCATTGGCGCACGAGCTGCCCGGGCTGGCGGCGCAGGCCGACTACAACATCGGCTACCTGTATTTTTTGCGCGGGCAGTACGTCAAGGCCATCCGCGCGCTGGACCGGGCGCGGGAGACGGCGGCACGGTATTCGGACAAGCTGCACCGGGCGCTGTGCGACCTGGACCAGGCGGATGTGTGCATAGAGTTGAACCTGCACGAGGATGCGCTGCAATTGGCGCACTCGGCGCTGGGGCAGTTCCAGGCGCTGGCGATGCCCTATGAGCAGGGCAAGGCGCTGACCAATATGGCGGTGGCGGAGCAGTTTCTGGGGCGCGACAGCGCCGCACTGGAGTTGCTGGGGCGGGCGGAGGAGGCCTTCGGGGCGGCGGGCAACGAGTTTTGGGTGTACATGGCCACCCTCTACCGCGGGGTGGTGCTGCTGAAGCTGGGGCGCTGCTTCGAGGCGATGCAGTTGAGCGAGCGGGCGCGGCAGTTTTTCGAGCAGCGGCAGGCGCGCACCAAGGCCATCTATGCCGGCATCATGGCGGCGCGGGCGCGGGCGGCGGCGCTGGACCTGGCCGGGGCGCGGGCGGCGGCGGAGCGGGCGGCGGCGGCGCTGGCGGGGCTGCAGGCGCCCTGGCTGCAGGGCCAAGTGCAGATGCTGCTGGGGCAGTTGGCCGAGCGCGCCGGCGACCGCGCCGGGGCGCTGGCCGCCTATGAAGAGGCGATGGCGCAGGCGGAGGCGACCCGCGGCAACATCAACTTCGACGAGTTGCGCATCTCCTTCCTGCGCGACAAGAGTCAGCTCTACGAGCACTATTTGGAGTTGCTGCTGGAGACGGAGCCGCCGCCGGCGCCGGAGGCGGTGTGGCGGCACATGGAGCGCGCCAAGTCGCGCTCGCTGGCACTGGTGATGGCGGGCGGCTTTGGCGCCATCCAGCCGCGGCTGGGCGAAGGCAGCCGCGTGGTGCACGAAATCAGCCGGCTGCGCGAGGAGCTGAACTGGTACTACCGGCAATTGGAGCCGGGGCAGCCCGGCACCGGGGTGGGGGGCGGGGTGGAGTCGGTGCTGGGCGCCATCCAGCAGCGCGAGCACCAACTGCTGCGCGCCATCCGGCAGTTGCCCAACGACGACTACCGCATCCTGGAGCAAGAGTCGGGGGCGACGCTGGAGCGGCTGCGGCCGCATTTGGCCGGGGCCACGCTGGTGGAGTACTTCCACTGCGCGCAGGGATACGTGGCGGCGGTGGCCGACCAGCGCGAGGTGCGCATCGTGCGCCTGCCGGGCGAGCGCTCGGCGATCGAAGGGGCGCTGCGGCTGCTGCGCTTCCAGGTGGGCAAGCGGGCGATGGAGAGCGGGCACTTCCGCCGCCACGCCCAAGCCTTCCAGCACGCCGCCGAATCGCACCTGGGGCTGCTGTGGCGCGAGCTGGTGGCGCCGCTGGCGGGACTGCTGCGCGAGGAGCACGTGGTGATCGTGCCGCACGGACTGCTGCACGCGCTGCCCTTCGCGGCGCTGCACGGCGGGGCGGGAGCGCAGGCGCGGCCACTGATCGAGGAGCACGGCATCTCGCTGGCGCCGAGCGCGGCGGTGTTCACGCTCTGCAGCCAGCGCCCGGCCAGCCCGCACCGCGGCGCGCTCTTGGTGGCGGCCGAGCCGGCAGCGGCGGGCAACGAGATCCGGGCGGTGGGACGCTGCTGGCCGGAGGCGGTGGTGCTGCAGGGCTCGGCCTCCACCCTGGCGGCGGTGCGGCACGCCGCCGAGTCGGTGCGCCTGCTGCACGTGGCTGCGCACGGGGTGTTCCGCGCCGACAATCCCTACTTCTCGGCGCTGGAGCTCGCCGACGGGCGCCTGAACGTGATTGACATCTACAACCTGCGGCTGTCGGCCGATCTGGTGGTGCTCAGCGGCTGCGGCACGGCGCTGGGCGATCTGGCCGGCGGCGACGAACTGATCGGGCTCACCCGCGCCTTCCTTTACGCCGGGGCGCGGGCGGTGATCGCCAGCCTCTGGGACGTGGATGACCGCACCACGGCCGAGTTCATGCAGTGCTTCTACGAGCACTGGCCGCCGCCCCGCACCGCCGCCCAGGCGCTGCGCCTGGCCACGCTGGAGTTCCGGCGGCGCTACGCCCACCCGTTCTTTTGGGCGCCCTTCCAGTTGGTCGGCAGCTTTCGCTAATAAAAGCGCGGGCGCCCGGCTTCGCCGCCCGCACCCGAGGCCGCGAGGGCACGCAGCGGGGGGCCCTCCGCCCCGCTGCGCTTCCGGTGGCGATGGCTCGGCCCGCGGATGCCCGGCAGCCTACTTGCCCTTGGCCAGGCGCTCGGCCAGGCGCGCCGGCAGCCCGGCCTCGAGGATGCGCGCCTGGGCGGCGGCCAAGTCATAGGGAATGCGGTGGAACTCGACCCGGGCGGCCCCTTCGTCGAGGATGGCGAAGGCGGCGCGCCAATCGCCGTCGCGCGGCTGGCCCACCGAGCCGGGGTTGAACAGGTAGCGGGCATCGGGGCGCAGCGGCAAGGCGACGGAGCTGGCCTGCTGGCTGGGGGGCAAGTCGGGCGGCACCGTGGTCCAGGCCGAGACCTGGTCGTCGGCCAAGGTAAAGCCGCCTTGCAAGTGGGTGTGGCCGAACCAGTGCTGCGCCGCGCTGGTGGCGGCGAAGGCGCCGGCCGCCTGCGCCGGTTCGATCAGGTACTCGTCCTCGTCCAGCGGCGAGCCGTGCACCAGGCTAAGCTCGCGCCACGCCAAGGGCCCGGCGGGCAGGGCTTGCAGCCAGGCTGTGGCCTCTGGGCTGATGGTGGCATGGGTCCAGCGCGCCGCCGCGGCCGCCGCTGGATTGAACCATTGGATGCCATCGAGCGAGGCGCAGGCGCGGTCGTGATTGCCGCGGATCACCACCGGGGAGTGGTCCCGCACCCAGGCCGAGGTCTGGTTGGGGCTGGCGCCGTAGCCGACCACGTCGCCCAGACAGAGGCTGGCATCGTAGCGCCCGGCGGTGGCCGCCGCCATGGCATCCAGCGCCTCCCAGTTGGCATGGACGTCGCTGTAGATCAACACGCGCATAGGGGTGAAGCGGACGGTTAGGGGTGTTCCGGCTTGCTGGCACGCAACTGGCGCAGTTCGCGCTGCATTTCCGGCAGGCGCTGGAAGGCGGCGGTGGCCCGCAGCCATTGGCCGTGGTCGAAGGCGGGCGAGCCGCTATACATTTTGCCGGCTTGCAAGTCGCCGTGGGTACCACTTTGGGCGGTGACCACCGTGCCCGGGCCGATGGTGCAGTGGCCGGCCACGCCGACTTGTCCGGCCAGCACCGCCTCCGCCTCGATGCGGGTGCTGCCGGCCAACCCGACTTGGGAACAGAGCAGGACGTTTTCCGCCAGTTGGCAGTTGTGGGCGATTTGCACCAAATTGTCCACCTTGACGCCGTTGCCAATGCGGGTGACATCCAGGCTGGCGCGGTCCACGCAACTGTTGGCCTGGATCTCGACGCCGTCTCCGATGGAGACGCTTCCCACCTGGGGGATTTTGACATATCCGCCCTCGGGGCGGTGGACAAAGCCGAAACCATCGCCGCCCAAGACCACGCCCGGCTGCAGGATGACGTCGTCGCCGAGGCGGGTGCCTTCCCGGATGACGACATGGGCATGGGCGAGCAGGCGCTCCCCCGCGACCACATTGGGGTAAAGCACGGCGTGGGGGTGGAGGACGGCACCCGCGCCCAGGCGGCACCCCTCTCCAATCGCGACAAAGGCTCCGACATGGCAGTCGGGGCCGAGCTCGGCGCTGGGGTGGATGCTGGCGGTGGGATGAATTCCGGGAGCAGGCCGCCAGGGCGGGCGCAGCAGCGCAACTGCCTGCGCCATGGCCACGTCCGGGCGGGCGGTGCGCAGCCAGTGCAGCGGGGGTTGGCGGGCGACGGCGGGGAAGTCCAGGCCGACCAGCAGCGCCGCCGCCCGGGTGGCCGCCGCCTGGGGGGCAAAACGGGGGTCGGTGACAAAGGACAGATCCTGGGGACCGGCCTGGGCCAACGGGGCCAGGCCGTGGATGGGCAGATCGGGCTCGCCCTCCAGGCGGCAACCCAGGGCCTCGGCCAGTTCACCTAAACGCATCATGGAGAGCATTATGGAGCCTCCCGGGGCGGGGCGTTGCGCACGGCGGCCAGGCCCTCGCCAAACAAGCCGATTTGCTGCGATGGGGTCGGGCGGCGGCGGCGAGGGGGGCGAACCACTTCGATGACGGCGATCTGTTCCAACCCGGGGCGCGGCAGATAAGCCCGCTGCCAAGGGCTATCCGGCCACAACGGCGACAACCAGACGCCGGCAGGCACCGTCAGCAGATCAGAGGCCAGAATGCCCTCCAGGCTATGACGATCCTGACAGCGCACGCGCACCCACACGCCGGGCAGCTTGGCGCCTCCGCGCCCGGAAGCGAGCGGAAGCTGGAGCGCCTCTAGTTGCTCGAACTCGGAGACGAAGTAGACGGTCAGCACCTGCTCAGGCGCCAAAACCAGGGCTTGGCCGGAGGGGGTGATGAGTTCCCAGCGCTGGGCGGCCTCCAGTTGCAAGGGATCCACAAACCCAGCCACCAAGCCCAGCGGGCGGTGGCGAACCACGACCTTTTTGTGGGTGGTGGAATTCACGAGCTTTGGCCTCTTGAATACGGCTGGCGCGGCCAGCCCAACTTTAGTATGATTCGTTCTGCAACGCTGCGGCTTCTATCTTAAGTCATTCCGGTTCAGTCACTTGGAGCGCGGCGCTGGAGGCCATGCGACCTGACCCCACATTGAGCGAAATCCAGGGCTACCTGCATTGCGCGGCGGTGGAAAAAGGGCTTGCCTCCAATAGTTTAGCCGCCTACCGCCGCGATTTGGAGCAATTTGCGGCGTGGTGCCAGAGTCGGCAAGTGGCGTGCCGCGACTGCACCCGGGCCGACATCCAGGAATTTTTGCTGTGGCTCTATGCCCGGGGCTTGGGCGCGCGCAGCGTGGCGCGGCACCTGGTGGCCCTGCGGAACCTATTTCGTTACCTGGCGTTGGAGCGGGGCTTGGCGGTCGATCCCACTGCCGAGGTGCGGGCGCCGTCCTGGGGGCGGCCGATTCCCCGGCATCTTTCCCCGGAAGAGGTGCAGCGGGTGCTCCAGGCGGCGCCACCGGGCGAGGGTCGCACTGCCGCCGAGCGCGCGCTGCGGCGGCGCGACCAGGCGCTGCTGCAGTTGCTCTACGCCTGCGGCTTGCGGGTGAGCGAATTGATCGGGTTGCGGCGCAACGACCTGGACTTGGCGGCGGGGATCGTGCGCTGCACCGGCAAGGGCGACAAACAGCGACTGGTGCCGCTGCACCGCCCCGCGCAGGCGGCCTTGCGCCAGTACCTGGCGGCGGCGCCGGCCAGCCCCTATCTATTTCCCAGCCGGCGGGGGGGAGCGATGAGTCGGCAGGCGGTGTGGAAGCGCTTGCGGCAGGTTGGCCTGGCCAGCGGCCTGGGGCGAGGATTGTACCCACATTTGCTGCGGCACAGCTTCGCCACCCATCTGTTGGAGGGCGGCGCCGATCTGCGCAGCCTGCAGGCGATGCTGGGCCACGCCGACATCCAAACCACCGAGATTTACACTCATGTCGTCACCGGACGGCTGCAGGAGGTCTATCGGGCTCACCATCCGCGCGCCTGAGGCGGCGCCGGCGCGGGGCTGACAGAACTATCATGGCGGACTACAACTTCCTACTCGAGACGCGATTGAGCCAGGACCAGCAGTTGGCGCTGCAGAACCTGCAACGGGTTTGCCGCGGGGCGGGGCTCAACGTCTACCTGACCGGAGGGCCGATGCGCGACCTGCTGGCCGGCCAGCCGGTGCGGTTTTTGAACTGCACCACCGAGGGCGACCCGGTGGGGCTGGCGGCGAAGTTGCAGACGGAAGGGGCGGAGCGGCTGAGCGCGCATCCGGAACAGCACAGCCTGAACCTCAGCCTGCGGGGCTGCCGCATCCGCCTGGCGGCGGCGCGCGGGGCCGCCGGGGTGGGCACGATCGTCGAGGATCTGCGGCGGCGCGGGTTGACCCTCAACTCGATCGGCTTGTCGCTGAATCCGGGCTCGCGCGGGCTGCCGTTGGACCCCACCAACGGGGCGGCGGACATCGAGGCGCGGCTGATCCGCATGAACCATCCCTATGTGTTTCTAGAGGAACCGATCATGCTGCTGCGCACGGTGCGGCTGGCCACCCGCCTGCAGTTTTCGGTGGAGGAGCGCACCCAGGCGCGCATGGAATCGGCGCGGGAAGGGAATTACGTGGCGCAGGCCACGCCGGTGGCCCGGGGCCAGGAGTTCGAGGCGATCGCCTACGACCCCGACCCGGCGGCGGTGCTGCGGGCGCTGGAAAAAGAACAGTGGCTGGAGGCGGCCTTCGGCAAGGGGGTGCGCACCGCCAAGATGAACCTGGGGGGGTTGGCGCGGCTGACAGCCACGGTGGAGTCCTGGGAGCAGTTGGGCTTGAGCGCGGACGTGGGGCTGGTGGCGATGCCGCTGCTGCTGGGCGGGCTGGCGCCGGCGGACCAGGCGCGGTTGGCGAAGCTGTTGCCCAGCCGGTACTTGGGCACCGAGTGGAAGAAGGTGCGGGCGGAGGCGGAAGGGTTGGAGAAGCGCCTGCTGGCTCTGCCCAGCGGGGGCGCGACGCCATGGCTGCGGCGGGCGCAGGAGGCGATCGAGAAGACGCTGCCCGAGGGAGTGGTCTACGCCAGCCTGGAGCCCAGCAACGCCAAGTCCGGAAAGAAGCTGAAGGAGTTTCAAGCCCAAGCCCAGCTACTGCGGCAGCGCCTGCCGTTGGGGGTGCTGCGGGGATTGGGCTTGGCGCCGCATTCGTTGGAAGCGGAGGAGATTCTGCGTCCCTGGTATCGGCGCCTGCTGAACGGAGAGTCGCTGAGCGACTCTGAACTGGCCGAGGGGCTGCGCGGGGCGGTGGCGGCGAAACGGCCGGCCCCGCCGCCGCCGCCGGCGCCGGCGGGCAAGGCGGCCAAGATTGGCGCCAAGGCGGCCACCCGGGGCGGAGCGCCTGCCGGCCCGCTGCCGCCGCCGCCCTCCGCCGCCCCGGCCGCGCCAGCGGCGGCGGGGGGCAA
>Ga0307374_10004475_pt1 | contig 23240 bp, 29 predicted proteins | sample OX3MG_FD_202532 | JGI IMG/M metagenome (GOLD analysis project Ga0307374, IMG submission 202532) | Soil microbial communities from Risofladan, Vaasa, Finland - OX-3 | ecosystem: Environmental > Terrestrial > Soil > Coastal area > Acid sulfate soil | place: Finland: Risofladan, Vaasa | collected... | reverse complement strand
CACGCTGCGCTCGTTCCGCTCTGCCATCGATGCCGGCTGCGACCTTATCGAGTGCGACGTGCACCTGTCGTCCGACGGGCGACTGGTGGTCATCCACGACCACACCCTCGAACGCACCACGAACGGCGCCGGCCTGGTTCGCGACCACACGGCGTCGGAGCTGCGCAAGCTCGACGCGGGACATGGCGAGCGGATCCCTCTGCTCCAGGAGGTCGTCGAGCTGGCGCTGGGCAGGGTCGGCCTGGTCATCGAGATCAAGCAGATACCCTTCCAGTACACCGGCCTAGAGGAGAAGCTCGTAGCCATGCTCCGCCAGCTGGGCGCGGTCCAGGAAAGCGCCGTCATCTCGTTTCACCACCCGTCGATCCGCATCCTCCGCGAGATGGAGCCGAGGCTCCAGCTCGGCATCCTCGAAGGAGCGAGGCCGATGCGCCCGGCGGCGATGATGCGCGAGGCGGGCGCCGACGTCTACTCCCCGCATTGGGGTGCCACCGACCCCGAGCTCGTCAAGGAGGTCCACGCGGCGGGCGGAGCGGTCGCCGTATGGCCGGTCGACGACGAGACTGCGATCTCGTGGTGCAGGTTCAGCAGGCCCGACTCGATCTTCAGCAACCGACCGGTGGAGGTCGGCGCGGCCCTCAGGTCCTGATCCGTTACAGGCGCGCGTCGGCCGGCGTTGCCTCAAATGGAGTGCGCACACCTACCATGAACCGGCCGTGCTCGCCGACCGGCCGCCCTTCGAAGACCTGTACCGGGAATATCTCGGCCGCATTTACGCGTACGTACGCTCGCAGGTCGGTACGTCGGCCGACGCCGAAGACATCACGGCGCAGGTCTTCATGAACGCCTACCAGGCCTACGCGCGCTTCGAGGCCCGTAACACGACACCGGCGGCGTGGCTGTTCCGCATTGCCCGCAACGCCACGCTCGACCACTTTCGAGCCCATGGCCGCCGCGAGCGCCTGCGCCGGACGATCGAGCATCAGCCGCAGGCGGAGGAGGATCCGGCCAGCGAGGCGGAGGAGCGGATCCGGTACCGCGCTCTGCTCGGACACGTGGCGCTCCTTCCCGAGCGCCAGCGCGACGCGATCTCGCTGCGCCATTCCGGGCTCACCTTCGAGGAGGTGGGCACCCTGATGAGCTGCAGCGAGGATGCGGCGAAGATGCTCTACCACAGGGCTCTCAAGGCGTTGAAGGATTCGGTCCAGAAGGAGGGGGCGTGAGGACCCGATGAGCGAGCCGGAAGAGCTCGAGCTCCAGGCGCTTCAGCGCCAGCTAGACGACGCCTTCGAAACCACTCGGCCGCGTCCAGGGTTCGAGGACGACCTGTGGCTGCGCATGCAATCGCGGCGGCCGTTCACCACCCGCTTGGGCGATGCGATCGCGGGCCTGGTCGCGGGCATCCGGGCGGTGCCCGCCGTTCCGCTGGCTTCGGTCGCGGCGGTCCTGGTCGTGCTGCTCGGGGTCGGGCTCTTCAGCTTGAGCGGCCTGGGGCGCGGAGGCGCCTCGGGCACAGAACGCCAGCTTTCGCTCAACGCTGGGGGCGCCGCCGCCGTGCCCACCTCAGCGGGTTCGTTCGGGCGTCTCCCCTCGCCTGTCCTCGCTCCAGCCGGCGCGAGCCAGGGACCTCAGCTCAGCCTGCCCGCACCCGCTCCCGCCGCGGGCACGTACGCCGGTCCCGTCACGCTGACGTGGGCGGGCCAGGTCAACGTTTCGATCGGCACCGCGCCTGTGTTCCGCTACTCGGAGCCCTCCACTGACTCGGCCGATCAGTTCGCCGCTTCGCTGGGCGCCGCGCTCGAGCGCCGGCCGGCCGGGCTGCTCGGCCTGTACACGGCCTCGGACTACACGCTGAGCGTCCGTGGCACGGTCCAGGCGCCGGCGCAGGAACCGGCGTATTTCATCCTCACCGCCCCCTCGCTGCCCGGTGTCTCAGCCGCGGGGGCGCAGCCGGCCGACATCGCCGAGCTTTTCCTCGCCGAGCACAGCCTCGCGCCGCAGTGGCCGTACACGACCACCGTCGACGGCCCCGCCGACCAGCTCAGAGTCCATTTCCTACGCCAGTTCGAAACGCCCGGCTACGGGCTGGCCCATCTGGTCGACAGCGGGGGAAACGGGTATGGGTTGGAGGTCGACCTCAACGGCAATCGCCCGGTGTTGGCCTCGGGACCGCTTCCGGTCAGCCTCGATTCAGCGCCCTATCCGATCATTTCCCCAGACCAGGCGGTACGCGACGCTCTCGCTTCCTCGCCTCCACCGTCGGCGGACGGGGTGCCGCCGGTCAAGGTCCAGCTGACCAGCGCGGAGCTCGTCTACGTGCTGGTGGCGGCGGGCGACCACAGCTTTTACGAGCCGGCGTTTCTTTTCTCGGGCTCCTTCCAGGTCAACGGCGTGCAATACGTCAAGCGGGTGCTGGTGCCGGCGGTCGATCCTTCTCAGCGAGGTTAGTTGCCCCGGGCCGAGGCCCTTGGCATGGGTCGCCAATTCCGCATCACGTGTCCCGCGCCGGATACACTCCCGATCTGAGGAAAGGGGTTGGGTAAGAAGCAGGTCAGGCAGGTTCGTCAGCAGATGCGGAAGGTTCAGCCGAAGCCGGCCGCGTCCAACGCTTCCGGCGCGACCCGCAAGCAGCGCGAGCGGTTCGTCGAGTCGGGCGGCATGCTGCAGGGGTACGCGCCCGAGTTCGTTCTGCGCATCGGCTACATCTCGGTTGCGGCGGCGGTGATCTGCGTGATGGTCATCGCGGTCCTGATCGCCTTCGTGCCGCCGGCCTACGGCTGGCCGGACGCGATCGCAGCCTGCATCGCCTGGGTTCTGCCCATCGCGCTGCTCGCCAGCTTCGTCGCGCCGGGCTTCAGGCTCGCGTTGAAGGACCGGAAGGCAGAGGCCCGGCTCGTCCAGGGCCAGCTGGTCGGCGCGAGCTCCGTCAGCACATCGATGGGGCTCGGCATGATGATGGTCCAGACCCGCGGCGGCGTCGAGCAGTACCTGGTCCAGCCGGCGCGCCTCAAGCAGGTGCCGGGCAACCAGGTGAACGTGGTCCTCACGGTCACGCCCAACCTTCGCCACGTCAAATCGGTCGGCGTGATGGGGCAGCGCATGGTCGGGCGCGTCGAGCCGCCGGTGCCGCCGGTCATGAAGCGGCTGCAGCTGCTTCCCCTGCTGACGCCGCTTGGCCTCGCGCTGGGCGCGGTGATCGGTGCCGACGGAGTGGCCCTGTCGCCGATCGAGCCGCCATTGCTCCACGCCGCCCTGGCGGTGGTGGCCGGCGCCGCCCTCGCCGGGGCGGTGTACGGCGCCTCGTTCTTCTTGCAGCGGCGGATGATGACCGAGGTCCAGGCCCTCATTCCCAAGACCTGAAAGGTCGCCCTGCAGACCGGGGTCTCGGCGCCGGCCTACATGCTCAGGTTGAGGTCTTCTCGGGTTCCTTGACCGTCTCGGTTCCGGCCGCCTTGGAGGCACTCGACGCCACGGCCAACGCCGGCGTCGTGGCGGCAGCGCGCTTGACGGAGCCGTCCCTTACGGGCGGCACGAGCTGCCTGCGCTGCGGGTAGGTCGCGATGAGCAGAAGGCTGAACGCCAGCCCGAAGATGACGGGCCCAAGGTGAAAGGTCGCGCCCCACAAGAAGTAGGAGCCGGCCTCGAAGGCCAGGACCACGAAGCCGTACAGGATCCCGGCGCGGACCCAGCCGATGTTGGCCGCCGGGTTGATGGCCGCCGCCATGAGCCCGATCCCGAGGACGGCGCCCGCGGCCGACGCGTGGGTGCCGACCTCCTGGTCGAGCGGCAGGAGCGAGGTCCCGACCAGGGACACGGCGGCCCCACCGACCATGCCCATTCCCATCAGAAGCATCCCGACCGTGAGCAGCAGCCTTCGCATGCCGCGACTCTATACGGCCGAGCCGGTCGCCGTCACGGTGATTAGACTCCAGTTGATGACCAACGACGTCCACATCACACCCGAAGGGCTGGAGGCAGTTCGAAAGGAGCTGCACGAGCTGACCAACGTGCGCCGGCCGAACATCGTGTCGAAGATCAAGGCGGCCCGAGAGCTGGGAGACCTGTCCGAGAACTTCGAGTACCACGCCGCCAAGAACGAGCAGGGCATGATGGAGGCCCGCGTCAAGGAGCTCGAGGCCATCATCAAGAACCACGTGATCATCGAGACCAGGGCCGCCAACGGTGTCGTTTCGATGGGCAGCACGGTTCGGTTCAGCGAGGTCGGCCAGGATGAGGAAACCTACCGCATCGTCGGGCCGGCCGAGGCGGATCCGAAAGCAGGCCGGGTCAGCTACGAGTCCGCCCTGGGCAAGGCGCTGATCGGCCACCGGGTCGGCGACGAGGTCGAGATCAGGACTCCCAACGGGGCTTACAGCGTCCGCATCGCAGGCATTGAGTAGCTCCGCGGCGGCCACGACCCGTCTGGAGGATCTCCGCCACTGGATGGCCGATCACCAGGTCCAGGCCGCGTACATCACCCGCCCCGTCTCGATCGCTTACCTGACGGGGTTCCACGCAGAGCCGTTCGAACGCCTGATGGCCCTCGCCGTGCGGCCGGACCGAGCGATGCTGATCGTGCCGGCCATCGAGCGCCAGAAGGCGTCCGCGCATTCGGACCAGGCCGCCGTCGTGTCCTGGCGTGATGGTGAGGACGCCTATGAGCTCGTGCGCGAGGCCCTGGCGGGATGCGCCGAGGTGGCGGTCGAAAAGGAGCACCTCAGCGTCCACGCCGCCGAGATGCTGAAGTCGCGCGCCGGCGTGCGTGAGCTGCTCGACGCCGGTCCCGAGGTTCGCCGCTTGCGCCGCACCAAGAGCGACGGCGAGATCGAGCTTCTCCAGCGGGCCGCCGCCATCACCGATTCCGCCGGCGACGAGGTCTTTCAGCGCCTGCGAGGCGGCCAGACCGAGCTCGAAGTCGCGCTCATGCTGGGCACGCTCATCGGCGAGCTCGGCGGATCGCTCAGCTTCGAGAGCCTGGTCCAGTCCGGTCCCAACTCGGCGCTCCCTCACATCCGCCCCACCGGCCGCCGGCTCGCTGCCGGAGACTTCGTCCTGCTCGACTTCGGCGCGGCCTACGACGGGTACAAAGCCGACACCACGCGGATGGGCGTGGTCGGCGAACCGAGCGCGAGGCACCGCGAGATTCACCAACTCGTCCTGGACGCGCACGATGCGGCGATCGCCTCGGTGCGGGCTGGCATACCGGCCGGCGACGTCGACGCCGCTGCCCGCCGAGTCATCGACTCGGCCGGCTACGGCGACCGGTTCTTTCACCGCGTGGGTCACGGCCTCGGCCTCGAAGAGCACGAAGATCCCAGCGCCGACCCGGGATCAACGACGACGCTCGAGGCGGGCATGGTGTTCACGATCGAGCCCGGCGTCTACATCCCGGGCTGGGGCGGGGTGAGGATCGAGGACGACCTGGTGGTCGAGGAAGGCGGGTGCCGCGTGCTGACCAAGTCCGACCGCTCGCTGCGCCTCATCCGCGAAAGCTGATGCTCGCACCTGGCATGCGGCGGACCGCGCAGAGGACGATGGTCTACAAGGCGATCGTGGGCCTCGGCGGCCATTGCACCGCAGAGGAGATCACCGCCGAGCTCCACAAGACAAGGCCGGGCTTTCCGCGCAGCACGGTCTACAGGGCACTGGAGGCTCTGACCGCGTCGGGCTCGGTCTACGCGGCGCACCTGGGCGAGGGCCCGACCCACTACGAGCTGGCGTCCGGCGACCATCACCATGCCGTCTGCCAGGTCTGCGGCGGCGTGCTGCACATCCAGGAAGAGCTGGTCAGCGAGCTCGAGGCACACCTTGAGGAGGGGCATCGATTCCGGCCCGTGCGCACCGAGGTTCTGGTCGTAGGCGTGTGCGACGACTGTTCGCGGAGTCCAGGCAAGCCGGTGGTGCGGCGGCGCACCATCGACGCGCATCACCACTTCAATTAGGCATCGCGCGGCCGCCTGATACAGTGGCCGCGACGGCGACCGCTTTTTGTCGAGAGGGAGAATATGGAATCCAAGATCGTCGGCACGGTGATGCCGGTTCTCGAGCTGAGCATGCAGCCGAATGACAAGGTCTTCGCCGAGTCCGGAGAGCTTGGCTGGATGTCGATGGCGGTGCAGATGCAGACGTCGACCTCCGCCGGCGGCCAGCAGGGCGGCTTCCTCGGCGCGTTGGGCCGAGCCGTGGCGGGCGGCACATTCTTCATGACCGAGTACACGGCGGTCGGCGGGCCCGGCCTCCTGGCGTTTTCGGCCAAGCTGCCCGGCCAGATCCTGCCGATGGAGATCGCTCCCGGCCAGGGGTACATGGTCCACCGCCATGGATTCATGTGCGCCACCATCGGCGTGCAGTTCTCAATCGGTTTCCAGCAGCGCCTGGGCGCCGGCGTGTTCGGCGGCAACGGGTTCCGAATGCAGCGCCTCCAGGGCCAGGGCCAGGCGTGGGTCGAGCTGCACGGCGAGGTCGTTCCCTACGACCTGCAGGCCGGGAACACTCTGCGAGTGCACCCGGGCCTGGTCGGGATGTTCCAGGAGTCGGTGCAGTTCAACATCACGACCGTCCCGGGAATCCAGAACGCGTTGTTCGGTGGCTCAGGCCTCTTCCTGGCCACGCTGACCGGGCCAGGTCGGGTCTGGCTGCAATCGATGTCGATGCAGCACCTCGCGCACGCGATCCAGGAGTACCTGCCGAAAGCGGGTTAGTTTTCATCTGCCGTCGGACGTTAGTTCTCAAGGAGGCTTGCCATGGCCAAGTACCTGATCGAGGCCGGTTACTCGCACGAGGGCCTCAAGGGCCTCGTCAAGGAAGGCGGCAGCGGACGGCGCAACGTCGTCGAAGCGGCCGTCAAGTCGCTCGGGGGGCACCTTGACGCTTTCTATTTCGGGTTTGGCGAGAGCGACATCTATGCCATCGTCGATGCGCCCGACAACGTGAGCGTCGCCGCGTTCGCTCTGGCAGTAGGCGCGACCGGCACCGCCGGGCATTACAAGACGATCGCTCTTCTCACTCCCGAGGAGGTCGATCAGGCGGCCAAGAAGGCGGCGGGCGCCGCGTACCGAGGCTCTGGCCACTAACCGGGAGGAGTCGTGGCGGATCGCTGGCTGACGTTCGACTGCTTCGGCACGCTGATCGACTGGCGCCATGGGATCCGGACCACCGGGGAGCTGCTATTCCCGGGGCGCGGCCCGGCCTTCCTCGACGCCTACATCGCGCTCGAAGCCGACGTGGAGAACGAGGGATCGTTTCATCGATACCGCGCCGTCCTCACCGAGACGACGCGCCGCGCGGCGCAGCGCCTATCGGTCGACCTCAAGCCTGACGACGCGACCGCCCTGGTCTCGACGATTCCATACTGGCCGGCGTTCGGTGACGTCGGGCCGGCGCTGGGCGAGCTGCGCAGGGAAGGCTGGAAATTTGCTCTGCTGACCAACTGCGACCGCGACCTGATCGCCCTCACGCAGCGAAGGCTCCCCGTCCCGTTCGACGCGGTCGTCACGGCCGAAGACGTCACCGCCTACAAGCCCGACCCCGCCCATTTCCGCCTCTTCCAATCCACCTTCGGCGCGTCCGCCGACGCCTGGATCCACATCGCGCAGAGCTACTTCCACGACATCAAGCCGACCAGGGACCTGGGCATCAGCCGCATCTGGGTCAACCGCCAGGGCGAGAAGGACGACCCCTCGCTGGCGGATGCTGTGGTGGGCGGGCTGGGCGAGCTTCGGGAGGCGGTGAACCGGCTGGTCAGCGCTCGTCGCTGAAGTCGGCGAGTTCGACCGTCGCGCTGTAGACGCGCCGCGCGGGTCCGGCCTGCACGAGGTTCCCCGCCGGCTCGCGGCGCACTGCGAGATCGCCGCCCGGCATCATCACCGTGACGTGCTCGTCGACCAGGCCTTCGCGCATGCAGGCTGCGGCGACCGCGCTCGCGCTCGTGCCCGAAGCCAGCGTGTACCCGGCGCCGCGCTCCCAGATCTCGACCCGCACGTGCGAGCGGTCGATCACCTCGCACAGCTGCACGTTGGTGCGCTCCGGAAACGCATGGTGGCGCTCGATGTGCGGACCGAGCTCGAGACATCTCTGTCGGGTCACGGGCTGGCCGAACACGACGCAGTGCGGGTTGCCGACCGAGACGAGCACCGCGTCGACGCTGCCGGCCGGGGTGTCGAGGTGGACCCGCGCGGGCTCACCCTCGAATCTCGCCGGCAGGTCGGCCGCCTTGAATGAAGGGCGTCCAATGTCGATCTCGGAGCTCACTTCCGCGCCGTCACGCGCCAGCACCTTCACGGTGTTGGAGCGGTCGGCCGTGCGGAGCTCGAAATGATCGCCCGCCCCGTGCTCCAGCACCGCGTGCGCGGCGGTGATGCGAAGGCCGTTGCCGCTCTTCTGCGCCTCCGACCGATCCGGGTTGAAGATGCGCACCGTCATCGCCGCCGGATCGAACGCGAGCAGGCCGTCGGACCCAAGGCCGAGGTTGCGATCGCACAAAAGAGGGAGCAAAGGGACGATCTCGTCAAGCGGCCCGGGCAGGTCCAGGACGAGGTAGTCGTTGCCCAGCGCCTGGTACTTAATGAGATCGATTCGCACTAACGACACTCCATCGACAGGAATCATCCTCGCGCATCGCGGGTTGTCATAAGATGTCGTGAATATGCAGGATCTGAGCTGGCCCGCACAGCGCCTGGTTCACATTCCGGCCTGCTTCTGTAGCTAGTTCCGGCGGTTCGCTCGCGCCCCAGGGCGCGCCCGTCCGACCGCAGCCGTCTCCCGATTCGAACATCGGTAATTGGCACTTTTCACGGAGGTTTTGGATTTGAGCTCATCGACACAAACAAAAGCGTTGGTCAGCACCGATTGGATTGCCGACCACTCCAAGGACGCCGGCCTGCGTCTCGTCGAGGTCGACGTCGACCCACGGGCATATGAGGGCGGCCACATCGAAGGTGCCGTGGGCTGGAACTGGCGGAAGGACCTGCAGGACCAGCTCAGCCGAGACATCGTGAGCAAGGAAGCGCTCAGCAATCTTCTCGGCCAGAGCGGAATCACGCCGGACACCACGATCGTGCTTTATGGCGACAACAACAACTGGTTCGCCGCTTATGCGTACTGGGCGCTCAAGTACTACGGTCACGACAAGGTCCAGCTGATCGACGGCGGACGTGTCAAGTGGGAGAAAGAGGGTCGCGCTTACAGCACCTCCGCCCCGATCTATCCCGCTACGACTTACAGGTTCCACGGCTCTCCGAAGGAAGAGATTCGCGCCTATCGGGACCACGTGCAGTCCAGGCTTGGCAAGGCCGGCCTGGTGGACGTTCGTTCGCCCAAGGAGTATTCGGGCGAGCTGCTCGCGCCGGAGAACCTGCCGCAGGAAGGCGCGCAGCGCGGCGGCCACATACCGACTGCTGTGAGCATTCCCTGGGGGACCGCCGTCAACACCGAGGACGGCACGTTCAAGAGCCACGAGGAGCTCAAAGAGATCTACGGCGGCAAGGGCATCGTGCCTGACAAAGAGGTCATTGCCTACTGCCGCATCGGCGAGCGTTCCGCGCACACCTGGTTCGTGCTCCACGAGCTGCTCGGGTACAAGGACGTCAAGAACTACGACGGCTCATGGACCGAGTGGGGCAGCTCGATTCGCGTGCCCATCGAGAAGTAGGGATGGCGGTCACGCAGACGGTCGACCATTCGGCGCTCAAGGTCAATCAGGCCGGGATCGTCGTCACCGTGCTCGTCGCGTTCGCGGGGAGCGCCTTCTATCGCCCACTGGCGATCTTGATCCCGCTGCTCGCCATCGTGCTCCTGGCGGGCACCTTCGCGCCGCAGCTCGCGCTGTTCAAGCAGCTTTACTTCAAGGTCCTCAAGCCCCGCGGAATCGTCAAGCCGCGTCCGGTGGCGGACCGGCCTGAGCCGCACAACTTCGCCCAGGGACTGGGCGGCGTCTTCCTGGCCATGTCGTCCGTCCTCCTCTACCTGGGCACGCCGGCCTACGGCGCCGTCGTCCCGGTGCTCGGCCTGGCGATCGCGCTGCTCGTGGCCGTGCTTGCTTTCGTGAACCTTGCGTTCGGCTACTGCCTGGGCTGCCAGATATATTTCCAGCTTGGCAAGCGGGGATTGATTCAAGCGTGAGCGCGCAGCTCTGGGCGGTGGTGGCGGTGGGCGCGATCGTGCTCGCCGCAGCCTGCCTGGAGGCCGTCCGCTCACGCGTCGCGCGCCGGCGTTCGATCGGTGCGTCAGCGGCTCCCGCGTCAGAGCCTTACATCCTTTACTTCACCGGCGAGAGCTGCACCGTCTGCCGCACTCACCAGGAGCCGGCGCTGGCGAAGCTGGGCTCGGTGCGCATCGACAAAGTGGACGCGATCGAAGACCGCACGCTGGCCGACCAGTTCCACGTGTACACGCTGCCCACCACTGTCGTGATGTCAGCCGAGGGATACGCGCTTCACGTCAACTATGGCTATGCGCCCGCGACCAAGCTCGAGCGCCAGCTGGCCGATGCGCGGATCGCACCCGTGAGCGTGCCCGCCACCGCATAACCTGGATCGATATCCTGAGTCGGTGATCCGCCGACTGGCCGCCTGCACTCTTGTCCTGGTGCTCGCAGCCGCGTGCGGCCAGTCGCAAGCGGCCTCGACCACTCCCACGATCGTGCTCGGCGCGATCTATCCGCTCAGCGGCCCGCAGGCTCCGGGAGGGAAGGACGAGCTCGCCGGAGTGCAGGCTGCGCTCAAGGTGGCCGAGGCGGAGGGTGCACCCAATGTCCGGCTCCAGGTCATCGATGCGACCACGCCGCAGGCGGCGAGCGATGCCGTCGACACGCTCGTGCGCGACTATCACGTGCCCGCGATCCTCGGCACATATGGCAGCACGCTGTCGGCCGCCGCATCGGCGCGCGCTGAACAGCTGAAGACGGTGTACTGGGAGACGGGAGCGGTCGCCGACCCGATCACGGCTCAGCGCGATTACGTCTTTCGCACCGTCGCGACGGGCAGCTCGCTCGGACGCATGGCGGTCAACTTCACCCACGACGTGTTGATGCCGGCGGCTCAGCTGAAAGCGCCCCGCGCGGTCATCGTGCGTGTCGATGACATCTACGGTCGCTCGGTCGGCGGCGGGGAGCAGCAGCTCGCGCAGTCGCTTGGCATCAACGTGGTCGACGTCATCGAGTACAACCCGAACGCCTACGACCCCGACATCATCGCGCTGCGCTTGGCCGAGGACCGCCCCGACTTCCTTTATGACGTCAGCTATCTCGATGACGGCATCGCGATCTGGCAGGCGGTCCTGCGCCATCACGTGGCGCTGAAGGGCGCCATCGGCACGAGCTCCGCGTTCTGCATGCCGCTGTTCGGGCAGCGGCTCGGCGCCGAAGCGGTGGGTGTGTACGCCGCGGACAAGCCCGACGCGAACATCAGCCCGGTCGCGCTGTCGGCCGCGGGAAGGGCACTGCTGGCCACGGCGCGCTCTACATACGCAAGCGACAACGCGGGCGCATCGATGGAGATCTCGGCAGTGGCCGGGTTCATCGGTGGTTGGACCCTGTTCCACGACGTCCTTGCGAAGTTGAGCGGTCCGGTGAGCGCGGACGCCATCCGGGTCGCGGCCTTCAACGTTGACGTTCCGGTCGGAGACAGCATCAACGGCGGGGGTGTGAAGTTCGCCGGCGCCGGCGCTCTCGACGAGGGCCAGAACACCCGAGCGGCGGCGGTGGTCGGCCAGTGGCAGGCGGTGAACGTCATGAAGACGGTTTATCCGCCGGCTTACGCGACGGGAACGCCGCTCAGCGCGCCGTAAAAGGCCGGAGCTTACCTCTCCAGCGCTCGCTGGACCAGCGTGATGTCCATCCAGCGGTCGAACTTGTGGGCCGCGTCGCGAATCGTGCCGACCACCTCGAAACCCGCTTTCTCGTGCAGGGCAAGGCCCGCGCGGTTGTCGGTGGCCACCGTCGCGACGATGGTCCGGTAGCCCAGACCGCGCGCCTGTTCGATCAATTCGGCCAGCAGCGCACGCCCGATGCCTCGGCCCTGGTGCACGGGGTCGACGTAGACGAGGTCCTCCACGATGTCGAACCCCCTCTGGTTCCACGGAAGAAGACGCGCCCAGCCGATCACCCCGGTCTCGTCAGTGGCGACGAGCACTTTGGAACGTTTGCCATGGGCCTCCCACCATGCGGCCGCCTCCTCGGTGTCGAGCGGCTCCGAATCGATGGTGGCAAACGTCTGGTTGACGGCCCAGTTGTAGATCCCCACGATCGCGCGAAGGTCGTCATGAGTGGCGGGCCGGAGCTCGAACGCGCTGCTGCTGTTGGGCCGGGCCCGCTCCCTGGCAGCGCCGCCGTCTTTGCGAGCGGGAGGGCTGGCCTTGGCCATGCAGACCATTATCCGCGCATGGTTCCGGCGCGCGGTCTGGTACGTTCGGCTCAATGAAACCCCTGATCACTTCGCCGCTCCCCGGCCCCAAGGCGGCCGCCCTGATCGCTCGGGATTCCAAAGCGATGTCTCCGAGCTTCACGCGCTCGTACCCGTTCGTCATGGAGCGGGGCGAGGGCTGCTGGGTCACGGACGTCGACGGCAACCGCTTCCTGGACTTCACGGCCGGGATCGCCGTTGCCTCCACGGGTCACTCCCACCCGAAGGTCGTGGCGGCCGTCGTGGAGCAGGCCAAGCGCTTCCTCCACATGTCCGGCACCGACTTCTACTACCAGTCCGAGATCGAGCTCGCCGAACGCCTGGAGGCGCGGATCCTGCCGGGCACGCCGGCCAAGGTGTTCTTCACGAACTCCGGCGCCGAGGCGATCGAGGGCGCGATGAAGCTCGCGCGCTTCACGACGGGCCGGCCGAGCTACATCGCGTTCATCGGCGCGTTCCACGGCCGGACGTTCGGAGCGCTCTCCCTCACAGCGTCCAAGGCGAGCCAGCGCCGCCGCTTCGCGCCGCTGCTCTCATCGGTCTTCCACGCGCCGTTCCCCACGGCATCGCGCGGAGTCACGACCGACGACAGCCTTGCCCGGATCGAGGAGCTTTTCGCCACCGTCGCGCCGCCCGAAAGCGTCGCGGCGGTCTTCGTCGAGCCGATCCAGGGCGAGGGCGGGTACCTCGTGCCGCCCGACGACTTCCTGCCGCGGCTTCGCGAGCTCACCAAGAAGCACGGGATCCTCCTGGTCGCCGACGAGGTGCAGTCGGGCATGGGCCGGACCGGCACGCTGCTGGCGATCGAGCATTGGGGCGTCGAACCCGACATCGTCTGCCTGGCCAAAGGCATCGCGTCGGGTCTGCCGCTGGGCGCTTTCATCGCCCGCGCCGAGCAGATGAGCTGGCCTCCGGGGTCGCACGGCAGCACGTTCGGCGGCAACCCCGTCGCCTGCGCCGCGGGCCTGGCGACCCTCGACCTGATCGAAGACGGCCTCATGGAGAACGCGGCCCGCGTCGGGGCCATCATGCTGGACGGCCTGCGCGAGATCGCCCTGACTCACAAGCAGGTGACGGATGTGCGCGGCATGGGCCTCATGCTTGCCATCGAGCTGAAGACGCCCGAGCAGGCCGGTCAGCTCGTGCAGTCGGCGTTCGAGAAAGGGCTGCTGCTCCTGACCGCCGGCAGCCGGGCCGTGCGCATCAGCCCGCCCCTGGTGCTGAACCCGGAAGAGGCGGCCACCGGCCTGGAGATCATCGCCTCAGCCCTCGACTGACGCGTCGGCGATGGGCTGCATGGCGGTGGCGGCGGCGCGGTCGTCGCCCGCCAGCGGCGTCGCCGACTTGCCTCGCTGATCGTCGATCACCTTCAGGGTGGCCTGGACCTGGTCGACGACCGGCGCAAGCGCGACTCGCGCCAGCTTGGCAAAAGCCGGGCCGAAGGTCTCGGTCAGGGTTTTCGCCAAGGCCGCGTCGCCGGTCTGGGCGTAGCCGGCAAGCGTCGCCATCCTCATTGCCCAGAGGCTGTCGAACTCGATCCCTGCGGCGTTTCCGAACTGCTTGCTGAAAGCGGTGCTGAGCGAGTTGGCGTTGGCCGCCAGTGCCGTGGTCGCGGCGGCCCTCTCGGTGTTGTCTCCTCGCACGATGGCGTCCGTCGTCATCGTCGCCAGGTATGCATGCTCCTCGAGCAACGTGTTCAGCGAGACGCGCCGGTCCACCACGGGAAGGGACGGGTCTCCGGGGAATTTGTCAGGAAATTTCTGAGCGATTCGCAAAGCGAGAGCGTCGCCCAGGCGCGCTGACTGGGTGAAGGCGGCGTGCAGGTCGGGGTAGGTGGAACCAGGTCTCTGCGCGGCCTGGTCGTCGATCACCGCCTTGTCCGCGAGCACCTGCTGGCCGATTACCTGGCTGATCGTGTCCTGTGGGAGCTGAGTCAGCGAGGTGATGAGAGCGGCGAACTGCGGCACGAAACCGTTTTCGAGGCCCGACATCGCGCCGTTGGCCTTGGCCTGGTTGTGCGTCACGGCGCCGATCGCATAGTCGACCAGGTAGCTGTTCTCCACGCCCCACGATTGCCAGAGCTGCGTGGCCGCCGTGTCACCGAACGCAGAGCCCATCAGGTCGCGCAGGTCGTTGTCGTTGATGGTGAGAAGCGTCGTGTAACCGGTGTATTCCTCACTGTGGTTGACGGCAGCCGCGGACTGCTTCCCGACGAGCATCACCTGCTCGCCAAGCAGGAGGTCGAGCTCCGTGCGCAGATCTGCGGCCTTGGAAGCGGCCGCGTTGCCCGAGCCGGTGGGCGTTCCCGTTCGCGCGGCGGACGACGAGCCGCTCGGGCTCGACGGGTTCGAGCACGAGATCAACGCACATGCGACTGCCAGCGCCGCGAGCAGCCTCAATCCGTCGCCATCGTAATGGCCGCCTTACGATGATGCGACCTTGCCCGAGTGGCTGCTGGTGGACGGCTCGAGCTTCATCTTTCGCGCCTTCTATGCGATTCCGCAGACGATGCGCGGCCCCGACGGGACTCTCACCAACGCCGTGCGCGGTTTCATGGACAACCTGGCGCGGCAGATCACGGATCGCCGGCCGCGGCACGTCGCGGTGACCACCGACGAGGACTGGCGGCCGGACTGGCGCGTGGAGCTCATCCCCAGCTACAAGGAGCACCGGACCGCCGAGCCGATCCCGCCGGCGCTCATCCCTCAGATGCCGATCATCATGGATTGCCTGGCCGCGATCGGGATCGACGCGGTCGGCCTGGAAGGTTACGAAGCTGAGGACATCATCGCGTCGATCGCCTCTCGGGTCAGCACGCCGATCGAGATCCTGAGCGGCGACCGCGACCTCTTCAGCCTGGTCCGAGGCCGCGACGTGATCGTGCTGTACCCGGAGAAGGGCGGCCTCGCCGTGGTCGACGAGGCCGAGGTCGAGCGGCGTTACTCGATCCCCGGCCGCGCCTACTCGGACTTTGCGATCCTTCGCGGCGACCCCTCCGACGGCCTGCCGGGCCTCGCCGGCGTCGGGGCCAAGAAGGCCGCGGACCTGGTGCGGCGGTACGGCTCAATCGGGGCGATGCTCGAGGCCGGGATCTTCCGGGCGGCGGACGCCGACTACCTCGAGAAGGCGCGGCGCGTGGTGCCCCCCGTGGCCGATCTCAAGATCGAGATGCCCAGCGGCCGGCGCGAGCGCTGGCCCGAGGATCCCAGGCGGGTGGAGGAGCTGGGCGCCCGGTACGGGATCGCGAGCTCTTTCGAGCGGCTGATCAAAGCGCTGCAGTCCATGCCGGCGCTTACAAACGCCTGACCGTCAGCTCTCACTGATCTGACAACCTCCGGCCAACGTGTGTCCGGTTGTGACGCTGACGTGGATCAGGTTTCGGCGCGGCCGCTCGAGCCGCTACATGATGTGGGGTCGTGGAAACTGGGCTCTGCACCACGTGCCGGCATTCCCGGAGGGTTCCGGGGAGCCGGAGCACGTTCTGGATGTGCGAGCGCTCCCTGACGGACCGGACGTTCCCGCGCTACCCGAAGCTGCCCGTGCTCCGGTGCCGCGGCTTCGAACCCGAGCCGGGTAAGCCGCCACCGCCCGCATGACCGCCATCCCCTGAACCGCCAAGGGGCGATCATTGGCCGGGCGCCGACACGGACGCGCGGCGGTTGCAACTAGATCGGCTCGGGGCGTGTTTAGGAGACAGATGGAGGCGAGCGAGAAGGTTTTCGAGCGGATGGTCCATGAGCACCATGACCGGGTTTTCGCGTTCGGGCTCGCACTGACCGGCAACCGCCACGACGCGGAGGAGGTGGCCCAGGACACATTCCTTCGAGCCTATCGCGCGCTCGTCACCTACCCGCCCGAGCGCATTCGCGGTCTGAAGCAGAGAGCATGGCTTCACCAGATCGCGCTCAATGTGGTCCGGAACCGGGCGCGCGGCATGAAACCCCAGCTGGTCGCGCTGAACGGGAGCGAGCCGGACCGCTCGGCCGGCCCGGAAGAGGACGTGATGCGGCGCGCGGACATGGCCGAGCTCGCCGCCCGCGTGGCTGGGCTCCCGCCGCGCTATCGAGAGGCGGTGGTCCTACGACACGTCCAGGAGCTCTCATACGACGAGGCGGCGGCTGCGCTCGGCCAGCCGGTGGGGACGGTCAAGGCGAACGTCCATCGCGGACTGAAACTGCTCAGAGGAGACGACGATGACAACTCTCACGGATGACCTGAAGCGGCTTGGCGCGGTCAAGGCGCCTCGAGGTTTTGCGGACCGGCTGCTGGCTCACGTCGGGATGGCGGACTCATATGCCCGCTTCAATACCGTGCTCGGCCCCGTCTACGTGGCGTGGAATCGCAACGGGGTCTCGGCCGCGGCGCGCATGGCCTCGGCGGTCGAATTCGAGGCCTGGTTCCGGAAGGACGTCGGGCGGCAGCTCGCTCTGGCGGGCACGCCGGCGGACCTGGCGGAGAAGATCACGGACGAGCTGCACGGAAGGCGCCGTCTCCGCTTCGACCTGCGCGGTCTCACGCCTTTCGAGCAGGCGGTGCTGCGAAAGACCCTGGAGATCCCCCGCGGCGAGGTGAGACCGTACGGCTGGATAGCACGTGAGATCGGCCACCCGGCCGCGGTCCGGGCGGTCGGAACCGCGCTGGCCAACAACCCGATCCCCTATTTCATCCCGTGCCACCGCGTGGTTCGCACGGACGGAAAGATCGGCAATTACGGCGGCGGCGGACCGGAGGCGAAGCGTTCGATCCTGACCATGGAGGGCGTGCAGCTGAAGCGCCTCGAGGACTTTGCGCAGCACGGATATCGCTACGAGGGCGTGCGCACCACCAGGGTGTTTTGCTTCCCCACGTGTTATCACGGCAAAGTCGCCAACGAGCGGAACATCGTGCGGTTCCACGATGCGGCCGAGGCTCGCGCGGCCGGTTACCGGCCCTGCAAGCACTGCCGCCCCGCGGCCGCCTAGTCTTCCAGCGGCCCGACGGTGGCGCCGAGCGGCGAGCCGGCTCGGTGCAGGCGGTGAGTGCGGGACAGCCCGCCGTCGAAGTTGATCGCCAGGCCCCCGTGGTAACGCTCGGGCGTGGCGCTGCGGTGAGGGGTGTGGCCGAACACGACGCGCCTCGAGCGGGTCAGCTCGAGCCATCGCTCAAGGCGCTCGGATTGCGTGGCGAAGACGCTGCGGCCGCTGAGCACATCCCAAAGGCGCGCCTCGCCTCCCGAATCCAGCAGGTCGCGGACCGTCGAATTGATGGCGGCCACGGGGTCGGGATCGTCGATCGCGATCAGCTCGAGGCAGTCGTCGTTGCCGCAGTGCTGGAGCAGGGTGCTGTCCGGCAGCCGCATCAAGGCCGGGCGCTCGCGCATCCACTTTTGGAGAAGCTCGTCGCGGGCGAGCTCCGCCAGGTCGTGCGGCTGCCCGCCGATCCCGGCCCAGAAACCCACTCGTGCAGGGTCGCGTAGCGCCCAGAGCATCGCCACCTCGTGGTTCCCCAACAGGACGTCGGAGTTGGGGCGGTCGCGTGCGAAGCGCAGGGCGCCGACCCCGAAATCGCCGTAGTCGACGAGGTCTCCGAGAAAGATCGTGTGCCAGTCGGAAGCCGGGTATGGCTTCAGCGCGGCGAAGAGGCGCTGGAGATCTCCGTGTACGTCGCCGACGATCAGGACAGGAAGATCGGCGGGGGCCATGCCCCCGATCCTAATCGGGCGCCGGAGGTGGCCATTCGGGGGTCGGTTAGAATTCGATTTGGTCCTTAGGGGCGTAGCTCAGTCTGGTCAGAGCATCGGTCTCCAAAACCGAGGGCCGAGGGTTCGAATCCTTCCGCCCCTGCCACCTGCTTCAAGCTCGCGGCGCCCCGCCGTCGAAGCCGCGTCCATCCCGTTTGCCAGGATTCGTAAAATCAAGCGACCCGGTTAGACTCCAGTTCCGGAATCGAGGCGCCCGCCTCGACTACAGGCCCTGGGCCGCTAGCTCAACTGGCAGAGCGCCGTGCTGATAACGCGGAGGTAGGTGGTTCGAGTCCACCGCGGCCCACCATGCTTTCCGTAACGCGAACCCCAGTCGTCGGAAGGCCGAAGGTCGGGACGATGCTATCGCGGCTCTCGACCCTGACCCGGACAATTAGCTCTTTGAGCAGCGTTTTCCGCTGACCGGGCGTGCCGTTGAGCATCGCATCGCGGAGCGCCTCTTCGGCGTCGCGTGCGGCGACACGGGGGGAGCCTTCAAATCGAGGGTCCCCTGGTGGGGCATAATTAGACGCGAACCCCCCTATCGCCTCGGCGGTAGGGTGCGAGGCCGCCTTTCGGGGCGGCCTCAGCTAGTTTTTGGGCCCGTTACCAAGTAGCCGGTTTGTTAAAGCCGCCGTTGGCATCGACAAGATTTGGGGCGAATTGGCTCGAGGCTAACGCACCTGCTCGGATGGGGCGGTATTGGCTGGCTACCTGCCTAAGCGTTTTGCTCGGCTTGCTCTGCGGATTCATGGCGTGCGGATTGAATACGACGACAGGCTTGTGGAGGATTTGGCGAACCATACGAATTGGCAGCCCTAAGTCGGAATCGTTGCTGATTACGGCCGCTACGTCGTATCGATTCTGAAATCCGTCGACCAGCAACATAGTGGCGAGATTGACGTCGGAACCCTTCTCCTCGGTTTTGATGACAAGCACAGTCTTGGCGCCCTGCGAAACTACCGCCCCCACCATAATGCTGGCAAATGGGCCTGGCGTCCCTCCCAGGGTCTCGCGTGGTTGGCGCTTGGGTGGGCGCAACTCTAATCGGCACCTTGTTGGGGGCTGCTTTATCGCTAACCCTGACCCCGGTGTTGGAGGATTGGGTCCGATCCCACTGGATGCTGTGGCCCAGTTTGGGAGGCGCCGACCTCGCTGCGAGGGCAAGCAGAGCGTTTGTGTCGGGCACTGCTCTGGCCGCACCCCAAGCGTTCTTCCTTGGCCGCCGCCTTGGTCGAGTTGAGATTGCCTGGCTCACCGCTAGCGTTGGTGCGGCGGTGGTTGCATTCATGATCCCGTTTGGCACGCTGCTGTACTCACCTGGGCGTATCGGCGATCTCCCCGGTCAGGCGGTTCAACCCTCGCTCGTCCTTTACCCCCTCGTTTACGGCGTGTCGGCCGGTGCTATTTATGGCGCAGCCCAGTCGATTGTGCTCTGGCGCTACGTCCGCGGCTCGATGTGGTGGGTTCTCGCTTCGACGCTCGCTTATGGGCTCGCCGGGCCGGTGACTGCTCTGGTCAACTGGGAGGTGGCTGGGGCGGGAACACGACCTACGACATTGGTCGATTTCTATTGGGAGGCGGCGGCCGGGTCAATTATCCAGGGGCTCATCGTTGGGCTGGTCACAGGCTTGGCATTGGCGCACGTGATGATGAAGTCGGCCGATTGCCGGGGAGGTAAATGGCTTTGACTCCACCGCGGCACACGAACGTTTTTGTCGCAAACGGGCGAGATGAACCCCGGTCGCCCAATCAGCTCGGAGGTGCGAGAGCCCCAACCAGCTTCACCTTATGATTCGCGGCGGGGTGGGCGCTCGTGAACCGCGTTTCCGCCAAGTTCTGGGAAGGCTCGTTGGACGGCTCAAGCCGACCGGGCCCGCTTCAGGACTCGACGTTGGCATCACCGCTCGCTTGTGTCGCGGTAGCCACATGGGAGACGATGACGAGCCAGAGCACATCGACCTCCGCCTCACGTTCCGCAGGACGGAAGCCGGTCCAGCCATCGATGTCCTTGAAGTTGGAGTTGACGGACCGCAAGCCCTTGCCGCGCTCAACCACTTTGATGGCATAACCGTGGATTTCCGGCGAATGCCCAGTGGCGTCTTTCTGGAAATGGTTTCAATGACCGCAGAACCTCTTCGAGTCCATGCAGGGGACCGTCTCACTGTCCGGATTCGGCTAAGTACAGGGATAACGGCGTTGGGCGAAATAGTGGTTGGCCCTCAACAGGTTCCGCCCGTGGCAAGCACTGCCACATAACGAGGGCTGCAGGGCTTCCGGTTCCTCAGATCAGGGCAGGTTTAAGCGCAGCGCACAGGCCCTGTTAGCGCGGAGGTAGGTGGCTTGAGTCCACCGCGGCCAACACCGCCAAGTGCCGCCGGCTGTCGTGAGCTCCAGCGCCTAAGGACAATTCATCACACGATGGGCGGCTAATATCCCGTCGATGCAGGGAGATGCGCTCCTTATCGGGATCGGCACATTCGGGATTGGGACCGCCGGCTTCGCTGCTGTAGCCGCGAGCCTGCGCTCGGAATCCAAACTTTGGACTCCAGTTCATTCGATCCGCGTGCGGGCCATCGTATCCACCAGCTTCAATGTTGCCTTCGAGAGCGTGGTCCCGCTGATCGCCGCTCTCATGCTCGGTGACATTCACTCCGCGCTCGTGGTGGCCAGCCTGGTCACGGGCACTTATGCTCTTTGCGTCATCACGATCCGCGGACGTCAGTTCGTGCAGACGCGCGCCATCCGGCTGCGTTCAGGCCAGATGATGGTGGTCAGTGGAGTGACGAGTACCACCCTGTTCTTGCTCAATGCCTTCTTCTTCGCTTCTGTCGGAGTCTACGCACTGGCTCTGTGCTTCCAACTCCTCACCGCAGCAGTGAGCTTCTACAGCCTGATTGCCGACACGACTTAGCGAACACCGTAGTTGGCCGTCAGCACCGCGCTCAGTCCGATATCCGCAAAGGTAAGCGCGCATTCGGCTCAGCGGACGGTGGCCACGGCCGAACAGTCGTCAGGGGGGTGTACTCTGCCCGCGGACATGACGCAGGAGTTCGACCCGGGCGCATTCAAGGAGACAACGCTGAAGCAGTGGCAGAAAGCGGCAGCCGCCTGGCACCGCTGGACGCCCACCCTTGACGCCTGGCTGAGCCCGGTAACCGAAGCCATGCTCGATCTGGCGAACCTCAAGGTCGGCGACCGGGTCCTCGATTTGGGGGCAGGCGCCGGCGAGCCCTCGCTGTCGGCAGCCCAGAGGGTCGGCCCGTCTGGCCACGTAGTGGCCACGGACATCTCATCCAACATCCTCGAATTCGCCGCGCAGACCGCGCGGGACCGAGGCCTGATGAATCTCGAGACTCGGGTCATGGACGGCGAGAAGCCCGACCTGCCCGAATCCACCTTTGACGCCGTGCTCTCGCGACTGGGGTTGATCTACTTCCCCGACCGCGATGGCGCCCTGCGTTCGGCGCACCGCATGCTCAAGAGCGGCGGAAGTGTAGTGCTGGCCGGCTTCTCCACACCCGAGCAGAACCGCTTCTTCTCGATCCCGATCTCGGTCATCCGGCGGCGTGCCCGATTGGCTCCTCCCGCGCCTGGATTGCCGGGCCCATTCAGCCTCGGTGCTCCGCGGATGATGGAGGACTCGCTTCGCCGCGCAGGGTTCGCCGACTCGACTGCAACGGCCGTGCGGACGCCATTGCGGCTCGCCTCCGCGGCCGAGTGCGTCCGCTTCGAGCGCGAGTCGTTCGGCGCGTTGCAGCAGATGCTGGCCCCGCTGCCGGATGCCGAGCAGGAGGCAACGTGGGAAGAGATCGAGCAGGAGCTACGCGCATTCCAGGGCGATGCCGGGTTCGAGGCCGAGACCGAGCTGATCATCGGGGCGGGGACTAAGTAGCCTCGTAGCACCGAGGGCGCGGCCGCCACGCCGATCCAAACCGCCCTTCGGCGGCGAGAACCTGGTCGCGGGGGCAGCGGCGCCGGGGCCGCTCAGCGTCGCTCGTGGCAGGCGAATTGGGCTAAACCGACGGGAGCCTCAAACCTGGGTGCCGGGGAACAGCCACGCCACGATGTAATTGATGGTGTAAAGCACGGCGACGGCGAGGATCGCAATCTGTACCGAGCGCAGGTTGAACGGCCACCAGCGACTTCTGTTCGGGGCAGGCCCGGACGGGTCCGATTTCATGGCTGCACTTTAAATCGTTCGGTGCGCCGACAACGACGCATCGCCGCGGGATGGCGCCTGGGAGGCTGGCATCGTCACCACCCGCGCTCCCGTACCAGTCGGCCGCACGCCGCCAGCGCAGCAGCGACGTGAAGCTCCGCCTCCTCGCGAGGCACCCAGGGTCCAATGGCACTTAGTGGGCGGGCATTCCGACAGGACCAGGCCGCCAAGCCTCCGGCCTACGCTTCAATGACAGTGGACGCCGCCGGCAAGGTCATGGTCGTCACCGGCGCCGGAAGTGGCATGGGGCGCGAGATCGTGCTCGAGCTGCTCCGGCGGCGGGCACGCGTCGCGGCGGTGGATATGAGCGAGACCAGGCTGCGCGAGACGGTGGCGCTGGCGGCCGGCGGCACCGATGCGCTGGCCATGTTCGTGGTCAACGTCACCGACCGAGCCGCTGTGGAGGCCCTCCCGCAGGCCGTGGTCGACCGATTCGCAAGCGTCGACGGGGTCATCAACTGCGCGGGGATCATCCAGCCGTTTGTTCGCCTTAACGAGCTTGACTACGCCGCGATCGACCGGGTCTTCGACGTGAACTGGCGCGGGACCCTGTATATGACGAAGACGTTTCTCCCCTGGCTGCTGAAGCGCCCGGAGGGGCACATCGTCAACATCTCGAGCATGGGCGGCTTCCTCCCGGTGCCCGGGCAGACCGCGTACGGCGCGTCCAAGGCGGCGGTCAAGCTCTTGACCGAAGGGTTGCACTCGGAGCTCGCCGGAACAGCGGTACACGTGACCGTCGTCTTCCCGGGCGCAGTCGCCACCAACATCTCTGCGAACTCAGGCGTGACCATCGCTGCGACTGCCGGGTCCGCTCCACGCAAGATTTACCCGGCGGACCAGGCGGCGCGCGACATCCTCGACGGCATGGAGCGCAATCGTTTCCGGGTCCTGGTGGGCC
>Ga0307374_10004474_pt1 | contig 23241 bp, 23 predicted proteins | sample OX3MG_FD_202532 | JGI IMG/M metagenome (GOLD analysis project Ga0307374, IMG submission 202532) | Soil microbial communities from Risofladan, Vaasa, Finland - OX-3 | ecosystem: Environmental > Terrestrial > Soil > Coastal area > Acid sulfate soil | place: Finland: Risofladan, Vaasa | collected... | reverse complement strand
CCGCGTCTCGGCGTAGATGGTGTCGCCGTGGAACGTCGGGAAGCGGTGCACGAGAGATTCCACCTCGAGGTTGGCGATGCACGATCCGCTCACGTCGGGCACGCTCATGCCGAGCACCAGCGAGTAGACCAGATTGCCCACCACCACATTGCGGCCCTGCACCGTCTCGTGCTCGGCGAACCAGGCATTGGTGTGCAGCGGATGGTGGTTCATGGTGATCATGCAGAAGAGATGGTCGTCGTACTCGGTGACGGTCTTGCCCGGCCAGTGCCGGTAGATGTCGCCGGGCTCGAAGTCCTCGAAGTAACGGCCGAAGGGCCGGTCGTAGGTGGTCATGGCTCTCGGTGTACTCCCCAGCGCCGGGAGACGTCCAGCCTCACCCGGCCGGGCGGGGGCGGGTGGTGAAGCCGAGCGCCCAGTCCTCACTCGACTCCCCGTCGATGGTGAGGCGCCAGGCGAAGCGATGCCCGGGGGCCAGCGGCAACGGGCCCAGGTTCACAGCCAGGGCCACGTCGATGGGCGTGCCCTCGGGCACGGTGCCGGGACGGGCCACGTTGAACTCGCCACGGACCTCCACCGGGTGGGTGCCCTCAGGGGTGTCGAGCATCACGGGGCGACCGTCGGCATCCTCGAGGTACAGCTCCCAGTGGTGCTGCTGCTCGGCCTCGTGCCAGCCGACGTCGATCTTCATGGCGATGGCCGAAGGCATGGGGTCGGGGCCCGTGAGCGACCAGCCGCCGCCAAGGACGAAGAGCTTCCCGTCGGCCACCTGGGCCGAGTCGCACAGCAGCATGGTCACCTTCACGGCGGCGACCCTACTGCCGTCGGGGCGCCGGCCCTGTCCAACACCGTCGGGGCGCCGGCCCTGTCCAACACCGTCGGGACGCCGGCCATGTACCCGGTAGCGTCGGGGCGTGGCTCACGCGCTCCGAGACGACGTCTATCGCCGCCCGCTCGCCACCGCCCTACAGCGGCTGGGAGTCGGTCCGGGGTGGCGCTGCGTGGACGTGGGCGCCGGCGGTGGCGACGTGACGGTGGCCCTGGCCGAGATCGTCGGGCGCGACGGGCGCGTGTACGCGGTGGACAGCGACCCGCGTGCCCGTGACGAGGTGGCCTCGGCCGCCGCCGCCTTCAGCCAGGTCCTGGCCATCACCCAGGCCGGGGAGGACCTCGTCCTGCCCGAGCCCGTGGACCTCGCCTTCTGCCGTTTCCTGCTCATGCACGTGCTCGACCCGGCCGTGGTCCTGGCCCGCATGCGCCGGGCCGTGCGCCCCGGCGGCTTCCTGGTGGCCCAGGAGCCCATCACCTCGGCCGGCCGCATCGACGGCGTGGCCCTGTCGATGCCCGAGGCGCGCCACCCCGACGTGGGGGCCATCCTGCCGGCGCTCGTGCGCCAAGCCGGGCTCGAAATCATCGACGCCTGGGCCGAGGCCCCGGCCGGGGCCGGGCCCGGGGCGGTGTCGGCCTACCTTGGCGCGCTCACCGGGGTGGACCCCGGCGACGACCCCGTGGTGCTGCCCCCGCTGGTCACCGTGGTGGGCCGGGCCCCCGACGCCGCCGCGTCGGTGGCTGGGTAAGTTGGCCCCCGTGAGCGACGCACCTTCAGCTTCGCCGGGCGCCATCGCATCCCTGGACGAGGCGGCCGCCGCCCAGAAGGTGGCCGCCGCCGTGGTGCACGGCGCCGTGAGCCGACTGGCTCGGGCCGCCGACCTCGACGAGCAGCAGGTGCTGGCCTACGACGTGGCCCATGCCGCTGCCGCCGTGCGCACGGCCGAGGCCGTCATCGACTACGGGGCGCACGGGCCCGACGAGGCCCGCATCGCCTGCGCCTTCGTGGCCGACGCCCTGAGCGAGCTGGCCGGCCGAGTGGTCGGAAGAGAAGAAGCCTGGGGCACCGACGCCGGCTGGCTGGCGCCGGCGGCGAGCTTCGTCTCGACCTGGCGCCGGCCCGAGACCCTGGCCGAGTTGTGCGGGACCGAGGGACAGCGCCACTTGGACGGCGACTTCGAGTTGGTGCGAGAGACGTTCCACCGCTTCGCCGAAGAGCAGCTGCGGCCCCGGGCCGAGCACGTACACCGGGCCAACGACGACATCCCCGAGGAGGTGATCGCCGGCCTGGCCGACATGGGGGCCCTGGGCCTCTCCATCCCCGAGGAATACGGCGGCTTCGCCTCGGGCGGCGAGAGCGACTACCTGGGCATGGTGGTGGCCACCGAGGAGCTGTCGTGGGGCTCGCTCGGTGCCGGCGGGTCGCTAATCACCCGACCCGAGATCCTGAGCCGGGCTCTGGTGGCCGGGGGCACCGACGAGCAGAAGCAGCGCTGGCTGCCGGCACTGGCCTCGGGCGAGATCATGAACGCCGTGGCCGTGACCGAGCCCGACTTCGGGTCCGACGTGGCCAACGTGGTCACCTCGGCCGCCCGGGTCGAGGGTGGGTGGCTGATCAACGGGGTGAAGACGTGGTGCACCTTCGCGGCGCGCGCCGATGTTCTCATGCTGCTGGCGCGCACCGACCCCGACCGCTCCAAGGCCCATCGCGGCTTGTCGTTGTTCGTGGTGGAGAAAGAGCGCGGCGACGGCCACGGGTTCGTGCTGGCTCAGGACCCCGCCGCCGGCGGGCGCGATCAGCCGGCCGGGCGCATGGAGGGCCGGCCCATCGACACCATCGGATATCGGGGCATGCACTCCTATGAGATCGCCTTCGAGAACTGGTTCGTCCCCGAGGCCAATCTGGTGGGCGGCCCCGAGGGCGTGGGCCGGGGCTTCTACCTTCAGATGGCCGGGTTCGAGAACGGCCGCCTGCAGACCGCGGCGCGGGCCCTCGGAGTCATGCAAGCCGCCTACGAGGCCGCCTCCGCCTACGCCGCGGATCGCTCGGTCTTCGGGCGCCCCATCGCCCGCTACCAGCTGACCCGGGCCAAGCTGGCCCGCATGGCGGTGATCATCCAGGCCACCCGCCAGTTCTCGTACCAGGTGGCCCGGCTCATGGCCAAGGGCGAGGGCACCTTGGAGGCGTCGATGCTCAAGGCCTATGTGTGCCGCGCCGCCGAATGGGTGACACGCGAGGCCATGCAGATCCACGGCGGCATGGGATACGCCGAGGAGTTCGCCGTCAGCCGTTACTTCGTCGACGCCCGCGTCTTGTCGATCTTCGAGGGAGCCGACGAGACCTTGGCGCTCAAGGTGGTGGCCCGCCGGTTGGTGGAGCAGGCGTCGGGCTGAGCCACGGTGCCCGGCACCCGTGGCTCAGCTCTGTGAACGAGTGCGTCCGGCGCGCTCGCCGCGGGTGACGAACTTGGTGGCCATCTTGCGGCTGGCCTCGTCGATCATCTCGTCGCCGAACATCACGGCCCCTTTGCGGTCGTCCTCGGTGGCCTTCTGATACGCGTCGAGGATGTCCCAGGCCCGGTCGAATTGCTCCTGCGTCGGGGAGTACATCTCGTTCAGCACGGTGACCTGGTCGGGGGTGAGGGCCCACTTGCCGTCGTAGCCGAGCACCCGGGTGCGCTGGGCGAAGTCGCGCAGTCCGTCCATGTCCTTCACCCGCAGATACGGCCCGTCGATGACCTGCAGGCCGTTGGCCCGGCCGGCCATGAGGATGCGGGCGAAGACGTAGTGGAAGTGGTCGCCGGGGTACTCCGGGATCTGCACGCCGCCGGTGAGCACCGGCATCTCCATGGAAGCGGCGAAGTCGGCCGGCCCGAAGATGATGGTCTCGAGCCGGGGAGAGGCGGCACAGATCTCGTCCACGTTGATGAGCCCGCGGGTGGTCTCGATCTGGGCCTCTATGCCGATGTGGCCCACCGGCAGGCCACTGCGCTTCTCCACCTGGGCCAGCAGGAGATCGAGGGCCACCACCTCGGCGGCCGACTGCACCTTGGGCAGCATCACCTCGTCGAGGCGCTCCCCGGCGTTGCCCACCACCTCGATGACGTCGCCGTAGGTCCACTCGGTGTCCCAGGCGTTGATGCGCACGCACAGCACCCGGTCGTCCCACGTCTGCTTGCGGATGGCCTCGACCACCTTGGCCCGCGCTGCGTCCTTCTCGAGGGGGGCGACGGAATCCTCCAAGTCCAAAAAGGACATGTCGGCCGGCACGGTGGGTGCCTTCTCCAGGAAGCGCTCGTTGGAGCCCGGGGTCGAGAAGCACGAGCGGCGGGGCAGGTGGCGGCTGCGTTCGGACATGGCGCCGATGCTACCGGCGACAGCGGGCGCCGCTCCAGGTGAGGCCGGGTGAGGCCGGCTCAGGCGCCCAGGTCGGCGGGCGTCAACTGCTCGGTGAGGAGGCGGGCGAAGGCCTCGGGACGACCGGCCACGAACCGGCGGCACAGGCGCAGCCCTTCGATGTAGCAGAACACATACGCCCGCCACGTCGGGTGGAGGAGGAACTCCACCGCCTTGGCTGCCCGCTGGCGCGACATGATGCCCCAGCGCGCTACGTCGTCGATTACTCGGTCGGGACCTACGCCCTCGGCGTGCAGCGCCAGCGCCGCGTTTCCACGCACGGCGGCGAGGGCTTCGCTGGCCTCGGCCACGGCCGCCACCACCTCGGCGTCGTAGCGGATGCCCAGCGGCCGCAGGTGCTCGGCCACCAGCGCCTCGGGGCGCTCGCCCATCACCACTTCGAGGCCCAGGTCGGCCAGGCCCTCGGCCAGCAGGGCGCTGGGAGTGCCCACCAGGAAGATCGACTCCTCCAGATAGTGCCGGCGCCGCACCAGGCCCACTTCCTTGCGCGAGTGCTCGGTGTGGTGCCCCGGGTAGGCCTCGTGGGCCACCAGGTGGGCCAGCGACGTGGACAGCACCGGCAAGTCCGTGTTGATGTCCACCCGAGAGCGCAGGTCGCCGAGATACGTGTTGAACCCCGACCACGGTCGCCCGGTCACGAGCTCGAAGTCCACGCGCTCGCCGTCGGGCAGCCCGAAGAGGCGGTCGGTGCGCTGGCGCAGGTCCGAGGCCAGTGAGGCGATGGCCGCCGGCAGCGTCTCGGGAGCCACGGCGTGCGACTCGCGCCATGAGATGAGCCGCTCGGGCAGCGGCCCGCTGCCGGGCAGCGCCTCGGCCAGGCGCTCATGGGCGGCGCGCAATTCATCCTCGGGCACCGCTCTCGGCCGCACCCCGTAGCACTGCTCGACTTCGTCCTCGTAGGCGATCTCCTCGCCGGCCAGCTTGCGGGCCGTGGTGAGCAGGCCGACCATCTGGGCGCGCAGGAAGGCCCTGCGTCCGGGCTCGGCGCCCGACGTGGAGGAGGTGGGCTCGGAAAGCGCCGCCCCGCCGTCGAGGTCGGCGATTAGGGCCCGGGCCTTCGTCACGAGGGCGATGGCGGGCCAGATGGGCTCGTCTCTCACCCGGGCGGCCAGCGCCGGCGGTCCGTAGTAGGCGTCTACCAGCCCGTCTACGTGGCGACCGAGGGCCAGGCCCAGCTCCAGATATCCCCCGACCACGCCGCCGGGGTCGGTGCCGTCGGTGCTCACCGAAGCTGCGCGTGCAGGAAGTCCACCGTCCGGCGCCACGACGTACCGGCCGCCGCCGCGTCGTAGACCTCGGGGCGGGTGTCGTTGAAGAAGGCGTGGGACACCCCCTCGTACACGTGGAGCTCCATCTCCTTGCCGAGGCCCTCCAAGGTGGCTTTGAGCTCGGCGGCCGCCGCCGGCGTGAAGAAGTCGTCGTCGGCGGCCACATGGGCCAGCACCGGCGCGGCCAGCGCCGAGTAGTCGGGCTGGGCTTCGGGCCAGGGGATGACCCCGTAGAAGGCCACGCAGGCGGTGACGGCGTCGGGGCGCTGGCAGGCGAGCACCAACGCCAGGCCGCCCCCCATGCAGAACCCGACCACTCCCACGCCGCTCCCGCTGGCCCGGCTGCGCACTTCGTCGACGGCCCCCGACAGGTCCTTGCCGGCTCGGTCGAGCTGCAGCGCCATCATCTGCTTGCCCGCTTCGTCGGGCTCCGAGGGCGGCACCTTGGTGCCGTGGTACAGGTCGGGGGCCAGGGCCACGAAGCCCTCGGAGGCGAAGCGGTCGACCACATCGGTGATGTGGGGGACGAGGCCCCACCACTCCTGTATGACCACCAGCCCCGGCCCGCCACCGGTGGCCGGCGTGGCCAGGTACCCGCCCCCGGTCGAGCCGTTGCTCGGGAACTCGATCATCTCCCCCATGGCCAGCACCTTTCTGTTCGTTTTCTCATCAGTACCTGTCGTGTCACCAGCGCCCCGTGAGCTCGGGCGGCTCGGGGCAGCCCGACGAGGCCAGCGCCTCGGCCAGGGGCCGGACCCCCGACGGTCCCGCCACCCGGGTGACACCGGACAGGTCCGACACCGTGACCGACCGAGGCAAGCGGTCGGCCAGGGCCTCCCACAGCCGGGCCGGAAGCACCCGCCCGGTACCGGCCTCCACCCAAACGTCGGTGCCGGCCGCGCTGGCCGCCTCGAGCAGGCCGACCAAGTCTCCGTCGACCACCATGCCCGTGGGGCCCATGGCCTGGGTCTCGATCAGGACGATGTCGGCCGCTGTCACCTCGGCCACCCCACCGTGGCGTACCACCCGGGCGCCACGGGCGAGCGCCTTTTCGAGCAGCTCGTCGGTAGGGTCGTCATCGAGTTCGTCGGCACAGCGCTCGGCCGCCGACACCAGGTCGCCGGCGTCGAGCATGCGGGCGGCCACCCACCAAAGCGGTCCGCAGGCCGGGTTGCGCTCGAGGAGGCGGCGACACGCCGGCAACACGGCGGCCGGCTCGTGCTGGGCCAGGTCGGCCAGAGCCCAGGCGGCTTCGGCGCCGAGGTCCGAGGGCCCGGCCCATCCCGAGCGGGCCACGTAGCGCAGGCGCTCGATGGGGTGCACCTTCAGGAGGGCGGGGGCGAAGGGGCCGACAACCACCCGGGGGGGACCTTCCCCTTCACCGAGTCGAGCCGGGGGCCGGGCGGGCGTCCGAAGCGGTAGGCCGTGGGCTCCCAGCCGAGCTGCACGAAAACCGCTTGCCCGGTCGCTTCCCCACCCACGCAGTGCAACACGGCGTCGGCCACGGCGTCGGGGTCGATGAGGGGGAAGCCCGAGCCGGCCAGGGCGTCGCGTATCTCGCCGTCGATGAGCGGAGTGTCCACCAGGCTGGGGCAGACGGCGTTCACGGTGATATTGAGCTCCGACAGCCTGGGGGCCAGGGCTCGCACGAACCCGACCACGGCGTGCTTGGTCAAGGTGTACACGGGATCGCCGGGGAAGGCGATCAGCCCGGCCAGCGAGGCGGTGGCCACGATGGCGCCGCCACCGCGGGCCGCCATCTCGGGCACCACGGCGCGCGTGCCGAACACCACGCCGTCCACGTTCACCCCCATGATGTGGCGGTACTGCTCGTCGTCGAGGGCGGTGACGTCCTGCTCGCCGGTGGTGACGCCGGCGTTAAGGAAGGCCACGTCGATGCCGCCGAGCTCCTTGGCCCCGGCCACGATGGCCTCCCAGTGGTCCACCCGGCTCACGTCGGCGTGCACAGCACGACCGCCGAGCTCCTTGGCCACCCGCTCGGCTCCGGCTTTGTCGATGTCCACGGCCACCACCAGGGCCCCCAAGCCGGCCAGCCGTCGGGCACTGGCCAGCCCGATGCCCGACGCCGCGCCGGTGACGACGGCCACCTTGCCCTGCAGCGAGTCCATGACATGCTCCCGTCGGGCCCGCCAACGGGGCCGTGTTGTCGGCACGCTACCGCCGAGGGCCGGCCCGAGCGAGGTCGCCACCGCCCGGGCCGGCGATACGCTGGGGACAGCGGCACCGTTCGGGCGCCGTCGGCCGGCGAGGACCCCTTTGTGAAGCCCATTCCCGTCTTGTTCCACCTCGGGCCGCTCGTGGTCCACACCTACGGGATCGGGCTGGCCATCACCTTCTGGTTGGCCTACCGCTACTTCGAGCGCCGCCTGCTGCAGCGGGGGTACCGCACCGAATGGGTCACAGGGATGTTCCTGTGGGTGGTATTGGCCTCGGTGGTCGGGGCCCGGGCGCTGCACGTGCTGTCCAACTGGTCGTACTACTCGGGCCACGCCGGGGAGATCCTGTCGGTGTGGCACGGTGGCCTCTCCTCCTTCGGGGGCCTGCTGTTCGGGATCCCTACCGGGCTGCTCATCGCCCGACGGCGCTGTCGGGAGCTCGCCGTAGTCGATGCCCTCGACATCGTGGCGCCTGTCCTCATGGCCGCTTGGGGCGTGGGGCGCCTGCTCGGGCCGCAGCTCATGGTGGCCGGCGGCGGGGCCCGTACCACCGCCTGGTACGGGATGTACTACGCCGGCGAGCAGGGACGTCGGGTGCCTGTCCCCATCATCCAGGCCCTCGACAGCTTCGCCATCTTCGCCGCTCTGCTGCTACTCGAGCGCTACGTCCGAGCACGGCCCCGGGGGTTCGTGGTGGCGGCGGCCGCTGCGTTGTGGGGGCTGGCCCGGTTCGTCGAGGAGCACTTCTGGCTGGGAGCCCACGCCCAGGTCGGCTCCACCCAGAGCGAGAGCGGCATCGGGCCCGTGCTGGTGCAAAGCGCCGGGCTCGTCCTGTTCGCCGCCGGCGTGGTGTGCATGGCCGTGCTGTGGCAGCGACGGTCCAAGGCACAGTCCGAGGGCGAGAACGCCACAGACGAAGAGGACGGCGGCGACGGCGAGGGCAGCGAGCTGGCCCTGCGCTCCTGAATACGGCGCTCGTGAGTCAGGCCGGGCGGCTCGACGGGCGTCCGGGCCCGGGGGGGCCGGCGAAAGCCTGGGCCACGGCCATCCACTGGCGGGCCGTGGGGCCGTCCACCACCAGGCTGGTGTCGAGCAGGTGCCGGCGCTGGGTCACCACCAAGCAGAAGTCGAGCGCCGTGCCGCTCACCACGTCATCGCCGGCGTCGGCGTCCTCGTCCCACGTCCAGTCGGTGCCGCCGGGCGCGGTTAGCGCCACCCGCACCGGCGTGGTCGGTGGAGTCATGCCCCGCACCAGGTATGAGAAGGGGCGGGCCCGGACCCCGAGGTGGGCCACATGCACGAGCCGGTCGGTGGCGCGACGATTGACACCCAGGGCGTCGGCCACGTCCTGCCCGTGAGCCCAGGTCTCCATGAGCCGGGCCGACACGAACGACAGCGCACCCATGGGCGGCCCGTACCAGGGCAGACGCGAGGACGCCGTGAGCGACTCCGTACTCCGCACCATGTCGGCCCGGGCCCGGCGCCACCAGGCCAGCACCTCGTCACCGGCCATGGCTCTCCCCCGGGCCAGATGCTCGGCCATGGGATCGCCGCCCTGCCCCACAGCGGCCATGGCCGCCTCGGCCTCGGTGGCGAAGCGACCGGGGTCGATGGCCGCCACGGAGGCCTGCTCGTCGAAGAAGGCCAGGTGGCTCACCTGGTCGCGCACGGCCCAGCCGGCGGCGGGCGTGGGCAAGTCCCACTGGGACGCCGCCAGCGGGGCCACCAGGGCGTCGAGCGCCTGATGCTCGGCCACCAGGTCGGCCACCAGGCTCGGCAATGTCACCTCGGGCAGCCCCACGCCGAGCACGTTAGCCAGCGGCTGTTACCGGCCTCAATCGCTTGCGGACGCAATCACATCGGATACGCTGGGAGCGTGGACGATCCGGTGTGGCTCGATGACCTGGAGATGCGGGCCTGGCGCTCGCTGCTCACCGCCCACCGGCGCCTACTCCAACGGCTCGACGAAGAGCTGCAGGGTTCCCAGGACATCTCCGTAGCCGACTACGGCGTCCTGGTGGAACTGAGCGAGACGGGCGGGCGCATGCGCATGAGCGAACTGGCCGACCGCCTGCTTCTCTCCCCTAGCGGCCTGACGCGCCGCCTGGACAACCTGGTGTCGGCCGGGCTGGTCGAACGAGTGCGCTGTCCCACCGATCGCCGCGGCAGCTACGCCGTTCTGACCGACACCGGCCGGCACCGGCTCGACAGGGCGGCGCCCGATCACGTCGACCAGGTGCGACGCCACTTCGTGAACCGGCTCAGTCGCGACCAGCTGTCGCAGTTGGCCGAGGCGCTCGACGCCGTGGCCGGCGAACCGGCCTGAGCCGCCACGTGCTCTACGACGACGGCCGCATCGCCTGCGATGACGAGGCCCTCGTCATCCGCCGCTACTACCCGTGGGGCGCCAAGCGCATCCCCTACCGAGCCATCGTGTCGGTGACACGGCGGCAGATGGAGGTGGTGAGCGGCAAGTGGCGCATCTGGGGCAGCGGTGACTTGCGCCACTGGTGGAACCTCGACCCGAGCCGCCCGGGCAAGGACGTGGTGCTGATCCTCGACGTCGGCGGCCGGGTGCTGCCCTGCATCACCCCCGACCATCCCGACCAGGTGGCCCGGCTGCTGGCCGAGCACGGGGCACCGGGATCCTCTCCGACCGACTCGGGCGTTTGACGAAGAGACGTCCCTCGCCGCTGTCTGTAGAAGTCAGCGGACGGCGACGATCGACTTCGTCATGCCGGCCATCCGCTCGCGATGAAGCGTCGAGTCCGGAAACAGGTGGCGGATCTCGGCCGTACTGAGCAGCTCGATTTGCAGCACACGTTGCACTGCTTCGTGCACCGTCTCACCTCGTAAGTCAGGCGGCGTCAACGGCCACCTGTTCGAGATCCTGGCTCGCGCTGCCACGGGTAAGAACTGAAACCCGGGAAACAGCCAATGTGGCTCTAATGGAAAGTAGCGCGCCGGAGTCTGTATCCAATGATGCTCGGCCAGTTTGTGTACGGCATCGGCGAAAACGTTTCGCCGCCAGAATCCACCAACATGTTCAATGACTGAGTTCGAGTACACAAGATCGAACCCTTCCTCGAAGAGCTCGATCGGAGGGTCACAGACATCGGCAACGAGAGTCGACTGCCATCGACTCGCTCTCTCTAGACAGGACGCATCAAGGTTCACAACCACCACTCGTTTTGGTGAGACCGGTGCGGAGTCCCACGCCCAGGTGGTACCGCCAAGGTCGAGGACCTTCATGTCGGATAGTCCAGGAAACGAACTCAGTAGCGCCCTCCACCTTCGGGCCCTGGCCCGTTCGGAAATCGACTCAGGTCCGTCGAAGATCCGACGGCGCACAGCGTCGGCAAACCGAGGTTTCGCCACCCTTTGTGCCTTCGTGCTCAACGATTTGATTCGAACGCCGCAGCTTCGACCGCGTCACGAGACCTCACAGAACTGGCGTCGTTGGCACGTCGTCTCCGACAGGTGGTGTCACACGTCGGAGCCTACTTAACCGACTTGGCCGTCCTCGGTCACCGGGCCCTGCCGAGCACACCGCCACCGGCCACCACGGCGGCGCCGATCATGGCCGAAGTCGAGGTCCCGGCGAGGTGGGGGCGGAGGGAATCGAACCCTCACTGTGGGCGGTTTAAGCGCCCTGCCTCTGCCGATTGGGCTACGCCCCCGTGGGCCCACGGTAGGCGCCTGGCCTGGAGCGGGGACGAAGCCCCACTCCCGGCAACAGCGCACAGTGGCCACTGGGGCACGTGCCTGTTCCCCACCGGCTCGGTGTTAACTACTGTTGTCAAAGTGGCAGGTGTGATATCAGGGACAGTCCGGCGGTCCTCGAGAGGCCTAAGGGGCCTGATCCTGGCCGCCGTGGCGGCGGTTGTGCTCGGGCCGACGCTCGCCACACCAGCGGCCCAGGCCGCCCCGGTCACCACCGCTCACCAGCCGTCGGCCACCTCCTCCGCCCTCGGCGCCGCCCAGGCTCAGGCCCGGGCCCTCGAGGCCCAGATCGCCTCCGAGCAACAGCAGGTGTCCACCCTCACCGAACAGTTCGACCAGGCCGGGGTGCAACTAGCCCAGGTGAGAGCCGAACTGGCTCGCACCACGGCCCAGCTCCAGGTCGCCCAGCAGCAGGAGGCCGCCTCCCGGGCCCAGCTCAGGGCGGACGCCATCAATGCCTACGTCTACGACGTTCCGGCCAACGACCTGGCCGGCATCTTCGCTTCCACCAGCGACACCGGGGTGCTCCACGACCAGTATCAGGCCACCGCCATCGGCAATGTGCACCAAGCGGTGAGCGCCCTCGACACCAGCCAGCAACAGCTGTCGGAAGCCCAGAGCGCCTTGCACACCGAAGAGCAGCAAGCGGTGGCTCGGGCCGACGCCGTACAGCAATCCCAGGCCGCCGCCTCAGCGGCCAGCGCTGCGGCGCAGGCCACCTTGTCGCACGTGAACGGTCAGATCGCCCGCCTGGTAGCTCAGCAGGCGGCCCAGGCCGCCGCCGCCGCTGCCGCTGCTGCCGCCGCCGCCGCCAGCCAGGCAGCCAAGCAACAGGCCGCCGCCGCTGCTAGCCAGGCGGCCCAGGTGGCCCAGTCGATCGGAGGAGGCTCGGCAGCGGCTGCCGCCGCCACCACGTCCGCCAACTTGGCCGCTCAATCGGCCGGCGGCGGCGTCACCATCGGCACCGGCGTGTCGCAGTTGGCCAGCGGGGCCGGGGCGCAGGCCATTGCCGCCGCCGAGCGGTACCTCGGAGTCCCTTACGTGTGGGGCGGGGCCGACAGCAACGGCCTCGACTGCTCGGGGCTCGTCATGTTGGCCTGGCAGGCGGCCGGCGTGGACCTGGTGCACTCGGCCGCTTTGCAGTACGGCGAGAGCACTCCGGTGCCGTTGTCCCAGGTACGTCCCGGTGACCTGCTCTTCTACAACTTGAACGGCACCGGAATCGATCACGTGGTCATGTTCGTGGGCTCGGGCGTCTACGGGGCGGCCACCATCATCCAGGCCGCCCACACGGGCACCGTCGTCTCTTTCGACCCGTACTGGACATACGGGCTGGTGGGGGCCGGGCGCCCCTGAGTCCCGGCGGCCGCGTCGAGGCCGCCAGGTACGATGGGCCCTCATGGCCACCGGCAGCAAGGAGACCGCCCAGCGCGAGCAAGGCGCCGCCCTGGTGGCGCTCCCCCGTCGCCGGCCCGAGCCCAACGAGGCCCTGCGGCTCTCCGATGTCGACCAATGGGGCCGCTCCGAGCACATGCGCACCCTGGCCCGCCGCATGTACTCGCCGCTGTACAAGCACTGGTTCCGGGTGGAGTGGGAGGGCCTCGAGAAGATCCCCCGCACCGGAGGGGCCCTGCTCGTGGCCAACCACGCTGGAGCCGTGCCGTCGGACGCCCCGGTGATCATGCACGGCATCGAAGAGGAGCTCGGCCGCCCCGTCTACGGCCTGGCCGACTACTTCTTCCGCTCGGCGCCGTGGCTCGGCACCATGTGGGCCCGCCTAGGCGGTGTGCCGGCCCATCCCGACAACGCCCTGCGCATCCTGCGCGACCAGGGCGACCTGGCCGTGGTCTTCCCCGAGGGGACCAAGGGACCGTCGAAGACCTACACCGACCGCTACCGGTTGCGCCGCTTCGGACGGGGTGGCTTCGTAGAGATTGCCATGCGGGCCGGGGTGCCGGTGGTGCCCATCGCCGTGGTGGGGGCCGAGGAGTCGATGCCCATCCTCTTCCGCCTTCCCTCGCTGGCCAAGGCCCTGGGCGTTCCGTACGTCCCGATCACGGCCAACATGCTGGCCTTCGGTCCCCTCGGGCTGGCCATGTACTTCCCGTCCAAGTTCAAATTGCGCGTGCTCGACCCGGTGACATTCGACGTGCCGAGCGGTCAGGAGCGGTACTCCAAGAGCCGGGTCATGGACGAAGCCGAGAAGATCCGCATGCATCTACAGGAGACCCTGTACGACATGCTGCGGGAGCGCCGCAGCGTCTGGTTCGGCTGAGCCACATGGGCCGGCGCGTCCTCATCACGGGCCTCGACACCTTCTGGGGCGGCCGCATGGCTCAGGCCCTCGAGTCCGATCCCGACATCGAGATGATCCTGGGCATGGGCACGAGCGAGCCGTCCGTGCCCCTTGAGCGCGCCGAGTTCGTCCGGGCCGACCAGACCTACTCGATCCTGTCGCGCATTGTGCGGGCCACGCAGGTGGACACCATCGTCCACACCTTCTTGGTGGTGGACTCGACCCGGGTGCCGGGGCGGGCACTGCATGAGATCAACGTGATCGGCACCATGAACCTCCTGGCTGCCGCCGGCCAGTCGGGCTCGCCGGTGCGCCAAGTGGTGGTCAAGTCGGCGGCGCTGGTCTACGGATCGGCCTCCACCGACCCGGCCTGGTTCCGCGAGGAGATGGGCCGCACCTCGCCTGCGCGCACCAGGGTGGAGCGGTCGCTGCTGGAAGTCGAGAGCTTCGTGCGCGACTTCGCCGAGGACAATCCGGCCACGGTGGTCACGGTGTTGCGCTTCGCCAACGTGCTCGGCACCGACATAGTGACGCCCATCAGTTCGAACCTGGCGCGGCCGCTGTGCCCGGCGGTGGCCGGGTACGACCCGATGCTGCAGTTCGTGGAAGAAGACGACGTGGTCCGGAGCCTCGAGCACGTCACCCGGCAACGGATCCCCGGGCTCTACAACGTGGCCGGCGACGGGCGCCTGCCGTGGAGCGAGGTGGCGGCCATGTGCGGCACCCGGCCTCTGCGGCTCCCGCCGGTGGCCACCAAAGCGGCGGCCGCCCCGCTCGTGCGCCTGGGCCTCATCGACTTCCCACCCGAGCTCGAGGGCCTCCTGCGCTATGGCCGCGGCATCGACACCTCACGCATGACCAACACCGGCTTCTCGTGCCGCTACTCGACGGCCGGTGCCGTCGACAGCTTCATGAGGGCTACTCGTCTCCGGCGCAGCATGGGCGCAGACCTGCCCGCCTACACCTACGAGCGGGACGTCGAGCAGTTCTTCCGGAACTCCTCGGCCGTGGTCCGCTCCACCGGAAACCATCCGGGCTGATTGGCCGTCACAGCCGCTTGAGCCACCTGAGCATGAGCTCTTCCCGGCGCTCCTCCCATTCCTCGGAGGTGACGGCGTAGCGGACGTGGTCCTCCCAGCGCCCGTCGATCTCCAGGTAGCGCAGAGCCACGCTCTCCTCGCGCACCTCGAGCTTCTCCACCACCCGCCGGCTGGCGCCGTTGCGGGGCACGATGGCGATCTCCACGCGATGCAGTCCGATCTCCTCGAAGGCGAATCGCAATACCACCACGGTGGCTTCGGGGGCGAGGCCCTGGCCGGCCAGCTCCTTGTCGATCCAGTACCCGACGAAGGCATTCTGGAAAGGTCCTCGTTGGATCGACGACAGCGTGATCTCGCCGGCCAGCCGGCCGCCCAGGAAGACGCCGAAGCCGTAGCCGCTGCCGATCTGTCGCTCCCGCTCGCGCGCCGCGCACCGGGCGGCGAAGCTGGCTCGGTCCTCGGGGGTGGTCGGGGCGCCGGCCGGACGCGGCTCCCAGGGCACCAGCCAGTCCCGGCAGCGCACCCGCACGTCGTACCACTCGTCGTAGTCGGCTTCGGTCAGGGTGCGCAGGCGCGTACGCGCTCCCGACAGCTCCAGGGGGTTCGTGCGCGATGCCCGGCCGATCATCGCCCGAGCACCTCCTCCAACGCCGCCAACAGCAACGTCACGTTCCCCGGCCGCGCCACGTGGCCCATACATCCGATACGCCAGACCCGGCCGGCCATGGGGCCGACGCCGCCCCCGATCTCCACGTCGTAGCGCTCGAGCAGCACACGACGGACGTCGGCCTCGGTCATGGCACCAGGCAGCTGCTCGGGCACCGCCACCGTGGTGAGCTGGGGAAGGCGGTGGCCCTTGGCCGCCACCAGGTCGAGGCCCAGAGCCTCCAGGCCGTCGTGGAGCATCTGCCCGCAGCGCTCGTGGCGGGCCCAGGCCGCCGCCAGACCCTCGTCGAGGACAACCCCGAGCCCGGCGTGCAAGGCGTACACCATGCTCACCGGGGCGGTGTGGTGATACGTCCGGCCCCCGGCCCCCTCCACGTACCCGGCGATGAGCCCGAGGTCCAGGTACCACGACGCCGGGCGCTCCACCTGGCGCCGGCGGGCGCGCTCGCCCATGGTCAGCGGAGCGAGCCCGGGCGGGACGCCTAGGCACTTCTGGGTCCCGCTGTAGGCGATGTCCACGCCCCAGTCGTCCACCGCCGCCTCGATACCGCCGAGCGATGTCACCATGTCGGCCACGAGCAGGGCGTCACCCTTGGACCCGCCCACGGCAGCCACGTCGTTGCGCACCCCGGTCGAGGTCTCGGCGTGCACCATGGCGATGACGGCCGGGGCCCGGTGGGCGCCGATCACGGCCTCGGGGTCGAGAGGCTCGCCCCATGGCGCCTCCACCCGGACCACTTCGGCGCCGTGGCGGGCGGCCACCTCGCACATGCGCTCGCCGAAGAGCCCGTTCACCCCGACCACCACCACATCGCCCGGGTGCACCACGTTGAGCAGGGCCGCTTCCATGCCGGCGGACCCGGTCCCGCTCACGGGCAGGGTCAGGCGGTTGCCGGTGGCGAAGACGGTGCGCAGGCGCTCGCAGGTCTCGTCGAGCAGGGCCAGGAACTCGGGGTCGAGGTGGCCGAGCACCGGGCGCGTGAGGGCGGCGACCACCTCGGGGTACGGGTTGGACGGCCCTGGCCCCATGAGGACCCGCTCGGCGAAGGACATGAGCGGATGCTAGGCACGAACCGGCGTGTCCTCGCCAACCTGAGCAGCGACGCCAGTCGCCGTTCGCCCTGTGGTGCCTGGCTAGCCTCGCGCCATGAAAGCCGGCCCGGTGGTGCGCGCCGACCGGGTGCTCGCCCTGGTGCTGGGCCGACGGCGGCCTCGGTGGTGGACCACGCTGGCCGTGCTCTTCGCCATGACCGCCGCATGGAGCCTGGCCACCGCTCTTATGGCGTCGCCGGACGAACCGGCCCACACCATCAAGGCGGCCGCCGTGGCCCGCGGCCAGTTCTTCGGCACCCCGGCTCCGCCCACCGCCGGCGGGCCCTCCCCCGACGTCGCCGTCAGAGTGCCCGACGTGTTCGCCGCCGCCGTGGAGCTGCCCGGTTGCTACGCCTTTCACCCGGACGTGGACGCCTCCTGCGCCCCGGCGCTCCACCCGGTCACCGCGGTGGTGACCGTGGACACGCCGGCCGGACGCTACGAGCCGCTCTACTACTTCGTGGTGGGCTTGCCCAGCCTGTTTTTGTCCTCGGCTTCCGGCATCCGGCTCATGCGCCTGGTCGGTGGCCTGCTGTGTTGTGTGGATTTCTGGCTTCGGCCTTCGAGTCGGCACGGCGCCGGAACCTGTCGAGGCTCAACGACAAGCACACGGCACTGGTGCAGGAATTCGGCATCCTGACCGCCACCCCGGGGCCGACGACGCGCCGGAGCCGAGCGACGCGCCCACCACCGACAGCGGCGACTCACACGCCTTGTAGCTCGTCGATGAGCACACGCCACCGCTCATCCTCGCCCGGAGCTCGAAGCGGGCACCACGGGGCGAAGAGACTCAGATTCGGGTTGTAGTAGGGGTCGTCCTCGAGCCGGCCGCGCTCCCATTTGGTGAGGAAGTACCGGTAGTCGTGGAAGAACCCCGACATGCCCCGGCTCACCGACTCGTGGTGGACGAGCTCGGCGTGCGGCGTGTAGAGGACGCTCAAGCCCCGGTCAGCGAGGCGCATGCAGTAGTCGATGTCGTTGAAAGCCACTTCGAGCTGCTCGTCGAAACCGCCCAAGGCTTCGAAAGTGGAGCGCCGGGTCATGAGACAGGCGCCGGTGACGGCGCTGTAGGGCCGCACCACCCGGTCCCAATCGAAGTACCCCACACCACCGGCGGGCAGCCCCATGAAGATGTGCCCGGCAATGCCGTGCTGGCCCAGCACCACGCCGGCGTGCTGGACCGTGCCGTCGGGGAAGAGCAGGCGGGCTCCCACTGCCCCAACATCAGGGCGATCGGCCAGCTCCACCAGGGCCCCCAGCCAGCCGGGCTGCAGCGCCTCCACGTCGTTGTTCATGAAGAGCAGCAGGTCGCTCCGGCAAGTGGCGGCAGCCAGGTTGTTGATAACCGACCAGTTGAAGGCGCCGTCGTACTCGAGCACGCGTACCCGGTCCCCCAGCTGCCGGCGCAGGGCGGCCGTCTCCGGCTCGATGCTGCCGTTGTCGATGAGAACCACATCGAGCTCGTCGGCTTCCGGCTCGCGTCCGAGTGACTCGAGACACCGAGCCGTCATGGCCGCCTGGTCGCGATAAGGAATCACCACCGACACCGTCGGCGATGCGGAGCAGCGATGGCGGAGGTGGTACGCACCAGGGAAGGGGCCGTCGGCCACGTCGGCCTCGAGGCCCCGCCGGCGCACGGCGTCCTCGAGCGCGCCTCGGCTGGCCACGTGGGCCCACGGCTTGGCGGCGCTGTCGCCGGCGGCCGAGCCGGCCACGGCCCGCCAGTGGTACAGCACCCTGGGGATGTGCACCACCGCGCGGGCCTGTTCGGTGGCCCGCAACATCACGTCGTAGTCCTGGCTGCCGTCGAACTCGGGGCGGAAGCCTCCGACAGCGGCGAGCAGGCTGCGCCGCACCACCAGGAGGTGGCCCATGTAGGGGTAGGAGAGCAGCAGCTCCGGTGCCCAGTCAGGCTTGAAGTGCGGCTGGTAGGCCACACCGTTCTCGTCGATCTTGTCGTCGTCGCTGTAGAGCACGTCGGCGTCGGGGTACGCCGCCGTGGCGGCCACCACTTCGGCCAGGGCATCGGCTTCCAAGGTGTCATCGTGGTCGAGCAGGGCCACGAACTCGCCGGCGGCGGCGGCCAGCGCCGCATTGGTGGCCCTGGAGATGCCGCCGTTGGACTCAAGGGACTGCACCACCACACGGGGGTCGGACGCCGCCAGCTCGGACAGGACACCGGTGAGCGCCGGATCACCCGACGCGTCGTCACACAGGCACAGCTGCCAGTTGCCGTAGGTCTGCGCCTGCACCGACTCCACACAGGCCCGGAAGTACCACAGCTCGGGCCGGTAGACCGGGACTACCACGCTGATCATCGGGCCCGCCGTGGGTGCCGCTGTCACATGCCGTCGACCATGGGCCGCCTTGTCGCGTGCCCAGTACCGGTAGGCGGCGTGGTCGGTGCCGGCATCGGGGCCCCATGGAAGCCGGGCCGGCTCCGCCGCCCTCGGCGCTGACAACAGGCCGACGAGCTGCTCGGTGGACCAACGCAGTGCCTCCACGGCGCCGGAACGTAGCACTCCGGCCGCAGAAGGCAGCGGCGGCCGCTGGGTAGACTCGCGGCACGCCGCCGGGCGTGCCCGTCTCTTCGTGACGACCGTGCCGGCGGCCCGTCGCGTGCGGCAAGGAGGATCGATGCAAGACGGCGATCTCGACCCGAGGGAGTTGCTCGAACGCCTGCATGCCGATCGCCGGCTGCCGGCCTGGGATCCGCCGGCGCCGTCTCCGGCTCTGGCCGGTTGGCGCCAGCGCCCCATGCGCGACGAAGAACCGCTCGAGTACCTCCACGGGCACTGGGCCCTGCCCGAGCAATTCGACCCGGCTACGGCCGGTGGCGGCTGGCGGGGACGCCTGGTCGGGCTCTTCGGGCGCTTGGCCTTCCGCGTCCTGGGTCCCTACCTGCACAGCGAACGGGAGTTGCTGGCCCGAGTGGTGCGCATGAACGACGCCTTGGCCCGGCGCTGTGACGAGCTGGCCGATGTCATCGCCGAACGCCAGATGACCGAGGCCGAGAGCGGGGCGAGCTTGGCGGCCTGGCTGCACGTGCTGGCCGACTCGCAAGCGGACGCCACAGAGAGGTGATCCTGTCCCGGAGCCGGCCCGCCGGCTGGCCCCGCATCGTCGTGCTCACCCCGAGCTGGGGCACGAGCAGCGAGTCGCAGTGGGCCCTGCGCCAGGTGGCGGGAGCCTTGGCCCAGTCCGCCGACGTGCACGTCATCACCCCCCAGGGCGCGTCGGCCCGGGGATACTTCGACGGGGTCTTCACCGTGCAGGAGATGGCATCGGCCGAGCGCCTCGCTTCGGCCATACGGCGACAGCTGCTGGTGGCGTCGCTGGCCGGGCGCCGGCTCGAGGGGGAGGCCCTAGCGGCCAAGGCGGCGCTGCTCGACGAGGGCCAACAGCAGTGGGAGCCGGCGCAGGCCCTGCTCCATGCCTTGCATCCCGACCTGATCGTGCTGGGCGACCACCGCCATGTGGGCGCCGCCCGGCTGGCCGACAGAGTCTGCCCCGACGTGCCCCTGGTGGTCGTGCCCCTGGTCTCGGCGTGGTCCGAGCCGGCCGATGAGTACTACGGCGATGTCTTTGATCGAGCGGTATGCGCCTTGGTCTTCACCGACGACGAGGCTCGACAGCTGCAGGCGGCGCCGGGCGCTGCACCGGTGCACGTGGTGGGCCTGCCCATGGCGGCCAACCCCAGCGTGCAGCGCGAGCCCAATACCTATCTCGGCGAGCAGACCTACGGCCTGGTCCTCCTGGGCGCCCCGTGGGCTTCGCCCGCCGCCGGCGGCGACGTCACCCGTCTGTTGCGGGTGGGGTTCCCACGCCGGACCGTGGCCGTGGCCGCCACCGACCGACTCGTCATGCTGCACGGCGGCGAGGAGCGACAGGTCGGACCGGTCGAGCGCGGCAGCGACCTGTTGCGCCTCATGGCTTGGGCGTCGTTGACCGTCGATGCCCGACCCGGGAGCCTGTTCGGCCGCCGGGCGCTCGAGTCGCTGCTCTACGGCACGCCGGTGGCCGTGCCCAGCCGGAGTCGGGCCCGCCAGCATGCCGATGTCGGAGGCGGGGGCCTTTGGTTCTCGGGTCCCGGCGACCTGGCCTGGTGCGTCGAGGCGCTGTTCGACGACGAGGTGGCCTCGGCGCTCGGCCGGCAGGGTCGCCGCTACGCCGAGGAGCGCTTCGGCGACACCGCCGCCTTCGTGGAGCGGGTCACGCAGGCCGTGCTCCCGGTGGTGGGTGCCGGACCCGTGTCGGGCCCGGTGTCCGGCCCGGTGTCCGGCCCGGTATCGGCGTAGGCCTCAGCCCACCGACCCGGCCCGGCGCGCCGTTGAGGGGACGATGGGCGCCGACCGACCGGTGCCGGCTGCGCCGCCGGTCCCCTTGTCAGTGGAGACGCGCTGGGCGGACGGCTGCTCCTCGAGGTACTCCTCCTCCACGTTCACGGCCCAGATGTCGTGGCCGGCCTGGTGCACGATGTTCTGGGCCGTGAGCATGGCGGTGTACATGGAGTGGTCCTGGTTGTTGTACTTGTGCATGCCGTTGCGCCCCACGGGGTGGACATTGGGCACCTCCTCAGCCAGCCAGTGGCGGATGATCTCGACCGCCTGCCGGTACCTCTCGTCGTATACGGGATAGGCCTTCGGCATCCGCACCACGTAGCCGCACTGGACGTCACCGGGCTCGGCCAGGCCGATGGCAGCCAGCTCGGCGGTGGCCAGGACCACCAGCTCCTCATCGGGGGCCGACCACAGCTCGTCGCCTTCGAAGACGAAGTACTCCAAGCCCAGACAGGTACCGCCGGGTCGGACCATGAACGGGGACCAGGAGCCGAAATTCTGGATGCGGCCGACTTTCACGCCTGGGTGGTGGATGTAGATCCAGTTGTCGGGGAACCCCCGGGTGTCGGGCACCACCAGGGCGACGGTCAGGAAGTCCCGGTAACGGAGCTCCGAAGCGGCCTGGCACACCTCGGGCGGCGCCGGTGGGTCGAGGGCACCGACGAGGGCCGACAACGGCATCGAGCTGACCACGTGGTCCGTCTCGATCCGCGCCGGCCGTCCGCCGTCGTCGTAGACCACGGCCCGTGCCCCCGCCGCGTCGCGCTCGATGGAGGTGACGGGGCAGCCGAGGTGCAGGGGGACCTCGAGCGAGGCCAAGAGCTCGCTACAGCGCTCCCACATCATCCCGGGCCCGTACTTGGGATACTGGAACTCCTCGATCAGGCTGGCGACCTGCTTGGCCTTGTCGTGACGGCGACCGACCAGTCGGGCCCGGGTGGGCTCCCACACGGCGCGGAACAACGACATGCCCTTGATCCGCTGCGCTCCCCAGTCAGCCGAGAGCTCCGAGGCCGGGACTCCCCATACCTTTTCGTTGTAGGTCTTGAAGAAGTGCCGGTACAGCCGCCACCCGTAATTGGCCACGATGTAGCCTTCGAGCGTCGATTGGTCACGCGGGGGCCGCAGGCGCACCGCCACGTACGAAGCGATACACCGAGCGGCTTCGTAGAGGCCGAGATTACGCAAGGCGTTGACGGGTCGGATGGGGTAGTCGAAGAACTTGCCCTTGTAGTAGATCCGGCTCATCCTCGGTCGCATGAGGAAGTCCTCGTCGGGGAGGATCTCGTGCCACAGCTGCTCGACCGGCGCCACCTTGGTGAAGAAGCGGTGGCCTCCGATGTCGAAGCGCCACCCGTCGCGCTCGACCGTCCTCGAGATGCCGCCCACCACCTCGTCGGCCTCGAGGACCACCACGGGCCGGGCCGCTTTGGCCAGCTGGTAGGCGGCAGTCAGGCCGGCCGGCCCGGCTCCAACCACCACGACGGGAAGCGACCCGCTGTTGTGGACCTCGGTCATGACACTGCCACGGACACATGCTCCTCATCGGAGACGCACGACCCGCGTCGGCGTGACCGGGCGATCGGGACGGTGGCCAACAATAGCGAAGCGGTCAGCCACCACCTTGGCCCAGCAGAGCGGCCACCATGCCGTCCAAGATGTCGTCCTCGGACACCAGGCAGGCCCGGGCCCCGAAAGCCTCCATTACGCGCTGGAGGACGAGGACACCACCGACGATCACGTCAACCCGGCCCTCGACCATCCCCGGGCGCTCGAGTCGCTGCTGTGCGGTGTCGGCGGCCAAGACCTCGAGCCACGTGGCGATGGCGGCGTCGGTGAGCACCTGGTGGTGGATGAGGTCCCGGTCGTAATGGGTGACCTGCCCCTGCAAGGCGGCCAGGGTGGAGACCGTGCCGGCCAGCCCGACCAGGGTCCCCCCGGACGGAACCGGCGGGAGCGAACGGCAGGCCCGGTCCAGCGCCGCCTCCACGGCCTGGCCGGCCTGCTGCAGCTCGCCGGCTGTGGGGGGATCGTGGGCCAAGAAGCGCTCGGTGATGCGCACGCACCCCATGTCGATCGACACCGCCTGGGCGGTGGCGGGCCGGCCCGGGGTGCCGACCACCAGCTCGGTCGACCCCCCGCCGATGTCGACCACCACCACCGGGCCGCTGCCGCCGGGGGCCGGGACCAACCCCGTCGTGGCGCCGGCGAAGGACAGACGCCCCTCCTCGTCCCCGGTCAGCACCTCGGGCTCCACACCCGTGGCCCGGCGGGCGGCGTCGAGGAAGACGGCGGCATTGGTGGCGTCGCGGGCCGCTGAGGTGGCCACCAACCGGACCCGATCCACGCCGAGCTCGTCCATGCGCCGGCGGTAGCCGACGAGGACGTCCACCG
>Ga0307374_10004473_pt1 | contig 23242 bp, 22 predicted proteins | sample OX3MG_FD_202532 | JGI IMG/M metagenome (GOLD analysis project Ga0307374, IMG submission 202532) | Soil microbial communities from Risofladan, Vaasa, Finland - OX-3 | ecosystem: Environmental > Terrestrial > Soil > Coastal area > Acid sulfate soil | place: Finland: Risofladan, Vaasa | collected... | reverse complement strand
AGAACGGCAATATCCTCGATCCGCGCGATGGCAACATTTACAACGCGATGATGACCTTAAGTCCGGACAGTCAGACATTGACCGTCCGTGGTTATCTCGGCTTTGAGTTCCTTGGACGCAACGAGACTTGGTACCGGCTGCCGGATCGGGCGTTCAAAGAACTCGATCCCGTCATCCTGGCTAAATATTTGCCTGGACAGGCGGCGACCATAGCCTCCATGCGGCGTCGATCGTCAAACCCGGTTCGCTGAAGATCGCCGGAAGTTATTGACGCGGCCCGAATCCGGGCCGCGTCAATTCTCAATCGGTTCCGAGACCGTACTCGCAACCGGCCGCGGCGTAGCGGTAGCGTGCAACGCCGTAGCTGTCGCGCTCGGCGACCGGACGGCAGTGCGCCACCCATTTGCGATCACGCGCGGCAAGTTGGGCCTTTTGCGCTTCGCCAAGCGCCTGCGGCACAACCCGGACATATGGATCGCCGGCGGTCGCCATCTGCGCCACGCAATTAAAACTCTTTGCCCCGCCGATGCAGCTCAGATCGACGACGGTCCCGGCATAAGCCGACGTCAAGGTTACAACCGACAACAATAATGCAGCGCCCACGCGGGCGACCGACCACGAAGCCGAAGACGTTTCGGCCGGATGACTGGTTAACACAGCTCTCTCCCTGCGAGCGTGTGCCGCTTGATTTCAAGCGGCATCGCTCTGGTTTGGCGTCGCGCGCGGTTCTCAAGAGCGGAGTCCCGCACCTGAACCATGCGCAATGCGTCAGTCGAGAGAGAGCAAGCGCGGTGCCAGCAAATTTGCCCTGTTTTGGCACAGCAAGGGCCGTAGAGAGCATCAGCCGGACAGCCGCGCCGCGCGTGTTAACGTTTGATGGTTACCGAGGACGGGTGCCGGCGTTCTTCCCATTTCATTTGCTCGAGCTCGGGCACCGTGTCGTCGAGTTGAGGAAAACCGAGACAAAAATAGCCGATGAATTTCCACTCCGCCGGAACCTCGAGAAGGTCGGCAACCACTGTTGGATTGAGGATGGACACCCAACCCATGCCGATGCCTCGGGCACGTGCCGCAAGCCAGATCGTATGTACCGCAGTCACAGCCGAATACTCGATCATCTCCGGCATGGTGCGGCGTCCGAGGCCGTGGCCTTGCGCGGTCGTGCGATCGGCAAATACCGCGAGGTGGCTCGGTGCCTCTTCCAGACCCGCAAGCTTTAATCGCGCGTAGAGACCGGCCCTTTCGTCGCCCTGTGCGGCGAGGGCCTCGGCATTGCAGGTTTCAAAATCGCGGCGGATGGCAGCGCGTCGCGCCGCATCGGCGACAATGACAAACCGCCAAGGCTGGCTCAGTCCGACCGACGGAGCAAGGCACGCGAGATCGATAAGGGCTTCGAGCGCGCCGTCGGGCAGCGGATCGCGAAGGAAGCGCCGAACGTCGCGCCGCCACAGTAAAAGTTCACGCAGTTGCGTGCAGAAAGCATCGTCGAAGGCGATGGGTGCCTTTGCCGCCACGCTGATGCCTCCGCCTTATTCGATTGCGTTGTCACGAAAGGAGGCCATCGCCCGATCCAGCCTCCGCCACTGTCGCTCATTCGCCGGCAAACCGAAACGCAGCCACTGCGAATGGTCCGCAAAAGCACGGACCCAGATGCCGGCGCCACCCAAACGGTGAAACAGCGCCTGCGCCGCCGGCGTCCGCACCAGCCGGAACAGGTTAGTGCCGCCGACAATGTCAAGCTTTGCGGCAGTCAGGGTTGCATCGAGCCGCTTCGCCGATGCCTCCAATTGCTTGCGCGTCCGCGCGATCCAAGCGGTGTCAGCCAAAGCTTTGGCGCCGACGGACAACGCCGGACCGGAGACTGCCCACGGGCCGAGCGCGGACCGTATCCGCCTCGCCAGCGCCGGGGCGGCAAGCGCAAAACCGAGCCGCAAGCCGGCAAGTCCAAAAAATTTTCCGAACGAGCGCAACACCACCACGTTACCGGGCGCAAGCTCGCCGGCGAAGCTCAGGCACGCCGGCGCCGCGTCCATGAAAGCTTCGTCGATGACCAGTAAGCCGCGACGGCGGCGCAGCTCCGCCGCCAAGCCGGCCAGAGCATCGTGTGCGAAAATCCTTCCGTCGGGATTGTTCGGGTTGCCGAGAATAACGAGCGTGGCATCGCCGACCGCTTCAATCGTTGGCACAGCGGTGAACGTGTGTCCTGCCAATGCGGCGGCGCGGGCATGCTCGGGATAACCTGGGGTGAAAATCGCGGCGCGGCCGGCCGGCACCAGGCCGGCGATCAGCGGCAACAGGATCTGCGTGCCCGGCGCAGCCACGACGTGATCCGCCGACGGGGCGTCATAGGCTCGCGCGGCCGCAGCCGCGAGCGCGGCGACCGCGGCCGGTTCGGGCAAACGGGCGTAAACATCGGATGAAAAACGTGGCAGCGGGTAAGGTTTGGGATTGATCCCGGTCGAGAGGTCGATGAAAGGTTCGGGCGCGTCCGGGAATAGGCGCCGGGCGCCGCCGAGATCGCCGCCGTGAGCGACCGGTTCATCCGCCTCGCCGGTGAGGATCATGTCGATCGCGGTTGCCCTTGTTGCCATGCTGATCGAGCTCTGCTTCGGCTACCCGGAGCAACTGATGCGTGCGGCCGGACATCCGATCGTCTGGATCGGCGGATTGATCGGCTGGCTCGACCGGAAATTCAATCGCGATATCGACGCTTCCGACAAGCGCCGCACCGCCGGCGTGGTCGCACTCCTCATTCTCCTCGTCGTGGTGGGCGCCCTCGCCGTCGGCGTCGAGCGTGAGCTGTTGCGTGTTCCGTTCGGGCTTGTTGCGACCGGTGTTCTCGCCAGCACGCTGATCGCGCAACGAAGCCTGCATCGGCACGTGGCCGACGTAGCCGATGCGCTCGACCAAGGCGGCGTCGCGGCCGGACGGTCGGCCGTGTCGCGAATTGTCGGCCGTGACACGCAGGCACTCGATTCATCAGGGGTCGCGCGAGCCGCGATTGAAAGCCTCGCGGAGAATTTCTCCGATGCGGTGGTCGCGCCGGTGCTGTGGATGGTCATTGCCGGACTCCCTGGCGCGGCACTCTACAAGGCGATCAATACCGCCGACAGTATGATCGGCCATCGCACCCCGCGCCACCTCGCCTTCGGCTGGGCTGCAGCGCGCGTCGACGATCTTGTCAACCTGCCGGCGTCACGCCTGGCGGCGCTTTTGCTTATCGGTGCCGCAGCTTTAAGTCACGACATTCGTGCTGGCTCGGCCTGGCAAGCCGTGCGCCGCGACGCGTGGCGGCATCGCTCGCCGAATGCCGGTTATCCCGAAGCCGCCATGGCCGGCGCGCTCGATCTGTCGCTCGCCGGTCCGCGCAGCTATGGCGGCGTGCAAGTCGAGGATGCGCCGATGGGTGACGGACGCCGTGCCGCCGACAGCACCGACATCCGCCGCGCGCTGACGCTCTATCGCCGCGCCGACGCCATTCTGATTGCCGTGTTGGCCATCGCTACCGCTGCTCTCATCGCGCCAGGGTGAGGAGGCGATCGAGATCGAGATGCGCGGCGACATGCGCAGCAAGGGCGTCGAGAGTTCGCTCGATCAGTTCATCGTAGGCGATAGTCGCACTCCCGCGGACAAATCGGGCCAGCCAGGCCGCTCGTTGCCGATCATCGGCGAATAATCCGTGCACATATGTGCCGATCGTCCGGCCATCGGCGGATACCGCGCCTTCGGGCGTGCCATCGGCAAGCTGCGCGAACGGCCGCGTGCAATCGGGTCCAGCAGTGACCCCGATGTGCATCTCGTAGCCGGAGAATGGCGCGCCGTCGTTGCTCGTACCGCGCACGGGTTCGAGCCGTTTTTCTGCGGTCAGCGTCGTCGCGACATCGATCAAGCCGAGGCCTTCGACCGTGGCGGGGATGCCTTCGATGCCGCCGGGATCCGAAATGGTGCGCCCGAGCATCTGAAAGCCGCCGCACAGGCCGAGAATTAACCCGCCGCGGCGGTGATGCGCGGCAAGATCAATATCGAAGCCGGCGGAACGCAGCACCGCCAGGTCGCCGATGGTCGCCTTCGAGCCGGGCAGCACAATGAGATCGGCATCGCCGGGCAGCGCCGCTCCCGGCCGCACACGCAAGACCTCGACGCCAGGTTCGGCATCGAGCGGATCGAGATCGTCAAAATTGGCAATATGCGGCAGGATCGGTACGGCAACGCGCACGCGCCGCCCGGTTTTCGCCGGCCGGGCCTGATCGAGCGCAAGCGCGTCTTCAGCCGGGAGCAAGCGCGCGTCGGCAAAATACGGAACCAAACCAAGGGCGCGCCAGCCGGTTGCCTGCGCGATGCGCTCCATCCCCGCGGCAAACAGCGCCGCATCGCCGCGAAACTTGTTGACGATGAAGCCAACAACGAGCGCGGCATCGTCCGGCGCCAGGACGGCTTTGGTACCGACAAGACTTGCGATGACACCGCCTCGATCAATATCGCCGATCAGGGCGACGGGAATGTCGGTGGCACGGGCAAAACCCATGTTTGCAATGTCGTTTTCCCGCAGGTTGATTTCGGCGGCGCTGCCGGCGCCCTCGACCAAAATCAAGTCGGCCTCGGCCCGCAGCTTTTCGTAACTCTCGATCACGTGCGGCAGCAGATCGCGCTTCATATGCTGATAAGCGGCGGCCTTGGCGTTGCCGAATACTCGGCCCTGCACCACGATCTGGGCTCCGATTTCGCTTTGCGGCTTCAGCAGCACCGGGTTCATGTGCACGGTTGGCGGCGTTCCAGCGGCGCGCGCCTGGAGCGCCTGGGCGCGGCCGATTTCGCCGCCATCGGCAGTAACCGCCGCATTGTTCGACATGTTTTGCGGTTTGAATGGGCGAACGGTGATGCCGCGCGACGCGAACGCGCGCGAAAGCCCGGCAACGATCAGCGACTTGCCGACATCCGAGCCGGTGCCCTGAAACATCAGCGCGCGTGCAGGCATTTTGTTCAGAACTCGATGCCCGGCTGCGCCTTCACCCCGGCGGCAAAATGATGCTTGACCAACGTCATCTCGGTCACCAGATCGGCGGCGGCTACCAGTTCGGGCTTGGCGTTGCGGCCGGTGACGACGACATGTAACCCCGGCCGCCGCGCGGTGAGCGCGGCAACGACGGCGGCAAGATCGAGGTAATCGTAGCGAAGCGCGATGTTGAGTTCGTCAAGAATGACCAGCGCAAAGCCCGGGTCGGCCATCAGCGCGCATGCTTTCGACCAGGCTTGTTCCGCCGCAGCAACATCGCGGGTGCGGTCCTGGGTTTCCCACGTGAAGCCTTCGCCCATGGTGTGCCAGGAAACTTGATCGCCAAATTTGGTCAGCGCGTCGCGTTCGGCCGTATGCCACGCGCCTTTGATGAATTGCACCACGCCGACGCGATGGCCGCGTCCGAGCATGCGCAAGGCAAGACCGAACGCCGCCGTCGACTTTCCTTTGCCTGCGCCGGTGTGAACGAGCAGCAGCCCCTTTTCGATATTCTTGCCGGCGACCTCGGCGTCCTGCACTGCTTTTCGTTTGGTCATTTTGGCGCGATGGCGTTCCGCTTCGGCTTGATCGGTTTGCTGTGTCACGATGCCCGCTCCAACGTTCCTTTGACTGCAAGTGGTAGCCCGGCGACCATCAGCACGACGCAATCCGCGAGTGCGGCCATGCGCTGGTTCGCTATGCCCTGCAAATCGCGGAATCGCCGGCCTAAGGGGTGATCCGGCACGATCCCCGAACCGACCTCGTTTGTAACCAGTACGACGGGCCCGGCAGCCGCCGCGAGCACATTCTCCAACCGCCCGATTTCCCGTTCGGTGTCGGCATCAGCGAGCAGCAGGTTGGAGAGCCACAGAGTGAGGCAATCGATCAGCGCCGGCTTTCCGTCGCAGCGTGCGAGCGCGGCGGCGATATCGCGTGGCGCGTCGATGGTTTGCCACCGGGGGTCACGCCGGGCGCGGTGGGCTTCGATCCGCGCCGTCATTTCATCATCGCCGGCTTCCGCCGTCGCCAGATAGCTCCAGGGCGGCGGCCACGCCGAAAACAAACCTTCGGCGTAGCGGCTCTTGCCTGAGCGCGCACCGCCGAGCACGAGGGTCAATCGATTGCCCACGGACGCCTCTACTGTTTGTGCGCGGACGACGATGCGGCCGACTATAGCGAGGCGAAGCCGCCATTGACAAAGGCTCGGCGCCGACCGCTAACTATCTGCATCGACGGTCTCTCGATAGAGAGCGAACAGGGAATGCGGTGCGGGATCAAGGTCCTTAATCCGCAGCTGCCCCCGCAACTGTAAGCGGCAAGCCCGAACCACTGAGCCACTGGACACGTCCGGGAAGGCGGTGACGGGCGGCAAGCCGCAAGCCAGGAGACCTGCCGTCGATACGGTCGCAGCCGGGCGGGGTGCCTCGGCGGAGATTGGTCGGCATCGCACCCGTAATCATGCCCGCGGAGCAGCACGGGTGACTTACTTCGATCCAGCAAGCGCGAACCAGCACGCGGCGTCGGCGGACGCTCCGACTGTTTATGTCTGCGTCACCTGCCGGCCGCCGGGTGAGCCCGACAGTCCCGTGCGGCCGGGCGAAATCCTCGCGGCCGCCACGTTGCGCGCCGCCGCCGGCACCGAGGTCCAGGTGCGCCGGATGCGCTGCCTGGGCAATTGCTCGCGTGGCGCCAGCGCGGCGATGCGCGCCAATGGCTCGTGGACCTATGTGTTCGGCGGGCTCGACATAACGAGCGCGGACGTGCTGATCGAAGGCGCGCGCATGCTGGCGCGCGCCGCTGACGGTATTCTGCCGTGGCGCGGGCGGCCGGCGCCACTCAAGCGCGGCCTGGTGGCCCGCGTTCCACCCATCGGATTTGACGAGGTTGCCGAATGACCGCGCCGCTTGCTCGCGTCCCCTGCACCATCGTCACCGGATTTCTCGGCGCCGGCAAAACCACGCTGATCCGTCACGTGATTGCCAATGCGCAAGGCCGCCGGCTTGCTGTCATCGTCAATGAATTCGGCGACGTCGGTATCGATGGCGAAATCCTCAAGGGCTGCGGCAACAATGCCTGTCCGGAAGACAATATCGTCGAGCTGGCGAATGGCTGTCTGTGCTGCACGGTCGCCGACGAATTCGTGCCCGCACTTGACGCCATTCTGGCCCGCGACGGCGTTGAGCATATCGTCATCGAGACGTCCGGCCTCGCGCTGCCGAAACCGTTGGTGCAGGCGTTCCATTGGCCGGCCATCAAAGGCCGCGTTACCGTGGATGGCGTGATCGTCGTGGTCGATGGCGCGGCGCTCGCCGAGGGCCGCGTAGCGCACGATCTCGCCGCGCTGGCGCAGCAGCGATCGGACGACACCTCCCTCACCCATGACGATCCGATCGAGGAGGTGTTTCAGGATCAGATCGCCTGCGCCGATCTGGTGGTACTCAACAAGCGCGACCTGATCGACGCGGCCGGCATCGAGAAGGCGCGTGCCGCGATCGCCGAAGTGCTGCCGCGCCGCGTCAAGGTGATCGCCGCCGCCGACGGTAAGGTCGATGAAGCGCTGCTGCTCGGGCTCGGCATCGGCACCGAAGACGACATCGTCAATCGCCGCACACTGCACGACGCCGAGGAAGAGCACGACCACGATGACTTCGATTCTTTTGTCGTTCCCATCTCAGAGGTTGCCGATCCGGCCGTGCTGAACGCGCGCGTCAGTGCGTTGGCGGAGAATTTCGACGTGCTGCGGGTCAAAGGCTTTGCGGCAGTGGCCGGCAAGCCGCTGCGGCTATTGGTGCAAGCGGTCGGCGCGCGCGTGACGCATCAATACGACCGGCCGTGGCGTGCGACCGAAGCGCGCGAAGGCCGGCTGGTGGTCATCGGATTGAAGGGCCTCGACCGCGCGGCGGTGACGCGCGCGCTGGTCGATTGAGGACGTCTGGCGATGCACCTCCTCGCGACAACATCGGCCAAGCTCGACGAGATTGTCGAAGCCGTCGATCTCGGCCAGACGCCAGGGGACATTGCCGTCTTATCGTTTGCCGATAGCGATCTTGCCGGTCTCGCCGCAGCCTGGGAATTGGATCGGGCAACGCTGCCGAGCGTGCGGCTTGCGCATCTGCGCGACCTTCGCCACCCCATGTCGGTCGATCTATGGGTCGAGCGGGTTGGCGCGTATGCGAAAGTGATTGTGGTGCGCCTGCTTGGCGGTCTCGATTGGTGGAAATACGGAATCGAACGCCTGTCGGCACTCGCGCAAGAACGCAAGATCGCGCTTGCGGTATTGCCGGGCGAAGATCGCGATGACGCCCGGCTGGCCGCCGTCTCGACGCTGCCGCCGCAAGAGCTCGACACGCTGCTGCGTTTTTTCCGCGAAGGCGGACGGGAAAATCTGCGCGGCTTCCTGCGCCGGCTCGCCGTCCACGCCGGATCGGATCTTGCCGCACCGGCGGTAAAGCCGGTGCCACGCTTTGCCGGTTATCTGCCCGACGACGGCGCGGTCGACATCGATCACCTGATCGCCGGACTTGATCGCAGCCGGCCGGTGGTGCCGCTCATTTTTTATCGCGCGCAATTACTCGCTTCTGACACGGCGCCAATCGACGCCCTCGTTGCGGCATTGAACGCGCGCGGCCTTGCCCCGGCGCCGCTCGTCATCACCAGCTTGAAGGATCGCGACGCGCTGGCGTTCCTGCACAAAACACTGCCGCGCCTTGCTCCCGCACTCATCGTCACGACGACGGCGTTCGCGGCCGGTGAAGCGACGCCACTCGATGCCGCCGACGTGCCGGTGCTGCAAGCCGTTTGCGCGACGACGCGGCGCGACGCCTGGCGCGATAATGCGCGCGGCCTCGGCGCCGCCGATCTGGCGATGCACGTGGTCCTGCCCGAACTCGACGGCCGGATTCTCGCCGGCGCGATCGCCTTTAAGGATCCGTTGCCGCCACACGAGGCGCTTGCCTTTACCGCGGTGGCGAGCCGACCCGAACCCGACCGGATCGCCATGGTCGCCGACCGGATCGCCGCCCGCGTCCGCCTGCACGCCTTGCCATGCGCCGCGCGCAAGGTCGCGGTGCTGATGCCGGACTATCCAGCCGCTCCCGGCCGCGCCGGATATGCCGTCGGCCTCGACGTGCCGGCAAGCGTGCTCTCGCTCCTTAATGATCTCGCGGACACCGGTTACGGCGTCGCTGATATTCCATCCACGACGAGCGGCCTCCTCGATGCGTTGGCGGCGGGAAGTGCCGAGGCCAAACTGAGCCTGGCTCGCTACCAGGCGCTATTGCAGCACGTGCCGGCTGCCGCTGTCGCCAGCTTGCACGATGCCTGGGGTTTGCCTGCTGACGACTCCGACATCCGCGACGGCGCTTTTCACTTCCGCGCGCGGACCTTCGGCAACGTTCTTGTCGCGCTGCCTCCGGATCGGGGCCGCATAGCCGAACGGCGGGCCGATTATCACGACCCCCTGTTGCCGCCCCGGCATGCGCTTGTCGCCTTCGGGCTATGGCTCCAGCATGCGGCGAAGGCCGACGCGCTCATTCACATGGGCGCGCACGGCACGCTGGAATGGTTGCCGGGTAAGGCCGTCGCGCTGTCTGCCGAATGTTTTCCGGAAATCGTCACCGGAGCACTGCCGGTCATTTATCCATTCATTGTCAGCAATCCCGGCGAAGCGGCGCAGGCCAAGCGCCGTATCGCCGGCTTGACCATCGGCCATCTGCCGCCGCCGCTGGTCAATGGCGGTCTGTCCGGCGACGCGCGCGAGCTTGAGCGCCTTGTCGACGAATATGCGCAGGCTGACGGCCTCGACCGGCGCCGACGCGAACGGCTCGCCGGCCTGATCGTCGAGACGGCGCAGCGGAGCGGGCTGGCACGTGAAGCCGGCGTCGATGCCGCCGCTGCACCCGGCGATGCGCTGCGGCGGATCGATGCCTGGCTGTGCGACCTCAAAGACTTGGCGATTAAAGACGGCTTGCACATTTACGGCCGCGCACCTGCCGCCGCCACCGATCCGGCATGGCGGGCGAGCGCCGAGGCTGAACGCGCCGCGTTGCTCGCGGCACTCGATGGCCACCGCGTGCCGCCGGGCCCCGCCGGTTCGCCGGCGCGCGGACGCCGCGACGTGCTGCCGACCGGCCGTAATCTCTTCACCGCCGATCCGCGCATGCTGCCGACGGCAACCGCGACGGACCTCGGGCGTCTCGCCGCGGATGAAGTCCTGCGCATGCATTTGCAGACGCACGGCGAACCGCCGCGCGGCGTCGTGATCGACCTATGGGGAAGCGCCACGCTTCGCACCGGCGGCGAGGAAATGGCGCAAGGCTTTGCGCTGATGGGTTGCCGACCGATCTGGGAACCGGCAACCGGACGCGTCACCGGCGTCGAGGTTCTTCCCACCGGCGCCATCGGGCGCGCGCGCGTCGATGTGACCTGGCGCATTTCCGGCCTGTTTCGCGATCTCTTTCCAGCGCAGATTGCACTTATCGACGCGGCCGTGCAGGCGGTAGCCGCCCGCGACGAAACCGATGACGAAAATCCGCTGGCTGCCGCACGCCGCGACGCCGACCTCACCCGCCTCGATCGCATCTTCGGCACCGCGCCCGGTACCTACGGCTCTGGCATCGAGGATTTGCTCGGGGGTGATGTTGGCACTGAGACACTCGGCGCAGCGTATCTTGCCGCCGCATCGCACAGCTATGGCGGCGCCGATGGCGCCGGCATCGAAGCTGCCGGTTGCTTCGCCCAACGTGTTGCCGGTGCCGATTTGTTGGTCCATATCGGCGACGATCCCGGCCGCGACCTGCTCGAAGGCGCCGAGGATGTCGCGTTCGTGGGCGGCTTCGCGGCAGCGGCGAAATTGCTCGGCCGCGCCGCCGACCTGGTCATGCTCGACATCACCGATCCGCAACGCCCGCGCGCGCGCACGCTTTCGGCAGCGCTCGCACGCATTGTTCGCGCCCGCGCCGTCAATCCGCGCTTTATTGCCGGCCAGATGCGGCACGGCCCGCGCGGCGCAGCGGAGTTCGCCGAGACGGTCGATCGCCTGGTGTCCTTCGCTGAAACGACGGATGCCGTGGCAAACGATCTTTTTGATCTTCTGTACGAGGCTTACGTGGCCGACGCCGACGTCCGCGCTTTCTTACAGCGCGAGAACGCGCCTGCCGCCGAAGCGATTGCCGCGCGACTCGATGCAGCGCGCCGCCATGGCTTTTGGCATCCGCGCCGTAACGACGTCGACGCCGGCTTGGCGGCTTTACGCGCGGCGGTGACGGCATGACCGCGCGCGCCGTATTTTTCTCGCGGCGGCGCGGCGCCTGCCCTGGGCTTTCGGCGCCAATGCAGACCGGCGACGGACTGCTCGTGCGCTTGCAACCAACCGGGATCATTTCGCTTGCGGCATTCATCGCGCTTTGTGCCGGCGCACGGCGCGACGGCAACGGTATCGTCGAAGTCACCGGGCGTAGCAGCATCCAGATTCGCGGACTGAGCGTGGAATCCGCGCCGCGGTTTGCCGATAGCGTCGCTTCACTCGCCATCGCCGCGATGGACGGCGTTTCCGTTCTCGCCAATCCGCTCGCCGGTCTCGATCCGGCGGAAATCGTGGATGCTGGCGCACTCGCTGCGGATATTCGCCGCACCGCCGCGGGCGCCGGGCTCGGCGCAAGGCTTGCGCCGAAGGTCTCGGTCACGGTCGACGGCGGCAGCACGCTCACTCTCGATGACGTTGTCGCCGACGTGCGGCTGCGCGCTGAATGTGTAGACGGCGCTGTCGGGCTGCGCGTCAGCCTTGGCGGCGACGGCGCAAATGCCACGCAACTCGGCACGGTCGCACCGGCCGATGGTGTAGAAGCCGTTATCCGCTTGCTCGAAATGATTGCACAACATGGCCACGCGGCTCGCGCGCGCGATATTCTCGCTACCAGAGGCACCGCCTCACTCCGATCCGCCATCGCTGGCCTACTGACAGCCGCCGCGCTTCCTTCGACCACGCGCGAAGCGTCCGCTGTCATCAATACTTATCGTCTGTGCGATGGGTCGTTGGCATGCGGTATTGGACTTCCTTTCGGCCATGCAGACGCCGCGATACTCGAACGATTGGCGGCGTCGGCAGCAACCGCCGGAGCAACAGGCATCTGCACTGCCGGCCGGGCTTTACTGATCGTTGGTCTCGCCGAGCGGGCGATGCCGGAATTTGTGCGCGACGCCGAGCGGCTCGGCTTTATCGTCGACGCCGGCGATCCGCGCCGCCGCGTGATCGCCTGCTCGGGCGCGCCGATCTGCGCGTCAGGGTATGTTGCGACGCGGGCGCTCGCACAGGCAATTGCCGACGGTGCAGCGCCGTCGCCCCACGGGACGCTTATTCACGTTTCTGGCTGCGCCAAAGGTTGTGCCTATTCCGGCAAAGCCACGTTGACCGTGGTCGGCACGCCGGCGGGTTGTGCGCTGATCGCAGCAGGCTCGGTCAGCGATGCCCCGTTCGCGATGGTTACGGCGGAGGACTTGCCCGCCGCTGTTACGCGCTACGTCCGCGATTCATGCCGCGAGGACAGTCATGTCTGAGCGCATGGCGTATTTGCGCGACGGCGCGGCAATCTATGATCGCTCGTTCGCGATCATCCGCGCGGAAGCCGATCTGTCGCGCTTCTCCGCGGCAGAATCCGAGGTCGCCGTACGCATGATCCATGCGTGCGGCCAAGTCGAGCTGGCGCGCCAGATCGTCTTTGAACCGAGTCTTGTTGCCGCCGCACCCAACGCCTTGGCCGCTGGCGCACCGATCCTTTGCGATTCCGAGATGCTGGCGCGTGGCGTGACGCGGGCGCGACTGCCGGCCGGTAATCAGGTTATCTGCACGCTCAACGATCCGCGCGTGGCGAAGCTCGCGGGCGAACTCGGCACGACACGCTCGGCCGCGGCGCTTGAATTGTGGCGCGACCGGATGGCCGGCGCCCTCGTCGCCATCGGCAACGCGCCGACGGCGTTGTTCCGCCTGCTCGACTTGATCGATGCGGGTGCGCCGAAACCAGCCGCGATCCTCGGTATTCCGGTCGGATTCGTCGGCGCTGCCGAAGCGAAGGACGCGCTTGCCGGCGACCCGCGCGGCGTGCCGTTCCTGATTGTGCGCGGGCGAATGGGCGGCAGCGCCATCACCGCGGCTGCGGTCAACGCATTGGCGAGGCCGGGGTTATGAGCGCCGCCAAACTTATCGGCGTCGGCGTCGGCCCAGGCGATCCGGAGCTGATCACGTTCAAGGCGATGCGGACGCTGAAAGAAGCCGACGTGGTCGTGCATTTCGCCAAGACCGGCAACGCGAGCCATTCGCGCACCATCGCCGCGCGTTACCTTTCCGCCACCGTCACCGAGTTGGCGCTGCATTATCCGGTGACGACCGAGATGCCGACATGCAGCGACGGCTACCGCGATGCCATCCGCGATTTTTACGACGCAGCCGCGGCGAATATTGCCAGCCATCTTCAAGCCGAACGGACGGTTGCGGTGATTTGCGAGGGTGACCCACTGTTCTACGGTTCTTACATGCATTTGCATGCCCGGCTCGCGCGCAATTATCCAACCGAAATCGTTGCCGGCGTCACCGGCATGTCGGGCTGCTGGTCGGCGGCGGGCGTGCCGATCGCGCAAGGCGACGACGTTTTCACCGTGCTGCCGGCAACCTTGCCGGAGAGCGAGCTTACGCGACGGCTCGCCGACGCCGATGCAGCGGTGGTGATAAAGGTCGGACGGCATCTGCCGAAGGTACGCCGCGCGCTCGATCGCAGCGGCCGGTTGCCACGCGCGCTCTACGTCGAGCGCGGCACCATGATCGACGCGAAAATGATTCCATTGGCGAGCAAGCCGGACGATGACGCGCCGTATTTCGCCGTCATATTGGTGCCGGGCTGGGAGCAGCGCTCGTGAGCGGACGGCTGGCTGTAGTCGGATTGGGCCCGGGCGACGCGCGTTACTTGACGCCGGAAGCCGCTGACGCGTTGGCGGACGCCGAGGCGCTCTATGGCTATACCCCCTACCTCGACCGCGTGCCGGAGCGTGCCGGCCAGATTCGCCATGGCTCCGACAACCGCGAGGAACGCCTGCGCGCCGCCGCCGCATTGCGACATGCAGCGCAGGGCGCGCGCGTCGCTATCGTTTCCGGCGGCGATCCGGGCGTCTTCGCCATGGCGGCGGCAGTGTGTGAAGAAATAGAAACCGGCCCCGAAAGCTGGCGCGCACTCGACCTCGTCGTCGTGCCGGGGATTACCGCCATGCTGGCGGTGGCGGCGCGGATCGGCGCACCGCTCGGCCACGATTTCTGCGCACTGTCGCTGTCGGACAATCTGAAACCCTGGGACTTGGTCGAACGGCGGCTCGATGCCGCGGCCGGCGCCGGTTTTGTGATCGCGCTATACAATCCGGTTTCGCGGGCGCGGCCTTGGCAGCTCGGCGCGGCGCTGGAGCGTCTACGCCGCCATCTACCGCCATCGACGCCGATCGTGTTCGGGCGCGCAGCCGGACGGCTGGATGAGGCGATCAACGTCACTACGCTTGCCACCGCCGACACGGTATCGGCCGACATGGCGACGCTGATTATCGTTGGCTCACGCGAGACCCGAACGATCCCGCGCGCAGGACGATCACCGCTGGTCTATACGCCGCGCGCTGCCGCAGCGGTAAGCGCATGATCGAGCCAGGCGAGCACATCCTCGGTGGTGTCGACAACCGGCGCTTCCGGCGGCGGCGGCCGGCGCAGCATGATCACGCCGATGCCAAGACTGCGCGCGGCGGAGATTTTGCCGTAAGCCGCGGCACCGCCGCTGTTCTTCGCGACGACAACATCGATGCCGTGTGTTTGCATCAACGCGCGGTCATCGGCTTCGCGGAACGGGCCACGCGCGGTCAGGTAGATCACCTGCGGCAGGGGGAGTGGCGGCTCGACCCGATCGACGCTGCGGATCAAGTAACGATGTTGCGGAGCCGCCGCAAACGGCGCGAGTTCGTTGCGGCCGATGGTAACAAAAACGCTGCGCGGTTGATGACCGATGGCGGCTGCCGCTTCGCCGGCATTGTTGACGTCAATCCAGCGGTCGCCCGGGACCGCAATCCACGGCGGCCGGTACACCGCAATGAACGGCACGTTTGTTCGCCGGGCGGCGGCGGCGGCATTTTGCGAAATCCTGGTGGCGTAAGGATGAGTGGCGTCGATCAGAGCCTCGATGCGGCCCGCCACCAGATAATCGGCCAGGCCAGCGGCACCGCCAAAGCCACCGATCCGAATTGCCACCGCGTGTTCGACCGGCGAGGCTGTGCGGCCGGCAAGCGAAAGCGTCACATCCCAGCCGTCGCGCCGGGCGAGACGCTCGCCCAACATGCGTGCTTCGGTGGTGCCACCGAGAATAAGGATTCGTGGCATGTCGCTTCCTGATACCGCCGAGCGCGAGACTGCCGCATTGCCGCGCTGGCTGTCCATCGTCGGAATTGGCGAGGACGGCGTCGACGGTTTGACCCCGGCGGCGCGCGGATTGATCGGCTCGGCGGAAATCGTATTCGGCGGTCGTCGTCATTTTGGCTTGGCCGCTTCGCTTATTCGCGGCGCCACACGGCCATGGCCGAGTCCATTTGACGGCGCCGCCGATGAAGTTTTGCGCCATCGCGGCCGGCAAATCTGCGTGCTGGCTTCCGGCGACCCGTTTCACTACGGGATCGGGGCGGTGCTGGCGCAGCACATCGACCCGCGCGAGATGATCGTTTTGCCGGCACCTTCGGCCTTTAGTTTGGCGGCGGCACGGCTTGGCTGGTCATTGTCGCATACGACGCTGCTCTCGGCCCATGGCCGCAGCCTTGATCTCCTGCGTCCGCATTTGCAGCCGGGCGCGCGGATCCTGGCGCTGACATCGGATGGCGACGCTCCGATCGCGCTGGCACGGCTATTGGCAGAAACCGGATTCGGCGCTTCGCCGCTTACCGTGCTGGAAGCGCTTGGCGGCCCGCGTGAGCGCATCCGCACAATTACCGCCGCGGATTTCAATTTCGACATCGTCGAAGCACTCAACATCGTCGCGATCGAGGCGAAAGCGGCGCCGGAGGCCCGCGTCATTACCCGCAGCGCCGGACTAGCCGACAATCTTTTCGAGCACGACGGCCAGATCACCAAGCGGGAAGTGCGTGCGGTAACGCTTTCTTCGCTTGCACCGCGCCGCGGCGAATTGTTGTGGGACATCGGCGCCGGCGCCGGTTCAGTGGCGATCGAGTGGCTGTTGTCCGATCCGACCTTCATGCGCGCCGTCGCGATCGAGGAACGCACCGACCGCGCGGCACGCATCCGCCGCAACGCGGCCGCACTGGGCGTGCCGTATTTGCAGATCGTCGAAGACTCGGCTCCCGCCGCGCTGACCGAACTCGCGGTGCCCGACGCCGTTTTTGTCGGCGGTGGCGCCGATGCGAGCGTGCTTGATGCCGCATCGCGAGCGCTGCGGCCCGGCGGACGTCTGGCGGTCAACGCAGTGACCTTGGCAACGGAAGCGCTTTTGCTCGCCCGGCACGCGGCGCTGGGCGGCGAACTCACGCGGATTACGATCGCACGTGCACAGCCGATCGGGGAAAAGATCGGCTGGCGCAGCGCCATGCCGATCACCCACTGGCTTTGGACCAAACGATGACCGTGCATTTCATCGGCGCCGGCCCGGGCGCCGCCGATCTTATTACGGTACGCGGTCGTGATCTGATTGCGCGCTGCCCGGTCTGCCTTTACGCCGGCTCGATCGTGCCGCGCGAATTGCTGGCTTATTGTCCTGCGGGCGCACGCATCGTGGACACGGCGCCGCTTTCGCTCGACGAGATCGACACGGAATTTGCCGTCGCGCATACTGCAGGGCAGGACGTCGCCCGGCTTCATTCCGGCGATCTATCGATCTATTCGGCACTCGCCGAGCAACTTCGGCGGCTCGTGCGACGCGGTATACCTTATACGCTTACGCCCGGCGTACCGGCTTTCGCCGCCGCAGCGGCAGCACTTGAGTGCGAATTGACCGTGCCAGAGGTTGCGCAAAGCGTCGTGTTGACGCGCATTCCAGGCCGCGCATCTGGCATGCCGGAAGCCGAGAAGCTCGCGACGTTCGCCGCGAGCGGCGCTACGCTGGTCATCCATCTTGCGATTCACGCGATTGAACGCATCGTCGATGAACTGGCGCCATTCTACGGCGCCGACTGTCCGGCGGCGGTCGTCGTGCAAGCGAGCACGCCCACGCAGCGCATTCTACGCGGCACGCTTGCCGACATTGCCGCCGCGGTCGCTAGCGAGCGGATCGAACGCACCGCGTTGATCCTCGTCGGCCGCGCGCTTGCGGCGCACGACTTCCGCGACAGCGCACTCTACGATGCCGATTATCGCCGCCGCTTCCGGGGAGGCGGGAGTCCGCGATGACGACCTGGGACGCACTTGCGCGCCGTGCGGGCGTACCGATCTTCGAACCCGGGCACGTATGGCTCGCGGGCGCGGGACCCGGCGACCCCGGTCTGCTCACGCTCCACGCCGTTGCCGGGCTGCAGCGAGCCGACGTGGTCGTGCATGATGCACTGGTCGATCAGCGGGTGCTGGCGCTCGCCGGCGAGAGGGCACGGCTCGAATTTGCCGGCAAGCGTGGTGGCAAGCCGTCAACCATCCAAGCCGATATCAGCCAAAGACTCGTGGCATTGGCGCGCGAAGGCCGGCGCGTGCTGCGGCTCAAGGGCGGCGATCCATTCGTATTTGGGCGCGGCGGCGAGGAAGCGATGACGTTGGCCGCCGCCGGCGTTCCGTTTCGCGTGATCCCCGGCGTCACCGCGGGACTTGCTGCACTGGCGGCGGCATCGATCCCGGCAACATTGCGCGGGGTCAACCGGGCGGTGATCTTCGCCGCCGGGCATGGCGCCGAGGAAAATTTCGACTGGGGTCCGATCGCGCGCGCCGGGCAACCGATCGTGCTCTACATGGTCATGCACAATCTGGAGCAAATCGCCGGCGCCTTGATGGCGGCGGGTCTCGCGCCGCAAACACCTGCGGCCGTGATCGCCTCAGCGGCCACGCCGAAGGAGCGGCTGCTCGTCGCCACACTGGAAACCGTGGCCGCGCAAGCGCGGGCCAAAAACTTCGAGCCGCCCGCCATCGTGGCAATCGGCGACATTGTCAAGTTTCGCGGACGCCTGTTGGGCGTGACGCCGTCAGCGAGGGACCTTACGAGGGACAAATCGTGAGTGCGCGCGGGCTCATTATTGCGGCGCCGCATTCTGGCGCCGGCAAAACCACGGTGACGCTGGCCTTGCTCGCCGCTCTGCGTCGTCGCGGGGTCGCGGTGCGTGCAGCCAAAGCCGGACCCGATTACATCGATCCGGCGTTCCACGCCGCCGCCACCGGATCGTCAAGCATCAATCTCGATTCCTGGGCGATGTCAGGAAAACTTCTCGACACGCTGGCCGCACGCGCGGCCGATGGCGCCGATCTTTTGGTCGTCGAAGGCGTCATGGGTCTGTTCGATGGCGCGCCGGGCACAAGCGGCCGGCGCGGTGCCACCGCCGATCTTGCCGCACATTTCGGCTTGCCGGTCATGCTGGTGATCGACGTCGCGCGGCAGGCCCAGTCGGCGGCCGCGCTGGTGCGCGGCTTTGCGACACACGATCCTGCCGTGCGGATCGCCGGCGTCATTCTCAATGGTATCGGCAGCGAGCGGCATCGCCTTATGGTGGCCGAACCGATCACAGCATTGGGCATTCCGGTCCTCGGCGCGCTCAAGCAGGAAGCCGCCTTGGCGTTGCCGGAACGTCACCTTGGCCTCGTTCAGGCGAGCGAACATCCAGGCCTCACGTCCCTGATCGACAGTCTCGCCGCAACCGCCGAGGAGCACTTCGACCTCGACGGCATTATCGCCAGCGCCGGACCGTTCCGTTTCGCCGCGGGAGACGGCAAAGCCGTGCCGCTGGCACCGCCAAGCCAGCGCATCGCGCTGGCCAGCGATCGGGCTTTCAGCTTTGTTTATCCGCACCTCCTCGACGGCTGGCGTCGGGCCGGCGCCGAAATTCTCACCTTCTCGCCGTTGGCCGACGAGCCGGCGCCGGACCATGCCGATAGCTGCTGGTTGCCAGGCGGTTATCCGGAATTGCATGCCGAGACGCTTGCCGCCGCACGCCGCTTTTGCGGCGGGTTGCGGCGCTTTGCCGAGACTCGCCCGGTGCACGGCGAATGCGGCGGCTACATGGTTTTAGGCGAAAGTCTCGAAGACGCGTCCGGCCGCGGACATGCCATGACCGGATTGCTTGGACATTCGACGAGTTTCGCCAAGCGCAAATTGCATATCGGCTACCGCTCGGCACGGCTTCTGAGCAACAGCGTCATCGGTAGCGCCGGCGCAATCGTGCGCGGCCACGAATTCCATTACGCCTCGCTCACCTCGGCCGGCGGCGATCAGCCGCTCGCCGAAATTGCCGACAGCGGCGGCGGCATCATCGAAAAGACGGGCGGGCGGCGCGGCCGCGTCACCGGCGCATTCTTCCACGCCATCGCCGCGGCGGAAGGATGAGCTGGCTAGTGGTCCGATTCTAACATTCGCATCCGTATTCGGCAGCTTCTCATGCGAATGTTAGAATCAAAAGGACCACTAGCAAATATAAGTCTTAGTGGAGCTTTGGATTTGACATTCGCTTCAGGAGTCTGCCGCCAGGTGGGTAGCGAATGTTAAATCCGCTCCACTAGGTACCGGCGCGGACGACCTCGTCTTCGACGTCGCCGAGCCGGTCCTTGCCGAAGAAGATCTCGTCACCGACGAAGAAGGTAGGAGCGCCGAAGGTTCCGCGCGCCACCGTAGCTTCGGTGTTCTTCAACAACTGTTCTTTGACGCCGGCGTCCTGGGTCAGCGCCAGTAACGTGTCGGCATCCAAACCGGCATCTTTCAGCACGCCTCGCACCACGTCCGGGTCGTCCATTTTCTTGGGCTCGCCCCACATGGCGCGGAACACTTCATCCGCATAGCGCGCGAACACGCCCATGCGCTGCGCGGCAATCGCACCGCGCATGACCAAAAGCGTGTTGACCGGGAAGTACGGATTCCATTCGAAATCTTTGATGGCGTGGCGGCGAATGAACCGCTGCACCTCCAGTTGCTCGTATTGCAGGCGGTTTTTAATGCCGGCCATCTTCTCGACAGGTGAGCGGTTGTTGGTCAGCTTGAACACGCCGCCGAGCAGCATCGGCACATATTCGAATTTTGCGCCGGTGCGCCGCTCGATCTCCGGAATGACCAGATGGGCGAGATAAGCGTTCGGACTGCCGAAATCGAAATGAAATTCGATCTTTGCCATCTCACCAAACCTCCCGGTAGGGACGCAGATCGAGCTCGAACGTCCAGCCATCGCGAGGCTGCCGGTAAAGCTGCCAATAGGCTTCGGCAACCGATGCTGGGCTCATCAACTGGTCGGGCGCGAGATTCTCCAGCGCCTCCGCCCCGCCCCGCTGCTTGATCCGCTCGCGCACGAAGGTGGTGTCGACGCCGGCATCGATGATCAGATGCGCGACGTGAATGTTCTTCGGCCCAAGCTCGCGCGCCATGCTTTGGGCAACGGCACGCAGCCCGGACTTGGCGGCGGCAAAGGCCGTGTAGCCAATGCCACCGCGGACGCTCGCGGTCGCGCCGGTAAAAAATATGCAGCCTTTGCCATGCGGCAACATCAGCCGGGCTGCCTCGCGTCCGGAGAGGAAGCCTGCGTAACAGGCAAGCTCCCAGACCTTGCGGAATACACGCTCGGTGGTCTCGAGCAGCGGAAAGTTGACGTTGGCGCCGATGTTGAAGACACAAACTTCAAGCGGCGCGTAAGCGTCGGCGGCTTGCAGGAACCCGGTAATGGCTTCCTCGTTGCGCGCATCAAGTTCGCGCGCGACGATCTTGCCGCCGGCGGTTTCGATATCCGCCACCAGCGGCTTGAGCTTGTCGGCGTTGCGCCGGCCGCCAAAGATCGTAAATCCTTCGGCGGCGAATTTCTTGGCGATCGCCGCGCCGATGAAGTCGCCCGCGCCGATTATCGCCGCCGTCGCGTGCCGTTCTGCCACACGCGTTCTCCTGAAGCCGAGCGCCATTATGCGCTGTCGGCCGAAAGAATACAGCCAACTTGCCAGCCTTCTTGCCAAGCCTTCGGCTTCCGCCCACCATGGGGCGGGTCAGGCATTAAGAACGGCGCGGATTTTCGGGAATAGTCAGCGTGGCGGACGACAAAATCCACATCGTCACCGAAGCGGCCACGCGCATACTTGCCGATCTCGCCGACCCGCAGACAATCAACCGCGCCGACAACGACGCCTGGAAAGAACCGCTCTGGCAGGCGCTCAGTGCGGCCGGGTTGCCGCTGGCTTGGGTTCCGGAACGGCTCGGCGGATCGGGCGGGACTCTGACGGATGGCTTCGCCATCCTAAGCGTCGCCGGACGGTTCGCGCTGGCGGCACCGCTTGCCGAGACCTTGGCCGCCGGATGGCTGCTGGCGCGCGGCGACCTCACAGCGCCGCCGACGCGCATGACCCTCGCGCCGGTCCGGCCGCGCGACCGCATCGTCATCGATGCTGACGGCAAACTGAACGGCCACGCAACCGGCGTTCCGTTCGCACGCGAGTCCGAACACATCGCCGTGCTCGCAACCGATGGCAAACAGCAACACATCGCACTGGTGGAAACGGTACAATGCCGGCTCGGCGAAAGCCGCAACCTTGCCGGCGATCCGGCCAATGTAGTCACGTTCGAGCGCGTCAGGCCGCTACGCTCCGCGCCGGCGCCGCGCGGCTTCGATCAAACCTCGTTGATGCTGATGGGCTCGATCGTCCGCAGCGTGGAAACCGCGGGCGCCATGGAAACGATCCTGTCGCTTAGCGTCGCTTACGCCAACGAGCGCGTCGCATTCGAGCGACGGATTGGCAAATTCCAAGCGGTGCAGCAAAATCTGGCCCGGCTCGCCGGCGAAACCGCGGCCGCGGTCGCGATCGCCGGCTCTGCGGTCGATGCCGCCGCACAAACCGAAATTTTCGATGAAGGTATGTTTCTGGAAGCCGCCTCGGCGAAAATCCGCACCGCCGAAGCCGCCGCCGAGGGCGCCGCGATCGCCCATCAGGTATTCGGCGCTATTGGCTTTACCCAGGAACATATCCTGCACCGCTTCACGCTGCGCCTATTGTCGTGGCGCGACGACTTCGGCAGCGAAAGCTATTGGGCCGCGGAACTCGGCAAGCTGGTGGCGCGACGCGGCGCCGACGACTTCTGGCCTTTGGTGGCCTCGCGATGACCGTCGATCTGCATTTCGATCCGATCCGCCTGCCGCCGGAATGTGCGAAGCTGCGTGAAGAGGTGCGTGCTTTTCTGACGGAAGAAATCGCCGCCGGCACGTTCGATCCGCATCGGCCCGACGACGGCGAAGGCTATAATCGCGCATTCAGCCGCCGCGTCGGCGCCAAGGGCTGGATCGGCATGACTTGGCCGAAGCGATACGGCGGGCATGACCGTAGTCAACTCGAACGCTACGTTGTGACTGAGGAGTTTCGCGTCGCCAACGCACCGTCGCATCTGCACTTCGTCGCCGATCGTCAGAGTGGGCCGGTATTACTCAAATACGCCCCCGAGCACATCAAACAGGACATCCTGCCGCGCATCTGCCGCGGCGAATTGTGTTTCGCGATCGGCATGAGCGAGCCGGGATCGGGTTCCGATCTGTTCGCAGCCAAGACCAAAGCGGCCAAAATCGACGGCGGCTGGCGAATCAACGGCAGCAAAATCTGGACGACCAGCGCCCAGGTCGCCGATTACATGCTGGCGCTGTTCCGCACCTCACCGCCGAGCAAAGACAATCGCCGGCATGGACTCACGCAATTCCTGGTCAACATGAAAACGCCGGGCATTACCGTAAATCCGATCTATCAGATGACCGGGAAAGCCGGCTTCAACGAGGTGGTATTCGAAGACGCCTTCGTGCCGGACGATCATGTGCTTGGCGAGATCGACGGCGCATCGAAGCAGGCGACCAGCGAACTCGCTTATGAGCGCAGCGGCCCAGAGCGGTTCCTCGATACATTCTATGTGCTGCTCGAACTTATTCGCGTGGCCGGACCGGAGCCCGATCTGCGCTGCGCCGAAGGCCTAGGCCGGCTGGTCGCCCAACTTCATACGCTGCGGCGCATGTCGGTGTCGGTGGCCGGCATGTTGCAAGCCGGCCAGGAGCCGGTGGTGGAAGGGTCGATCGTCAAGGATCTTGGCACCGTCTGGG
>Ga0307374_10004471_pt1 | contig 23245 bp, 24 predicted proteins | sample OX3MG_FD_202532 | JGI IMG/M metagenome (GOLD analysis project Ga0307374, IMG submission 202532) | Soil microbial communities from Risofladan, Vaasa, Finland - OX-3 | ecosystem: Environmental > Terrestrial > Soil > Coastal area > Acid sulfate soil | place: Finland: Risofladan, Vaasa | collected... | reverse complement strand
GCCAGTCCACCGAAATCCCAGACGCCAGGTCCAGGGCGGCCGAAGGGGACCCGAAAACCGCCGAGAACCCGCTATCCGGCCATCAAAAAGGCTGCTTGACCAGGCCGTGAAGGTTTAATTACAAGCTCAGCTAAGCGCGGTCCACCACGTGGTAGCGGGTGACGGTCGCGCCGTCGGCCGCGACCGGCAGCGAGGCGGTCCCGAGGGCGGCCATGACGAGCACTGGCAGCAGGCGGCGGATGGTCGTGCGCATCATCGCGCTCCTTTGGGCGGCGCGAGGTCGGAGGGATCGTTCGGGCAGCCTCGGGTCACGGGGACTGCCACGTCAACTCGTACACCCCGCCACCCGGGTCGGCGGGCAGCGCCTTGAGGACGCCCGACTCGCTCTCCATCTCGACGACGTCGCTGCCGTCGAGGGACCATCCGGCGACGTTGGTGGTGAGGCTCGTGAACTCTCGACTTTCTCACCTACGCCGCGACGTTCTCCCAGGCCAGCCGGATGACGCCGATTTCCTGTGGCGTGACCGGCCTGGGGTCTGGTCGTCGAAATTGCGCGGCGATGATCACGCGGCGGAGCTTGGCCAACATGTCGAGGATCGAGGGCTGAGCCTTCTCCCGATACCACGGGGCGAGAGCACGGGCCGCCTGGACGTCATCGGGGTCGTGGCCCGCCGTCGCATACCAGCAGATCGCAAGAGTGTTCACGACGAGCCCGAACGGGACCGTGCGCTCGACCGCTTGTTCCGCCCGGTTGCGGGCCTGGCCGACGCCGCCTAGCTGCTTCGCATCCTCGATCGCGACCTCGATCGACCAGCGCGCCGCGTAGCGCTCGACGACCTCGGCGGCGCTCGCGTCGAGGTCCGTGGTGACGAGCGCGACGTCGTAGCCGCTCTTTGACTTGTCCCGGACGAACACGACCTGAACCTCCTGTGGGCCGAACACCCCATACCAGCAGCACCGCAGCACTGCGACCGAAACGGTCATGGTCGTGCCGTATCGGGTGACCGCCGTCGGGGTGAACTCGGTGCTCCTGGCGAGTTCGGCGAGGCTGGCGAGCTTCGCCCCCTTCAGCGCGGGCCGACCGCGCCGCCCGGTGCGTGGCGGGGCGAGCTCGTAGAGCGAGGCATTGGACCGGAGCCGTGTGGTCCAGGTCACCGACGCCGGGAGGTCGCGCAGTGCCTTGCCCGCGTAGGCGGAGTCGGCAACCACGTGCACCGTCCTGTCTGGGAGCGCGTCGGCGAGCGCCTCGACGAGCCGGCGGGCGAGCGCGAGCCGGGACAAGTCCTTGCTGTTCTTTCGGACGAGAGCGAAGCCGACCGGCAGCGCGACCGGCCGGTCGAGGAACCCGAGCCGGACGACGATCGCCAAGATGACCCAGTTGTTGCCATAGCCGACCTTGGTCTTTCCGATCGCGGAGCCGTCGTGGAACCACGACGCTGCGTGCACCTTCGGCCCGCGGCGGTGAAACAGCGTGTCGTCGATCGCGACGAGAACGGGCACGTCGGCCGCCACGAGCAGGCGCACGACGAGGCGGGCGAGGACCGCGGACACCGCCTCGATCGACCAGCGGGCGTGGGAGAAGAAGCGGTGTGCCCGATGGTGGCTCCAGGTCTGTGACAGCCCGGCCCCGACGAGCATCCCACACACCGTGCGCCGGGCGGTCTGGGAAACAAGTCCGCACGCGAGCGCCGAAAACACCGGAAAGGTCCACGCCGAGAAGCACCCGCGGAACTCGCCGAACAGCTCAGTCAATGACGGCGGCACCGCCACCGCCTCACTTGCTGTCGCGCGGTGATCGTCCTTTGCCATGGCACTCCCTCGTCTGAGTCCTTAGTAGTCAACTAAGGACTCAGACGCGTAGAGTGGATAGTGCGCGAGGAGGGAGGGCGAGGTGAAGGTGAACCGCAGCCAGCAAGCCGCGCAGCGCCGGCTCGCCTCAGCGCTCGGCGAGATCGGCTTCGCGCTCCCGGGGTCGCTCACGGTGCGCGCCTACCGGTGCGGCAAGGAGAACTGCCGTTGCCGGGGAGAGCCCCCGCAGCTGCATGGCCCTTACGCGTTTTGGACGCGCAAGATCGACGGCAAGACCGTCACGCGCATGTTGTCCGACGACGAGGTTGCCGAATATCAGCCGCTGTTCGACAACGCCGGAAAGCTCCGCGCGCTCATGAACGAGCTCCACGAGCTCTCCCTCGGGCTCGTCGAGCCAGCCGATGCCGGGTCGCGTCCGAAGCCGGGCACGAGACCTACGGCCGCGGTCACCCGGGCCCGGCGATCCCGGACTACCGGCCCTCAGGAGTAGGGCCGAGCGGCCTCAAAACTGCGAAAGTCGAGTGAACTGCAACGTGCCAAAATTCGCGAGCGGCGGCTGCGTCGCGATGCGGAGCGAGCCCACTGACGGGCTCTCCTCGATCCACTCCGCGGTCCGCCCACCGGCAAAGAAGTACGGATCGGGGCCTTGCCAAGTACGGAGCGTGTGGGTCGCGGCGAAGGCGGTGCCCCAGCCGAGGCCCCCGATCGAGTACCCGGTGAGGCCGGTCGTCTCGTCGGTGACGTCGGTGTCCCAGTGCGTTCCGTCGTAGAGGACCGACGCGGTGATCTCGTCGCCGGGATGGAGGGGGAACCTCGAGAAGACCTGCGCGGCATCCTCGGGGAAGAGCTCCCAGAATCCGGTGTCCAGTTGCACGCCGTTCACGCAGTCGTCCTCCACGCCGGTCTGCAGCAGGTCGTAAGCGACGGCCCCGCCAACGCCCACCCAGGTCGCAGAGTTGGCATTCGGCGTCTGCGCGCAATTGAGGCGCGGCACCGACCAGCTCCCGCCGACGAGGGCATCCACGGACGGGGTCGTGTAGACGTAACCCCCCCAGTTCGCGCTGAGCTGGAGTTGCGCATCGCCCGTCGGCGCGCTGCCCGGCTGCACCGTCGTCGAGGCCGTCGGTCCCGTCGAGATGGGGAACAGCGAGCTCTCGACCGAGGGTTGCACAGCGCCCTCGACCGTGACGACGAAGGTCCGCGTCGCGGTCGCGGTGGCGCTTGTCGCCGTGAAGACGAAGCGCAGGGGGTCGCGGAGCATCGTCGAGTTCGCGCCGATGCGCAGACGCGTCGACCAACGGCCGTCGCGGCACTCGGTTGCCCCTCGAGAGAAGGAGACCCTCACGAGTTGCTTCCCCCGCAGCGAGAGCCGGCAGGTCGTCGCACCCGCGAGGTTGGCCCGCAGGACGGCGGTGGCCCCCCGCGAAGAGACGCTCCCCGGCGCCCGGAAGGTGAGGAGCTGGGGCGCCGCCGTCCTCGGAGCACCCGAGGCGCGCGCCGGGAGCAGGGCGAGTGGCACGAGCCCGAGGGTGAGCGCGATCCCCGCCGCCCGTGCGCCGCGCCGTGCAAGGCGAGGTCCTCGTGACCGGTGACGGGGCCTCATCGCTGCATCGGGGCACCAAAGACGCGGCGCGCCGCGCGCTCGCCGGACTCCACCTGCCGACCGCCCGCCATGGGCCAACCGTAGGTCGGGCACGGGAAGGGTCGGCAACGCATTCGAGCCAGCCAGCCGCCTCGCGGTGGCCCCGGGAGGTGCCGAAGCGCGGCCGTCGAGCGGTCAGTCCCGCCGCACGTTGGCGGTGAAGTCGTAGAGGCGGCTCTTGCTGGAGGTGTAGCTCCAGTCGACGGTCGCTGGCTCGAGGCGCGGGGAGACGAGGTGCCGCTCGAGGAAGGTGAGGAGCTCGCCCCAGGCCGCCTCGGCGATCTCGGGGCGGTAGCGACCGCTCATCGTCGAGTCCGTCCAGCCGTGCGGGGCGCCCGCGTAGCAGACGATCCGGTAGCTCTTGTCCTGGTCCTCGAAGTGGCCGCGGATGAAGCGCACGTCGTCGACGGAGACCAGGTGGTCGAGCTCGCCGAAGAGGCCGAGGAAAGGAGCCTGCAGCCGCCCGACGAGGTCGTGCAGGTGCTCGGTGTGGTACTCGCCGTCGGGCTCCCACTCGCGGTTGCGGTATAGGCCGTGGAAGACCACGCAGGCGTCGAGGTGCCGGTTCGCCCCCCACAGCACCGGGTGCCGGCCGGTCGCGCAGGCGCCGAGGACGGCGAGGCGGTCGGCGTCGGCTGCCGGCGTCGTCCGCAGCAGCTCGAGCACGTCGTCGAGGATCTCGAGGGCGTGCGGGTCGGTGAGGCGCGCCGTCGCGGTGCCGTCCGCGAGGCCCCGCTGATCGGGATGCTCGAAGAAGAGGTTCGGTGCTGCGGCGACGTAGCCCGCGGCCGCCAGGCGGCGCGCCATGTTCCTCGGATGCTCGACGAGGCCGTAGCGCTCGTGGAGGACGACGACCGAGGGCTGGGGCCCAGGCTCCTCCGGGGTCGCGACGAACACCGGGGCGCCGAGACCGCGCGTGCTCTCCATGGTTTCGGGCATCGCGCACCTCCTCGCCGAGAGGGTAGGCGGGGCAGACCGGCGGCGCCCCGACCCGTCGCGATCACACGAAGAGCGACCGAAGGCGCGTCGCGGGTGACGTGCGCAGCCGCTTCGGCCACAATGCCTGCGAGTCGTTCCGCTCCGTCGTTGGGCGGTCACGAGGTGAGGGGGTGCGAAGTGCCGGATGGCCCGCTCATGATCTCCGCGGACTCGCACGTGATCGAGGACCCCCACCTCTGGGAGACGCGCCTCCCCGCGAAGTTGCGGGAGGCGGCCCCGGTCTTTCCCGAACGCGGCGTCGGCGGGCAGTTCCAGGCGCACCAGGGAGGGTGGGACCCGCTGGCGAGGGTCGAGGAGATGGCCGTCGACGGCGTGTCACAGGAGGTCCTCTACCCGAGCCTCGCGATGAACCTCTTCGGGTTGACGGACCCCGCCCTCCAGGAGGCCTGCTTCTCGGTCTACAACGACTGGCTGCTCGAGTACTGCTCGGCCGCTCCCGACCGGCTCTTCGGCATCGGTGCGCTCTGCACCTTCGACGTCACGCAGGCGGTGAGGGAACTGCGACGCTGCAAGGCGGCGGGCTTCGTCGGGGCGATGGTCTGGGAGGTGCCTCCGCCCGAGCTGTCCTTCGCGACCGACCACTACGAGGAGCTGTGGGCCGTCGCCGAGGAGCTGCGGATGCCGATCAGCCTGCACATCCTCACCGGCGCCAGCTACGGATGGCCGAAGCCGCGGGCAGCGCGGCGCGTGCTGCAGGCGACCGCCCGGCACGCGAACGACCTCGTCTACGAGGCCTCCAACGCCATCTCGGACCTCATCACGACCGGAGTCCTCGAGCGGTTCCCGGCGCTGAAGTTCGTGCTCGTCGAGAGCGAGGCGAGCTGGATCCCCTTCATCTTGAGCTCCTGGGACAAGTACGCCAGCCGGCCGAACAGCGACTCCCCGCTGACGATGGCCCCGAGCGACTATTTCCGCCGGAACGTGCACGCCACGTTCTTCAACGACCCGACCCTCGCTTCGGTCCTCGAGCGCTGGGGGTCTGCGAACTGCATGTGGTCGAATGACTACCCCCATCCGAACTCGACGTGGCCCGAGTCCCGGAAGATCATCGAACGGGATCTTGGGCATCTCCCCGACGAGGTGCGCCGAGAGGTCCTGTCCGGCAACGTCGCGCGCCTCTACGACCTGCCCGCGGCAAGCGGCCGGCAGGGCGCGTCCCCGGCGAGCTGACGAAAGCTGCGGGACGTTCGCTCCCCCGGCTTGGTGTCGCCGGAGCTCACCCGTCGGACTGCGGAGGCGAACGTGAGGAAGGTCGGTCGCCGTCGGCGGCGCGAGACCGCGCACGTGCGCTCCGAATGCCGAAGTCCGCCGGCGGGACCACCGCTCGGATCGATCGTCGGCTTCAGTCTCTCCACCGCGGCCCGCGCACGTCGCGCACGTGCGGCACCGGGACCGTGACCACCGTGTGGTCGGTGGGGGAGAGGTCGATCCGTGAGAGCGCGCTCCCGGGTACGCCCCGGAACTTCTCCGTGCTGGTCAGGTCGGCCCGGTAGGCGAGCGCCGGGGAGACCCAGACCGGGATCCCTCCGACGATGCCGCTCGCGTCGTGGTGGTTGTGTCCGCAGAGCACGACTCGGACGTCCGAGCCGGCGATGAGGTCGCGGAGCTCGTCGGGGTTCTGCAGGCGGAGGCGGGACATCGTCTTGATCGGGGAGGTGATCGGCGGGTGGTGGAGGACGAGCACCGTTCCCTCGGGGGCTCGTGCCTCGAGCTCTGCCGCCAGGTAGGCGAGCGTCTCGTTGTCGAGGGCACCTTCGTCGACTCCGGGGATGGTGGAGTCGAGGGAGATGATCCGAAGCCCGCGACACCAGTGCGTCTGGTTGATCGGCCCCGCGCCGGCGACGCCGAGCAGGTGCCTTCGGAAGGCGTCGCGCTCGTCGTGGTTCCCGGGCACGTAGACGACCTCGGCACCGTCGGCTTCCGCCTGCGAGCGCATCAGCGCCGCGAGGTCCTCGTAGCAGCCGGCGTCACCGACATCGGTGAGGTCCCCGGTGAGCAAGTAGGCGTCGGGCGCGATCCGTGCCTCGTTGACGAGCCGTAACGCGGCGACGAGGTTGTCCCGTGGCCGTACCCCCGGGCGGAGCGAGCCATCCGCGGTGAGGTGGATGTCCGAGAGCTGCACGAGCGTGAACGACTCCACGCGCCTCCTTTCCGCCCCGGTTCGCGACACACCATTGTGACTTCGACGCGGCGCACCCCTGCCCGAGAAACCCGCTCCGGACCTCGGCGCGAGCGATCATGGCGGCGTGTTCGGTGACGCCGAGTTCGGAACCGACGTCCACACCTGGCCGTGGCCCCCTACGACGTAATCGTCGTCGGCCTCGGCGGGATGGGGAGCGCTGCGGCCGCGGAACTCGCGGCGCGCGGGCTCAGCGTGCTCGGGATCGAGCGCTTCGGCGCCGTGCACAGCCGGGGCTCGAGTCACGGCGGGAGCCGTCTCATCCGCCAGGCCTACTTCGAGGACCCCCGGTACGTGCCGCTCCTGCTGCGCGCCTACGAGCGCTGGCGCGAGCTCGAGACCCTGGCGGGGGAGGAGCTCCTCACCGAGACCGGGGGGCTGATGATCGGCCGGCCGGAGTCGCGGACCGTCGCCGGGAGCCTCGAGAGCGCCCGACGCTGGCAGCTCGACCACGAGCTTCTCGACGCACGCGAGGTGGCGCGACGCTGGCCCAACCTCACCCCCGCCGCGGAGGACGTCGCGCTCTACGAGCCGCACGCCGGCTTCGTCCGCCCCGAGGCGACGGTCGCGGCGCACCTCGCCCTCGCCCACGAGCGCGGCGCCGAGCTGCACTTCAACGAGGTGGTGACCGGTTGGGAGAGCCGAAGCGACAGCGTGGAGGTGGCGGCCGGCGCGGCGCTCTACCGGGGCGCGCGACTCGTCGTCGCCGCCGGCGCCTGGGCGCCGCTGTTCCACCGCTCGCTGCGCCTCCCGCTGCTCGTCGAGCGCCACGTCCAGTTCTGGCTGCGGCCGACCGTCCCGGTGGAGCGCTTCTTGCCGGAGCGCCAGCCCGTCTACGTCTGGGAGGGCGAGGACGGACAGCAGGTCTACGGCTTCCCTGTCACCGAACGGAACCCCTCGGCCGTGAAGGCGGCCTTTTTCCGGCGGGGGCGGCCAGCCGAGCCGGACCACCTCGCCCGCTTCGTGAAGCCCGAGGAGGTGCGCCCGCTTCTCGAGTTCCTCGCGCCGCGCCTCCCCGCCCTCGGCCCGGAGGTCTCCGAGGCGGTCGCCTGCATGTACACGACCACCCCGGACGAGCACTTCCTCCTCGGGATCCCCGCCGCTGACGGGCGGCTGGTGGTCTGCTCACCGTGCTCGGGGCACGGCTTCAAGTTCGTGCCGGTGATCGGCGAGCTGGTCGCCGACCTCGTCACCGAGGGAGGGACTCGCTTGGACATCGGCCTCTTCGACCCGGACCGCTTCGGTCCGGCCTGAGCGCCGGCGTTCAGCCTCCGCGCAGCGCCCGCATGTGCGCCACCCTCCGCTCGACGAGCGCCGCGGTGCCGATGTCGTGGCGGTAGCGGACGGGGCCCCCGACGCTCGCGGCGCCCCGCTCGGCCCTGGCCTCGGCCTCCTCGAGGGTGTTGCCGAGGCCGACGACGGCGAGGGCGCGCGAGCCGGTGAGCGCGAGGCCCCCCGGCACGACGTTCACCGAGGACCAGAAGAGCCGCACGTCGGGGCCGAAGGCGGCGGGATCGACGGTGATCGGCGCCCCCCTCCCGCCCACGGCCGGGTAGGGCTCGGGGACGACGTACTTGCAGACGGTCGCTCGCGCGGCGAACGAGACGGGGAGCGCACCGAGCGTGCCGGTCGCCGTCGCCCAGCAGAGCTCGAGCAGGTCGGCCTCGAGCAGCGGCACGACGTTCATCGCCTCCGGATCGCCGAAACGGGCGTTGAACTCGACGAGGCGGACGCCGTCGCTGGTCGCCATGTAGCCGCCGTAGAGGACGCCGCGGTAGGGGGTGCCGACCTCCTCGTCGAGCGCGGCGATCACCCGCTCGTTGATCGCCTTGGCCTCGGCGAGGTCCTCGGCCACAAGGAAGGGGAGGGAGTGGTCGGCGCAGGAGTACGAGCCCATGCCCCCGGTGTTCGGCCCCTCGTCGCTCTCGAAGGCGCGCTTGTGGTCCTGCACCGGTGGGCAGTGCAGCACAGCGTCGCCGTCGGTCACGCTCTGCAGCGAGAACTCCTCGCCCTCGAGGCGCTCCTCGATGAGCACGATGCCCTCCTCGCGCACGAGCGAGCGGGCGTAGCCGAGGCCCTCCTCGCGGGAGGAGAAGTGGTGGCCGGAGACGCGCACGCCCTTCCCGCCGGTGAGCCCGTCCGGCTTCACGACGTAATCGCCGAGGTGCGCCAGGTAGCCCTCGAGGCCCCGCTCGTCGTGGAAGACGCGGTGCTCGGGGTTCCCGGCGATGCCGTGCCGCGCGACGAGCTCCCTGCACCACGACTTGCTGCCCTCGATCCGGGCGTGGGCCCTGCGGGGCCCGAAGCAGGGGACGCCGAGGTCGTCCTCGACCGCGTCCACGATCCCCGCGCAGAGCGGGTCCTCCGGGCCGATGATGAACAGGTCCGGCCCGGTCTTGCGGGCGAAGTCGAGGACCGCCGGGAGGTCCGTCAGCGAGACCTCGCCGAGGAACTCGCTGCAGCGCTCGAGCATCCCTGGCGGGCTGATCTCAGAGATCCCGAAGAGCAGCGGGTGGTGCGGGCTCTCGGCGCAGGCCTGCACGAGGGCGTCGGTGCGGGCGTCCTTGCCGGCGATGAGCACCGACGGGCGCTCCGGGAGGTTCGCTGCCACTAGCCGGCCAATCTACGCGATCACGCGACGCGGCCGATCGGTGCTCGGGCGAGCGCGGGCTCGCTGCAGGCGTCCGCCGGCCCCGATGTGGGCATAGAGAGCCTGCCGTCCGATACCGGGGGCGGGCGACGCGTGTGCCGAGGATCGAGATCGGCGCGGAGAGTGAGTGAGGACGCGATGGCAAGTGAGGGACTGCACGAGCCGGCCGACGAGATGAGCGCGGAGGTGATCGATCGCCACCGCGCGATCACCTCGCTGATGGAGGAGCTCGAGGCGGTCGACTGGTACGACCAGCGTTGCTCGGCCACCAAGGACAGCTCGCTCGCGGAGATCCTGGCCCACAACCGCGACGAGGAGAAGGAGCACGCCTCGATGCTCCTCGAGTGGCTGCGCCGCCACGACCCGGCGCTCGACAGGAACCTCCGCCACTACCTGTTCACCGACGAGCCGATCCTCGAGATCGAGGAGGCCTCCGAGGAGGACTGAGCGCGCTCGCGGGGCGCCGGCGCGACACCCCACTGCCTGGCTGCTTCAGCCCTCGGCGGGGTGGGGGTAGTGGTGGGCGACGCCGGGGTCCTCGGGCGGCACGTCGAGGTAGACGACGACCCGGCAACCCGAGTCGCCGACCGCGATCCGCTCCTCGAGCACGACGGAGGCCTCGCGTTCCGCGTTGCGGGCCGCGATCCCGCCGAAGACCGAGGAGGTCATCCTGCACAGCGCTGGCGCGCCTCGCACCACCTCTCCGAAGGGGCACGCCGTGTTGATCAGCACGATGCGCTGCGGCGTGGCCTCGAGCACCGAGAACTCGCCGTCGATCGCGTGCTTTAGGCGGACGAAGCACTCGCCGAGCTCGCCGGCGCTCATCTTGCCGACGACGCCGCGGGCGGCGCGGAACTCCTCCTCCATCTGCGCGCCGACATCGGTCCCCACCTGGGCGACCGTCGCCTCCGCCGCCGCCGGGCCGGCCGTGCGCTCGATCTCCTGGGCCAACTGGACGACGAGGGCGCGAAGGAAGGCCTCCTTCCCGAAGCCCGTTCCGGGGATCGCCTCGTCGAGGCCGGGCAGCGACCCGAGGGCGCTCACCGACGGGTGGTAGCTCGGGCTCTCGGCGCGGCCGACGGGGAGCTCGGCCGAGATCTCGGTCCCGCCGGCGCGCCGGGCGGCCGCGGAGAGTTGGCCCGTGAGCTGGCTGGCGATGAACAGCCCCCGCCCTCCCGCGTCGGTCGGCTCCGGGGGGAGGTGGGGCTCGAGGACGAAGCCGGGTCCGAGGTCGTAGACGGTGAGCACCGGGTGCGCGGTGCTCCAGATGAGCGACACCCAGGAGGGGCCGGCGGCGTGGCGGTTCGCGTTGCCGAGCAGCTCGGCGACGACCAGCTCGGCCTCCTCCACCCCTGCGGGATCAGCGGCGTGACGAGTGAGGTAGGCGCCGATCTCGTGGCGGAGGGCGGTCACGTCCGCGGCACGCGTCGAGTCGAGGAACCAATCCACTGCCTGCACCCTTCCGCGGTCGCCCCGCTGTGACCGAATCCCGTACCCGCCGGCCCCGCGCGTGCACCGGATCGGGATCGGCCGGTTCCGGGGGAGCCGGCCGATCGGGGACCGGATCGGCGGGGGGCATGCTCATGCGCACACCCCCTACCCCGCGGGCGGCGCTCAAAAACCCCAACAGGACCGCTGCGGCTGCGGGTAGCTTTCCGTCACCGCCACTGCGGCGGGGGTGAGCCGGGAAGCCTGGTCGGCGCGTAAAGGAGACGCATGCCCGACCGCGAGGCCGACCTGTCGCCCGAGCTCCGCTCCGGACTCGCCCTCTCCGGCGTCTCGTTCAGCTGGTCGCTCGTGACGAGCAGCCTCGCGGTCGCGAGCGGCGTCACCAGCGCCAGCCTCGTCCTCGTCGCGTTCGGCGCCGTCGGCTACTTCGACGCCGCCGGGTCGGCGGTGCTCGTCGCGCACTTCCGCCACTCCCTCCGCCACGAGATCCTTTCTGTGGCCCACGAGGATCTCGCGCTGCGGGTGGTGCGCTTCGGCCTCGTGGCCGTCGGCCTCGCGAGCACCGCCGAGGGGATCCGCCGCCTCGTCGGCCGCTCGGGCTCCCACCCCGACGCCCTCGGCCTCGGGGTCGCCGCAGCCTCCTTTGTGGCGCTCGCGCTGCTGGCGCGGCGTAAGCGCCAGCTCGCGCCCCGCATCCCGAGCGCGGCGCTTGCCGCCGACGGCCTTCTCTCGGCAACGGGGAGCCTGCTCGCGCTCGTGACCGTCCTCGGCGTCGCCCTCACCGCCGCGCTCGGATGGTGGTGGATCGACCCGGCGGCGGGGACCGCGGTCGCGCTCGGCGCGCTCGTCGTCGGCGTCCGCCTCGGGCCGCCGGGGCGTGACCGCGGCCGGGCCGGGGTAGGGCAGTCTCATGACGACACCACCTGACGAGCGGCGGAGCGACGGGAACCCCGAGGAGCAGCCGGAGACCCCCGACCGTCCCCAGGACGAGCCCGACAACCCTGCGATGGACGATCCCGACGAGCGGATCGACGAGCAGGGCCGCGAGTCCTTCCCCGCGAGCGACCCCCCCGCGCACTGACGCCGTCGCCGCGCCCGACGGTCGCGCGACGACAGAGGGGATCAGTCGACGAGGCTCCGGGCCTGTTGCCAGCTCGTCTCGTCGGCGGCGACGATGAGCCCGGAGCCTTCCTCGGCCGGGCGGTAGGGCGATCCGTCGAAGCGCCCGACGACGCCGCCCGCCTCCTCGACGAGGAGGGCGCCCGCGGCGTGGTCCCAAGCAAGGGTGCGCCAGTAGACGCAGAAGTCCTGCGCGCCCTCGACGAGCGCGGGGTACTCGATCGCCGCGGAGCCGCGACCGGAGAGCACCGAGCCGAAGCGGCCCCGGTTGCGCTCGACCGCCGCCGCCTGCTCCGGCGGGAGGAAGCGCGACGAGACCCGGCCCCGCAAGCCAGCGGCCGTCGCCGCCGGCCTCCCGCGGCGGATCGGCCGGCCGTCACGGAGGACTCCCCCTCCCCGCGCCGCCATGAACATCGCCTGCCGCAGCGGTTGCCAGATCCACGCCGCCACCGTCGCCCCCTCCTCGAGGAGCGCAACCATCACGCCCCAGTCGGGCGAGCCGGTGACGAAGTTCGCCGTACCGTCGATCGGGTCGACGAGCCAGGCACGCGGCGACCCGAGCAGCTGAAGGCGCGAGGGGTCCGCGGCGCAGGCCTCCTCGCCGACGACGGGCGCGCCCTGTCCGAGCCCCGCGAGACGCGCCTCGAGGAGTTGCTCGGCCTCCTCATCGGCGACCGTCACGAGCTCACCGGGCGACTTCGCGCGGACGTCGTCTTGCGCGAGGAAGGAGAAGCGCGGCTCGATCGCCGTTGCACTCACCTCCCGGATCGCCGCGGCGACGGCGTCGAGGAAGGGCGCGCCGATGGCCATCGGGCGAGTCTCGCAGGGGGCCGACCCGGACTTGGCCGGAAGCACGGAAAACGGCCGGCCGGCCCCCGCGACGCTGTCGGCGGTGCTTCGGGGTCGGCGTGCCGACAGTCGCGCCTTGGTCCGGAGCCGCGGTTAGCGGGGGCCCTCCTCGATCTCTCCCTTCCCGACCTCACGGTGGCGGGAGAGGCGCTCCTCCAGGTGTTCGACGCCGGGGCGCCACGGCGTCGACTGGTCCTTCACGACCCGGTCCAGCTTCTCGCCGAGCACGAGCACCGAGCGGGCGAGGGGGTTGCGGTGGGCCGAGGGGTGGGAGAGCGCGTGCTCGACGGAGCGCTCGACCTCGTCGCGCACCGTCGCGGCGCGCCCGACGTCGAGGCGCGCCAGCTGGGGGAGGAGTTCCGCTTCCTCCTGCTCGAGGTGCTGGCGGATCGCCTCGAGGAGAGCCTCGAGGGCCGCTTCGAAGCCCTCGGGGTCGTCGGCGTAGACGTTGCCCGGCTTCACGTGGCGGGTGCGTCGACGGATCTCGCCGAGACCCTCGCGCACCACCTCCTGGTCGGCGCGGGCGCGCTCGATCTCGTGGTGCTCCCCCGCCAGCTCCTCGATCGCGGGGTAGACGGCGCGCGCCTTCACGTCCTCGCAGCGCGCGCACGTGCCGACGAGCTCGACGGCGAGATCGGCGCGCTCGGCGGGGCGCCGGCTCTCCTCGATGAGATCGAGGATCGCGAGCAGCCGCTCCTGCTCGTGCTCGAGCGGCGCGAGCACCGCGCGCGCCGCATTCCTGTTGGTCTCCGCCTCGTCGAACGTGGGACACCTCCCGGCAAAGCACAGCGGCCGATCGCGGCTGGCGCGCGAGAGATACCCATTGCGGACCCTCCTCTCACAACGTCCCAGTCGCGCCATCGATGGCCTCGGACGCCGCACCGGCGCGGGCCGGCGCAGAGCGGGAGGCAGCACGTGCTCGGTCGCGGACATCTGGGGGGCCTGTACGCGGGAGGGGCCCTCGTCGTTGCTTCGCTGCTCGCTGGCGGGGGCGCGGCGCTCGCGGCGGTCGAGCCGACGAGCCCGAAGGTCGTCACCTGAGCGATGCGGGCCGTGGTGGAGCCAGCGAACTACACGATCTCTTGCGCGGACGCGAACACCGCACTGCAGGCGGCGCGCTGGAGCGAGTGGGCCGCGGCCAAGGCGACGGCGAGCGCGACCTACGTCTACAACACCTGCGACCCGTACTGCGCGGCCGGGAAGTTCGTGCGCGTACGCGCCACGGTGGTCCTCTCCAAGGTCGTCAACTCGCGCCATGGCAGGGTCTTCTCGAAGATGGTGGTCACCTACAACAGCGGGGCGAAGACCCCCAGCGGCGCCTTCCCCCTCGCCACCGGACGGCTCGGAGGCGGCGCTCGATCGGGTGACGAGCCCCTCCGTACCGGGCGGCTACCCGCCGCGTCCCGTGTCGCCGTGACGGCTACGCGCGGGCGGCCTCCTGTGCGTCTCGGGTCTCGGAGAGCTGGTAGCGGGCGAAATTCGGCACGAACTTCGCGATCAGCAGCACCCCGACCACGCAGCCGAGGCCGCCGGAGACGATCGAGAACTTCGCGTTCGTGAGCGCGGCGACGAGGCCCGCCTCGGCGTTGCCGAGCTTGCCGGTCTGCACCGACGCGCTCTGCAGCGAGGAGAGGCGGCCGCGCAGTGCGTCGGGCGTCTCGGTCTGGATGATCGAGTTGCGCAGCGTCGCCGAGCCGACGTCGGCGGCGCCGGCGATCGCCAGGCAGCCGATGCCGACGATCAACCACGGCGCGAGGCCGAAGCCGACGATGGCGAAGCCCCAGATGCACACGGCGATCATCACCGCCCGTCCCTGGAAGCGAACATGGCTCGTCCACCCGCTCAGCAGCGATCCGATGAAGGCACCGAGGCCGGGCGCCGACATCAGCAGGCCGTAGGTCTTCGCGCCGCCGTGGAAGTGCTGGTAGGCCATGTAGGGGAAGAGCGCCGTCGGCAGGCCGAGCAGGGTGGCGTTGATGTCGGTGATGAAGCAGGCCTGGATGACCCTGCGCCCCTTCAAGAACGCGAAGCCCTCGCCGATCGAGCTGAAGCCGAACTTCCGGCCGCCGCCGACCGGCTGCATCGGGGGCAGGCGGAACAGGACCTGTAGCGCCCAGAGGGCGCTCGCGACGTCGATCCAGTAGACGATGTCGAGGTTGCGGATGAACACCGAGATGAGCACCCCCGCGAGGGCGGGGCCGGCGACGCTCGAGGTCTGGGTGAGCAGCTGGCGCAGCGCATTCGCCGAGACGATCGAGTCCCGGTCGACGAGCGTCATCTGCACGGCCTGGCGGGTGGGGCCGTCGATGCCGCTCATCCCCCAGGTGAAGGCCGACATCACGTAGAGGACCCAAAGCGCCGGATGGTTGCCGATGCAGTTGACGGCGAGGCAGGTCGTCGAGAGGCCGATGAGGATCGCGGTGACCATCAGCAGCTTGCGGCGGTCGACGGCGTCAGCGATCGCACCGCCGAAGAGGGGGGCGATGATCCCCGGGCCGACCTGGGCGGCGCTGATCAGCCCGACGGCGAGGTTGGAATGGGTGATGCGGTAGATCTGGAAGACGACGGTCACCGTCGTCAGCTGGGCGCCGAACTGGCGGAGCGCGTAGCCGAACCACAGTCGCCGGTACTGCGGAAAGCGCCGCAGCGGTGTGATGTCGACGAACAGCCGCGATGCCATGGGGCCCCTCCCGCGACGGTCGACCCTACAACTTCTTCACCCATCGAAGTGAATCAGCGATGCAGCGCCCGCCGTGCCCACCAGCGCGCGTCGTGTTCGGTGCGGGAGCGATGGTGCGCGACCGACGGGAGGGCGCGGTCCGTCGCTTGCGTCGCGAACGGCCACCGCCTCCCGCACGTTCTCTACCGCCGGCAGCGCCGCCTGGGAGGAGGGCGGCATCCTCACCGCTTGCCGGGCGCGTAGATCGTCACCGAGGCCACCTGCAGCTCGTCGGTGGCGGGCGTGGAGGCGTTCACCGTGTGGAAGGAGGAGGCGAGGCTCGAGGCCACCTGCAGGTCGATGAGCAGCTACATCGGCTCGGCGGGGATTGACTGCTGGGCGCTCGTGAGGGTGCCGATGAGGTTGTCGTCCAGATACAGGTGGTCTGCTTGCCGGGGACCCAGCTGACACCGAAGTCGTGGTAGCCGGAACCGAAGTTGCCGCCGAGCGCGGTCGTGCCGCCGGCCGACCCGTGCGGCGTGTGCAGCCTCCAGGCGTCGACGTTCGCCCCGCCCGCCGCCGTGTAGCCACCCTCGAAGAGGTCGATCTCGTAGTTGTCGTCGGCTGCTCCCGAGCTGCGCCCGGGGAGGAGGAAGATGCTCGGCCACATCCCTGCGGCCGTCGGCACCTTGGCCACCACGTTGAGGACCCCGCCGTTGAACTCGACCTTCCCGTAGGTGGCTCTCGCCGGAGGCCTTCGGGACGGGGCCGCGGGCGAGGGCGGTGCTGCCGCGGGCGAGGGCGGGGCCGCCACCGGCGAGGGGACAGGCGCCCTCGAGTGAGCGAGCGGGGGTCGTAGTCTTCGCGCCATGGCGGTCACCCTCTACGGCGTCTGCGCGGTGACCTTCATGATGGTGATGTATGCCCTCGAGTCGCGGGGGCGGCTGTTCGTGGCCCTCTTCGCGCTCGGCTGCGCGCTCTCGAGCGGCTACGGCTTCCTCGCCGGGACCTGGCCCTTCGGGGTGGTCGAGGCGCTGTGGAGCGTCATCGCGCTCCGCCGCTTCCGCCAGGGGCGCGCCTGACGGCAGGGCCGAGAGGCCGCGCCCGAGGCCGGGAGGCCTCCGTCGGATCTCCGGGGCGGGCCGTCCCGCGAGCGCTCAGTGCGCCTCCTCCCCTTCGGGGGGGAGGGGGTTGGAGCGGAAGGCCCAGAGCGCGACGGCGATCCCGAGCGCCGCGATCACCGCGGTGATGAGGTTGCCGACGCGAAGGCCGTGCACGAACGACAGGTCGGCCGCCACGCTCGCGAGCGCGTGCGCGCTGTGCCCCGTGCCGGCGATCGAGAAGGCGATCGAGCCGATGAGCGCGACGCCGAGGTTGCTCCCGACCTGGCGTCCCATCGTGCCGACCGCGCCGGCGACCGCAGCACGGTCCTTCGGCATCGAGGAGATCGCGGCCGCGGTGATCGAGGTGTTCACGAGGCCGCTCCCCGTCCCGACCAGCAGGAAGACGCCGACGAGGAGGACGAGCGAGGTGGTGAGGCTGATGCCGACGGTGAGGAGCACCATCGCCGCGAGCATCGCCGCCATCGCGAGCGTCGCCGGGAGGCGGGGGCCGCGCCTGCCGTTCATCCGCCCGGCGATCGGGGAGAAGACGAGCACCGCCGCGGAGATCGGCACGAACAGGAGCCCCGCCTGCAGGGGCGAGTAGCCCCGCACCTCCTGCAGGTACAAGGTGTTGAGGAACTGGAAGCCGGCGATCACCACGAAGGCGCAGATCGCGAGCAGCGCCGCGCCCGAGAGCGCCGGGCGCGCCAGGTAGTGCAAGTCGATGAGGGGGTGCGGGCTGCGGCTCTCGGCGCGCACGAAGGCGAGGCAGGAAGCGAGCGAGACGACGAGCAGGATGACCACGAGCGGCGAGCTCCACCCGTCGTCCGGCCCGCTGATGAGGGCGTAGGTGAGCGTCGAGAGGGCGACGGCGAGGGCGGACTGGCCGGGGATGTCGAAGGGCCGAGGCTCCTCGGCGCGCGACTCGGGGAGGATCTTCCGCCAGGCGACCGCCGCGGCGCCGATCGGCAGGTTGACGAGGAAGACGCTCCGCCAGCCGAAGGCCTGCACGAGCAGGCCGCCGATCACCGGGCCGGCGGTGGTCGAGACGCCGGTCGCGGTGTTCCACATCCCGACCGCCCAGGAGCGGCGCTTGGCGTCGGTGAAGGTGTTGGTGATGATCGCCAGGCTCGAGGGGGTGAGCACCGCCGAGCCGATCCCCTGCAGGCAGCGAAAGACGATGAGCGCCCCGAGGTCGGGCGCGAGGCCGCAGGCGAGCGAGCCGAGGGTGAAGATCACGAGGCCCGCGGTGAAGGCGCGCCGCCGGCCGAAGCGGTCGGCGAGGGAGCCGCAGACGAACAGCGAGCTCGCGCGGGTGAGCGTGTAGCCGACGACCGTCCACTGCAGACCGGAGGTGGAGGCACCGAGGTGACGCTGGATCGACGGGAGGGCGACGTTCAGGATCGTCCCGTCGAGGGTCGTCATGAACAGCGCGCTGCAGCAGATCGTGAGGAGCAGCGCCTCCTGACGACGCCTGGCGCGGTCGACAAGCTCGACGGTGCTCACGACCGGCCCCCCGTCGCGTCGCTCGCCCGCTTGCCTGGCCGCATCTCCGGGCTACACACAAGCCGCTCGGGACGGCCGCCGCCAATCCGCGAGGCGGCGCCCCGCTCAGTTCGTCGCCTCCCGCAACGGCTCCTCGGGGCGGCGCGCCGGGAGGCGCGCGCTGTAGATCGAGTAGCCGTCGACGTGGCGGGTGACGGCGGTGGCGATCACCGTGCAGGCGACCATCGGCACGACGAGCGGGAAGCCAGAGTGGGTGAGCTCGGCGATGAGGACCAGGCCGGCGAGGGGCGCCTGCATCGCGGCGCCGATCATCGCCGCCGCGCCGATCATCGCGAAGGCGCCGAGCGGCGCCCCCGGCCAGAGGTGGCTCCAGGCGAGGCCGAGGAAGCCGGCGAGCAGCGCGCCGGTCGACAGCGCCGGGGTGAACAGGCCCCCCGAGGCGCCGCTCCCGAGACAGAGCGCGGTGACGAGCGGCTTCAGCGCGAAGAGTGCCAGCAACAGGGTGAGGGTGCCCTGGCCGAGGAAGACCGAGTGCGCCATGTCCTTGCCGTTCCCGAAGAGCTGCGGGTAGCGGAGGCCGATCAGCCCGAGCAGGCCGAAGGCGACGAGTGGGGCGACGAGCACCCACCGCCCCTTCGCGCTGTGGTGCGAGACCCAGCCGATGAGGCGGATGAAGGCCGCGGCGAAGAGCCCGATGACGGGCGCCGCCACGAGCGACCAGACCATCAGGGTCGCGGAGAGGTGGAAATTGGGGATCCCGACGTAGGTCGCCTGATTGGGGAGGTAGAGCCAGGCGACGGCGGTGGCGATTGCCGAGCAGGCGAGGGCGGGGAGCACCGCCGGCAGCGCCATGCTCCCGAGCAGCACCTCGGCGGTGAACAGCGCCCCGCCGACGGGGACGTTGTAGACCGCGGCGAAGCCCGCCCCCGCGCCGCAGGCGACGAGCAGCCGTCGTTGTGCGGGACTGAGGTGCACGAGGTGCGCGAGCGCGCTCCCCGCGTAGCCGCCCAGCAGCTTCGGCGCCGCCTCGCGCCCGATCGAGGCGCCCATGCCGATCACGATCTCGGAGATCACCGAGGTCCCGACGCTGCGCCGCGCCGACAAGGTCGCGTCCCCGCTCCACAGCGCGTCGTCGATCTCGGAGCGCTCGCCGGGGGTGTGCCGTCGCAGCAGGTACCAGGCGACGCCGCCGAAGGCGCCGGCGAGCAGCAGCGAGGCCATCCGCCGCTGCCCGGAGGCGCGCTGGGCGGCGCTTTGCAGATCGCCGGAGTGGTAGTGGAAGGCGAGGTGCTGGGTCGTGAACAAGAGCCACATCAGCCCGGCGGCGACGAGGCCCGCGGCGACGCCGGTGAGGGCGACGGCCAGCCAGAACACCGGGGTGAGCGCGGCTTCGCCGTCGCCGGTGGCGTTCGGCTGCTCCATCGCCCCGCGCCCGGAGGGAAGGCGTCGGGGGATGAGCGGCGTCGGCACGCGCTGCCGCTCGTTCACCACCTCGCGCCGGCGCATCCCCCATCCTCCCCGACGACGGCGCCCGATGTGATGACCATCACCGAGGGGCTCGGTGATGACCATCACCGAGGGGCTCGCTGTCGCGGGCGCGGGCCGCGCCGCCGGCCGCGCGCCGCGCGTTGACCGGCCAGGTCGCGCCGTAACCTCCGGCAGATGGTCGCGGAGGCGATGTGGCTGCCGCTCGACGACCGTGCCGAGGACCGGTCTCCTCCGCTCGCCGGCTGGCTGAGTCCACCGCTCGGGAGCGCGCTCGGTCTCGGAGTGCTGCTCCTGCCTTCCGTTGGCTACGAGTACTGCTCAAGCCACCGGGCGGTGCGATCGATCGCCGAGGCGCTCGCGCGCCGCGGTTGCCCGGCGCTTCGGATCGACTACCCGGGCGCCGGCGACAGCGCGGGGCACGCCGAGGAAATTGTCGACCTCGCGCCGTGGCGTGACGCGGTGCAGGCGGGGGTGGCGGCCCTGCGGGACCTCGGCGTGGCAGGGTCGCGGTCGTCGGCGTCCAGGTAGGCGCCCTCTTGGCGCTGGAGCAGGCCGCCGGGCTGGGGCTCGCCGCCGTTGCCTGCCTGAGTCCGGTCGTCTCGGGGCGGCGCTACGTCCGTCAGCTCACGATGATCGGGATCGCCGACCCGAGCGGCTCGGGGGACGTGGCCTTCGGTGGGGCGCTCTTTGGCTCCGGCCTGCTCGCCGCGCTCGACTCCGTCGACGTCGCCGACGCAGCCGGCCACTGCCCCGTGCCGTTGCTGCTCGTGAGTCGCCCAGGCGTCCGGCTGCCCGCAGTCGCCCGACGGTCCCGAGTTGTGGACGAGTGGCGCCCTCGAGAATTCATGGAGCGACCCGCCGAGGAAGCGGAGGTCGACGCGGACTTCGTGGAACGGCTGGCTGGCATCCCCTACATCATCAAGGACCGCCTGATGGCGGCGCGGCGCGCACAGAACCGGCTCGGAGAGGCTCCGAAGATCGGCGGCCTGGCGACCGCGTTCGAGGCGACGGCGGCATTCCTCGGCGGCTGGCTGGGCGGGCTCGACGGCCTCTGCGGCGCTTTGGCGCTCGCGACCTTCGTCGAGGGCGCCGTGTTCGTGCTGCTGCTCCTGCAGGTCGTGCTGCCGGGCGCCCGCCCGAGGCCACCGGAGAGGGCACGCTCCCGCTCCCGCTCACGCCCGAGCCTCCCCCGAGGACGCGCCTCGACCTCGGCCGGCCGCCGCGGACGGGCAGACCTGGCACGGCGTCGCTCGTCACGAAGGGGGCCGTGAGGACGGCACCCAAACGGGAGGGCGCGGCGCGCGTGGATGGTCATCTCAGCGACTAGGAGGTGGCGGCTGCTCTCGTCCGACGCTGGACGTGGTGACGCCCGTTCGAGGTCGCAAAGGGTCAACCTCAGGTAGAGGTTCACCCAACCCGGAGCCGTCCGACCTGCTCACCGGCCGCCAGCCGCGCCGCCTCTGGGCGGCGAGCTCAGCCGGCGACGGGCGCGAGCTGCTCGCGGAGCTCGGGCAGCGCGTCGGGGCCCTTGTAGAGGCCCATCTCGGGCTTGCGCTTGTCGTAGTCGCGCTCCAGCAGGGCGATCACGGCCTCCACGCTCGCGAAGTGCGCCTCGATCTCGAGGCGGTAGCCGTCGGGGTCCCGGAAGAACCACGAGATGTTGAGCGGCTCGGCGGCATGGCCGTGCGGTCCGTCGACCTCGACGCCGCAGCCCTCGATGTGCGCGAAGACCTCGTCCACCTTGTCGGCATCGGCCTTGAAGGCGAAGTGCAGGTCGTACTGGGGCTGCGGCGCCCCGAGCGGGATCGCGAGGCCGATGTCGCCGACGTAGATCTTGGTCTGACGTTCGGTCTGCCACTGCACCTTGGCGCCGAGCACCTCGGTGTAGAAGGCGATCGTCCGATCGAGGTCCGCCGAGGGGAATCCGAAATGACTGAGCCCGCCGAGTCCGTCCACGAGGCCCACCTCCTCCGTGTCGAGTGCTGTGCAGTCTAGGGACGCGAGCGCCGCCGCGTGGTCGGAGAAGCGCCGAGGGTACGCGACGGGACGGCCGGGGACGCCCGGCTCCGTCAGGGGGCGTCGAGGAACGTCGTGGTCAGCGCGAGCACCTCTTCGACCCGGCGCGTGAGGCCGACGTGGGTGGTCCCAGGGAGCACCGCGAGCTGTGCGGTCGGCAGCAGCGCGAACAGCTCCGCCACGTCGGCGAGCGGCGAGAAGTCGCGGTCGCCGAAGAGCAGGAGCACGGGCATGCGCAGTGATCCCAGCTCGTCACCCCACCCCGGAAGCTCCTGCACCATCGGCCTGGTCCTGGCCACGAGCTCCTCGAAGTGTGCGGGATCGGGTGCGACCGCCTGATAGGCGTCGCGCATCGCCTGGAAGTCCCCCGCCGTCGGCAGGCGATCGGCGTCGAGCGGCGCGCTCTCCCGGCCGGGAGGGCGGTGCGCGTCCGCGGAGGCGACGATCAGCTTGCCGACCCGGCTGGGTGCCGCGAGGGCGAGCGCGTAGGCGACGAGCCCTCCGAGGCTGAAGCCGAAGAGGTCGGTCTCGGCGACCCCGAGATGGTCGAGCAGCCCGAGGACGTCGCCGGCCAGCGCGTCGATCGTCATCGCGCGCCCGCTGTCGGCGGTGTGCCCGTGGCCCTGCAGCTCGACCGCGATCACCTGCCGGCCCGCCGCGAGCCGGTCCGAGCAGCGGGCCGAAATTGAGGGCGATGGTCATCAGCCCGCCGTGCAGCAGCACGAGCGGGGCGGCCGGTGCCGAGCGTCTCGTAGTACAGCTGCAGGCCGTTCACGGCCGCGTACATCGCCCCAGTATGGCCAGCCGCGCGATTACTCGGAGGGCGTCACGACGGCGCGACCTCGGCGCCCTCACCTTTGCGCGTGCGGCACTCTGCCCGCACCGATCGGGGCGAACGATGGCATCAGCGACGCTCAGGGTGGCGCGCGACGCCGGCCACGCGATCGAGCTCCGCCGCGGCCGGTTCGAGGTCGAGCTCGACGGAACGAGCATCGGCTCGCTCACCATCACGACACCTTCGAGAGCGCCGTGGAACCGGGGGGCCACAGCCTGCGGCTGCGAAAAGGGCGCTACTCGAGTCGGACGCGGACTTTCGACGCAGCCGAGGGCGCCGTCGTCGAGTTCCTGTGCCACGGCGCAAGGATCTGGCCGACGTACGTCGCCTCCCTCTTCGTTCGGAGCCTCGCGATCTCCTTGCAGCCGTCCTAGGTGGCTGGTGTTGAACGAGTGTTCAACGTGAGGAGTGGGCTCGCCGACAGGATTCGAGGGCGACCCATGCCCTCCGGGTCTGAACGCCCACGACAGCGTGAAGAAGGGCGATTCGTCGCAATAACCCCACTCTCGGCGCCGCTCACGGAATCAAGTGCCCTCTCTCCGGGGTCATCCGGCCACCACCCACCCGCCGCCGAGGGTCGAGCGGGCTCCAAGGGTGGCGAGGCGCGCGAGGTTGGCCGCACCGGCGAGGAGGCTGAAGTCGGCGCCGACGCGCAGCGCGCCGCGCACGCGGGCGCGTCGTCCGCCGTGCCGGCGTCGCATGAGGTGGGCCAGTTTCCGTTCGACCTTCGGACGGGTCCGGCGGTAGTCGTCCCGCCATTTCGGATCGGCCTGCTCGGCGCGTGCGCGTGCGAGGCAAGCCTCATGCACCCCGACGCGGACCTTGCGGCCGAGGGCTGAGGTCGTGCACTGCTCGGCGAGCGGGCAGGTCGCACAGTGCTCGGCGAACTTCGCGACGCCGGTCTTGTCCTTCAGCCGTCCGATCCTCACCGTCAACCCAGCC
>Ga0307374_10004468_pt1 | contig 23251 bp, 9 predicted proteins | sample OX3MG_FD_202532 | JGI IMG/M metagenome (GOLD analysis project Ga0307374, IMG submission 202532) | Soil microbial communities from Risofladan, Vaasa, Finland - OX-3 | ecosystem: Environmental > Terrestrial > Soil > Coastal area > Acid sulfate soil | place: Finland: Risofladan, Vaasa | collected... | reverse complement strand
GCCGCGCGAGGAGCGCGTGCTGCGCATGCGCTTCGGCATCGGCATGAACACCGATCACACGCTCGAGGAAGTCGGCCAGCAATTCTCGGTCACGCGCGAGCGTATCCGCCAGATCGAGGCCAAGGCGTTGCGCAAGCTCAAGCATCCGAGCCGGTCGCGCAAGCTGCGCTCGTTCCTCGATACCTGATGACGGGACTCGGGCCCGCCGCTTAGATTGGCGCGGGCCCGTAGTTCAGCGGTTAGAACGCGCCGCTCATAACGGTGTAGTCGCAGGTTCGAATCCTGCCGGGCCCACCAGTCTTTTCAAAGACGTGAGATTCTGCGTCACCCTCATCTTCCGGATCGCGTGGCAGCCGGAGAGCACGCCGACGAGCGCGGCCAGGAGGACGTATCGCCCGGCGCGTTTCAATGCACTGCCTTGGCCGCGGCTTGGTCGGTCGAGAGCGAGCTGCCTTCGAGCCAGGCCGCAAGCGGCGGCAAGTCCCATTCCGCGGCGGTCGCGATGTCGATGATCGCCGCCATGAACAGGTGAACACGCGGCGGCGTGAGGTCGAGGGTCAGGTGCTTTTCGCCCTCGTCGAAGACCAGCACGGCGCCACCGTCCGGCTTGGGCGTGATCTTGACCGCGAGGATCAGCCGCGGCGCGGACACCAGCGTCTTCACTGGCACGTTCTTGCGCGCGTCGCCGCCGGCGACCGCGGCGCCGACTGCAGCCTGGTGCTCGAAACCGAGCACGGTATCGCGCGCCGCCGGATTGGCGGGCGTCACGGCCTCGCGCCGCTTGGCGTGGATCGCCGCCAGCGTGCCGACCAGCTGCTTGCCAAGCCGCCGCGTCAGGCTCATGGCGAATTCGCGGTCCGGCGGCACGTCGATCGACACCAGCAGCCGGTCTTCGGCCGCGACATAGCGGACGTTATAGGTGGGCGCCGAAGTCTGCACGCTCATGGTGCCTCACTGTGACTTCCCGTTCGGCCGGCGTCCAGGTCTTGACACCGCCGCATGCTTCCGGCGTGGTTGCTGGCATGCCGAGCATGCTTGGCGCGGCACCGCCGCCAGCCGTGAAGCCCACGCCGATCGAGATTCCCGATGGCGTCCGCCATCTCTTCAATCAGGCGCTGCAACAGCAGAACATCGGCGACATCCAGGGCGCGCTCGAACTCTACCGGCAGATCATCGAGATCTTCCCGATCCTGCCCGACGCCTACAATAACCTTGCCATCCTCCTGAAGGGCATGCGGCGGCTCGACGCCGCGGTCGCCTGCCTCAAGCGTGCCATTCTCTATGCGCCGGCGTCCGGCCCGCTCTATTCGAATCTTGGCAACCTCTTGTGGATGAATCTCGAGTTCGAGGAATCGATGGCGGCATTCCGTCGCGCCCTCGAGCTCGCGCCCGACCGTCCCGAGACCCTTCACAATCTCGGGCTGCTGCATTTCAGCCTCGGCGACTACCGTGCGGCGGTCGATTGCTACGACCGCGCGCTCGCGCTCAAGCCCGACAACAATCTCGTGCGCTGGGATCGCGCGCTGGCGCTCTTGGCTGGCGGCGATCTGCGCCGCGGATTCGAAGCCTACGACGTGCGCTTCGATCTCGATGACCCGACCATGCGCTTCGACCTGAAGCTGCGTGCCGTGCGGACCATTCCGCTGCCGCTCTGGCGCGGCGAGGATCTCGCCGGCAAGACGATCTACGTCTACGCCGAGCAGGGCGCGGGTGACACCATCCAGTTCGCGCGGTTCATCCCATTGCTGGCACGGCGCGGCGCGCGCGTGATCTTCGATTGCCCGCCCGATCTCGTCCGTCTGCTGAGCAGCGTTCCGGGCATCGCCGAGCTGCGGTCCCAGGTCGGCGAGATGCCGCTGCCCCAGGCGGATTTCCAGATGCCGCTGTTGAGCTTGCCCGCCCGCTTCGGCATCACGCTCGAGACCGTGCCGGCGCAGGTGCCTTATCTGCGTGCGCCGCTCGCCATCATCGGCCCCAGCGTGCCGCGACCGCCCGGTGTGCGGCTCACGGTCGGCATCGTCTGGGGCGGCCGGCCCGAGCACACCAACGACCACAACCGCTCGATGCCATTGCAGCATTTTCTGAGTCTCGCCGACCTGCCGGGCGTCGCACTCTACAGCCTGCAGAAAGGCCCGCGCGCCCAGGACCTGACGACGCTCGCCGCCAATGCGCTGGTCTACGACCTGGGACCGCAAATCCAGGATTTCGTCGATACGGCGCGGATGATCGAGCAGCTCGATGTGGTCATCTCGATCGACACGTCGGTCGTCCATCTGGCGGGCGCGCTCGGCCGTCCGTGCTTCGTGCTGCTGCCGTACACGCCGGACTGGCGCTGGCTCAATGGCCGCGACGACACGCCGTGGTATCCGACGCTGCGGCTGTTCCGCCAGGCGCGGCCGACCGATTGGAAAGGCGTGATGCAGCGCGTGCGCGGCGCGATCGCCCAGATCATCGCGCGCCGCTGACCGGCGGCGCGGCGGTCAATAACGGGCGACGGTGAAGCCGCCGTCGGGCCGCAGCGCGATCTGCGCGGCCATGCGATCGGCCGGCCGGGCATAGACCTGAATGCCGGTATCGTTCTCGGCGTAGTAGGGCGTGTAGCGGGCGACGCGCGCCGCCGGCAGCACGTCCGTCGTCTGGTTGTCGAGCACCAGGTCGTTGCCGTCGACGGTCACGAGCGTGATCGCATGGTCGAGGCCGCTGACGCTGTCGTGCACGACGACGAAGCGCAGCGCGGATTCCGGTACGCCCGACTGCGCCAGCGCGAGGAACTTGGCGATGGCGTAGTCCTCGCACTGGCCGCCTTTGGCGAGGAGCTCGTAGGGCGTCTCCCAATAGAGCGGATCGCCCCAGTTCTGCGCCGCCGGGATATAAGGCATGCGGTTGAGCTCGGCATTGGCGCGCATGACGCGCTCGCGCAGCGGCAGCTGGCTCAACTCGGCGACCATGTTGGCCCAACGCGCGGCCGGGCATTGCGCCGGATCGGTGCCGGCAGAGCAGAGCGAAGCGGGATCGGCTTGCTGCTGGGCGAAGCGCGCGGTCACGGCGCTCCACTGGTCGATGGTGAAGACGTTGGACGACACGGACGCTGCCGGCGCGGCGACCGCGGTGGCCAGATTGTCGCCGGGCGTTGCGACGCCGCTGCATGCAGCCAGCGACGCGAAGCCGATGGCAAGGGCACCGAAGCGCAGGAGAACCGACAGCCGCACCAGCGAGCCTCATGCGAAACCCCGTGCGTCCGCTTCGGGACGTCGGCCGGGATGTCGGGCGTGGCCGCTGTTCTGGCTTCCACCGGAGGCTCAACTTCAGCATCGGCACGTTAATGGGGTGTCAAACGCGGGATTTGCGCCAAACGTCGCGCAACGTTGCGGCATTGTGTTGCTGAAAATTTACGATGAATGGTTTCCTGACATGCGCCGCAAGCGGCCTGTAAAGCCGAACCGGGCTTGGCGCGCTCCGGCGTTTACCATTATAAGAAGGGCCGTAGAACGGCCGCGGGGTGGACGGTCTTGGTGGGGAGCAATCGATACGCGCCGGTCTGGCGCGCGACGACGGTCTGTGCCGTTGCCGCGACGGCGTTGGTCGCGTGGCTCGGCGTCGCCATGGCGCAGACAGCGCCGCCCGCCGTGCAGCCGGGCCGCATTCCGCAGCAATTCCAGCCGCGGGAAGTGCCGCGGCCATCGCCGCAGATTTCGGTGCCGGCGGCGCCGTCGAATGCACCACCGCCCGGCGCGGCGACCGTCAAGATGACGCTCGATTCGATCGAGGTCACGGGCGCCACGGTCTATTCGCCCGCCGATTTCGCGCCGCTGATCGCGCCCTATCTGCATCACGAGATCGCGCTCACCGAGCTGTTCAAGCTCGCCGACGCGATCACCGCCAGATACCGCGCCGACGGCTATATCCTGTCGCGCGCCGTAGTGCCCGCCCAACACATTGGAAAATCAGCGAAAATCACCGCCGTCGAGGGCTTCGTCAGCGCGGTTCATGTCGAGGGTTACGACAGCCCGCGGCTTGAGGCCTATGGCAAGGAGATCATGGCGTCGCGGCCGCTCAAGGCGTCCGATCTCGAGCGCTATCTGCTGCTGGCCAACGACCTGTCGGGCGTCACGGCGCACGCCGTGTTGGCGCCGTCGCCGACCGTCGAAGGCGGCGCCGCGCTCACCATCGTCACCGAGCAGAAGCGCGTCGACGCCCAGCTCGCGGTGGACAATCGCGGCACCAAGTACATCGGCCCGTTCCAGTTCTATGCCGGCGGCGGCGTCAACCTGCCGGGCACCGATCAGCGCGTCGCGCTGCGCTATATCACCACGCCGAGCGTGCGCGAATTGCAGTTCGGCGAGGCCTCGTTCACGCAGCCGATCGGCGACAACGGCCTGCGCTTCGTGCTCTACGGCAACTACACGCACGCGCGGCCGCAGTACACGCTGTCGTCGTTCAACGAGTCGAGCGAAGGCGAGAGCGTCTCGGGCATGTTGAATTATCCCGTGATCCGCAGCCGCGCGCAGAATCTCGAGCTGCATGGTGGCTTTGCCGTCACCGACCTCTATGTCCGCGTCGCCAACAATCCGTCGGCATCGCCGTCGTCCGACGACCATCTGCGCATGTTCCGCGCCGGCGCCAATTACGACATCGCCGACGCCTGGGGCGGCGTGAACCTCGTCACTTTCGAGGTCACTCGCGGCCTGCCGATCCTCGGCGCCTCGGCCGATATCATGCGCGCGACGCCGTCGCGGCCGAGCGCGAAGTCGGACTTCGGCAAGCTAACCGGCCAGATCTCGCGGCAGCAGGACCTCGCCTTCATCTATCCGGGTTTCGGCGTCTATGGCGCGCTCGAGGCGCAGCACGCCGATTCCGGCTCGCTGCCGTCATCGGAGCAGTTCGGCCTTGGTGGGCCGCTCTGGGGCCGCGGCTACGATCCGTCGGATGTGGTCGGCGACGAAGGCTGGGCCGCCAAGGCCGAGCTGCAATACACCGGCGTGCCGCCGGGCAAGCTCGCCAATTATTGGCAGACCTATCAGCTGTACGGGTTCTATGACGACGGCCGCGTCAGCCGTCATGTCGCCACCGCCGGCTCGCCGTCGCTGTCGTCGGCCGGCTTCGGCGTGCGCCTGGCAATGCTCGACCATCTGACCTCCGACCTCGAATTCGTCAAGCCGCTGAGTCGCGACGAAAGCATCTCGCTCAACCAGCCGCATTCGCGGCCGTGGCGTTTCTTCATGCAGGTCGTCGCCCACTACTAAGCGCAGTGCGCGGAGCGGCGGTCGCTGGCTGTCTCTTGCTCCAGTTCTCGCTGCGTCTCGCTGGAGAAAATCTCCCGTCGTCATGCCCGGCCCACGGGTCCGGCCAAAGGCCGGCCCGAGGACAAGCCTTGTGCCGGGCACCCACGTCTTGAAGGCGTGGATGGCCGGGTCGAGCCCGGCCATGACGGGACGATTGAGCCTCTCCCGTGCGTCCCTCGAGCGGGATAGGGGCGCCCGGCCCTGCCAAGCACAGATCAAAGCGATTCGTGCCGACGGGCATGCGCCACTCGTAAAACGGCCGGTTAATGCGAGTTGGTCGCAATCAATTTGAATATAGCCCCAAGTAATTCGTGCTGATTTATTGGCGTAAATCTCGCCTGTGGAAAACTATTTAACAAATAACACGCGGCAATCCGACGCAGGCGGCGGATTAATTTAAGAATAACCGCGTTCAACTCTCTCTCGTGACTATACGGTTACGCCCCTACGACTCGTAAGGTCCAGGAATTACTGCGAATTTAACTTTGATTGTCATTTATTTTAGCAGAATTCCCGTCTATTCTGTGCCGTCTGCCAGGGGGAGCTTCGCCGGGGGCTCTACCGAACGAAAAGAAATTGGTTGGGGGCGTTCGTTTTGGCCTTGCCGTCGGCGTCTGTTTCCACGAATCGGCTGCGGTGCCGCCTTTTGGCGTCTGCCGCCGTGCCCGGACTCCTCGCCGCGATGGGTTCGGTCGCCCATGCCGGCAGCAATCTGCCGACCGGCGGTCAGGTGGTCGGCGGCGCCGCGACGATCGGCCAAACCTCCGCGACCCAGATGCAGATCACGTCGACCACGGGGCGGTCGGCGATCAGCTGGAACGATTTCTCGATCGGTTCGGGTTACGGCGTCAACGTCACGCAGCCCACCGGCGGCACGCAGCTCGAGCAGGTGCGCGGCACCAACGTGTCGCAGATCTTCGGCTCGCTGACCTCGAACGGCAGCATCGTCATCGCCAATCCGAACGGCATCTGGTTCGGCGCCTCGGCCCAGGTCGATGTGGCCGGCCTGACCGCCACCACGGCGCATGCGACGGCGACCGACATCCAGAATTTCCAGAATGGCGGCAGCCTTAACCTGAGCCAGGCGGGTAACGCCAATGCCGCGGTGGTCAACCAGGGCAATATCACCATCTCGAACGCCGGCCTCGCCGCTTTCGTGGCGCCGGGCGTGCGCAACGACGGCGTCATCCAGGCCCGGCTCGGCACGGTGCAGCTCTCGTCGGGCACCACCGCGACCCTCGACTTCTACGGCGACGGCCTTGTCAGCATCGCGGTCACCGGCCAGACGCTGGCCCAGGCGATCGACCCGTCGACCGGCAAAACTTTGGGTGCCGCGGTCACCAATACCGGCACGCTCAATGCCGATGGCGGCACCGTGCTGGTCACGGCCAACGTCGCTTCGGGCGTCGTCGACCAGGTCATCAACACCTCGGGCGTGATCCAGGCGCGCAGCGTCTCGCAGCAGAACGGTCAGATCGTGCTCGATGGAGGCTCCAACGGCACCGTCCAGGTCGCAGGATCCCTCGACGCCTCCGGCACCAGTGCGGGCCAGACCGGCGGCAGCGTTCAGGTGCTGGGCGGGACCGTCAACGTCGCCAGCAATACCACCATCGATGCCTCGGGCGATCAGGGCGGCGGCACCATCTCTATCGGCGGCGGCCCGCATGGCCAGGGCACGGCCTACACCGCCAGCACGGTCACCGTCTCCCAAGGCGCCACGATCAAGGCCAACGCGGTCACGGCGGGCAACGGCGGCACGGTCGCGATCTGGTCGGCGCAGTTCACCAGCTTCGACGGCTCGATCGAGGCGATGGGCGGGGCCCAAGGCGGCAACGGCGGCTTCGTCGAGACCTCGGGCACCAAGCTGACCGTCGGCGGCGACGCGACGGTCAACACCGGCGGCGGCACCTGGCTGCTCGATCCGAACAACATCACCATCGCAACGAGCGGCGGCGACATCACGCCGACGACGATCACCGGCGCGCTCAGCGGCGGCAACGTCGAGATCGACACCGTCGACGATCCCGGCACTGTCGGCGGCACGGCGGGCACGATCTTCGTCAACAGCGCGGTCCTTTATAACAGCGCCAACAGCCTGAGCCTGCTGGCGCAGGGCGACATCGACGTCAATGCGTCGATCCAGAACAGCAACACCGCCGCGACCGGCGCCATCAATCTGGTCGCCGGCTGGGACGGCTCGACCGGCCTCACGGGCGGCGGTGCCGGCGCCTATACCGGCACGGTCACGATCGGCACGATCGAATCGACGCCCTTTGCTTTCGGCAGAATCGGCACCGGCGGGATCACGACCGGCAGCGTGCTGATCGGCAGCGGCTCGCAGGGCGCGACCGTCGCCGTCGGCAGCGCCGGCGGCGCCACGACGGTGCTCGGCAACAACGTCACGCTCAGCGGCTCGAGCGCCAGCGACAGCAACGTGTCCCAGCCCGGCCATGACGGGACTGGCGCGCAGATCGGCTTCAACGTTCCGGCGGGCGTCACCGCGGACGCAACGGGCAGCATCACGGTCGACGCGCTCGGCACCGTCCTGTTGCATACTGGCTCCGGTAACGGTGCCTTCGTCCAGATCGGTCACGGTGGCGTTTACGCTGCGTCGAGCGTCTACAACGCCCCCACCCAGCTGACCTTGACCGGCGGCATCGTCGTGAACGCCGCCTCGGTCACCCTCGTGGGCGGCTCGGGCGGCAATGCCTATGCCCAGATCGGCCACGGCGGCCAAGACTTCGGCTATGGCGACAATGAGCTGACGTCGGTCAGCCTTGGCGGCGACATTGCCGTCACCGCCAGCGGCGCCGTGGTGCTCCAGACGCCAAACGGCGGCGCCTACGCTCAGATCGGCCACGGCGGCGCCTTCGCATTCTTCTCGGCCCCACTTCCAGCCGGCTTCACCACGACCGGCAACATCACCGTCGGGGCCGCGAGCCTGGCCCTGACCGCCGGCAGCGGCTCCAGCTATGCGCAGATCGGCCACGGCGAAGATCCGTCGGATGGGTACACTTATCCCGGCGGCGTCACCGGCAACATCGACATCACCGTCAGCGGCACGCTCTCGGCGACGCCGGGTCAGAATTTCCTCATTGGCAGTCATGCCGGCAGCACGCCGGCGACGCCGCTCTTCATCGAGACTGAGGCGTTCGGTGGCGGTCTCGGTCTTTCCAACTTCACGAACACCACCGACGGCGAAGTCGTGGTCGCGATCACCGCTCCCGCAGGCTACGCCACCGCCGGTTTCACGACCACCGGTGGCGGCACATTCGCGCTGCTGACAACGGGCGAGCTCACGGTCAACGGTGCGATCAGCGGCAGCGCTCCGGTCGATCTGATCGGCGGCTGGAACGGCACCTCGGGCGTGCCGTCGGCCGGCGGCACGTTCGATCTCTCGACCGGCACCGGCGCGCTGGCAAGCGGCGCCTTCGGCAACGGCAGCGCCGGCAGCAATGGCATCTCGCTCGGCGCCAATGTCAGCTCCAGCGGCACCGGCGGCGTTACGCTCGCCGGGCCGACGACGCTGGACGCCAACGTCACGCTGGCCGACAGCGCCGGCGGCACTATCGACTTCCTCTCGACTCTCGCCGGCGGAAACCACGACCTCACGATCATCGACGACGCCTTGCCGTCCTTCGGCGGTGCGGTGAGCGCGATCAGCGGGGTGACGCTCGCGCCATATACGACGAGCGACTCGATCGGCGTCGGCGATAGTGGCACCGGGCAGGCGCTGATCGGCACCGTCCAATACGATTTCATCAGCACCGGCGGCCTCTTCAATCTCGAGGGCGGCGCCGGAACGATCGCGGTCGGCACCGGCAGCAACACCGGCGCGATCATGCTGACCCAGCTCACCCTGACGCCGTCGCTCGCGCTGGTGAACGGCGGCGCCGGCGCGATCACGATCGGCGGCGTCTATGACGGCACCGGCAGCCTGGCCCTGGTCGCGGGCAGCTCGATCACCGAATCGGGCGGCTCGATCAGCGTCGCGACCTTGACCGGCAGCGCGGGCGGCACGGTGAGCCTCACCGCCGCGGCGAACGATATCGGCACGCTCGGCAGCTTCGCGGTCAGCAGCGGCAGCTTCACCCTGGGGGACAACGGCAACACCGGAAATCTGGCGGTGAGCGGACCGGTGACGGCGGCCAACATCACCATCGACAATACCAATACCGGCACGATCAGCGTGTCCAGCGGCATGACCGCGACAGGTGCGACGGGTACGTTGGCGCTGTCCTCGGGCAGCGGCGGCATCCGGCTGAACGCAGGTTCGGCGTTGTCCGGCCCCACGGTCGACTTGTCGACCACAGGTTCGGGGGTGACGCAGGTCGCGAGCGGCACGATCACCGCGGGCACGCTGCTGCAAGGCAGCGCCGGGGTGACCGGCAGCGTGAACCTCAGGGGCACGGCGAACGATATCGCCTCGGTCGGCTCCTTCGCGGTCAGTGGCGGCAGCTTCACGCTGGTCGATCACGCTTCGCTGACGCTCGACGGCGCGGTCAGCGCCGACAATCTGTTCTTCGAGGTCAACGTGGCAGGCGGCACGCTGCAAATCGGCTCGAACAGCAGCGGCGCGACATTGAGCGCGACCGCGGCGAGCTCGCCCGGCGTCTCGTTGGTCGCGGACCTGATCACCGAGGGCAGCGCCGCGAGCACGATCACCGCGACCGACGGCTCTAATGTCGGCACGGTAGAGATCGCGCCCTACACCAGCAGCCAGACGGTCAGCCTCGAAGGCACCCCCGCCAGCGGCACCCTCGTGGTGGACGCGATCTTGCTGGGCGACATCGGCACCGGTACGGGCGGCGGCACGCTCCGCATTGGCGGTTATCACGCCGATGGCGGCCCACTTGTCACGACCGCGGGCAATATCGCGCTCGCCGGCGCGCTGGATCTGACCGGTCGCGCGACGACTCTCGATCTGGATAGCAGCGGCACGCAATCGGAGGGCTCCTTCGCGCTGACCGTCGCGACCTTGACCGGCAGCGCGGGCGGCACGGTGAGCTTCACCGATGCGAGCAACGATATCGGCACCCTCGGAACCTACGCGGTCAGCAGCGGCGATTTCACCCTGGTGGATAGCGGCAACATCAGCGTGTCCGGCGGCATGACCGTGACAGGCTCGCTGACGCTGTCCTCGGGCAGCGGCGGCATCATGCTGGGCGGCGGCACGATCCAGACCGGAAGCGGCCAGACGTACTCCGGCGCGGTGACGCTCGGCGCCGCGATCGTCACGCTCGCCGACACCGGCGGCAGCGCCATCACCTTCGACGGGACGGTCGACAGCGCGGCGGGCCAGTTCTACTCGCTCGTCACCGAGACGACCGGCGTCACGACGTTCTCCGGCGCTGTCGGCGCCGGCACCAACGGCGCGCTGCAAAAGCTGACGGTGTTCGGCCAGACGGCGCTCGACGGCGGCTCGGTCAATACCTCGGAAGGCCAGGTCTACGGCCAGACCTACGCCAATGAGGCGGTGACGCTGGGCAAAGACACGACGCTGAGCGACAGCGGCGGCACGGTCAGCTTCGGCGGCAAGCTCGACGGCGACTTCAACCTCACAGTCGATGAGGTCGGCGGCTCGGTCGCGTTCAACGGCGCGGTCGGCGGCGCCACGCCGCTCGCCAGCCTCACCATCGATGGCAGCCCGACCGCAATCCACGTCAACGGCGGGCTCGTCAGCAGCACCGGCGGCCAGACTTATGGCGGCCAGATCACGCTGGGCGGCAACACCACGCTCGACAGCTCGGCCGGCAATGGCGCGATCAGCCTGGGCTTCGTCAGCGGCCCCGGCGACACCCTCACCATCAACAGCGGCACCGGCGGCGTCACCTTCGGCGGCTTCGACTTCAACATATTGGCATTTACGGTTATCGGCCCCGAAACTCTCGACACCGGCACCTACACCGTTACCGGCGGCACCTTCGCCAATAGCAGCGGCATCGGACTCGAAGGCACGCTCGATTTCGCCCAGAACACGACCTTCGCCAACGCCGTCACGCTCGACAGTGACACATCGATCGTGACGACCAGCGGCAGCGCCACCATCACCTTCGACGGCACGGTCGACGGCGGCCACGCGTTGACCACCAACACCACCGGCATGACGACCTTCAGCGGCGCGGTTGGCATCAACCGGCTGGTCACGCAGGCGGCAACGCTCGACAACAACGTCACCACCGCCGCCGGCCAGACCTATTCCGGGGGAGTCACGCTCGGCGCTAGCGTCACGCTTACCGACACGGCGGGCGGCGCCATCGATTTCCTGTCAACCCTTGCCGGTGGCAATCACAATCTGACGATCGTCGACGACACGGCGCCATTCTTCGGCAACACGGTAAGCGCGATCAGCGCGGTGACGCTCGCGCCCTACACGACGAGCGACTCGATCGGCGTCGGCGACAGCTCGTTTCAGGGACTCATCGGCACCGTCAAGTACGATTTCATCAACTCCGGCGGCCTGTTCAAGCTTGAGGACGGCGCCACCACCATCGCCATCGGCACGAGCGGTGACACCGGCACGATCACGGCGACGCTGGTCACCCTGACGCCGACGCTCACACTCACCAACGGTGGCACGGGCGCGATCGCGATCAGCGGTGCGCTCGGCGTCGGCGGCTTCACGGCGCAATCCGGCAGCGGCGGCATCGCGCTCGACGCCAACGTCACAACCGGCGCCGGCCAGACCTATTCGAGCGCGGTCACGCTCGGCGCCAACACGACGCTGAGCGACAGCGGCAGCGGCATCACCTTCGGCAACACCGTCGGGGGCGCCTTCGCGCTCGACGTGACGCAAGGCGCCACGACGTTCGACAACGCGGTCACCGTCGCGTCGCTGACGACCCAAGCCGTGACCTTCGACCTCGGCTCGGGCTCAGTCAGCACCACTGGCAGCGGCGGCCAGGACTACCAAGGCGCGGCGACGCTCGCGGCCAACACCACGCTCGCCGACACCGGCGGCAGCGGCGTCACCTTCGGCAACACGGTCGGCGGTGCCCACGCGCTCGACGTGACGACGGGCGCGACCACTTTCAGCGGCGCGGTAACAGTGGGTTCGATCAACGTCCAGGCCGTCACCTTCAACCTCAGTTCGGGTTCGGTCGCCACCAGCGCGGGCCAGACCTATAGTGACGCGGTCACGCTGGGATCCGACACGACGCTGACCGATTCCGGTGGCAGCAATGTCACCTTCGACAGCACGGTCGACAGCGCTAGCGGCAACAACCTCGCCCTGGATGTCAGCAATGGCGCCGGCACCACCACCTTCTCCGGCGCGGTCGGCATCGGCGGCACCGGCACCAGCACGGCGCTGTCGCGCCTGACGGTCGGCCAGGCGGCGCTCGACGGCGGCACGATCCAGACGACGGACGGTCAGATTTATGGCGGAACCTCGCCCGATCGAACGATCACCTTGGGTGCCGACGCGACGCTGACCGATGTCGGCACCGGCGCCGGCAACGAGATCCTTTTCGGCTTCGACGTCGGCGGCGGCCACAATCTCACGATCAACGAGCAGAAGACCGTCATCTTCGAGGCCGGCGTCGGCAACAACACGGAGGCCGCGCTCGCCAGCCTGACGATCAACGGCAGCGCCGGCGGCTCGATCCGCTTCAACGGCCTGGGCGCCACCACCACGGCTGGCCAGTCCTACGGCAGCCCGGTCACGCTCAGCTTCGGCACCGGCACCGACACCTTCACCGCCGGCAGCAGCAGCACGATCGTCTTCGGCGGCACGGTGAGCGACGGCTTGTTCAACCCGGGGCTCACCATCGCCAGCGGCACCGTCACCTTCGACGGCGCGGTGACGGTCAGCGCGCTGACGACCCAGACGGTGACCTTCGACCTCAGTTCAGGTTCGGTCGCCACCACCGCCGGCCAGACCTATTCCGGCGACGTGACCCTCGGCGCCGCCATCGTCACCCTCGCCGATACCGGCGGCAGCGCCATCACCTTCGACGGGACGGTCGACAGCGCGGCGAGCCAGTTCTACTCGCTCGTTACCGAGACGACCGGCGTCACGACCTTCTCCAGCGCGGTCGGCGCCGGCACTAACGGCGAGCTCCAAAATCTGACGGTATGGGGCCAGACCGCGCTCGATGGTGGCACGGTCATTACCTCGGAAGGCCAGATTTACGGCCAGACCTACGCCAACGAAGCGGCGACGCTGGGCAAGGACACGACGCTGACCGACGGCGGCGGCTCCATCACCTTCAGCCAGACGCTTGACGGCAACTACAATCTCACGATCGCCGAAACCGGCGGCAAGGTTGCCTTCATCAGCGGCGGCGTCGGCACCATCACGCCGCTAGCCAGCCTGACGGTCGCCGGCGGCGCGACCGAGATCGACATCGAGGGCGGCGGCGTCATCACCCAGGGCTCAGGCGGCCAGGTCTATGGCAGCCCGGTGGTGTTGAAGAACTTCAATGCGACGTTCGACGCCGGCAACGGCGCGTATCCCATCGACTTCCAGAGCACGGTGAGCGACGGCGTGTTCACCCCGTCGCTCACCGTCGCCACCGGCACCGTCACCTTCGGCGGCGCGGTGACAGTGAGCGCGCTGACGACCCAAGCCGTCACCTTCGACCTCACCTCGGGTTCGATTTCGACCACCGGCGGCCAGACCTATAACGGCGCGGCCACGCTCGCCGCCGACACGACGCTCGCCGACACCAGCGGCAGCGGCATCACCTTCGGTAGCACCATCGGCGGCGCCTTCACTCTCGACGTAACCCATGGCGGCACCACCTTCGACGGGGCGGTGAACATCGGCTCGCTGTCGGTCCAGGCGGCCGATCTCGGCGCCGATATCACCACCACCGGCGACCAGACCTACAACGGCGCGATCACCGTTGGCGGCGACGCGTTGCTTGAGGCGACCGGCTCGGGCGCAACCATCGCCTTCAACGGCGCGCTCGTGCCGGATTACGATAGCAGCGGCAACCTCGCCGTGTTGGCCAACGGCGTCATTTCCGTCAACGCCTGGATCCAGAACAGCGGCCGCGGCGACATCAGCCTGGTCGCCGGCTGGGATGGCGTGGCGCCGACCAGCGCGGCCGACGTCTCGAACCTGATCAGCGGCACGCATTACGGCAGCACGGGCGGCAATGTCCTCATCGGCAGCGCGTCGGACAGCGCGGCGGCGGCGGTGGGCAGCGCGCTCGGCACCACGACGGTTGCGGGCTACGACGTCGTGCTGCGCGGCGGCGACAGCGGCGGCGGCGGCGCATCGGCTCAGATCGGTTATTACCCGCTCGCCGGTGGCACGGTCAGCGGCAGCATCGGCGTTTACGCCACGCACGACGTGACGCTCCAGGGCGGCAGTGTCGTCGACGACTATGCCCAGATCGGCAACGGCGGCGACCAGGCGCTCAGCAACGCCACGGTAACCGGCACCATCAGCCTCGGCGGCTCGATCGACGTCAGCGGCCGCGACGGCGTCTCGCTCGCCGGCGGCACGGGCAGCGACGCCTATGCCCAGATCGGCCACGGCGGCTTCGGCTTCGCCAGCGGCACCAGCAGCACCGGCGCGGTGACGATCGACGGCGACATCAGCGTCGGCAGCAGCGCCGGCAACGTCGACCTGTCGGGCGGCACCGGCAGCGGCTTCGCCTATGCCCAGATCGGCCATGGCGGCACCTATGCCTTCGCAAATTCCGATCTGGCCAGCGCCGCGATCGGCGGGACCAGCGCGAACATCACCGTCTCGGCGACCGCCGGCAGCGTCGAGCTCAACAGCGGCACCGCGGACTTCACCTACGCGCAGATCGGCCATGGCGGCCACAACGCGTTCAGCGGCGCGACGGTGACCGGCAGCCTCGGTGTCAGCGGCACGATCGCAGTCACCGCGGCGAACGAGGTCGGGCTGAACGGCAACAGCGGCTACGAGGCCGATGTCCAGGTCGGTCACGGCGGCTACGGTTTCGCCAGCAGTGCGACTCTCGGCGGCGCGTCGCTGACCGGCGCCATCTCGGTCACCGCAACCGGCTCCGGCGGCGACGTCGCGGTGTTGGCCGGTGACAACAGCTTCGCCTACGCCCAGATCGGCCACGGCGGCGGCTATGCATTCATCGCCATCGGCGGCAGCACGCCCAGCACACCGCCCGACGTCACCATGTCCGGCACGATCACCGTCGGCGCCGATTCGGTGACGCTGACCGGAGACCCGAACGGCGCCACCTTCGCCTATGCGCAGATCGGCAACGGCGGCGGGGCGGCGCTCTACAACGCCACCGCGGGCGACGTCAAGGTCGGCGGCGACATCACCGTGACCGCCGACGGCGTGGCGACCGTCAGCACGACCGTCGGCGACGTCATCCTCCAGGCCGGCAGCGGCGACGCCACCTATGCCCAGATTGGCCACGGCGGCGCTTCCTTCGCCAGCGCCTACAATTTCGGCGGTCTCTTCGGCACCGGCGCGTCGTTCAACGACGTGACGCTGAGCGGCAACGTCACGGTCGAGGCTCACAACACGCTCGGCACCAGCGGCGGCGTGTTCCTCACCGGCGGCAGCAGCAGCGGCAGCGACGCCTATGCCCAGATCGGCCATGGCGGCGCCTATGCCTTCGCCGGCGACAGCAGCAGCTCCAACGGCGGCCCTGCGGACTTTAACAACCTGACTCTCGGCGGCACCGGCGAGACCATCACCGTCGCCGGCGACAACGGCGTCGGCGTTTCGGGAGGCAGCAGCGGCTACGCCTATGCCCAGATCGGCCACGGTGGATACAACTTTGCATCCGGCGCGACCGTCACCAACGCCGTTGCGATCGCCACCGCGATCGCCGTCACGGCCAATAGCGGCGACATCGACGTCACCGGCGGCAGCTTCGACGCCTACGCCCAGATCGGCCACGGCGGCGACTATGCCTTTGGCGGCGCCACGGCGGGCTCGCTGGCAATCACGGGCGATATCTCGGTGACGGCCAGCGACGGCAGCGTCAAGCTGAGCGGCAGCACGACGGATGGCTATGCCCAGATCGGCGATGGCGGTTTGGCTTTCGCGGATGGCGCGCAAATCATGGGCGCGGCGACGATCGACGGCGACATCAACGTCGACGCAACGAATACGCTGGGTACCAGCGGCGGCGTCACGCTGACCGGCGATGCCGGTGGCGGCGGATACGCCCAAATCGGCCATGGCGGTTCCGACGCGTTTGACAACGCGACGCTCGGCAGCCTGGCGATCGGCGAAACCGGCGCCAAGATCACCGTTACCGCCAATGGCGACATCGCCCTGCACGGCGGAACGGCACGCGACGCCTACGTCCAGATCGGCCATGGCGGCTACGCGTTCGGAACTGGAACCAGCATCTCCAGCGTACCGGCCCTTGAGGGCAACATCGACGTCAGCAGCACCGCCGGCGACATTTCGATCCAGGGGGGATCGAGCGGCTACGCGTTCGCCCAGATCGGCCATGGCGGCGGCTATGTGTTCGGTTACGGTCCCGCGACCTATACCGGCACGGTCACGGTCAATTCGGGCGGCACGCTGAGCGTCACAAGCAACGGGAACTCCAGCGAGTTCGCCGTCATCGGTCTCGGCGATCCAACGAACAACGGCACCCTCACCGGCACGGTCGACGTCACCAGCGTCGGCGACCAGACCTACGTCAATCCGAACGACCAGATCCTTGCCGGAGGCACCTACGGCACATCGGACGGCACCATCGATTTCTGGACCACGAGCTCGGGCCCGACGCCAACCGCTGTCACGCTCAGCGGCTCGATCACAATCGACAACAGCACGACCGTCTGGGGCCGCATCTATCTGCCGAACGGCAACACGACCAACATGACCTTCGTGCTGAGCGGCCAGGACACCACGTTCACCGCCGACGTCGGCAACGACGACGGCGCCGGCCATGCGACGCTCAACCGCCTCGGCACCCTGTCGGTCAGCGGCGGCGGCAACTTCACGATCGTCACGCCTGCCGTGGTCTACGTCGATAACTTCACCGACTCGAACATGACCGGCACGGTCAATTTCGGCGCGACGCTCGACGTGCTCGGCGTGGCCACCCTGGGCGATCCGTTCATCGGCGATCTGGTCTGCGCCAGCGGCGGCACGAGCTGCATCGTCACCATCAACGGCTTCAGCTTCGGTCTTGCGCCCTTCGACTGGCAGGACCAGACGCTGCACGTCTTCGACATCCAATACGCGCTGTCGAACCCCGGATTGGATCTCCTGGCCAGTAGCGGCATCAACCCGCAGGCGGGCTGCAGCGAGGAAGAGAAGAAGGCGAACGGCGGCAGTTGTCCGGCCGGCGGCGGCTCGAACGACGCGGTCAACTACGGCAACCAGTTCCTCAACGGCCACAAGCTGTAACGCGGCCGGCGGAAACGCCGGCGCCGCGTCCGCGCCTTAACCAACAAATCCGCTCGACGACTCTGGCCCGCAACCGTACCTTCGGCACGATTCCAAGCCGGGAACCCCATGGTGAAAGAGCTCCAGGCTGAAGCGAACCGGCGCCGGTCGCCGGCGCCGTCCGTGCCGCCGCTGTTCTATCAGCGGCCGGCCGCGCTGTCGCCGTTCCTCCACGTCGAGTTCTCGCTCGAAGGCGAGGGCGATTACGGCTTCGCGCGCGCGACCAATTCGATTCCCCTCAACGCGGTCGAGTTCAGCCTGGCGGTGCGGCACTATCCGATCGTCTTCACGCCGGGGCCGGGCAGCTTTCCGGTCGTCATCGTCGGCACACACCGCGACCGCAACCTGTTCGTCGATGCGGCCGGCCACTGGCGCGACGGCGTCTACATCCCGGCCTGGGTGCGGCGCTATCCGTTCATCTTCCTCGAGGAGCCGGGCCACAAGGACTTCATCCTCGGCATCGACGAAGCCGCGCCGGTGCTGAAGCCGAGCGGCGAGAACCGGCTGTTCCGCGGCGGCAAGCCGACGCCGCTGCTGGAGCGTGCGGTCGCGCTGTGCAGCGAATATCAGGGCCAGCTTTCGATGACCCGCGCGTTCTGCAAGGCGCTCGAGGACGAGGGCCTGCTGGTCGACAAGGAAGCCGGCATTGCGATGAAGGACGGCGGCGGCTTCCGCCTCACCGGCTTCCGCGTCGTCGACGACAAGAAATTCGACAAGCTCGATTCCAAGGTGTTCCAGCGGTTCCGGCGGCGCGGCTGGCTGGCGCCGATCTATCTCCATCTGGCCTCGGTCGCCAACTGGGCGATCCTGGTCGATCTCGCGGCACGAGAAGGGACTTGACCATGGCGCGCAAGGGACGCGGCGAAGCGGACGAGACAGCCAAGGAGCCGGCGACGCCAGCGGGCGAGGGCGCGACCGCGGCACCGGTGCAAGCGGCGCCAGGAGAAACGTCGACTCCAATAGGTCCGCTGCCGCTCTTCTACAAGCAGCCGCAGGTGGTGACGGCGGACCGGCATGGCAAGGCGGGCTTGAAGGAGGCGACGAGCTATGCCTTCGCGCGCGAGACCAATTCGGTGCCGCTCGGCGCCGACGAGATCCTGGTGGCGCAGGCGCATTTTCCGATCGTCTTCACCGAAACCAATCCGCCGATTCCGGTCGCGGTGCTGGGCCTGGGCGATGCGCGCAACGTCTTCGTCGGCGTCGACGGCACCTGGCGCAGCGGCACCTATATTCCGGCCTATATCCGGCGCTATCCCTTCATCCTGGCGAACGGCGGCAAGCCCGGCGAGATGATGCTGGCGATCGACGAGGCGGCGGAGAATTTCGTCGCCGACGGCGGCCGCCGGCTGTTCGAAGGCACGGTGCCGACGCCGCTGGCGCGCCAGGCGGCGCAATTCTGCCAGGCGTTCCAGACGCAGTTCGACTTGGCGCGTGCCTTCGGCGAGGCGCTGCTGGCGGCTGGCGTGCTGCTGCCGCGCCGTGCCGATGTGCGCCGGCCCGACGGCAAGACATTTTCCTTGCAGCGCTTCCGCGTCATCGACGAGGCGCGCTTCGACGCGCTGCCCGACGAGCCGTTCCTGCGCTGGCGGCGCGCCGGCTGGCTCGGTCTCGCCTATTCGCACCTGCTGTCGATGCGGCGCTGGCAGAGCTTCGTCGCGCCCGCCGGTTGAAGGCCGTAGACCGCTAAATTGCTATTTGAATCAATTTGTTATGAGCAAGCGAGCTGCTGGCGCAGCTGGTCGCGCGCGACCTTGCCGAGCGCCGAGCGCGGAATCGCCGCGACGAAGCGGATCTGCGCCGGCCGGTAATCCGCGTTCTTCTGGCCGCAATAGGCGACGATCTCGGCCGGTGCGGGCGGCGCGCCGCTCGGCACGATGGCGACCCACAGCTCCTCGATGCCGCTGGTGCCGGTCATTGCCAGCGCGGCGGCGTCCTTCACGTCCGGCCGCGCCAGCAGCACGTCCTCGATCAGTTCGGGCGCGACCTTGGCGCCGCCGGCGTTGATGAGCTCGTGCGTGCGGCCGACGACCACCATCATGCCGCGCTCGGTGACCATGCCGCGATCGCCGGGATAGAACCATCCGCCGCGGAAATTGGCGTTTTTGCCCTCGCCATCGGCGGCATAGGTGCGGCCCTGGCCTTCGGTGCGCATGCGGATGACGCCCGTCTGGCCGCGCGGCAGCGCGTTGCCCGTGTCGTCGACCGTCTCGACCTCGGCCCACGGCGCGACGAACCCAACGGCGCCCTCGATGCCCTGCAGCATCTCCGACGGCGCATGCGCGACGGTGCCGGCCTCGGTCGAACCGTAGGCGCAGATAATGCGCGGGCAGATTCGCGTGCGCGCCGTCTCGAGGAAGGCCTGCGACATCACGTTGCCACCGACATGGACCGCGCGCAGACTGCCGAGGGCGACGGGCGCCGCCGTTTGCGCCTCGACGAGGTCGCGCAGCTGCTGCGTCGACGCCACCATCAGGTCGACCGCGTAGCGCGGAATCATCTCCAGCGTCTCCCTCGCCGATGCCGCCGCGAGCAGCGATTTGCCCTGCGCCAGCGCCACTAGAGCGAAGCTGAAGCCGAAATTGGTGGTGAGGCCGGGCAGGCAGATCAGGCGATCCCAGGCGGTATTGGCTGCGCGCAGGATGTACGTCCGCAGCCGCGCTTCGATGTCGTCGACCGTGAAGGCGACCGCCTTGGGAAAACCCGTCGTGCCTGACGACAGCGAGACGCGGCACAGCGCGTCGCCACTCGGGAAGCCGGCCGCCACCGGCGCCGCAACAGGGCTGCCGCTGAACCAGCCTTCGTCGAGCGCCACGTCGCGCGCACCGGCCGTCGGCGCCGCCGCCTCGTCGCGCAAGACCGCCGCAAGCCGCAGGCCACTACGGCTCAAATCGAAGCCGTGGCGCAGCGAGACCGACGGCATGCCGGCGCGATAGAGCGCCATCACCAGCGTCAGGTGGCGGATCGGGTTCTCGGTGCCGATGCCGACCAGCTCGCCGGGCTTGAGACCAAGCGCACGCAGGCGGCTCTCGCCGGTGCGGACGGCGTCGGCGAGCTTGGCATAATTGACGCCACGATCGCGCAGGACGATCGCGGCCTTTTCCGGCAGAATCGTGGCATGAAAAAAGACAAGCTCGACAAAATCCATGCCGACTGAAAGCCCCCCGGCTGCCTCACGTTAAATTCCGAACAGGATAGCGCGTTCGGCTGCGTAAGTCTGCCCCGCTGGAGATTTCAGCGCGCCGTCGCAAGCCAGACCGACATCGTGGGCACCCAAAACTGTTTGTGCGATAAAGGAACAACACTCGACTCGGTTCTGAAAGTGGGGGATCAAAAAACCATGGGTCTCAGCCGCCGCAAGTTTCTCGCCGGCACCGCCGCTGTTGTGGGCGCTGCCGCGTTTCCAATGCCGTCGATTGCGCAGAGCAAGCCGATCAAGATCGGCCTCTTAGCCGACAAGACCGGACCGCTCGCCGAGGGCGGCATCCAGACGGAGCAGGGCATTACGGTATTCCTGAAGTCGAAGAACTTCATGCTGGCCGGCCGTAAGGTCGATTTCATCGTCGCCGATACCGGCAGCAGCCCGGCGCAGGCCAAGACCAAGGCGCAGGAGCTGATCGAACGCGACCAGGTTAACTTCGTTGTCGGGCCCTTTGCCGCGTTCGAGATGCTCGCGATCTCGAACTACGTCGTGCAGCACAAGACGCCGATCCTGTCGCTGGCCGCGGCCGACGATTTGACGCAGCGCAAGCCCAACCCGTTCCTGGTGCGCGCTGCGGCGACCTCGTCGCAGGCGATGCACGCGATGGGCGACTACGCGCGCAGGGAGATGAAGCTCAAGCGGGTGATCACGATCGAATCGGATTTCGCCTTCGGCTACGAACAGGAAGGCGGCTTCCAGCAGGTGTTCGAGGACGGCGGCGGCTGTGTCGTCAAGAAGCTGTGGGCGCCGCTCGGCACGCCTGACTTCACGCCGTTCATCGCCCAGATCCAGGATTGCGACGGCGTCTGTCAGGGCTTCGCCGGTGCGGCTCCACTCAAATTCATGAAACAGTATGCCGACGTTGGGCTCAAGTTGCCGGTCTGCGGCGGCGAGGTTGCCGCCGACGACCCGCTGCTGCCGCATTTCGGCGAGGAAGCCGTTGGTCTCGTCACCGCGAGTCCCTACACGATTGATCTCAAGACCGATGCCAACGCGAAATTCAAGCGATTGATGAAGGAGTATTATGACGCGATCCCCGGTTATCCCGCGGCCGGACTCTATGTCAGCGGCATGGTGATCGAGGCCGGTCTCAAGGCACTGCGTGGTGACGTCTCGAATCCGGAGCGCACCGTCAAGGTGCTGCGCGCGGTCAGGCTCGAGGACACGCCGCGCGGCCCGATCCACTTCGACGAGTTCGGCAACGCCGTCGGCAACGTCTACGTCCGTAAGGTCGAAAGGGTCCGTGGTAAGCTGACCAACGTCACGCAGAAGACCTATCACGATGTCAGCCAGTTCTGGACCTACGACGTGAAGAAGTACCTGGCACAGCCGCCGTATTCGCGCGATTGGCCGCCGGTCACGGCTTGCAAGGCGTGATGGGCTGACTTTGGATTTCGGCTCTGCCCGCTCGCCGTCCTACGGTCGAATGCGGACGAGCGGGCCACAATCCGCGGCACGCAAACGGCACGCAACGAGACATAAGCCATTGAAAATACTAGCAGCCAGGATCAACGCGATTAAGCAAAAACCTCAAGATTTCCGCGGGTGTCCGGGCTTTTTGTCGCCGCTCATAACGGTGTAGTCGCAGGTTCGAATCCTGCCGGGCCCACCATCCTCGTTCGCGGCACCCCGGCGCTCTCTCGACCCAACACGAAACCGATCCTCGCTGCGCGAGTTGCTTCGCTTGCCGCGGCTGCGCTAGACCTCTGCACCTTTTCGCCGGAGTCGCTATGCCCGCCTACCAATACATCTACGTCATGAAAGGTCTGAGCAAGACCTATCCCGGCGGACGCGAGACCCTGAAGGACATCTGGCTGTCGTTCCTGCCCGGCGCCAAGATCGGCGTGCTCGGCGCCAACGGCGCGGGCAAATCCACGCTGCTGCGCATCATGGCCGGCCTCGATCACGATTTTGCCGGCGAGGCCTGGGCGGCCGAAGGTGTGACCACCGGCTATCTGCCGCAGGAGCCGACGCTCGATCCCAACAAGACAGTCGCCGGCAACGTCACCGACGGCCTCGGCGCGATCAAGACCGTGCTCGAGCGCTTCGAGACGGTCAGCGCCAAGCTGGGCGAAAGCCTGTCCGATGACGAGATGAATGCGCTGCTCGCCGAGCAGGCCGAGCTGCAGGAGAAGATCGAACTAGTCAACGGCTGGGAGCTCGACCGCACCGTCGAGATCGCGATGGACGCGCTGCGCTGCCCGCCGGGCGACGCGGAGGTCGCCAAGCTCTCGGGCGGCGAACGGCGCCGCGTCGCGCTGTGCCGCCTTTTATTGCAAAAGCCGGATCTGCTGCTGCTCGACGAACCCACCAACCATCTCGATGCCGAATCGGTCGCCTGGCTGCAGCGTTTTCTGGCCGAATATACCGGCACGGTCGTCACCGTGACGCACGACCGGTATTTCCTCG
>Ga0307374_10004467_pt1 | contig 23253 bp, 18 predicted proteins | sample OX3MG_FD_202532 | JGI IMG/M metagenome (GOLD analysis project Ga0307374, IMG submission 202532) | Soil microbial communities from Risofladan, Vaasa, Finland - OX-3 | ecosystem: Environmental > Terrestrial > Soil > Coastal area > Acid sulfate soil | place: Finland: Risofladan, Vaasa | collected... | reverse complement strand
TCCCTCCCTGGCGAGAGAAACTTCCCGCCCCCCGGCAGGCTCCCGTGCCCTCGCGAAAACCCGAACGCCGAAAATTCAAACGGTGAATGACAAAAATCAGCTCTCATGAATTAAGCAGGCTAGGCGAGCTTGATCAGCAATTTTTTGCGTATCCTGACAATTTAACTGATTTGCTCTTCGCTTTTGTAACTCGGCACCCGGAAGAGTTCGGACAATTGCCGAAGCCGGATGACGTTTGATCGTTGGGAACCCTTCCTGAGAGTTTATCCCGGAATTTCTTACAAAACGAACGGCAAGACGCCGAATTAGTGGGGACGGGTGTGAGCTTGACAGGCGCAATAGGCGGGCCTAGAATTCTGCTTAGGCGAATAAAAAGCGAAAACGATATGCTCCAAACGATGCTCGATTGCTGCGGAACCTGCTGACCATTTTACTGCGGAACCCCCTTCTTTTCGCCCAACGGTGCCATGAGCGCGCGAGCGAACGCATTGCGATTGCAGGTGGAAACGGCGCTGGCCGGGCGAGTGGCCAGCCCGTTCGAGTACCGCGACCGGCGGGTGGTGGAGACTGCGCCGGTGGGCGTGCCGGAAATCGACCGACTGACGGGAGGGCTGCCGCGCGGCGGGCTGACGGAAATTTGCGGCCCGCCGGCGTCGGGGAGGACCAGCTTGCTGGTGGCGGCGATGGCGGCGCGGACGGAAGCGGCGGAAGTGTGCGCGCTGGTGGATGCGCGGGATGCGTTCGATCCGCAATCGGCGGCGGAGGCGGGCGTGCGGCTGGGGCAGTTGCTGTGGGTGCGCTGCCGGGGAGTCGATCAGGCGTTGCGGGCGGCGGATTTGCTGATTCAGGGCGGAGGGTTCGGGCTGATCGCGCTCGATTTGGGAGACACGCCGGCGCGAGTGGCGCGCGCGATTCCGCTGCCGGTGTGGTTTCGGATGCGGCGGGCCGTCGAGCACACGCCGACGATCTTGGTGGCGCTGGAGCTGGAGTCGAATGCGAAGACGTGCGCGTCGTTGGTGCTGAGGATGGGCGCGCGCGAGGCGCGGTGGAGGCAGACGAGCGAAGTGATTGAGTTGGAGGGAAAAGCTCCGCGCTCTGAAAACGAGCGCAGGTCACCCAGTGAGGAATTGGAGAGAAGAACCCCACGCTCGAACACCGAGCATGGGGCACCCGAAAAAGCCAAGTCCACGGTCACAAGCGTGGCATTGATCGAAAGCGGCACGCGGGAGCGAGATGGGCGGATATTTTTGCCGCAGGCGCAGGGATGTCTTTTCGAAGGCGCGCGGAATTTTGTGGAGATGATTCGTTCGCGGGCGAAGAGGGAAGGCGACCGGTTGGCGTGGCGGGAAGAGAAAGCGGAAGGCGCGGAGTTTGAGACGAGAGCGGCGTGGAACAACGCGCGCGAGATTTTGGGCGAGCGGAATGCGGAAGGAGGGGCCGGTAAACGGTGAGCCAAATTTTTCGCGTGTTGTGGTGCAGCTCATTGGCGACCGCGGTAGAGGGAGATGGCATTCGCTTCGATATTCGTTCCGAATTTCCGGGTGCAGGCGGTAGTGCGCGTGGAGCCGGAGTTGCGCGGGCGGGCGCTGGCGCTGGTGGATGGCGCGCCTCCGCTTTGCAACGTGGTGGCGGTGAACGAACGCGCCGCGCGAATGGGCGTCGAGACCGGCATGACGAAAACCAACGCCGAGCAGTTCGCGGGACTGGAGATCCGGGCGCGTTCGGCTGCGCTGGAAAAATCGGCGCACGCGGCGCTGCTGGATGCGGGCTGGTCGGTTTCGCCGCGCATTGAGGATGCAGGCGAAGACGGAATTGTGATCGACATAGCGGGCCTGGGCTCGCTTTTCGGCGGCGAAGCGGAAATCGGCGGAGAACTCGAACGGCGCGCGTTCGCGTGCGGGCTCGAAGCGCATGTGGCGATCGCCGGGAATATTGATGCGGCGTCGATTGCCGCGCGTGGATGCGGAGGCGTGACGGTAATTCCACGCGGAGAGGAAGCGGCGCGCTTGAGCGGGTTGCCGATGCGCGTGCTGGGGCCGGCGGAAGAAACGGCGGAGACGCTGCGGCGCTGGGGCATGCACACGTGCGGAGCGCTAGCGGCATTGCCGGTGGGGCAGCTTTCGGAGCGGCTGGGGCAGGAAGGCGTGCGTCTGCACGCGCTGGCGCGCGGAGCGAGCGTGCGTTCGCTGACGCTGGCTGCGGCGGTGGATTTTTTCGAGGAAGAAATGGAATTGGACGACGCGGTGGAGGAACTCGACCCGCTGTCGTTTCTGCTGGGGCGGCTGCTGGATCAGCTTTGCGCGCGTCTCGGGGCGCGGGCGCTGGCGGCCTCATTGATTCGCGTGCGATTCGAGCTGCAGCCGCATTTCGAAAACGCGTGCGACCGGCGCAAGGAAGTGGTGCGGCAGAAAAATCCTCCGGGCGAGTACGAGACGGAACTGCGGCTGCCGGTTCCGGCGCGGGACGCGAAGATGCTGCTGAAATTATTGCGTCTGCGGTTGCAGGCGCATCCGCCGGGCGCGCCGGTTCAGAAAATTGTGATGAGAGCGGAAGCGGCGCGTCCGCGGGCCATGCAGGGCGGGCTTTTTCTGCCGAGCTTTCCCGATCCGGAAAAGCTGGAGCTGACCATCGCGCGGATCGCGAATGTGGTGGGCGAGGCGAACGTGGGATCGCCGGAGATTGTGGATTCGCACCGGCCGGGAACGTTTCAGATGGGGAAGTTTCGAGCGGCGAGCGACGGAGCGGAGGGGGTTCGCGAAGGCAGCGTACGCAGACCAGACGCGCGAGACGAGAAAAATGCGAGTGCGAACGGTGCGGGAGATGCGGGCGATGTTGACGGCGAGGATGCCCATCGAAAAGTGACGCAGAGTTTTCGGGCGTTTCGTCCGGAGATCCCGGCGCGTATGGAATTGCAGGGAGGGCGTCCCATGGCGGTGAATTTTCAGGGCGCGCGGGGAGAAGTGAGGGCGGCGTCGGGTCCGTGGCGCACGTCGGGAAATTGGTGGCGCGAGGATTCGTGGCGCCAGGAGGAATGGGACTTGGAAGTGAAATTTCGACCACCCCAACACGTGCAAAGCCGGCACGTGCTGGGGACCCCGGTTCGTGCGGAGGGCTCGGCGATTTCGGCTGAGACGCAGATTGCGTGTGGAAAGAGTGGAGTGTATCGCGTGTACTACGACGCGGAGAAGCGCGGGTGGTTTGTGCGCGGCGTTTTTGATTGAGCGGAAGCGATGTACGTGGAATTACATGCGCGGTCGGCGTTTAGTTTTCTCGAAGGCGCATCGGCGCCGGAGGAATTGGCGGAAGCGTGCGCGGAGCACGGAATGGCGGCGATGGCGCTGGCGGACCGCGACGGAGTGTACGGCGCGCCGCGATTTCATCTGGCGATGACGAAGCGGAAGATTCGCGCGCACATTGGCGCGGAGGTGACTGCGGCGGTGGATGGTGTGATGCAGGCTGAATTTGAGCAGAATCCGCATCCTTTGCACACACCGCAAAGGATGCGGCACCCGGAAAACAATCTGATTGCGGGCGCTTCGAGCGGATGGCGGTACACGGTGCTGGCGGAGTCGCGCGCGGGGTACCAGAATTTGTGCCGGCTGATCACGCGCATGAAGATGCGCGCGGCGAAAGGCGAGGGAAGCGCCGCACCGGAAGAAATTGCGCAGATGAGCGGCGGGCTGATTTGCCTGACCGGCGGCGAGGAAGGCCCGTTGGCGCATGCGCTGGAGCGAGGCGGAATGGCGGCGGCGATGGAACGCGTGCAGGAGCTTTGCCGCGCGTTTGGGCGCGACAACGTGTACGTGGAATTGCAGCGGCATTATTCGCGGAGGGAAGAGGCGCGCAATCAGGCGGCGGTGGCAATCGCGCGCAGCCTCAATCTGCCGCTGCTGGCTACCAACGGAGTTTCCTACGCGCGGCCGGAGCGGCGCGAGGCGCTGGACGTGTTCACCTGCATCCGGCATCACCGCACGCTGGAAACCGCCGGGCGTCTGCTGAGCCGCAACACGGAGCGTTATTGCAAGACGCACGCGGAGATGGAAAAACTTTTCGCCGATCTTCCCGACGCGATCGCCAACACGGAAAGGCTTTCGTCACGGCTGAAATTTACGCTCAACGACCTGGGCTACGAATTTCCAAAATATCCGGTGCCCGGCGGCGGATCGCAGATGGAATTTCTGCGGCAGCGGACACTGGATGGAATGGTATGGCGTTACGGCGCGAATGACGAAAGGGCGCGGTGGCAGATCGAGCGCGAACTGGCGTTAATCGAGAAGCTCGACCTGTCGGGATATTTTCTGATCGTGTGGGACATCGTGCGCTTTTGCCGCGAGAAGGGAATCCTGGTGCAGGGGCGCGGATCGGCGGCGAACAGTGCGGTGTGCTATTCGCTGGGGATCACGGCGGTCGATCCTGTGGGAATGGATTTGCTGTTCGAGCGGTTTTTGTCCGAGGAGCGCGGCGAATGGCCGGACATCGATCTCGATTTGCCAAGTGGAGATCAGCGCGAGCGCGCGATTCAGTATGTTTACGAACGCTATGGAAAATTGGGCGCGGCGATGACCGCCAACGTGATTACGTATCGCGGGCGATCGGCGGCGCGGGAGATCGGCAAGGCGCTGGCGTTTGATGCGGAGACGGTCGGGAAGCTGACGGCGCTGATGGGCTCGTGGGAATTTCAGGATTCGGGAGAAAAATTCGCGCGGGAATTCAAGGATGCTGGCTTGGACAGGAGCCATCCGCAGGTGCGGAAATTTTTCGAGTTGTGCCAGGCGGTGCAGGATTTGCCACGTCATCTGGGGCAGCATTCGGGCGGCATGGCGGTGTGCCAGGGACAGCTCGATTCGGTGGTGCCGTTGGAGCCGGCCACGATGCCGGGGCGCGTGGTGGTCCAATGGGACAAAGAAGACTGCGCGGATATGGGCATCGTGAAGGTCGATTTGCTGGGATTGGGAATGATGGCGGTCCTAGAAGAATCTCTGCAATTGATCCGCGAGCATGATGGCGAAGAAATCGATCTGGGGCGATTGCCGCAGGACGATCCGGCCATTTATTCCGCGCTGCAAAAGGCGGACACGGTGGGAATGTTCCAGGTGGAAAGCAGGGCGCAGATGTCGTGCCTGCCACGGCTGCATCCGAAATGTTTTTACGACATTGTGGTGCAGGTGGCCATCATTCGGCCGGGGCCGATCGTGGGGAAAATGGTGCATCCGTATTTGCAGCGGCGGCAGGGACGGGAAGCGCCGGAATATTTACATCCGGATCTGGAACCAGTGCTGGCGCGCACGCTGGGAGTGCCGCTGTTCCAGGAGCAACTGCTGCGCATGGCCATGATCGCGGCGGGATTCACGGGCGGCGAAGCGGAGGAATTGCGGCGGGCGATGGGCTTCAAGCGTTCCGAGACGCGCATGCGGGAAATCGAGGTGAAACTGCGGCGCGGAATGGCGGCGAAGGGAATCACCGGCGAAACGCAGGACAAAATCGTGCAGTCGATCACGTCGTTCGCGCTGTATGGATTTCCTGAATCGCACGCGGCGAGTTTCGCGTTGATCGCCTACGCCAGCGCGTATTTGAAGTGCCATTACCTGGCGGCGTTCACGGCGGCGATGCTGAACAATCAGCCGATGGGATTTTATTCGCCAGCCACGCTGGTGAAGGATGCGCAGCGGCACGGGCTGAAGTGCAGGCCCATCGACGCGACGCGTTCGGATTGGAAGTGCACGCTCGAACCGATTACGGCAAGGTTCGCGGTGCGGCTGGGGATGCGGTACGTGAAGGGGCTGCGCAAGGAAGTGGCGCTCGAAATCGTGCGGCAGCGCGGGCTGCGGAAGTTTGCGTCAATTGAAGATATGAAGCGGCGCGTGCCCGGCGCGCAGAAATCGGAGCTGGCGGCGCTGGCGGAAATTGGGGCGCTGAATTTTGTCGGAGAGAAGCGTGGATTTCACAGGCGCGATGCGTTGTGGCAGGTGGAGCGGGCTGCGAGGCGTCCCGGGCCGCTGCTGGAGGAGCGCGAAGAAGCTGCGGCTGCGGTGGAATCTGGCGCAGCGGAAGCAGACATGCAAGCGCGCGGCGCGGATGCGAATGGCGCGGCGGCCGGGTCGATAAAAGCTGCCGTTGCGAAGCACGGCGACTCGCCTTTGCTGCCGATGACCGACGAAGAGCGGCTGGTGGCGGATTTTCGCGGCACGGGGATGACCGTGGGGCCGCATCCGATGGCGTACCGCCGTGCGGAGATGAAGCGGCAGGGTATTCGAGCGGCGGCGGAGCTGGCGAAATTGCCGGATGGCACGCGCGTGCGATATGCGGGAGCGGTGGTGTGCCGGCAGCGGCCGGGAACGGCGAAAGGGTTCGTATTTTTAAGCCTGGAGGACGAAACGGGCATCGCCAATGCGATCGTCACGCCGCAGCTTTTCGAGCGGGACCATACGGTGGTGGTGCATCATCCATTTTTGCTGATCGAGGGCAGGCTGCAGAATCTCGACAACGTGATTTCGATTAAGGCGGAGCGCATCGAGCCGCTGGCGGTGACGCGCGCCGAGCCGGAGTCGCACGATTTCCACTGAGCTGCGGCTGCGGCGCGGCAGACGAACAAAGAAACGCGACCGGAGCGGGAAGTCCAAGTAAAATGCTGGGCAGATGACTTCACGGCGAAGAAAGAAGAAAACCAGGGCGCGGCACCGGGTTACAAAAGGCGCTCCCAAACATCTATTCGAATGCTGGGGCGAGGTTACCGGGCAGATCCGGCGCGCGCAGCACGTGGCGCTGTTCACCGATTTCGACGGCACGCTGACACGCATTCGCAGGGACCCAGGGGCGGTGGATCTTCCGCCGCAGGTGCGCGAAGCACTCATCGAGCTTGCGGCGTCCGGAATGATGGTGGGCGTGGTGAGCGGGCGCAAAGTGGCAGACGTGCGCAAGCGCGTGCATGTGAAGCGCATTTGGTATGCGGGGGCGCATGGAATGTTTCTGCGCGACCCGGAGAATCGGTCGTTTTCGCTTGCGCGGCCAGAACACAAAGCGCACATACGGGCGGCGATTCGTTTGCTGGAGAAGCACATTCGCGGGGCGCGGGGATTGCGCATTGAAAGAAAGGTTGCGACAGTAGCGCTGCATTATCGCGGAGCGCCGCCGGCCAGCCAGCGCATTGCGCGCGACGCGGTGGCGAGGGCGATGGAGAGCGATCCGAATCTGTGCCTGCTGGCCAGCAAGAAAGTCTGGGGGTTGCTGCCGGATGCGACCAGCGACAAGTGGGGCGCGGTCAAGTTCATCATGGAGCGCGAGCAGCAGAGGTACTCTGACGGGCGCTGGCTGCTGATTTTTATTGGCGATGACGCCACCGACGAGCGCGTGTTCGCGCGCATGAAGGGAATTTCCGTCGCGGTGGGAAAGAAAAGCAAGACGGCGGCGCGTTACTGGTTGCGATCTCCGGGGGAAGTGCACAAATTTCTGGAACGACTGAACGCCATGGGGCGATAAGGTGGGCGCGATGAGGCAGATCGAATGACCGCGGAACAATCGGGCCCCACGCAGGGTGGTGCGGTTGCAGGGCGAGCGCCCAACCAAAAGTTTGTTTACGTGGCGGCGGCGTTCGCGGCGCTAGGCGGGCTGCTTTTCGGTTACGACACGGGAGTAATCTCCGGCGCCCTGATTTTCATCCAGAAAACATTTTCACTTTCCACTTTCAATCAAGAGCTGGTGGTCAGCGTGGTGCTGGTCGGAGCGTGCGTTGGCGCGTTGAGCGGCGGGCGTCTGGCGGATCGATTTGGCCGGCGGCATATGCTGATCTTCACAGCAATCATTTTCATCGCCGGCGCGATTGCGTGCGCCATGGCGCAGAACGTGATGATGCTGATCGTCGGGAGGTCGATCGTAGGGTTGGGCATCGGGCTGGCGAGCTCCACGGTGCCGCTGTACATCTCCGAGGTTTCGCCCGCAAGTGCGCGCGGCTGGCAGGTATCGCTGTTTCAGTTCGCGATTACAGTGGGAATTTTGGCCGCGTACCTGGTGGATTACGCGTTTGCGGCGTCGGAAAACTGGCGATGGATGCTGGGGCTGGCGGTGGTGCCCGGAGCGGCGCTGGGACTCGGAATGCTGATTGTGCCGGAGAGTCCACGCTGGAGTGCGCAGCGAGGGAACGTGGAGAAAGCGCGCAGCGTGCTGGTGAAAATTCGCGGCACGCAGGATGTTGATGCCGAGATGCGGGAGATCGAAGCGACGCTGCACCAGGCGCACGAGCACGGCCGGCTGTCGGACTTGTGGCTGCCGGAGGTACGTATGGCGATGGTGATCGGAATCGGGCTGGCGATCTTTCAGCAGGTCACCGGCATCAACACCGTGATTTACTACGCGCCGAAAATTATTCAATCCGCGGGGATTTCGTCGGCATCGGGTGCGATTTTGGCCACGGCGGGAATCGGCCTGGTAAACGTGGTGATGACGGTGGTGTCGATGTGGCTGATCGACCGCGTGGGGCGGCGGCCGTTGCTGCTGGTGGGAATCGCCGGAATGATCGTGAGCCTCGGAGTGCTGGGGTATGCGTTCTATGCGCCGAGCCGCAGCGGCAGTGTTGCCGAGATCGCGGTTGTGACGCTGATGGCCTACGTCGCGTCGTTTGCAATCAGCCTTGGGCCGATTTTCTGGCTGCTGATTGCGGAAATTTATCCATTGAAGATTCGCGGCAGCGCCGAAGGAGTGGCGGCGGCATCAAACTGGGCAGCGAATTTCGTGGTTACTCTCACGTTTTTGACTCTTCTCCAGGTGATCGGAGCTAGCCGGACGTTTTGGCTGTACGCCGCGCTGGCCTTGGCTGCGTGGGTATTTTCGTACGCGCTGGTGCCGGAGACCAAAGGACGCACTCTCGAAGAAATCGAAGCTGCGTGGCGGACCAAAAGGCATGTGGCGTAGAGCGTCGTTTCACTTGGCGGGATCTCGCGCGCGGGCTTGTTGACGAGCTAGCGCATGCGGCGCGCGACGATTTCAGCGCAGGCGCGTTTGTGAACGGGATCGTTGGGTTTGCCTTCCGCGTAGTGCAACACTTCCCATCCATCGAAATATTTCACGAGTTCGCTGGGGCGCAAGCGATGGCCGGTGGGCTCTTCGCCGGGTTCGGTGATGTGGACGATGGAGATCAGCACGCCGCCCGGAACGACTCCCGCCTTGGCAGGCTCGAATAGATCGCGCTGCAAGTAATAACCGATGGCGATGAGGTCCCACGCGGAAGGCGCAATCGCGAATTCGTGGCGTTCGAGATCAGCGACGTGAGTGTTGATTGCGAGATGCGCCTGATCGGCGCGATTGCGCAGTGCTTCGATTGCTGCGGAGGAGCCGTCAACGGCGGTGACTTTCCAGCCGTGCTCGGCGAGCCAGAGGGCGTTGCGTCCCGCGCCGGAGGCGAGATCGAGCGCGTTGCCGGGCGGCAAATTCGAGACGGTAGCGACGAGTAGCGGGGAAGGCTCGGTGTTGAAATCGGACGCGGCGTGCGCGCCGGAGCGATAGCGTTCGTTCCAGGCGGAAATTTCCATGGCTCGATTATTGCAGAGCCAACGTAAACCTCGCCAGAGCCGAAAAACCGTGCTCAAGAATCGAACATGGCCACCACGAGAAATCGAGGGCCCACCAAACGCACGCGTTACGGGTGGCGTTCGTTGGCAGAGGCTGTGGTATCGGATTTCGAGTAGCCGAAGTTGATGACCCACTCGCTGGGGACGATTTGGCCGTTGACTCGCGGCGGCGTGAATTTCCAGTCCGGCGCGGCGGCCATGGATAAGCGCGCAAAATAGCGGCTGGGACCGGGGGCATCGAGTTTGGCCTGCACCACTCGTCCTCGCGGATCGACGTCAACCACTACACCGACCCTAACGGTGCCCGAGATTGTGTTACTGGCGCTCACCGGAACACGAGGAAGAGCGCGACGGGCAACCGCTCCGGAGACGACATCGCCTGAGGTTGACGAAGCGGTTTGCGACGGAGCAGTGGGCGCAGCGTTGGAGATAATCACCGCGGGTCCGGAGTCAGCGCGCGCAAATTCCTTGCGCGACGATTTGTCGCGCGAGGCGGTTTTCAAATCGCGGGAAATTAAATCGCGCGAATCCTTTGCGACATTTTTTCGCTCGTCTATGCGTGTGTTGAGTTTGGAGGTCGGGCGCGCATCTCTCGCGGAATCGCTTGGGCGCAACTGTGCGACGGCAGGAGTAACCGACGCCGAGGCAGTGACGATGTTGTTGGGGCCCCCCCCGGATATGACGATGCCGAATACGAAAGCCGCAGTGGCTGCCGCGAGGCCCGCGAGCGCCAGGCGGTATTTTCGTTTCAGCTGGAAAGTGCGGCGAATCGGAGCGACGGCGTCCGGCTTAACGAAAGCAGAGCTGGCCAGGTTCGACGTATCCGCAGCGGAATCGGCCACTGGCTCTGGCGCGGGCGCGGGAGGTACGACCGACGGGCCGGGCGCAAGAGCAGCGCGGATTTGGGCGACGCTCCAGCGGCGGTGCGGAACAGGATTGACGCAGTGGCGCGCCAATTCCAGAAATGGCGCGGGAACTTCCGCCGGAACCAAAACCGAGTGGCGCCCATCAGCCGCCCGCTCGGGCACGCGTCCGGTGAGGCATTGCGCGAGCGTGACGCCGAGCGACCAAATATCCGTCGCCGCGGAGAGGTCCACTTCTGGCGCGACGTAGGGATCACTTGGATCGCGAGAATCCGCAGCTTCGCCGATGCGTGCGATCGAGTCGCTGGAAAGCTTCACCTGTTCGCCGATGGCGAGAATGTTCGATGGCCGAAGATGGCCATGGACAAAGCCTTTTCCGTGAAGATAGCTGAGCGCGTCCAGAGCGGGGCCGAGCATCGCGTCCGTTTCGCCGGGAGAAAGGCAGCGTAGGGGAAGAATGTCTGCTAAATTTTCCTCGGCCAATTCCATGACCACGTAGAGCATGGGGCGGCCGTCAAATTCGCAGCGCCCCATGTTGAAAATGCGCAGCAGCCCGGGATGCGAAAAGCGTGCGGCCAGGCGCCAGCGCGTCAGCTGAGCTCCGGAAGTGGAAGCGGGCGCGGGAATTAGTTTGATGGCGGCTTGGTGGTTGGGGGCTTGTTCACATTCCGTGCGAAAAACAGAGCTGTGCTGTGTGGCTCCGAGGAGTTCAATAAGAGAATAGCGTCCTTCGACGACCTGGCCTTCGAGGTATTTTTGTACTTCGATCATCACGTTCTCCCGTAGCTCACTCCGAGGAGCGAACGTAAAAGTAATCGGCGCCAAGCAACCGCTCTTGAGCGAGTGGGCGCGAGTTACACCCGGAAGGCTGAGTTGAATGAGATGGCGGCCGAAACCTCCGCGACCGTGAGCGCCCTGGCACTACCATGGCACTACGACCCCGGCTTGGGCTGGGAAGCGCCAACTCAAGAGGCGGCTTGCAGGTCGCCTCATGAGACCTTCGAGGAACCATCCGCATTATATCGCTCGCGGAACACGAGCAAAGCGAAAAACCACGGTCTGCGCGCATCCGGCCGGAGCCTCCCCAGCCTGAAAACTAGCACGCGGATCGAGTCCCGCGTAACTGTCCCGAGGGACAGTTTTGGTGCAGTGGCCAATAGGCCCAGTTCCGCACGACGGCGGCTGGCCCGTGGAACAGCGATGCGCAGGGAAGTTTAGGCGTGCTTCGCGGTGGCGCGTGAGAGTGAAACGGCAGAGAACGCGTGCGGCAAGTCCGGAGCGGCGAAAATTGCGGGATGAAGCAAGTGGGCAAGGATTTCGAGACTGTCGACGATGCGTGGGCCGGGGCGGCTGAAGTAGGCCGAGCCATCCGTGGCGAAAATTCGGCCCGATTTCGCGGCGGGTAATGCGTCGACGCGTTCGAACGTGGCGAGAATATCGGCTTCGGCCGCGCAGCGATGCAGATCGAAGCCGCAGCAAGTGAGGACGATCACTTCGGGCGAAAAGTCGAGGACGCGCTGCCAATCAATGCGGCGCGACGGGCGGCGATCGGCGGCCAGGTCGTCGCGCCCTCCGGCGAGGTCGACGAGTTCTTTCATCCAGTGGCCGCCGCAGAAGGGCGGATCGACCCATTCCATGCAGAAGACGCGAGGGGGACGCGCAACGATTTGCGTCTTGGAGCGAACAGCGTCGATGCGTTGCTGCAGCGAAAGGACCAGAGCATCGGCTGAGGCGCGCCGGCCGATGGCGTCTCCGACGAGCCGAATGGAATCGAGAATGTCGGCGAGCGAGCTCGGTTCGAGATTTAGCACGCGCGGGTGGGAACTGAGATTTTCGGCGGCTTCCTGCACGTGGTCGTAGGCGACGGCGCAAACGTCACAAAGGCGCTGCGTGATTATCAAATCGGGCTGAGACTGTTCGAGCGCGCGCAGATCGAGTTCGTAAAGCGAGCCCGAGGATTCGAGGCTTGCGTTGACGGCGACATCGATTTCCGCGCTGGTGAAATTGGAAGGAATGTTGCTGCGTGTGAGCTTCGGGATCGACGTCACCGACGGCGGGAAATCGCACTCGTGCGTGACGCCGACGAGCTGATCTTCCGCACCGAGCGCGCAGACGATTTCGGTGGCGCTCGGCAGCAGCGAACAGATGCGCATAGGCCGAGGGCGATCCGGATTAACTGGCGCGTTCATTGCGGCAGGCCGGCCATTTTTGCGAGCACCTGAAAAATCACGGCGAAGTCTTCTTTTGCGAAGCCCATGGCGCGCGCGGCGGTAAGAAATTCGTTGGCTACGGCGGAGGTGGGCAGCGGCAGATCGTGCTGGCGGCCTGCTTCGAGCGCCAGCAGCATGTCTTTTTGCATCATGTTCACGTTGAACCAAGCTTCATCCGGCAAGCGCAGCACGAACGGGCCGCGATACTGAACCATCGGCGAGGCGACGGCGCTGTGGGTGAGGACGTCGACAGCCGTTTCGCGCGAGATGCCGCTTTTTTCGGCCAGCAACACGCTTTCGCTGAAGGCCAGCATTTGCACGGCGAGATTCAAGTTGGTGGCGATCTTCATGGAGAGTGCCAGGCCGTTGTCGCCCACATGCGTGACTTTGGGGCCGATATCGAGCAGCAGAGGGAGAACGCGTTGGAACGTTTCCGCGCGGCCCCCAACCATCACCGATAATTTTCCCTGCTGAACCGTGATCACGCTGCCGGAAACGGGCGCGTCCAGCATTTCGCCGCCCGCTTCGCGAACACGTGCAGCGAGCGAACGGCTGACCGCCGGGCTCACCGTGCTCATATCCACCAGAGTTTTCCCGGGACGAAAGCCGGCGAGCAAGCCATCGGAACCTTCGGTGACAGCCGAGAGCGCGGCGTTGTTGGTCACCATCGTGAAAACGATGTCAGCCGCTTCGGCCGCGGCACGCGGCGAATCCGCCCAATGCATACCCTTGTTTACGAGCCATTCGGCCTTGGAACGCGTGCGGTTGTAGCCAGTGACCGTGTGGCCCTTCTGCAGCAGCCGTTCGGTAATGTGGCTACCCATCGCGCCGAGTCCCACGAATCCGAGGTTTGTCATGCTCGAGAATCTCCTCTCGCCGAGAAACTGAACCGCTTGCAACGGCAGATCGCAACGATCTTACACCTGCGCCGATACGTAACAACACAGGCGAGAAGCGGGAAGCGCCCTTCGGAACGGTGCCAGCAAATACACGCGCCGATGTGACCGCAGTCACAGCAGGGGTTCAGCGCGTGTAGTACGGTTCGCGCAGCGTGGGGAATCGCGCGAGCGAAAACCAGACGTAGCGGACGATAAGGCGATCTTCCGCTGGGCCACACTCGCAACGAGAGGTGAGGAATGAGCCTGAACGAGCCGCTGCCTGAAGCCTTGGAAGCCAGAGGCATTTCCCGAAGAAAATTTGTGGAGTTCTGCACCGCCATGGTCGCGGCGCTTGCGTTGCCGGATCGGTATCTCGGCGCGGTGATGAAGGCGCTGGAGAGCACAGAAAAACCCGTCCTCGTTTGGCTGGAATTCCAAGACTGCGCAGGAAATACCGAGTCCATGCTGCGTTCCGCCGATCCGCCCGTGGCAGACGTGTTGCTGGAGCTGCTGTCATGGGAGTACCACGAGACGATTATGGCCGGCGCGGGCAAGCAGGCAGAAGCGGTGCTGAAGCGCGTAGTGGCGGAAAACGCCGGAAAATACATCGCCGTGGTCGAGGGCGCGATTCCCACGGCGGATGACGGCGTTTATTGCACGATTGGCGGACGCACGGCGCTCGATATCGCGCGAGAAGTGTGTACTCATGCGGCCGCGACGATCGCCGTGGGCGCGTGCGCGTGGGACGGCGGCCTGGTCCGCGCCAATCCGAATCCGACGGGAGCGGTGGGATTGCAGGAGGTCGTGCCGGGAATCAAGGTGGTGAATTTGGGAGGATGCCCGCACAACGTGGCCAACACGGCAGCGGTGCTGGTGCACTACCTGACTTTCCACGAGATGCCGCCGCTCGATCAATATAATCGGCCGTTATTTGCCTACGGCGAACTGATTCATGACCAGTGCGAACGGCGCGCGCATTACGACGCGGGCGAGTTCGTCGAAGAATGGGGCGACGAAGGAAGCCGCAAGGGTTGGTGCCTTTACAAGATGGGCTGCAAAGGCCCGGACGCTACCTATAACTGTCCGACGGTGCGATGGAACAGCGGCACAAGCTGGCCGGTGAAATCGGGACACGGCTGCATTGCCTGCGCTTCGCACCGCTTCTGGGACGTGATGTCTCCCTTTTATAAGCCGCTGCCGAAGGTTCCCGGATTTGGAGTGGATGTGGACGCGGAAGAGATTGGATGGGGCGTGGTGGGTGGAGTTGCAGTGCTGACTGCGGCGCATGCAGTGGGAAGCGCGCTGCGTCCAAAGGAAGAACCGCCCAAGGACGATGACCAGGCCTAACGAATTTCGCAGGAGGTTGCGATGGCACGCGTCGTAGTGGATCCGGTTACACGGATTGAAGGGCACTTGCGCATCGAGGCGCAGGTGGACGGCGGGAAAGTATCCGATGCCTGGAGCTCGGGAACGATGTTTCGCGGCATCGAGCTGATCGTTCGCAATCGCGATCCGCGCGAAGTGTGGCTGTGGACGCAGCGGATTTGCGCGGTATGCACGATGGTGCATGCGCTCGCGTCGGTGCGCGCGGTGGAAAATGCGCTCGATATCGAAGTGCCCAATAACGCGCGTCTGGTGCGCAACATCATTGCCGCCAGCCAATACATTCAGGACCATGTGGTGCACTTCTACCATTTGCATGCGCTCGATTGGGTGGACGTGACCGGCGCTCTGAAAGCCGATCCGGCGAAGACCAGTCAGCTGGCGCAATCGATCTCGGAATGGCCAAAGTCGAGCACCGTGTATTTCAAAGGTGTGCAGGACCGCGTGAAAAGACTTGTCGAGAGCCGCCAGCTGAGCCTATTCACCAGCGGCTATTGGGGCCATCCTGCATACCGGCTTCCTCCCGAGGCCGATCTGATGGCGGTGGCGCATTATCTCGAGGCCCTCGAATTTCAGCGGGATTTCATTCGCATACACGCGGTGCTGGGTGGGAAAAACCCGCACCTGCAAACTTTTCTGGTAGGCGGCATGACCACTTCGCTCGATCTAAACGAGCCGCAGGCGCCGCTCAATCCGGAGCGCATCGATTTTCTAGTGCAGGTAGCGCAGAGCGCGAAGACTTTCGTGGATCAGGTGCTGATTCCGGACGTGCTAGCCGTCGCTGGATTTTATACGGACTGGTTTTCACAGGGAAAAGGTCCGGGAAACTTTATGAGTTACGGTGGTTTCCCGCAGGGTAGTATCAAGGACACTTCAACTTATTTCCTGCCGCGCGGAATCATCCTGAACGACGACATCTCGAAGGTCCATCCCGTCGATCCCAGCAAGGTTGCCGAATACGTGACGCATTCCTGGTACGAATACACCAGCGGCGATCAGGTAGCGCTGCCTCCTGCGGAAGGTCAGACCAACCCGAAGTACAGCGGGCCGAAGCCTCCATTCGAATTTCTGGACGTGGAGCAGAAGTACACATGGCTGAAGGCGCCGCGCTATGACGATCAGGTGATGGAAGTCGGTCCGCTTTCGCGAATGCTGGTGGCGTACGCGTCCGGCAACGCCGAGGTGAAGACGGCAGTGGATGGAGTGCTGACGCACTTCAAAGCGCCGCCGACAGCTCTGTTTTCAACCCTCGGGCGCATCGCCGCGCGGGCGCTCGAAACGCAGCTGCTATCGAACCACATCGTGGGCTGGATCGAGGAGCTACGCGAGAACATGCACAGCGGCGACCTGGCCATACACAACGGCGAAAAATGGGACCCGAATACTTGGCCCAGCACCGCGCGAGGCTACGGCCTCTTTGAGGCGCCGCGCGGATCGCTGGGACACTGGGTCGAGATCGAGGGCCAGACCGTGAAGAATTATCAATGCGTGGTGCCGACGACCTGGAACGCCGGCCCGCGCGACGCGAAAGGGCAGCGCGGGCCGTACGAAACGGCTCTGCTGAACACGCCGGTCGCTGATCCAGAGCGGCCGCTGGAAATTCTGCGCACGGTGCATTCGTTCGATCCATGCCTGGCGTGCGCGGTTCACGTGGTGGATGCGCGCGGGAGAACCCAGGCCCGCGAAGAGATCTGAAATGAGCGACTCAACGGCAAGAATCGCAGCTCAGTCGGAACCCGAACACGATCATCCCATCGCTCGCCAAGAGCGTTTGGTGCGCGTGTACGTATGGGAAGTGCCGGTGCGTCTTTCGCACTGGTTGTTCGTCCTGTCGATCGCCGTGCTTAGTTTCACCGGGTACTACATGTACGATCCATTCATCATCGCGCGCGGCCATCGCGCCTTCTTGATGGGGCGGATGCGCTTCATTCACGAAGTGGCCGCGTGGGTTTTCATCGCCGCGCTGCTGCTGCGCTTCTACTGGTTCTTGAAAGGCAACCGCTGGGCGCACTGGAGAAGCTTTGTTCCGATTGAGAAATGGTGGAGGAAGGGTTTCGGCACCCAGCTGAAATACTACATTTTCGTGAATCGCCACCCCGATAGCGAGGTGGGACACAATCCCTTGGCCGCTGCCACGTATATGGCCATTTTCGGATTGATGATCGTCGAAATCGTCACCGGGCTGGTCCTCTACAACCATATTCTCGGCAGCAGAGTTCTCGGCTTTGTCGTCAACTGGATTCCGGGAATCGTCAACATCCGCTATATACGCGAAATCCATTTCTTCATCATGTTCGCGTTCTTCGCCTTCGTGATTCACCATGTCTACAGCGCCGTGCTGATCGGCATCGAGGAGCGCAGCGGGCTGGTGGGCGGAATTTTCTCCGGCTACAAGTTTTTCCCGGCGGCTTTTGTGGCTTCCGATCCCACACGCCGCGAGCATGAAGAAGAAGTACCCGCTGTGGCGGCGGGACGGTCGCACAAGCTTCGCACCGGGAAGCGTTCTGGAGCCGAGGAATCGGCCGGGGAAGGCGACAGCGGCCCAAGAAAGCCGGGCGCCTGAACATGGCGGTGCAACCACGCAAACCGGCTCCGATCACGGTCGTGGGCGTCGGCAACCTGGTTCACACCGACGACGGCCTTGGAATCCACGCCATTCAGCGGCTGCAAGCCGATCCGCGCGTGCCGAAAGATGTGGCGCTAATCGACGGCGGTACGTTTGGGCTCGAGCTGCTGGCATACCTCCAGGATTGTTCGCAGCTGATATTGATCGACGCGGCAGATTTGGGGCAGGAACCCGGAACGCTGGTGCGCATGACCGGAGCAGAGTTGTGCGGGCTTCCGTGCGGAGCGAGCGTGCATCAGCTGGGAGTGGCCGATCTGCTGGCGACTTTGCCGCTCGTTTCGGACGTCCCCTGCGAGATTCTGCTTTTGGGCGCGCAACCGGCATCGACCGACTGGGGAACCGAGCTGACGGCGCCAGTTGCCGCGGCGCTCGATAAGATCGTGGACGCGGCCGTGCAGCAGCTGCAGGAATGGTTCCGCGCAACGAAAACAGCTGAAGAGCAAAAATTTTTAGCGGCAAGAGCCCTCGCGGAATCGCAACAATCTCGCGCGGAAGCATGATTTCCAGTTTGGGAGCGCAACGATGTGTCTAGCCATCCCCGGAAAAATTCTCAGCAGCGACATCAGCAATGGAGTGCGCGTTGGCCGCGTGCAGTTTGGCGGCATCAGTCGCGAAGCCTGTCTTGATTTCGTGCCGGAAGCCTCGGTTGGCGACTACGTGATCGTCCACGTGGGATTCGCGATCAGCGTGGTAGACCGCGAAGAAGCCGAGCGCAGCTACGAATTGCTGCAATCGATGGGAGTGCTGGAAGCCGAACTTAAATCCGATCTGGAGCCTTCGTGAAGCGCTCGCGTGCAGGAGATGAGCGATGAAATATCTGGATGAATACCGCGACGAGCGTATCGCCCGCGGATTGGTGGCGGAAATCGCGCGCCGCGCCACCCGTCCCTGGGTGCTCATGGAGATTTGCGGCGGTCAAACACACACGCTGATGCGCTTCGGGATCGACGAACTGTTGCCGCAAGGCGTCGAGATGGTGCATGGGCCGGGATGCCCGGTGTGCGTCACGCCGCTGGAAACCATCGACAAGGCGATCGACATCGCGTCCCGGCCGGGAGTGACGCTGATTTCCTACGGCGACATGCTGCGCGTGCCGGGATCGAACACGGACCTGTTTCACGTGAAGGCCAATGGCGGAGACGTGCGCATCGTCTACGCGCCTACCGAAGCGCTGAAATTCGCCCGCGCCAATCCCGATCGGCAAGTGGTGTTTTTCGCCGTGGGATTTGAGACTACCGCTCCCGCGAACGCCATGGCCGTGTGGCAGGCGAAGCGCGAGGGGCTGAAAAACTTCTCGATGCTTGCGTCGCACGTGCTGGTGCCTCCGGCCATGCGCGCATTGCTGAGTTCGCGTCGAAACCGTGTGCAAGGATTCATCGGGCCCGGACACGTTTGCACCGTGATGGGCTATGGCGAATACGAGGATCTGATCCGCGAATTCCACGTGCCGATCGTCGTGGGCGGCTTCGAGCCGGTGGACTTGCTGGAAGCGATCCTGATGCTGGTGACGCAGCTCGAGGAAGGACGCGCCGAAGTGGAGAATCAATACGTCCGGTCGGTCACCTACCAGGGCAATTTGCACGCGCAGAAAATTCTTGGCGAGGTATTCGAAGTGTGCGACCGCAAATGGCGCGGCATCGGAGGCATTCCAGAAAGCGGATTCAACATCCGCGAGGAATACGCCGATTTCGACGCCGACCGCATCTTCGGCACCCAAGGAGTGACCGCCGACGAGCCGGCGGAATGCATCAGCGCCGAAGTGCTGCAAGGTTTGAAGAAGCCGACGGACTGCTCGGCGTTTGGCACCCGTTGCACGCCGGAAAAACCTCTGGGCGCGCCGATGGTTTCCTCCGAAGGCGCGTGCGCGGCGTATTACCAATACCGCCGGCATATGGTCGCTGCGAAGGGCGCGCACTGATGGCGCAGGACACCAAAATCGAAGTGGCGCTGCACTGTCCGGTGCCCGTTCCAGCGAAGGACGCAATTTTGCTGGGCCACGGCAGCGGCGGACGCATGAGCTCGGACCTGCTGCAAAGCATTTTCCTGCCTGCGCTGCAAAATCCCGTACTCGACCAGCTGAACGATCAGGCAATCGTGGAATTTGGCGGGGCGCGGCTGGCGTTCACTACCGACTCGTTCGTGGTAAAGCCGCTGTTTTTCCCCGGCGGTGATATCGGCACTCTGGCGGTGAACGGCACGGTCAACGATTTGGCCATGGGCGGGGCGCGGCCGCTGTTCTTGAGCCTCGCGTTGATTTTAGAAGAAGGCCTGCCGATGGATTCTTTGCGGCAGGTAGTGGAATCGATCCGCGTTGCCGCAGCCATCGCGGGCGTGACCGTGATTACCGGGGATACGAAAGTGGTGGAGAAGGGCAGCGGCGATGGAATCTTCGTCAACACTTCGGGAATCGGCGTGGTGGCGCCGGGAATCAACCTTTCGGCGGACCGGGCCCGCCCCGGCGATCGCGTGCTGCTCAGCGGGACGATTGGGGACCACGGCATCACCATTCTTTCGCAACGCGAGGGGCTGGAATTTGCCGGCGACGTTGCCAGCGATACAGCGGCGCTGCACACTCTCGTCGCGGATATGCTCATCGCGAGTTCTGAAATCCGCTGCCTGCGCGATCCGACCCGCGGCGGACTATCCAGTTCGCTAAACGAAATTGCGGCGCGATCGCGCGTAGGGATCGAGCTCGACGAAAAAGCGATTCCTGTGCGCGACGAAGTGCAGGGCGCGTGCGAAATGCTGGGACTTGATCCGTTATATGTGGCCAATGAAGGCAAGCTGATCGCGATTGTTGCTCCCGATGCCGCCGAAAGCGTGGTCGCCGCGATGCGCAACAACACCCTGGGGCGCGAGGCGCGAATCATCGGCACCGTGAATGAATCGCATTCTTCGATGGTCACCATGCGCACGCGGCTGGGCACTTCGCGAATCGTCGATCTGCTCGCGGGCGACCAGCTGCCGCGAATTTGCTAGGGCGCGCGAATGCACGAAATGGGGATCGCCAGTTCGGTGCTGGATGCGGTTCGCGCGGAATCGCTGCGCTTTCCAAATGGACATGTTTACAAGGTTGGTTTGCGGATCGGAGCGCTCGCCGGTGTCGATCCCGAGGCGGTGAGTTTTTGTTTTGACGCGGTGGTGCGCGACTCCGGCCTGGAGCCGCTGGCGCTGGAAATTGAGTACAGGGCGCGCCAGCACGTGTGCGTCGCGTGCGGACAAGCTTTCGCCGCGCAGGATGAAAATACCGCCTGTCCCGCATGTGGCGCGGGCAACGCACTTTTTGTCGGCGGCGACGAACTCGAAATCGCGTATTTGGAGGTGGAAGATGGAGCGGCTGCCGCTCGAGCGTAAAGTCCTGAACGAAAACGACCGCATCGCGGCGGGATTGCGCGAGCGCTTTGCCGAGCATGGCGTTCTCTGCCTGAATTTCATCAGCTCACCTGGATCGGGAAAAACGAGCTTGCTGGAGCGCACCCTGGAAAGCTTCGACACGAACGAACGCGTGGCCGTTCTCACCGGCGATATTCAAACGGAGAACGACGCCAATCGGCTGGCGCGTTCCGGATTTCCCGTGAAGCAGATCACTACCGGAGGAACCTGCCACCTGGACGCGCGCATGATTGAGAGAGGCCTTTCCGGCTGGAATCTCGAAGATATCGATCTGCTGCTGATTGAAAACGTCGGCAATCTGGTCTGTCCTTCGAGCTACGATCTGGGCGAAGCCGCGAAAATCGTGGTGCTGAGCGTCACCGAAGGCGAAGACAAGCCGCTCAAATATCCGTCGATTTTTTTCAAGTCTCAGCTGCTGGTGCTGAATAAGGTGGACCTGCTACCCTATGTTCCGTTCGACATCGCGGCGGCCGAGAGCAACGCGCGGCAGATTCACCGCGAAATGGAAATCGTTCGAGTGTCGTGCCAGACGCGTGAAGGTTTGCAGGACTGGCTCGATTGGCTGGAGCGGCAGCGGGCGAAGCCGCGAGCGGTTGCGTCCGCCGGCTGAAATTGCCTCGTGCAAATCCGCAAGGAAATCCTCGTTTCGGGCATCGTCCAAGGCGTCGGGTTTCGGCCATACGTCTATCGCCTCGCCACCGATCGCAATCTGGAAGGCAGCATCAGCAACACCGTATCGGGCGTAACCATAGAAGTGCAAGGGCCGCTGGAGTTGGTCGAGGAATTCGTCTCGCGGCTTCCCGCGGATGCTCCGGCTCTCGCGCAGATCACTAGCGTTAGCGTGCGCGAAGTTCCATGCAAGCCGGACCGGCGATTCGAGATTCTACCCAGCCAGGCGGGCGCGCATGCCAATACGCTGATCTCTCCTGACGTGGCGACCTGCGCCGATTGCCTGCGCGAGCTGTTTGATACGTCCGACCGCCGCTACCTCTATCCTTTCATCAACTGCACGAATTGCGGGCCGCGTTTCAGCATCGTGCGCGGAATTCCCTACGACCGCGCGCGAACGTCCATGGCAGTTTTCCCCATGTGCGACGAATGCCGCTCGGAATATGAAGATCCGCGGAATCGCCGCTTCCACGCGCAGCCCAACGCCTGCTGGAAATGTGGGCCGCGGGTGGAGCTACGGGACGCGCAAGGCCGCACGCTGGAAGCACGCGATCCCATCCTTGCCGCGGCGGAAAAGCTGCGAGCCGGAGAAATCGTTGCGATGAAAGGGTTGGGAGGATTTCATCTTGCTGTGGACGCGACAAACGACGAATCTGTGCAGCGTCTGCGCGATCGAAAGCGGCGCTTCGAGAAACCGTTCGCCGTGATGATCCCCGGCCTGGAATCCGCCGCGCAATTGTGCCGGATCGACGCGCAGGCCGAAAAACTGCTTAAAATTTGGCAGCGTCCGATCGTGCTGCTGCCAAAACTCCCTGGTGCGATACTTGCCGAATCGGTGGCACCCAATCAAAGCGACCTCGGCGTTTTCCTTCCGTACACGCCCATCCACCACTTGCTTTTTGCCGCCGGGAAGTTTTCCGCGCTGGTAATGACCAGCGGCAATTTGAGCGAAGAGCCGATCGCCATCGACAACCGTGAGGCCGTGGACAGGCTCCGTGCCATCGCCGATGCATTCCTCGTTCACAACCGCGACATTCTCCGCCGATGCGACGATTCCGTGGTTCGTCCGTTCGCCGGCCGCGTGCGGCAGATTCGCAGATCGCGTGGATACGTCCCGGCGCCAGTGGCGCTGCGCGAAACAATTCCTGTGATTCTGGCAGTCGGCGGCGAGCTGAAGAACACCGTGTGCCTGACGCGCGACAACGAAGCGTTTCTGAGCCAGCACATCGGCGACCTGGAAAATTCCGCGGCGTACGATTTCTTTCGCGAAGCCATCGAGCATCTGTCGCGAATCCTGGAAGTGCAGCCCGCGGTGATCGCGCACGATCTGCATCCGGAATATCTTTCGACCAAATGGGCGCTGGCGCAGCAGGGGGCGCGGCTCATCGGCGTCCAGCACCATCACGCGCACATTGCCGCATGCATGGCGGAAAACCATCTGGAAGGGCAGGTCATAGGATTCGCTCTGGACGGCACCGGCTACGGTACCGACGGCCACATTTGGGGCGGCGAAGCGCTGATCGCGCAATATGACCGATTCGAGCGAGCAGGGCAGTTCGCGTATGTGCCGCTTCCCGGCGGGGCAGCCGCGATTCGCGAGCCTTGGCGGATGGCACTGAGTTATCTGCACGACGCCTTCGGCGAAGCAGCGCTCGACCTCGATATTCCGTT